>Ga0193951_1000177_pt1 | contig 29226 bp, 34 predicted proteins | sample BB_2_MG_FD_140370 | JGI IMG/M metagenome (GOLD analysis project Ga0193951, IMG submission 140370) | Microbial mat bacterial communities from the Broadkill River, Lewes, Delaware, United States - BB_2_MG | ecosystem: Environmental > Aquatic > Freshwater > River > Microbial mats | place: USA...
ACATAAGCATGGATATAGAAAGCTTGGCCGTACGTCTTCACATAGAGGTGCGCTTCTTAAGAATATGGCTATAGCAATTATAAAAAGTGAAAAAATTGAAACTACATTACCAAAAGCAAAAGAACTTAGAAGTTATGTAGAAAAATTGATTACAAAAGCAGGAAAGGGTGATTTTAATGCTCATAGAGTTGTTTTCTCTGCACTTCAAGATAAAGAGTGTACAAAAAAACTTGTTGATATAATCGCACCTAAATATGTAGATAGAGCTGGTGGTTACACAAGAATCACTAAGACTCGTACAAGAAGAGGCGATGCTGCTCCTATGGCTTTCATAGAGTTAGTATAATTCTTCCAACCTTGGAGGCCATTTGGTCTCCATCTTTCTATTTTTTAAAATAAATTTCCAAATTTCTTTATATATTTCAGTCGCATATAAGCGAATATATTGTTAAATAGCTAAAAGATAAAAATGAAATAATGGAGATATAATGATACCCTTTTCAGATGAAGAGTTATTGCCTGCAGTAGAAAAATCTTTAGAAAAAATTAAACCTATGTTGGCACTTGATGGTGGTGGTATGACTTTGCTTGCAATTAAGAGTGGCAGAGTATTTGTTCAGCTTCAAGGAGCTTGTGTTGGTTGTGCCTCTAGCGGACAAACTTTAAAGTATGGAATTGAAAGACAGCTTCGTATAGATATACATCCAGAGATTGAAGTTATTAACATAGCAGTTGGTATGGAAGACACCATAGAGAAGTTTGATTAATTGATTGATAAATATATAAAAAGAGGGATTGAAAGTTTTTATAATAGAAACTTTGAGTTTGCACTTTTAAATTTTTCGTTGGCATTAGAAAAAAATCCTGATTCGAAAGAAGCAAGGATAAGTGCTATTCTCTCAGATTTGGCTATGGAAAAAGAAGATGAGGCTATTGCTCTGTATGAATACTATTTAATAAGCAAAGATAGTGGTACAGAAAATTCAGAAAAAATGATAGAAGAGATTGTTAACTCAGTTGATTTTACTTTAGAGAGTCTTGAAGCACTTTTTTTTGAAGATGAAATGGAAGCAAAAATAAACGAAGAAAATGGCATAGCATATGAAGATTTCAAAATTTTTATAGAAAACAAAAATAGTTTTAAAGAAGCATTTGAGGACATAATGTTTTCAACCAAAGTTATAATACATAAAAAAGATGATTTTATAGATTTTTTAGAAAAACTTATTGATAATGGATTTAAAGATATGTCTTTAAACTATTTTGAGAGTGCAGTACAAATGTTTCCAAATGATGAAAAACTTCTTTCACTTGTTAAAAAAGTAGAAAATTGATAATAAAAACTCCAAACAAAAGTGAGTTTATTCAAGTCACAGACGACTCTACAAAATGTGATGATAATACAGCTTTTGTTTTAACTAATCAAAATAAAAAATACTTGGAAGATGTAAAAAATAACACTTCAAGTATAGTTATTAGCCCAATAGAGGTGATAGATATTTTAGGGCTTAGAGATAAAATAAAAATCATAGGTATTACAGGAACAAATGGGAAAACAACAACAGCAGCAGCAATATATTCGATACTTTTAGATTTAGATAAAAAAGTAGCTATGCAAGGAACTCGTGGTTGTTTTATTAATGAAAAAAGAAGTGAAGACAAAAGCTTAACGACACCTCCAATACTTCAAACAATAAATAATATAAAAGTAGCTGTAGAAGAAGGTTGTGAGTATTTTATCATGGAAGTAAGTTCTCATGCTATTGAGCAAAAGAGAATTGAAGGTTTGGATTTTACTTTGAAAATCTTTACCAATGTAACACAAGATCATCTTGATTATCATGGTAGTATTGATGCATATATTGCTATAAAGAGCAGTTTCTTTGATGATGAGAGTTTAAAGTTAATAAACAAAGATGATGGAAAAATAAGATTTAATAGAAAAAATTGTATGACTTATGGCGCAGAGTATCCATCAACTTATAAGGTTGCAGCATACTCTTTAAAAAATGGAGTCAGTGCAGTTATTCAAAAAATAGATAAAATGTACGATTTTCACTCTTCACTACATGGGTTTTTTAATCTTTATAATCTAGTAGCAGCAATAAGTTCAGTGGATATGCTAGAAGTTGCTCCCATAGAAAAAATATGTGAAGTTGTTGAAAACTTTGGTGGTGTTGAAGGACGCATGGAAGTTGTGAGTTCTAATCCTCTTGTTATTGTCGATTTTGCCCATACTCCAGATGGAATGGATAAAGTTTTAGATGCTCTAAAAGAGCAAAATATGATTGTCGTTTTTGGAGCAGGTGGAGATAGGGATAAAAATAAAAGACCACAAATGGGAAATATTGCGAGTAGATATGCTAAAAAAGTTATAGTGACAAGTGATAATCCAAGAAGCGAGGATCCTAATGAAATAATCAAAGATGTTGTATCTGGAATCAAATCTTGTGATTGTTTACATGTAGAAGTAGATAGAAGAGAAGCAATCAAGTATGCACTAAAGATAAGAGAAGAAGATGAAATGTTAATAATTCTTGGAAAAGGTGATGAAACATATCAAGAAATTAAAGGTAAAAAGATTCCTTTTGATGATAGGGTTGTTGTAAGAGAACTGATTTAAGTTGTTTTTTTCAGCTCTTTACCATCTCTTTTAGATACAATTCAGAGAAAATTTGTGTAAAGTGGATTTCCCAATTAATAGTGTATATATTTGATGTAAAAGAACTCATTTGCGGGCATTTAGATTTGATTTATATTAATAATCAAATGAAAAAACTTGCTAAAATATTATACATATTGGACTTACTAAGGGAAAAATAGATAAAATGATAGATATAAATGATAGGATATAAAAAATGACATTTGAAATGTTATATGGAAAAATTCATAGAGCAACAGTTACAGATGCGAATTTAAACTATGTAGGCTCTATTACAATAGATAGAGATTTGATGGACGCTTCAAAATTGATAGTTGGTCAAAAAGTTGAAATAGTAAATATAAACAATGGTGAAAGATTTAGTACATATGTAATCGAAGGTGCACGAGGCAAGCGAGATGTTTGTTTAAATGGAGCAGCTGCAAGAAAAGCTGAAATAGGTGATAGGATTATCATAATAGCATATGCGAGTATGAATGAACAAGAAAGAAACGAGTTTAAGCCGCATGTTGTTTTAGTAGATGAAAATAATAATATAGATGAAATAAGAGATTTTATTTAACAATAGGAAGATTTAATGTTTGAAGGTATGGATTTTTCAAAAATGGGTGAGATGTTACAAGAAGCACAAAAAAATGCCCAAAAAATGCAAGATGAAGCTAAATTAAAAGAGTACACCGCAAAGAGTGGTGGAGGCATGGTTAGTGTTAGTATTAGTGGTGAGGGAGAAGTAAACGATATATCTATAGACGACTCTCTTCTTCATGATAAAGAGTCGCTCCAAATTCTTCTTATAAGTGCGACTAATGATGCAATCAAAATGGTAGAGGACAACAAAAAGCATGCGGCAGCACAGATGCTTCAAGGCATGGGAGGCTTCGGCGCTAAAGGATAATGTTCATGATTCGTATATTTATTGCCTTTTTCATATTTTTGGGAGTTTTAAACTCTGCAGATTTTACATATCCAGATTTTAGTCAATGTTACAAAAAAAATAGTAAATCATTTGTTTATTTTGGGGATATAAGAGCAGTCGCTGTTACAAAAAACTTGGCAGTTGCATATTCACAAACTAAGCCAACAGTACCTTTTATAAAGTTTGATCCCTTTTTAAATTTGTATCTTTTTAAATCACTTAAAACCCTTAATCCTATCAAGCTTAAAAGTACGCATAATCTTAAATTAGGTGAGTGGATAGCAGGAATGGATGATAGTTCATTATATGCTGGCAATTTTGCAAAAAGTGGTGATTTACTTGATAGTTTTTATTTGCAAAATTCTAATCTTGAAAAAAACAGTATTATTACTTGTTTGTGTTGCGAAATATATGGTCTTGGTATTGGTGGTGGCTCATTTATAGGAAGTGAGTATATAAAAAGATTTATGAGTGCTAAAGATGTTTATTATGGGGATATTGGTGTTAGATTTGAGAAACAAGGAAATGATTTTGTAGTACAAAGTAAAAATCCTTTATATCCTAAGCAATCTTTAAAAGTTGGGGATAAAATCTTAAAAATTAATGGTAAAAAAGTTTCTTCACTAAAACAGTTAAACCAAACTGTACTCTTCACAAAACCAAGAACAACTATTTCTCTTGAGCTTCAAAGAGGGAAAAAAATCTTAAAAGAAAAAATGTTAGTTACATCTAGAAGTGGTGGGGGTTATCTTAGCGACTCATTTTTGGAAAATAAAGGTATATTTTTTGATCATGAGATGAAGATAACAAAAATAAACAAAAAGAGTTTTGGTGAAGCAAGTGGTCTTAAAATAGGGGATAAACTTATACAAATTGATCATAAAAAAATAGTGAATACAAATGATTTAAAAGCTTACTTATCAAAAACAAAAAATAAAGAAGTACAACTTTTATTTGATAGAGACGACTTTCAATTTTTTGTAAAACTAGGACTTTAATGTTAGAAAAATTTGAATTATTTTTAAAACAAAACTTGCCAAAAGTAGATAGCTTTCACCCTGATTTTAACGAAGCTCTAGGAAAAATGCTAGATGCTGGAGGAAAAAGGTTTCGCCCACTTTTACTTTTAAGCGTAGTAGAAAATTCTGCTCCTTTGTTAGTAAAAAATGCAATGCACATTGCGTTGGCAGTTGAAATGCTTCATACTTACTCTCTTATTCATGATGACTTGCCCTCTATGGATGATGCAGATTTAAGAAGAGGTTACCCAACTTTACATGTAAGCTATGATGAAGTTACTGCTATACTGGTAGGGGATTCTTTAAATACTCATGCTTTTTATATGATTGCAAATGCTCCTTTGAGTGATGCAATAAAAGTACGATTAACATCTGTCCTAGCAAGAGACGGTGGGATTAGTGGTATGATAATTGGTCAAGCTATTGATTGTAGGTTTGAAGATAAAAAGCTTTCTTTAGAGCAGTTAAAGTTTTTACATGTAAATAAAACAGCAAAACTAATTGCAGCTTCATTGTTGATGGGAGCAATTATTGCTGGACTTAGAGAAGAAGAAGAGCGAAGTTTATATGAATTTGGATTGAAGTTAGGACTTTTGTTTCAAGTCCAAGATGATATTATAGATGCTACTTTATCAAGTGAAGAGGCAGGGAAGCCAACTGGTAATGATGGACATAAAAACTCTTTTGTAAATTTACTTGGAATTGATGGAGCAAATGAGCAGAAGAGAAGACTCATAGAAGAGTTAAATGAGGAAACAAGTAAGCTAAATGATGATTTAGCAAAAACACTACAAAAAATTATTAATGATTATTTTAAAGGATAAAATGTGGAAGACAAAGTGATGTTACAAAAGCAGGCTGATACGATTAGATTTTTATGTGCCGATATGGTACAACAAGCAAATAGTGGTCACCCAGGTGCTCCTATGGGACTAGCAGATATAATTACGGTTTTGTCCCGTCATATTAGTCATAACCCAAAAGATACAAAATGGTTAAACAGAGATAGACTAGTTTTTTCTGGTGGACACGCATCATCTTTAGTATACTCATTTTTACACTTAAGTGGATATGATATTAGTTTAGAAGATTTAAAAAAGTTTAGACAACTTGGAAGCAAAACTCCAGGTCATCCAGAATATGGTGATGTTCCAGGAGTTGAAGTAACAACAGGTCCACTAGGTCAAGGTATCACAAATGCAGTGGGATTTGCAATGGCAGCAAAGTATGCAGGGAACATTTTAAATAGTGATAAAGCTAGTGTGATTGATCATAAAGTATATTGTCTTTGTGGTGATGGAGATTTACAAGAGGGAATTAGTTATGAAGCTTGCTCTTTAGCTGGACATTTAGCACTTGATAATTTAGTGGTTATTTATGACTCAAATGAGATCACTATTGAAGGGTGTACAAGCATTGCTTGGAGTGAAGATGTTAAAAGACGATTTGAAGCTCAAGGTTGGCAAGTTGCTCGTATAGATGGGCATAATTTTGATGAAATAAATGCAGTAATAGAAAACTCAAAAGAACAGACTAAACCATTTATGATTATAGCAGACACTACTATAGCAAAAGGTGCTTGCGAGCTAGAAGGTAGTCACCATTCTCATGGTGCACCTTTAGGTGATGAAGAGATAGCAAATTCAAAAATTAAAGCCGGATTTGATCCAAAGAATAAATTTTTTGTACCCCAAGATGTAAAAGCAAGATTTGAATGTGCTGTAGAAAAAGGCGATTTAGCACAATCTCAGTGGAATGATATCGTAAACAATAAACTTAGTGATGAGCAAAAAACACTTTTAAATAACTTGTTAAATCCACCAATTGAAAAAATTGAATATCCAACTTATGAAGTAGGAAGTGGTGTCGCAACTAGAGATAGTAATGGGCAGATTTTAAATGCTATTGCAAAAGCAGTTCCAGGTTTTATGGGAGGAAGTGCAGATCTTGGACCTTCAAATAAGAGTGAATTAAAAGGTATGGGAGATTTCCCGTGTGGAAGAAATATCCATTTTGGTATTCGTGAGCACTCAATGGCTGCTATTACAAACTCTTTTGCTCTTTATGGTCTTTTTATTCCTTATAGTGCAACATTCTTTATTTTTAGTGATTATCTAAAGCCAGCTGCAAGATTAAGCGCACTTATGAGTCTTAAAAACTTTTTTGTTTGGACACATGATAGCATTGGTGTTGGAGAAGATGGACCAACACATCAGCCAATTGAGCAGTTAAGTCAATACAGAGCAATGCCTAATTTTTATACTTACCGTCCAGCAGATGCTACTGAAAATGTAAAATCTTGGGAAAAAGCACTTAGTATGAATGCACCAGCATCTTTTGTGTGTTCTCGTCAAAAACTAACAGTTTTAAAAGATAAAAGAGAGATAGGTGATGTTGCAAATGGTGGATACTTACTTACAAAAAGAGATAATGCAAATCTAACTCTTATGGCTAGTGGTAGTGAAGTTTATACTTGTTTAAGAGCGGCATGTGCATTAGAAAAATTAGGTATCAATGCAAACATTGTAAGTGTGCCTTGTTTTGATCTACTTGTTGAACAAGATAAAGGATATATAGACTCTATTATAGATCAAAATACAAAAGTACTTGCCGTTGAAGCAGGTGCTGGAGTTGAGTGGTATAGATTTGCTGATGAAGTTATTTGTATGACTCGTTTTGGTGCTTCAAGTCCTGCTGACGCATTGTTTAAAAAGTTTGGTTTCACTGAAGAAAACATTGCAAAAAAAGCTTGTGAATTAGTAGGAGTTCCATATAAAGAAATAAGTAGTTGTAATTAAATGTATAAAGCAGTAATTTTTGATTTAGATGGAACTTTGCTCGATACTTTGACTGATATTGCAACAAGTGCTAATTTCGTGCTTGAAAACTATAATAAAAGTGCTCTACCAATAGAGGACTATAATCTTTTGGTAGGACAAGGCGCAGCGCAACTTTTTAAAGATTTACTTCCTGAGTTATCTTTAGAGGAACAAAACAATGCTTTAGCACTTTTTGAAAAACACTACGAAAAACAGTTTTCTATAAATACAAAAATATATGAAGGTATTAGTAAAGTTCTTACTTTTCTCCAAGTAAGAGATATAAAAATGGCAGTTCTTTCAAACAAGCCTAATTCATTTACAAAAAAATGTGTTATGAAATATCTTAAAAATTGGAAATTTGATGCAGCGTATGGCATAAGAGAAGGAATTCCAAGAAAACCTGATATTGCAGGTGTTGAGGAGATATTAAAAGAGTTAGGCGTGAGTGCGAATGAAACACTTTTTGTAGGTGATACAAAAGTAGATATGCAAACAGCAAAAAATGCAGATATGGACTCAATAGGTGTTTTGTGGGGATTTAGAGAAAAAGCAGAATTGGTTGAACATGGTGCAACTTTTATTGCAGAAGAACCAGCGGATATCATAAAACTAATAATGGGGAAAAATTAAAATGACTAAAGTGGCAATAGTAACAGCAGCAAGTATGGGCATGGGAAAAGCATGTGCAGTAGAGTTAGTGAAGAGTGGATATAAAGTTGTTATTATGTCAAGAAGTGAGCGGATACTTGAAGTGGCACAAGATATAGGTGCGGATGGACTTCAAGGAAGCATTACATGTAAAGAGGATATAAAAGCACTTGTAGATTTTGCTATGAACAAATATGGACGCATAGATGCTGTTGTGAATAATGCTGGTTATATTCCTAAGGGAGATTTATTTGAATTAACTGATGAGAATTGGCATGAAGGTTTAGATATAGTTATAGGAAGTGTAAACACTATGCTAAAACTTATAACTCCTATTTTTAAAGATCAAAATGGGGGAAGTGTAGTGAATATTTCAACATTTGCTACTTATGAGCCAAGTCCAGTTTTCCCAATTTCTGTTTGTATGAGAGCTGCTCTTGGAAGTTATATAAAACTTTATGCTGATAAATACGCAAAAGACAATATTCGTATTAATAATGTTTTACCAGGTTTTGTTGATTCTAAACCAGAGAATGAAAAGTTTATAAAAGATATACCTATGGGAAGATATGGAAAAGTTGAAGAGATAGCAAAAACAGTACGATTTTTACTGAGTGAAGACGCTAGTTATACAACAGGACAAAATATCCGTGTCGATGGCGGCATAACTCGTTCAGTGTAGAAGTAGAATATGGATACTATACAGATAATATTTTTAAGTCTTATTCAGGGGTTTACAGAATTTTTACCAATCTCTTCTTCAGCACATCTTATTTTAGTTCCGAAGTTTTTAGGCTGGGAAGATCAAGGTTTAGCTTTTGATGTTGCATTACATGTAGGGACACTTTTTGCTGTGGTATTTTATTTTAGATTAGAGATAATAAATATATTAAGTGATCTTTTAAAAAGTATTAAGGTTAGAGAAAAAGTTGGGGAAAGTACTTTGGGATGGGCTGTATTGATAGGAACAATTCCTGTTGGACTTGCTGGACTTAGTTTTAATGATTATATAAGTGATAACTTGCGTTCACCATATATCATAGCTGCAACGACTATTATTTTTGGGCTAGCTCTTTTTTTTTCGGATAGAAAAGAGGGTAAAAAAAGGGAAACTGCCATAACAATAAAAATAGCAGTTTTGATAGGAATTGCTCAAGCTATAGCTTTAATACCTGGAACTTCAAGATCGGGTATAACGATAACAGCTGCTTTGTTTTTAGGGTTTTCTCGGGTTGCCTCCGCTAGGTTCTCTTTTTTACTTTCAATTCCAGTTATAGTCCTTGCTGGTGGATTAGAGACAATAAAACTTATTAAAAGTGAAACTGTTGTTATCTGGAGCGAGTTATTTTTAGGTGTTGGCTTGTCCGCTCTTAGTGCATATGCTTGTATATATCTGTTTTTAAAACTTATTTCAAAATCTTCTATGTTGCCATTTGTTATATACAGACTATTTTTAGGCTTATTTTTACTTTCTATTTTTTAAGATATGATTATAAAAAAAATTCAAGTTGTATTTCTTATAATATCCATATTTGCAGTGATTGTTCTTCTTAGAAATTGGTATAGTTCGTATAATTTTCAAAAAAATCCCATATCAGAAGAATATCAAAAAGCGATTGGTATTGAAGAACAAAGAGTGCTAAAAAATATGCAAAAAAGTTTTGGTTTTCAATATAAAGTTCCCCTCATCATAACTGATAAAATTCCTGGAAAAGTTTATGGTGTCACCTCCTTAAGTGATGATGGAGCTATAAAAATATACCTCAATAAAAAAGTTATGAAAGAGAGTATAGATTATATATTAAGTGATGTAATAGCTCATGAGTATGCTCATGCTTTACTTTTTAAGACAGGTGCCTATAAAAATAAACGAGATGGACATTCTAAACTTTGGCAAAACACATGTGTTAAATTAGGTGGAGCAAAGTGTACGAAATATGTTGATTCTCATGATGTCATTATGGGGAAGTTACCTTTTTGAAAGAAGATTATTCTTTGCTAAAATTGTAACAATTTTATTTAAAAATATCTTTTGACTTAAATGAAATTAAAATATAATTTTAAATATTCTTTAGTTATAATCTTCGTTTGTAAATTTCTATAGAGGATTATTATGAGTCAACAATCTAGTTTAGTGTCCAAGTACTTTAAGGGTAACTTAGTTTTTCAGATTCTTATCGGAATAGTTTTGGGTGTCATTGTGGCAATGATTTCACCAGAGTTAGCTTCTGCTGTTTCAATTTTAGGAAGTCTATTTGTTGGTGCACTAAAAGCAATAGCACCTATCTTAGTTTTTGTACTAGTCGCAACTGCAATTGCTACAAAAGAAGTAGGTAGTACAGCAAATATGAAGCCAATTATTATGCTTTATCTTATTGGAACATTTTCAGCTGCTCTTGTAGCTGTTAGTGCAAGCTTTTTATTTCCAGTAGACTTAGTTTTAATTGATGCTACAAATACTAGTTTAACTCCACCTGATAGCGTTATTGCTGTTTTAAAGGGTGTTCTTTTTAATATGGTTGATAATCCAGTAAATGCACTAGCAACTGGTAACTACATCGGTATATTAGTTTGGGCAATTGCAATTGGTGTTGCTATGCATTATAGTTCTGCTACTACAAAAAGTGTATTTAATGATGTTTCTAATGGTGTAACTAAAATAGTTCGTTTTATTATTCGTTTAGCTCCATTTGGTATCTTTGGTCTTGTTGCAAATACTTTTGCTGAGACTGGATTTGATGCACTGTTTAGCTATGGAAGACTTTTAAGTGTTCTTGTTGGAACAATGCTTTTTATTGCATTTGTTGTAAACCCTATAATCGTGTTTATAAAAACAAAGCGTAATCCATATCCTCTTATCTTTAGTTGTGTTCGTGAAAGTGGTATCACAGCTTTTTTTACTCGAAGTTCTGCGGCAAACATTCCTGTAAATATGAATTTATGTAAAAAATTAGGTCTTCATGAAGATACATATTCTATTTCAATTCCTTTAGGTGCAACAACAAATATGGCTGGAGCAGCGGTTACTATTACAGTTCTTACTTTAGCTACTGTTAACACTTTAGGTATACATGTAGACATGGCAACTGCACTTCTTTTAAGTGTTGTCTCAGCACTTGCAGCTTGTGGAGCTAGTGGTGTTGCTGGTGGTTCTTTACTCCTGATTCCTTTAGCTTGTAGTTTGTTTGGAATTAGTAACGATATTGCTCTTCAAGTTGTTGCTATTGGTTTTATTATTGGTGTTGTTCAAGATTCACTTGAGACAGCACTGAATAGTTCAACTGATGTTGTATTTACTGCAGCATGTGATGCTAAAGAAATCTAAGTATATCTTTACATGTAAGGATGAATCCTTACATGTAAAGTACCTTTATTCTATAAATAAAATTAAATATTAAAAACATTATGCAAAACAGTAATATTCCTATATAATATATCTTTATAAAAGGTGGGAATATGGAAAAATTAACACAAAGATATAGTGTAGTAGAAGAAATTATCAATGCCTCAACTCATGGGTTTGGAATATTGCTTAGTATCGTAGGTTTAGCTGTTTTAGTTGCTTTTGCATCAATCAACGGTTCTCCAGTTTTAATTACAAGTTGTGCTATTTTTGGTGGAACATTGATATTTGCTTATTCATCATCAACACTCTACCATGCAATAACAAATGAAAAAGTAAAACGAATATTTAGACAATTTGACCATGCTGCAATTTATCTTTTAATCGCAGGAACATATACACCGATTGTTTTAGTGCTTTTAGATAAAACATGGGGATGGACAATATTTACTATCATTTGGACAACTGCTATTGTAGGAGTTATTTTAAAGTTTATTTGTCCTCAAAGGTTTAAAAAACTCTCAGTTGCTTTGTATCTCATAATGGGTTGGTTCGTTGTAATTGCTATAAAACAGTTAATGTTAAATATGGAGAGTGGTGGTTTATGGCTCATGCTGATTGGAGGAGTTTTTTATTCTGTAGGCGTCATATTTTATGTTTGGAAATCACTTCCTTATAATCATGCGATATGGCATCTTTTTGTCCTAGGTGGTAGTATTTCTCATTATTTCATGATACTTTTTTATGTTATACCATAAAATACTAAGTAACTTTTGGCTAAAATAAACTCAAAAAATTATAATAGGGTTATATATGTTACTTCTTACACCTGGTCCAACTCCTGTACCTGAAGAGATTAGAATGGCTATGAGTGAGCCTACACTCCATCACCGAACACCTGAATTTGAAGAAATTTTTGCTGGGACGAGAGTTCTTTTAAAAAAACTTTTTTGTATGAATGAAGTTTTGATGTTAGCAAGTAGCGGAACAGGTGCTATGGAAGCTTCTGTCTTAAATCTTTGTAAGTCCAAAGCATTAACAATTAATTCTGGAAAATTTGGTGAAAGATTTGGAAAAATTTGTGAAGCTCATGGTAAAGACTATGCAGAATTAAAATATGATTGGGATACTCCGGCAAATATTGATGATGTTCTAAATACGATTAATAATGATGAAAAAATTGATGCAATTTTCATACAAGTTTGTGAGAGTGCTGGTGGACTTCGTCACCCTGTTGAAGAGATTGCAAAGCAGGTGAAGGAAATTCGTCCAAGTATCATGATTGTAGCTGATGGTATAACAGCTGTCGGTGTAGAAAAAATAGATACAACAAATATCGATGCGCTTATCAGTGGAAGTCAAAAAGCACTTATGTTACCTCCAGGACTTGCTCTTATTGGACTTAGTGAAGCTGCTATAAAAATCATAGAAGAAGGTGGTGTAGGTTACTATTTGAACCTCAAAACTGAACTTAAGCAACAAAAGAAAAATACAACAGCTTGGACCGCTGCAACGACTTTAATTATAGGGCTTAAGGCTATGTTAGAAAAGTTATATTTAGAAGGCTTTGATAAACTTTATATTGATACAAAAAAGCGTTCATGTGCTACAAAAAAAGCTCTTGAATCTTTGGATTTAAAAATATTTCCTAAAGTACCTGCAGATGCAATGAGTGCTATTTATGACGAAGATGCTGCGAAAATAAGAAAGATTTTGAAATCAAAATATAGTGTTAATATGGCTGGTGGGCAAGACCATGTAAAAGAGACTTTGTTTAGAATAAATCATATGGGATTAGTTGCAGACTATGAAACTGCTTGGACGCTTAACGCAATAGAATTGGCACTAGATGAACTAGGTAGAAGAAAATATGATGGAACTGCAAATACAGTTTTTACGAAAGAGATTATAAAATGATAGACGAACACGAAATACCAAAAGGCAGTAGACTGTACTTTGGCAAAAGTGCTAAATTAAAAAGAGAGATAGAAGCAAAAGCAAGTGAACTTTTAGAAAATTCTGGATTTGAAGAGATCGTAACACCGTTTTTTTCATATCATCAACATAAGAGTTTAAATGAAAAAGAGATTATTCGTTTTTCTGAAGAACAAAATAATTTAATTTCTCTTAGAGCTGATAGTACACTTGATGTTGTAAGATTGATGACAAAGCGACTAGGAAGAAGTACAAAACAAAATAAGTGGTTTTATATACAACCTGTTTTCAAATATCCAAGCTTAGAGATAAATCAAATAGGTGCGGAGTTTATTGGCAATAATGATTTGAGCCAAAGTATTGGTCATTGTGGTGAGGTATTTAAAAAATTTGATTTAAATCCTCTTGTTCATATAAGCAACATTAAAATTCCAAAAATAATTGCAAAAGAGTTAAATTTAGATTTAGGCGTATTTGAAAAAGCGGAACTTCACAAAATACTCTCTTTGGATATAGGATGGTTGGAAAAATTAGCATGTTTACAAAGGCCTGAAGATATAGATGAGGTTATAAATGCGGTCCCTGAAAATATAAAAGTTGAATTAGAAAAAATGAAAGCTCTTTACGAAAAGTTAGAGTATACAAATGTACACTTTTCACCGTTGTATTATGTTGATATGAGATACTATGATGAACTTTTTTTTAGATTTATAGAAAAAAATAGTACTCTAGCAAAAGGTGGGAGTTACGAGAGTGAAGGCATCGAATCAACAGGTTTTGGCCTTTATACAGATGCTCTAATAGAGACAATAATAAAAAAATAAGAGAGAAATATAATGAAAAATAAAGCAGATTTGATTGTAGGTATTCAGTGGGGAGACGAAGGAAAAGGTAAGATTGTTGATATGCTTGCACAAAAATATGATGTTGTTTGTAGAAGCCAAGGCGGACACAATGCTGGGCATACAATTTGGGTTGATGGTGTAAGATATGCACTTCATTTAGTGCCTTCTGGAGTTTTAAATAAAGATGCAATTAATATTATAGGAAATGGTGTAGTTCTTTCTCCAAAAGCAATCATAGAAGAGATGGAACAGTTTGATAACTTAGAAGGAAGACTTTTTATAAGCGACAAAGCACATTTAAATCTTCCTTATCACTCACTAATTGATATTGCTAGAGAAAAACTAAAAGGTGATAAAGCTATTGGGACAACAGGAAAAGGAATTGGACCAGCATATGCATCAAAGATAAATAGAGTTGGAAATCGAGCAGGAGAGCTTTTAGATCCAGAAAAACTTTGTGAAAGTCTTATGGCAAATTTTGAAATAAATAGACCATTATATGAGGTACTTAAAATTCAAATACCAAATAAAGAAGATCTTTTAAAAGAATTAAAAGCATATAAAGAAAAACTAGCTCCTTTTATAGCAAATACAACAAACATGGTTTGGGATGCACTTGATAATAACAAAAAAATACTTTTAGAAGGTGCTCAAGGTACTTTACTTGATATTGACCATGGAACATATCCATATGTTACAAGTTCATCAACAGTAAGTGCTGGAGCATGTACAGGTCTTGGAATTAATCCAAAAGATATAGGAATAGTAACAGGAATTGTAAAAGCATATACAACAAGAGTAGGGCATGGCCCTTTTCCAACTGAAGATTTTGGGAAAGTTGGTAAGACATTAGCTGATGTTGGAAAAGAAGTAGGAACAACAACAGGTCGAGGTAGAAGATGTGGTTGGTTTGATGCAGTTATTGTTAAGCATTCTGCAAGACTAAATGGATGTGACCAGTTTGCTCTAATGAAACTTGATGTTCTTGATGGATTTGAGATTATTAAAATATGTAAAGCTTATGAGTACAATGGAAAAGAGATAACTTATGTTCCAAGTGACTTAGAAAATTGTAAGCCAATTTATGAAGATATTCAAGGCTGGGGCACAGTTGAAGGAATTTCAAACTATGATGAACTTCCTCAAGGTGCAAAAGACTATATAAAAAGAATTGAAGAGTTAACAAATACAAAAGTAGGAATTATATCAACAAGCCCTGACAGAAATGATACAATAGTTTTATAAAAGCTTTACATGTAAGGTTTTTTTATTCAAGTTAAAGGATAAGTAGATAAAAGTTAATTCTCTGCAAAGCAGAAGCTTCAGTGAGAGGAATTTAACTTGGGCTTTGCTCAAGTTAAAGGAGAAATTAAAATGAACAGTAAATTTACATCTATCGCAAAAGTTCGAAAACAACAGATGGATAAGGTTGAAACTTTTTTAGCAAAAGCTAGATTTCAAAAGAGAGAGTTAGAAGAAAAAATTGCTCTTACATGTAAAGAAATAGACAATACAGAGGTCCCATCGAGTGGGAGTATTTCTTTGATGATTAGTTTTAGAGAAAGACTTGATATATTACGAAAAGAAAAAGATAGATTTAGTACAGAGCTTATAGTCAAAAAAAATGAAGTAAATCAACTTCAAGATAAATACAAAAGAGCTCATATAGAACATGAAAAGATAAAATATCTTGAAAATCAGGATTTTGAAGAGTGGCTAGAAAAGATAAAAAAACAAGAACAATTAGATATGGATGAAATATCTAATATACTATTTGTAAACAAAGGAGAAATGACTTGAAAATAATTTTTACGATGTTTCTACTTGTTAGTGCGCTGTTTTCTGAGATAGTCGATTGTACACAAGTTTTTGAAGAGAGAAAGGTTGAGCTTTTAAAAGAGATTGAAAAGATTGATGAAGCGAGACAATCATTTGAAGCACTTCAAGGCGCTACCAATGCACTTTTTGATAGGCAAAGAGCAAAACTTGATACACAAAGAGAAGATATAAATGCTTCTATGAGAGAGATTGCTCAAAAAGAAGAGAATATAAAAAAGATGCTTGAAAAAAATAAAAAACTTTTAGAAGCAATAAATGGTGCAAAAAATGACAAGATTAGCGAGAGCTATTCAAAGATGAAAGATTCAGCTGCCGCGGCTATATTAGAAGAGTTGCCTACAAATGAATCTGCAGCTGTTATGTTTACACTTCAAGCAAAAAAAGTATCAAAAATTATGGCTAAAATGGATCCTAAAAAAGCTTCTGAAATCACTCAAAGATTAGTAATAGGGCCTCCTTTTAAATAGTACTTTTAATAATCAGGGAATAATATGGATTTTTTAACAATATTAGCTTTTAGTGGAGCTTTATTTATATTTATGGCTAGTCCAGGACCAGGAACTTTTGCAGTAGTAGCTAGAGCTTTAGGCTCTGGGTTTTCTCATGCATTTTCTATGTCACTTGGTATGGTTTTAGGAGACCTTATCTTTTTGCTTATGGCAATTTTTGGTCTAAATGCTATAGCTCAAATGATGGGAGATATATTTGTTATAGTGAAATATATTGGAGGATTATATCTTATATATTTAGGCATTAAAATATTTCTTTCAAAACCTTCAACAAGTTCAATTAAATCTTCAACAAGTAAATCTTTAGCGAAAGATTTTCTTTCTGGTTTTTTGATTTGTATTAGTAATCCTAAAGTCATATTATTTTATCTTGGATTTTTACCTACATTTGTAGATCTTGCAACTTTGAGTACAGGTGATGTTTTCCTTGTTTCTTCTTTAGTTGTTGCTATACTTACGCTTGTGTTAGGTGGATATTCGTATTTTGCATCAAAGGCTAGAAAAGCTATAAAAAAACCAAGAACTCAAACGATTATGAATAGATTTGCAGGAAGTATAATGTTTGGAGCAGGAACAGCACTTATATTAAAATCTTAAGTTTTTACATGTAGATAACTTTTTTGTGACAAAGCAGATATTTACCTTTTTTTAGATAAAATGGGAAAAATTATAATGAAGGTCTGCATCAATGAAAATCAGATTACCACATGCACCATATATAGCAAATAAAATAGCGATTGATTTAGTAAAAAGTGGATTTGTAAAGCTTTCTAGTGGTTTAGAGCCAGTTGTACAATCAGCGCAAGAGTTCATAGAAGAAGATATAAAAAAAGAGATGTCACTAGAAGAGAGAGTAGAAGATCTTTTGGATGATAATGAAGATGACATGGAGTTTATGCAAGTAGATAGACGAAGTATGTTTTGGCTTATTAAGAAAAAATTAGCTAAAGAGTATGAAGTTATCTTATCTTACGAAGATAGATACAGTGACCTTGCTCATAGAATCATGGAAGTATTATGGAAAAAAGGTCTAGTAGAGTATAGTGTCGCTGAAAATCGTGTTAAAAATATTATCTATGGAGCAATGGAGAGTTATATAAGTAGTTTTGAAGATGTTGAAGAGACAGTAGCAGAAAAAATTACACATTATAAAAGAAAACTAATTCCAGGAAGTCCTGAATATGATTTAGTTTTTGAGCGATTATATGAAGATGAGTTAAGAAAAAAAGGATTACTTTTATGAGTTTAAAACCTATTTGGATATATTTGGAAAATGGTATCTATTTAGAAGCTAAAAGTTTTGGCTATGAGGGTACTAAAGTAGGTGAAATAGTGTTCAATACTTCAATGAGTGGTTATCAAGAGATTATGAGCGACCCTAGTTATGCTGGTCAATTTGTAGTTTTTACTATGCCTGAAATTGGAATTGTTGGAACAAATGATGAAGATATGGAGAGTAAAACGATTCATGCAAGTGGAATGTTGATAAGAAATTATAATAAAAACGAATCAAATTTTAGAGCAACTTCATCATTAAATGATTTTCTCAAGGAACATGAAAGTTTAGGTATTTGTGATATTGATACTAGATATCTTACAAAAACTATTCGCGATGGAGGACCTAAGATGATGGTTGCTTCAACTATGATTAGTGACAAAAACGAGCTGCACAAAATCCTTGAAAATAGCCCACGAATTGAAGAAGTAAATTATATAGAAAAAGTGAGTACAAAAGAGACTTACACTCATACAACAGCTGCTTGGGATGATACAAAGTTAGAATATAAAACTGCAAAGGCTAATTTAGGAAAAAAAATTGTGGCAATCGATTTTGGTGTTAAAAGAAATATTTTAAATGAGCTTTGTGAAGTTGGTTTAGATGTTGAAGTAGTCCCATATAATTTTGATGCAGATGAATTAATTGGTAGATATAATCAGGGAGATATTCAAGGTGTGTTTTTATCAAATGGCCCTGGTGATCCACTTATCTTAACAGATGAAGCTTTAAAAATTAAAAAATTTATTGAAGCAAAAGTTCCTATCTTTGCTATTTGTCTTGGCCACCAACTTCTCTCAATTGCACATGGCCATCCAACATATAAACTAAAGTTTGGTCAGCATGGTGGAAATCATCCTGTAAAAAATGAAAAAACAAGTGTCGTAGAGATAACTGCCCAAAATCATAACTATAATGTTCCTGATTCTATATGTAAGATTGCAAAAGTAACTCATATGAATTTGTTTGACAATACAATTGAAGGTCTTGACTATATTGATGAACCAATTTTTTCAGTACAACATCACCCAGAAGCCAGTCCTGGACCTCATGATAGTAAGTATATATTTAGAGAGTTTGCAGATAGACTATAATGGATTCGATTAATTTTCTAGCTATTATAAGTGTTGCTTTTTTAGGAAGTATTGGTCACTGCATAGGAATGTGTGGTGGCTTTGTGGTGGCTTATAGTAGTGCAAAGATAGACTCTAATTCTTCAAAATATTACCAATTTTTATCACACCTATCTTATAATGTAGGAAGAGTAACGGCATATACTTTTCTAGGCGCTATTTTTGGTTATATTGGTAGTGTGATTTCTTTTTCTCAAAAGTCTACTGGATATTTGTATTTTGGAATAGGTATATTTATGGTTCTCATGGGTTTATCTCTTATGGGAAAGATAAAATTTTTAACTTCACTGGAATGCAGTTTATCTACAAATGGTGTTGTAAAAAAGATATTTTCTTCTTTAATTCACTCTAAATCATTTTTTAGTTTTTATGGTCTAGGTGTTTTAAATGGCTTTCTTCCTTGTGGATTAGTATACTTTTTTGCCATTTCAGCTGCGGCAACGAGTTCAGTATTTTGGGGAGCAATCACGATGATGATATTTGGTTTGTCAACAATTCCTGCTTTACTTGGATTTGGTTATGTTATAGGTTTTCTAAAAGGGGGCAATTTTAGAGAAATTATGATAAAAATAGCCTCATTAGTAATTATGGCTTACGGAATTTACACTTCATTTATAGGCTATAGAGCAGTAATAGGATAAAGTTGACAAACAATATAAATAAACTTCTCTGCAAAGCAAAAGCTTCTGTGAGAGGAATTTAACTTGGGCTTTGCTCAAGTTAAAGGAGACAGTTAAATGAACTTAAAACAGTATCAAGATGCAATAGAACAAAGTAATATAGTATCTAAAACAGATTTAGAGGGAGTCATTACATTTGTAAATGAGGAATTTTGTAAAATTTCAGGATATACAAAAGAAGAATTAGTAGGAAAAAATCATAATATAATAAGGCATCCTGATGTTTCAAAAGAAGTTTTTGAAAAACTTTGGGAACAAATTAAAGCTAAAAAAACATATATTTCAACTGTAAAAAATAGAGCAAAGGATGGAAGTACTTTTTATGTAAATACGACTGTGATTCCAATGGTAAATGAAGAAGATGAAATTGAAGAATTTATAGCCATAAGATATGATGTTACTAAAAATGTAGCACTTACTAAAGAGTTAAAAGAAAAAGAAGAAGAATTAGAACAGCTAAATTCTACACTAGAGCAAAGAGTACAAAAGCAGACTAAAGAGTTACAAGAGCTCAATCAAAATCTTGAGCAAAGGGTAAAAGAAGAGGTTGAAAAGAACAGAGATAAGGATAGATTGCTTTTCCAGCAATCTCGTCTGGCTGCAATGGGAGAAATGATAGGAAATATCGCCCATCAGTGGAGACAACCTCTAAGTGAACTTGGTATTGTTTTATATAAGATGAAAAAAATTTTTAAAAAAAGAGTTGGTGAAGACGATGAAGAGTTTATAAGTACTTATGAAGACTCAAAATTAGTAATTAAAAAAATGTCTGACACAATTGAAGACTTTCGAAATTTCTTTAATCCTCATCGTCCTAAAGAATCATTTTCTATGAAAAGTGCACTTGATGAAGCGATGTTAGTTATGCAGGGAACTTTACAAAGACATGAAATAAAATTAGATGTTGTTTATACAGATGAAGTTTGGATAAAAGGATACTTAAGTGAGTTTTCTCAGGTTTTAATCAACTTACTTAATAATTCAAAAGATGCATTTAATAAAAAATTAGTTGACAATAGAGTGATAATTTTAGAAATTAAAAAGATTGAGAATAATTATGCTATTATTAGCTTCAAAGATAATGCTGGTGGCATAGAGAAGAAAATTTTAGATAAGATTTTTGAACCATATTTTACAACTAAGCATGCTAGTATAGGTACTGGTCTTGGTTTATATATGAGTAGAATGATTATTCAAAATAGTATGAAAGGTACTCTTGAAGCAGAAAATTATGGAGATGGAGTCTGCTTTTATATAAAAGTTCCAGTGTGTAAGGATAAGGAGAAGTGTAATGAATAAATTGAGCGGTTTAACGGTACTGTTTGTAGAAGATGAAAAAGAGCTAAGAAATGCTCTTGAGAGCGCTATTGGTGATGAATTCACGAAGTTTGTCATAGCTAGAGATGGAGATGATGGTTTAAAAAAATTTAAAAAATATAAACCGGATATTGTAATAACAGATATTTTAATGCCTATTTGTGATGGGTTAGAGATGGCAAAAGAGATTAAAAAGATATCAAAAGAAACTCCTATTGTTGTATTGAGTGCATTTAGTGAAAAAGATAGGCTACTTAAGGCGATTGATGTTGGTATTGATAAGTATTTAATTAAACCAATTGATCCTGATGAGCTCATGAAAACATTAAATATCATAGCTGAAGAAATGCTTTCATTAGATGAGTTAGTAGAACTTAAGAATGGTTATCAATTTGACAAGATTAGGAAAGTTCTTGTAAAAAATGGAGATACAATTTCATTGACGAAAAAAGAACTGTTGTTTATATCAATTTTAGTAAAAAACCTTGGTGTTTTTGTTCTTCATGATGAGATAAAAAAATATGTTTGGACAAATAAGAATGTAACAGACGCTGCTATCAGAACATTCATAAAGAGAGTTCGTGAAAAAACTGGAAAAGAGTTTATAAAAAATGTTCCCGGACTTGGATATAAAATAAATTGCGACGACTAATGTATTCTGCATGTAAATACATGTAGAATACAAATTTTCTTAAAATTTTCTTAAAATAAAATCATTTAACACAAATTTAATCTTATTAAGCTTCGTTGTATAGTAAATATATTATAATTCCAGCAATTATGTGATATTTTTGTGACATAAAACAAAATTAGGAGGAATTGATGCAGTCTAGTAATATGATTAACTACGACTATTCAGTTGCAAAGTACTTTACAGTTGCCACTATTATTTTTGGTATAGTTGGTATGACTGTAGGGGTAGTTATAGCTTTTCAAATGGCATATCCAGAGCTAAATAATTTAGCTGGTGAATATGGTACATTTGGAAGACTTAGACCTTTACATACTGATGCAGTTGCATTTGGTTTTACTTTAAGTGGTATATTTGCTACTTGGTACTATATTGGGCAAAGAGTACTTAAAGTATCTATGGCGGAGTCGCCATTTTTAATGTTTTTGGGGAAACTTCACTTTTGGCTATACATTGTAGGTGTAGCAGCAGTTGTTGTTTCTTTATTATTAGGAGTTACAACTTCAAAAGAATACGCTGAGTTTGAATGGCCAATTGATATAGCAATTGTTGTTATTTGGGTTATTTGGGGTATGAGTATATTTGGTCTTATTGGAATAAGAAGAGAAAAAACTCTTTATATTTCTATTTGGTATTATATAGCAGCTTTTCTTGGTGTTGCAATGTTGTACTTGTTTAATAATATGGCAGTACCTACTTATTTTGCATCAGGTGGTCTTGGTGACTGGTGGCATTCTGTTTCTATGTATGCTGGAAGTAATGATGCAATGGTTCAATGGTGGTATGGACACAATGCAGTTGCATTTGTTTTCACTGTGCCAATTATTGCTATGATATACTACTTTTTACCAAAAGAATCTGGACAACCAGTATTTTCATATAAGCTTTCAATTCTAAGTTTCTGGGGACTGATGTTTGTTTATCTTTGGGCAGGTGGACACCACCTTCTTTACTCAACAGTTCCTGATTGGGTACAAACTATGGGTTCAATTTTCTCAGTAGTTCTAATCCTTCCTTCATGGGGTAGTGCGATCAATATGCTACTTACTATGAAAGGTGAGTGGGGACAACTTAAAGAAAATCCACTTATTAAATTTTATGTATTAGCTTCAACATTTTATATGTTCTCAACTATCGAAGGACCTATTCAAGCAATTAAATCAGTAAATGCTTTAGCGCACTTTACAGATTGGATTCCTGGACATGTTCATGATGGTACTTTAGGATGGGTTGGATTTATGGTTATAGCTGCGCTATTTCACATGGCTCCACGAATGTATAAAAGAGAAATTTATAGTAAAAAACTTATGGAATCACAATTTTGGATTCAAACAACTGGTATAGTTCTTTACTTTTCAAGTATGTGGATTGCAGGTATTACTCAAGGTATGATGTGGAGAGCATCAGATCAGTATGGTAACCTTGCTTATTCATTTATTGATACAGTAACAGTTCTACATCCATATTATACGATTAGAGCTGTAGGTGGAACACTTTATTTAATAGGTGTTTTTATGTGGGCATACAATATGTATAAAACAGCAACTGCAAGTAGAGCACTTGAGGAAGAACCTCAAACTGCTTCACCTATGGCAGCGTAAAAGGAGGAGAGTAAAATGTTTCATTGGTTAGAAAAAAATCCATTCTTTTTTGCAGTAGGTGTGTTTTTGGTTATCGCTTATGCTGGTATTGTTACAATATTGCCAGATTTTATGAATAGTGCGAGACCAGTAGTCGGTACTAAGCCATACACCGTATTGCAGTTAGCGGGTCGTCATGTATATATTAAAGATAGTTGTAATGCATGTCACTCACAGTTGATTCGTCCTTTTAAATCTGAAACTGACCGTTATGGTAAGTACAGTTTAAGTGGTGAATATGCTTATGATAGACCGTTCCTTTGGGGTTCAAAGAGAACTGGTCCAGATTTGATGAGAGTTGGAAACTATAGAACAACAGACTGGCATGAAAACCACATGATGAACCCAGCTGAAATTGTTCCAGGCTCAATCATGCCAAAGTATCCTCATATGTTTTCAAATAGTGCTGATATAGAGACTGCTTATGCTGAAGCATTGACAGTTAAAAAAGTATTTAATGTTCCTTATGATGAGAAAGATATGCCTAAACTCGGAACTTATGATGAAGCTAAGCAATTAGTTTTAGAAGAAGCAAAAGAGATTGTGGATAATATGAAAAATCCAGAAGTAAAAGCGGCATATGCTAATGGTGATATTAAGGAAATTGTTGCGATAATCGCATACATGAATAGCTTAAAATAAAGGTATAACGGTGGAAATGGAAACAATTAGAGAGTTACAAGCTTATGCTTACGCTTTCGGTAGCGTAGTCTTTGCAATAGTTTTTTATGCGTATGTGTATCATATGTACACTTCTAAAAAGAAGGGTGGCAAAGATTATGAAAAATATGCAAATATGGCTTTAGATGATAAGATTTCGGACTCTCCAGTTGAAAAAATTGAGCCGACAAATGAAGATAAAGAGGAGCGATAAATGAATTGGCTAAATGATAATGTAAACTTGTTAGCAATCATCGGGGCAGCAGCAATCATAGTTATCACAGTATTTGTGGTAGCTAAGTATATTAAGCAGATGAAAGACGACACAAGTACAGGTGAATTAGCAGATGAAACTTGGGATGGAATTGGTGAGTATAAAAATGAGCTTCCTGTAGGTTGGGCAGTTTCATTTTTAGGAACTATAATATGGGCTATATGGTACTTCCTTGCAGGTTATCCATTAAATGGATATTCACAAATAGGTGAGTATAATGAAGAAGTTGCAGCATATAATACTAAGTTTGAAAATAAATGGGCTAACCCAGATAATCAAACATTGCAAGGGATGGGAGAAGGTGTGTTTTTAGTACAATGTGCACCTTGTCATGGTATTACTGGTGATGGTATGAATGGAAAAGCAGCAGATTTAACTTTTTGGGGAACTGAAGATGCTATCGTTAATACTATTGTAAATGGTTCAAAAGGTATGAATTATCCACTAGGTGAAATGCCTGCAGGGCTTTTGGATGAAGCAAGTGCTAAAGCAGTTGCAGCTTATATGGTAGAAAAAGTTACAAAAACTGGAAACAGTAAAAATCCTGATTTAGTTGCTACAGGCGAAGCTCTTTGGGCTACATGTACAGCTTGCCATGGTGAAGATGCTAAAGGTATGTCAGGTTCTGCTCCTGATATCTCAGTATATGGTAAACCAGAGTTTGTTGTAGAGAGTTTAAACCGTGGCAAAAAAGGTGCAATTGGAATCATGCCATCTTTTAACGATGGTCGTTTAACAGATATCCAAAAACTTGCTGTAGGCAAGTATGTTAATTCGTTGACTCAATAAGGATTATTATGGATAATACAAATAGAAATGTCTTTGGACTAGATGGAATTACAGGAATGTTAATCGCAACAGTACTTCTATTGAGTATACTTGTAGGTTTGACAATATGGGGCATTAATGCCCAACAAGAAGTTGCTAATACGCCTTATGAGATTACAACACCTCAGGCTATTAAGATGATTGATTCAGCAAATTCTGATTTGATGAAAAAATAAGGAGAGAATGATGGATAAAATAATTACATTAGGTCTCATTGTTATGGCATTAGTTTCTGCTTGGGCAGTTTTAACGCCAAATCATCTGTTTATTGGTTAGTTAATTGATAAGTAGATTAAATGATATAAAGCGTAGAGTATTAGTACTCTGCGCTTTTTTTATATGTGCTAGTACTGTTCATGCTTCATATGTTATTGTAAACGATAACATAATAAATCGAAAAGTCACTCAAAAAGTAGAAAGTTTAGGAAATGAACTTTTTTTGAAAACGGGAGTTAGTGTTTATGTTGCTGTACCCAAGTCTCTTGAAAAAATGAATATAAAAAAATATGAAGAGTCTTTATTAAAAGGGTTAAAAGAACCTTTTGTAGTGTTTACTTTAGCTAAAAGCGAACAAAAAGTTGACATAATAAACTCAAATAGTTTAGATGATAAGTTTGATAAAGAATCAACATTGAGTCCTTTTCCTTGGTCTGGAACTGTTATACCTATTCTTTCGGCAAAAAAAGAGAATGATAAGTATAATGCTGCAGTACTTAATGGATATGCTGATATTGTAGAACAAATTGCTTCATCATATAATGTGAAGTTAGAAGGTGCATTAGGTAACACAAATAAAAATATATATTTTTATCTTAGGATATTAGTATATGGATTTTTGATATATATCATATCAAGATATTTTTATAGATTAATAAGAAGAAAAAATGACAAAAACTAAAAATTATTGGCCTCATAGTATAGTTTTAGTACTTATCTTTATGGTATGTGCTTGTGCTGCTGTTGTTATTATAGCTATGAAAAATCCAGTTGAAATGGATAGTTTTTATATGGAAAAATATCAGCAAGTAGATGAAAATATCAACGAGATTATGGCAAAACAAAAAGTTTTTGATGAAAGTTACACCTTAGAATATAAAACTAAGAAGTTTATAATTGGAGCACAGAACAGTTTTGAATTGAGCATAAAAAATAAAAAAGATGGTTCTGTTTTAGAAAATGCAGAAATACAGTTGATGGTTACAAGACCAGAAACTAATCAATTTAATCAAGAAATTTCAGTAAAACAAGCAAAAAATGGTATATTTACTTTTGAAGGTATTCAAGTGACTAAGCCAGGAAGATGGCAAATACTAACTAAAATTCATATTAATGATAAAAGTGGATTTAATGAATATGAGGTATATGCTACAAAATAACTTACTCAATTTCTCTCTAACTTACTACTTTACTATATTTTAAAAACATTACTTTATGATAAAATATAAAATAATATCCTGTAGAAAGATTAACTCAAAACTAAAGAGAGATAAATGACAGAAATTTTTTCAACTTCAAGATGTGTTAGAGATTTTTACTCTCATTTTTATGAGCAAGATATGCTTCTACCAAAGGCTATGGGTATAGCAGAGTTTGAATCTAAAGCTATAGTTGTACCTCAAATGAGTTTAGCAGATGAAGACACTCGTGTTTTAGTTATGCAAGAAGCTTCAGAATTTAAGAACTTTAGTGAGCTGAAAATTGATAGAGAATTTCTCTCTTTTATCAAAAATTCCTCTTATCTTTTTCGTTTTTTTGAAGAGTTGGCTTTAGAGAGAGTTTTTATAGAAGAGTTAGAATTAGCAGATACTTATGCTCAGTTTGAAGAGCATTTGAGTATTTTAAAAGAGTTGCTAGAAAACTATAAAGAGCTATTAAGCCAAAAAAAATTATATGATAAGATAACCTTACCAGAAGTTTATGAATTAAATGAAGAGTTTTTAAAATCAAATGATGGATTTTTGTTTCATTTAGAAGGTTTTTTAAATAAATTTGAGCTTGGTCTATTTTTAAAAGTTGCAGAACTTACTGAGTTCAAGATATCTTTACATGTAACAAAATATAACAAAAAAAATATTGAGATATTTAATGAGTTAGGAGTAAGTTTACATATAGACAACTCTTATGTCATAAATCTAAGCTCAAAAAGTATAGAAGAGTGCATAAAAATAGAGCCAAAAGAGATAAGTAGTGATATAAAAAGCTTTAGTTCACGCACACTTCAAAGCTCATTCGTTTATGAAAAGATATCACAGTTTGTAAGCGATGGAATACCTCCTGAAAATATAGCAGTCATCGTTCCTGATGAGAGTTATGTAACAACACTAAAAGCATTTGATAACTATAAAAATTTAAACTTTGCTATGGGAGAGAGTTTTAGAGAAGATATATTGTTTAAAAAACTCGATGCCATAGATAAACTAATACGAGTAAAAGAGATAGAGCATAAGTTTAGAGTAAATAGACTCAAAATTGACCAAAGTATAGTAGATAAGTTTCAAAAACTTTGGAGAAAAAAGCTAAATTATAAGGAGATTATAGAGCTTTTACGCATCTTTTGTGATGAAGATAAAACATCAGAAATTTATGAAGAAGAACTCTTTAAGTTTAAAAACCTTTTAAAAAACATAGGAGCAATTGAGCTTCAAAAGGCCATTAAACTTTTTCTCAATAGACTAGGCAGTAGAACAAAAGATGATGTTATGGGTGGTAAAGTAACCGTCATGGGTTTACTTGAGAGTCGTGGTATGAGTTATGAGGGTGTAATCATAGTTGATTTTTCGGATGAATTTGTTCCAAAAAGAAGTCAAAAAGATATGTTTTTAAGCTCTTCTATTAGAGCTCATGCAAAACTACCAAACAAAACAGATAGGGAAAATTTACAAAGATATTTTTACTACTCACTTATAAGAAATGCTAAAAAAGTAGCGATTAGTTTTACTAAAAATGATCAAAGTATGGGTTCGAGATTTCTTGATGAACTTGGTTTACATGTAAAGAGTGCGGTTGATGAAAAGTCATATTTTCGACCTCTTTTTAAAAGCAGTAAACTTCCTAGCCAATATAATCCAGAAAAGTTAGAAGGAAGCTTTCAAGTTAAAAATCTAAGTGCAAGTAAATTAAAAACTATCCTTACATGTAAAAGACAGTTTTACTATAAGTACATTTTAAAATCAAATGAAGCAAAAATTCCAGATGAGAGTATAAGTGAAGCAGATATCGGTAATCTTTTGCATGAAGCTTTACATCATGTTCTTAAAAGTATGAGCGTGGTTGATGAAGATCTGTTGATGATAGAGTTAAGAAGATATCTTTTAGGAGAAAACAGAGGTTTGCTTTGGAATTATCATCTCGATATTTGGCTAGATTTTTTAAAAGAGTTTGCCTCTTTGGAAGCCCATAGATATACCGAGGGTTATAGAGTACATTCGCTTGAACAATCTTATAGTGTAGATTATAAAGGGTTTATTTTAGAGGGTAACATAGACAGAGTAGACATAAAAGATAATAAGTTTACAGTCATAGACTATAAAAGTGGAAAAATCCCACAAAGTACTATAAGAACACTAGAGAAAGAGACAAACTTTCAGCTTGAGTTTTACTATCTTTTAACAAAAGATGAAAAAGAAATAGATGGCTTGTACTATTATGACTTGAAAAAAGCAGAGTTAGTGCGTGAGAGTCTATTTGAAGAGAAGTTAGAAAGGCTTGATGAAATTTTAAAAGAGCTCGAAAAACCGATTGTAGACTTTCAAAAATGTGAGTCAACGACTCCTTGTCAGTATTGTCCATTTATAAAACTGTGTGGGAGAGAAGTGTAATGAGTACTTTTGAACCATATCTAGCCCTAGAAGCAAGTGCAGGAAGTGGGAAGACTTATGCGCTTTCTGTTCGTTATATATCTCTTTTGTATCTTGGAGCAAATCCATCTAAGATACTTACTCTTACTTTTACGAACAAAGCAGCAGCTGAGATGAAAAGTCGTATTTGTGAAGTTTTAAAGGACTTGGAAAACAGGAGTGAGTTAGAGCCTATAAGTAAGCAAGTGGGGCTTACATGCAAAGAAGTGTTAGATAGAAAAGATGCAGTGCTTGAGCGGTTTTTGAAAGAGGATTTGTTGATTTCTACTATTGATTCTTTTTTTGCTCGTATTTTGCGTAAGTTTGCACTTAATGCTGGGTTTATGCCTGAT
>Ga0193951_1000178_pt1 | contig 29190 bp, 49 predicted proteins | sample BB_2_MG_FD_140370 | JGI IMG/M metagenome (GOLD analysis project Ga0193951, IMG submission 140370) | Microbial mat bacterial communities from the Broadkill River, Lewes, Delaware, United States - BB_2_MG | ecosystem: Environmental > Aquatic > Freshwater > River > Microbial mats | place: USA...
GCTATTCGTCCCCGATGCTGACAGAGTAGCCAGACCTATGCAACCACAGGCCAACCCGCCACTTTAGAAGATGGACAATCAGGCCTATATACACAATATCGTCCTGTGTTATCGTAACGCCTAAAGATGTTTTCCCAGTGACGCCGTTGTCAAATGAAGCCCCAAAATACTTTAAAAATGTTCCCTTCATATTTTACCCCTTTGTTAGCCTCCAATCTACCAGACTAAACTGAATAATCAACCTAATTGTAAACTTTACGCATCGTGTAATTAATACAAATCTGTTGAAAAGCTGAATATCGTGGAGTAAATTAGAGTCACATTAATACTAACTATTGATGTGTGTTTTGTGTTCGCCCTGGGAGTGTGTCCTGGGGCTTTCAAATAAGGGGAATAAGAATGAGCTACAGAAAATTAAATGAACAGATTTGCGAAGAAATAGAGAGCAAGCTACAGGACGAGCTAAACTGTGGGGCCATACAGGAAGATTTTATCCACTTGGTCATGGAAGTCATGGGCAGTATTCAGTTCGATGAGATAGCTCACGATTCAGAATACGTTAAGGAGCTTATAGCTGACAGTGTTACGGACTTGGAAGATGAGCTTAACGGCAAGATTGAAGATTTAGAAGAAGAGCTTGAGAAAATGATCGCTCAAAGCAATAAATAAATTAAGGGGAATAATGAGCAAACTAAATTGGGATAAAGTAAAGTGGTTTTATCGGCAGGGTTATAGGGTATACGTCGGTAGAGGTTCGCTTATATGGGGGAGAAAGGGGAGGAGCTTAATCCTTATTGGAGAATTTGAGTACTTCCACAACAGGTGGATTGAAAGGCTATGAGATTCTACATTGCCTTAGCTGTATTCTTTGCCTGCCACGCTCTGAGCACTCTATATGCGTCTGAGATGGCCAGAATAAGAGGGCTAGGAAGTGTTTCTTACTGGAAGTATGCCGCTAGCGATCCGTACTACTATGTTATTTATAAGACGAAGTGGGCTATGGCTTGCTATTTGAACGGTGAAATACTGATAGATTGCGAGGAACTATGAGAAGATTTTACTTGTTTGCCACGACTACGTGCATGGCTTCTACTGTCATTTTGGCAGGAATGATAGCTCTTGACGCCAGCAGTTCGGCAAAAATCATACTTGTGGCGCTAAATGCCGCGGGGTATCTTTATTTCGGGAAAAAGTACAATGAGCTATAAAACACAAGGACGCTGCATTATCTGCAACAAGCAAGGCGCGGACCTCCACCACATTTACAGCCGTAAAGCTCACCCTGACAAGAAAGAAGAGGCTTATAATCTGTGCCCCTTGTGTCGATCTTGCCATCAGTCTATTCATTCGATTGGCCGCTCAACTTTCGCCAAAAAGCACGTTTCCTTCTACCTTTGGCTGTGTCGCAACGGATGGAAGCTATGCAATTTGTCGGGCAAGTGGTATCATGATTAAGCAGAGTAAGGCGCGGAAATAGGAGCTAAGGCTTCCCGCGGTTCTGCATTATAGAAGGCACCCTACCTACATTCAGTTATCTTACCATGACCGAGTAGGCGGGGCTTCTTTTAACTTCTTACATCGATTGACGCTCTGCTATTATCTGCTACCATTTATGTATGAGCACTCTGTCTAATTGGCTATTAACTGATGGATACACTATCGAAAACCCCGCCGATATTTATTATCAGAAGAATTTCACGCTCGAAATAAAGCCTACCTCGGAGCCCAAAGCTCCATTACATACTGAGACACTATCCCTTGAAATTAAGTTAGATCCCAACGCTGTTAGAATTAACTGCGAATCACTGCCCGATCGTATTCTCGACGGGCTCATCGAAACAATGCGCTCGATAGGCTGGACTAATGCCGCAATGTCGAGAGCTTTAAATATATCAGCAAGAACTATCTACACTAGAATACAGAAAATTGACGCTAAGAAAGTATTAGAATAGTATTAATCTAACTGTAAACTTTTCAACAGGTAAAACATGGCATTAATTAATAAAATCCCCGCTATTTTAAAGTATATCGAGAAGCATCAAAAGAAGCTTGATGATAACCAAATTATATTCAATATCCTAGAGGGTGACGTTTTAACTCAGGTTTATAACGCAATCGACCAGCAATTGTCAGGGTCATCGGCTCAAGTTTCTAAGCAGAGAGCGGTTCCTATTAATATCCTGAGGAAAGTAGTTGATAAACAAACCTCAATTTATGCAGAGAGCCCAGAGAGAACTACAGATCTACCAAAAGACCTTGAGCTAATGGAGAGCTACGAGCAATCTCTCGATATTAACGACCAATTCAACACTGTAAACGAGTCTTTTAACGCATATAAGTACGGCGTAGAAGAGATTTACTACGAAGAATCGACCAAAGAGGTCAAGACTAGGACAGTAGCAACAAATCTATTCCTCCCATACGGTGACGATCTAAATAATCCCCTTAAAGTAACTGAGATGATTAAAATCATGGGATCGTATCGTAAAACAGTAGGCGCAGCAGTTAAAAACGCGGCTATTTACCACATTTATTCGGACGATGAGTTCATTATCATCGATGAGGACGGGTCAGTTTTATACGACCAGATGGCAGAATATGGCATCGATGACGGTGTCAATCCTTATGGGGTGATCCCTTTTAGCTACGTATCGCGCTCTAAGTACTTATTGGTTCCGTTGACTGATACAGACCAAATTGCAATGTCGATTTTGGTTCCGTTGCTTATGACCGAGCTGAATTATGGAATGACCTTCCTATGCAACCCTATCATTTATGGGGTCGATGTAGACGTAAAGAATCTACAGGTCGCGCCAAATACCTTCTGGTCTGTTTCAAGTGATGGGTCAAGCGAAAACAAGGGCGAGCTTAAAGTCCTACAGCCGAATATGAATATACCAAACCAGTCTAACTGGATTATGGAGCAAACCGCTGTTTGGCTCGAGACTAAGAATATCAAGGCAAATCACCTTGTTAATGTTAATGGGAGCGAGTCTATTTCAAGTGGTATCGCTCTTATTATTAGAGAAATGGACACAACAGAAGATAAGAGAAAGCAAACTAAATACTTTCAGACTTTCGAGTCTGATTTCTGGCGTAGACTGGCAAAGATTCACAACTACCTAGCTGCATCATCTATGCTGAAAGACAACACTAAGTTTTCAGATGATTTTGACGTAAGGGTATCGTTCAATGTTAATCAGGTTATCGAGACAACAGAAGCGGTATGGACTAGAGTAAACGCGGCTTACGCTGCTGGTACTATCTCAAAAGAAAGAGCCTTGATGGAGCTTTACCCAGAGTGGTCAGAGGAGCAGCTGGAAGAGGAGTTGGCGAGGAATACAATCACATTACCTACTGTTAGCGAGGAATAATGGCGAAGTATGCCTATAAGATCCTATTAAAAGACCTTTTAGAGGATGGCGAGAAGATTAAGCCATCTGACAAGGCAAAGGTTACTAAGCTCATAGGCGCAAGAGCTATCGAGCTAATGAAAAAGGATATGGACAGGTACAGGTCGCCTGTTACTGGTACGCCGTTTAAGGCCCTCAAGGATAAAGACTACCAAAAGATTAAAGGCACAACTAAATCTAACTTAAAGCTATCTGGCTCACTACAGGAAGGCATAGAACATAGTTCTACTACTCAGAGTGCAACAATCTCTATAAATGAAGATAACAGCTTGAAAGCCGAGAACCATTTAAAGACTTATCAGAGCGGTAACGAAATAGCTAAAGCGGCAGAGTCAAAGACAGGCGTTAGGCAAAGGAAGTTTTTCCCTACTGGAAACGAGAAGCTTAGAAAGGGGATTATGAAAGAGCTTAGAGCGATAGTTGAGGGGTTTGTGGACAATGGCGACGATTAAGCCAAACGAGCTTTCAAAGTACCTGAAAAATAGAGTCAATGACGCTAATAAAAAGACGTTTAAGAAGTGGCAGACTAGGGCAAAGAAAGAAATTAAAGTTGAAATGCTCGAATATATAAGCAAAGGCAAGTCGCCAGTAGAGGGCGAGGGGAATTATGAGAAGTATTCCGACTCATATAAGAAGCAGATTAGAAAAAGCCTATCTAAGAAGTATGGCAAAAAAATAAGGCCCGTAAATTTAAAGCTCACTGGGGCAATGTTGAAAAGCTTAAAAAGTCGTGCAACAATTAAGGGAATTAGCGTGTGGTTTAGCTCAAAGATAGCCAAATATCACAACGGAGATGGGAGAGTGCGCAGGGCATTACTTCCAAGGGATAACGAGAGATTTAATCGGCCTATCAGAAATAAGTTAGCCGATATTTATATCAAACTATTCAAACTTTAAGGAGTTTAAAAAATGAGTGGAGCAACAACTGACGGTAGTACCGTTGACAGTAACGCTAGTGGCGAAGCTGGGGCAGCTAAAGACTCTGTGTCTTATGATTCTTATTCAAAATTACTCAACCAGCGTAAAGCCGACAAGCTCAAAGCCGAGGCACTAGAAGCAAAGCTCAAGGAATTAGAGCAGGGTATCGCTTCTAAGCAAGAGGAAGAGCTAAAAGAGCAAAACAAGTTCAAAGAGCTTTACGAGAAGAGCGTAAAAGAAAAGGAAGAATTGTCGCAGAAGTTCATGGGCTTGAATGAATCGATTGTCAGAGCCGAGAAGATTCATGCTTTTGAACAAGCAGCAGGTGCGCAACTCAAGCACGAGGCCTTCTATAGTCACATTAACCTAGATGGAATCCAGAGAGATGAGTCGGGCGATATTGACATTGATAGCCTGAATACCGTTGTAGGTGAATTTAAAAACACTTTCGGCGAATCTTTATTTAATATTAATACTGCCAAGACTCTACCTAGTGGATCGCCTAAGGGAGTAGCAACTAAAGGACTAGATGACCTAACTGCTGCTGAAATCAAAGCGAAACTCTTAGAGCTTGGCCAATAAAGCGAGGAAATTATGGCCGCTAACAATCTTACAAACACAAAAGCAGAGCTAATCAGCTCACTAGTGCAAAAAGAGCTTTTAAACTCTGCACTTCTTACTAACTTTATGACTGACCTCTCTTCTATGGCGATGAAAGGGTACAGCTCAATCTCTATCCCTAAGCTTACTGGTTTTACAGTAGGTGACAGAGCTTTTGGTGCTGAAGGTGCTGACAATGCTGCTCTAGTTGACAGCAAAGACACAATCAACCTCGATCAAAACAAGATCGTAAAGTGGAACTATGACTCACACGATGCAATGCAATCAAGCATCAACTACCAGACAATGGCCGCTGAAAGAGCTGCTTCTGCTCACGGTAGAGCGCTTAACTCTGCAATCGTTACTCTTTGGGACACAATCGCAGGTCTTGACCTAGCTTCTGTTGCCGACATTACTGTTGATAACATTCTTACAATGCGTAAGAATATGCTAGACAACAACGCTGATATGTCTAAGGTTGCTCTTATCGTTGCAACTGACCAAGAGAAAGCTATTCTTAGCCTTCCTGAGTTCTCTGAGTACCAATACAGAGGCGACGGTGCTGCTCCTGTTACAACTGGCGTTATTGGTCGCGTATATGGGATTCCTGTATATGTTAATACAGCTGTTGCTGATGGACAGGCGTTCATGGTTGAAACAACTGGTTCAGCTATTGCTTTCCAATCAACTGCTAAGTATGCAGAGCAAGACAACCTAGACTACGGTACAGGCGGGAAGAAAGCCGTTGTAGATGCTGTTTACGGTCTAGGCGGATTACAAATCGCTGAAGGAACTGCTGCCGCTGGTAAGTCTCCTTTCGTATGTAAGTTAGCTTAATTTTATAGCGGGGGCTTCGGCCCTCGTTTTTTCATTTAAAGGTGTATCATGTCAACAAGCGCGTTCAATAATACTATTCCAACATTTATCAAAGCAAAGACAGCAACAGAGCTGCGCAACATGATGATAAAACTAAACACCGACAACAGCACAAATTACAGCTTCTACAGTATTTATTCAGATGGAAAGCACCATTATGCGTGGTATTGGGTACGCCAAAGCGACCTAGTTAACGCACTTATAAGCCAAGAAAAAGAAGAAAAACCTACAGCAAAAAAGGTTAAATTATAATGAGTGAAACAACTTACGGATTCAATACACCGGAAAAATATAACTATGACACAGCCACAGTAAAAGTAGATGGTGGTAGCGCGTCATTGAACCTGATCCCGTTACCAGGGCAAACATTCAGCGAGGACTATTCCTCAGATACTGGATTCACATACGACAATGCGATGGTTGAGTTCTCTGGAGGAGAGGCTAGGCAAATCGACAATTACGACGGGTCAACTTTCGTTACTGACTTCTCTAATGGTGTGAATGCCAACGCAGGGGAAGGCAACCTAGTAGGCACGCTCTCTGGTGGAGCGGTAATCGCTAACAGCATTTTAGACCTTACGCAGGCAGACTCTGCATTAATGTCATTCAACGCAACTGGAAAGATTAACGCCAATGTCGGATCTATCAGGTTTACATACATACCTGGTTACAACGATAGGCCAAACGGATTCAATGCCAATATTTTAGAGTTTGAGAATACAATGGACAGTAATCTCAACTTTACAGCAATCAGAAACGATGTTCTGGGAAGGTTATCGGTAAACACTAGAGACAACACTGGGGCAAATATTCAGCCCGAGAACACTGTATTCGACACATTCTCATTTGTGTTGGGCCAGAGTTACGATATCGTGTACACATGGGACTTCACAGCAGGCGACCATAGGCTGTTTATTGATGACGTTCAAATAGGCCCTACATTAACCCAGACTGGGACAAGATCAGACAACCTGACAGACGTTGGCTATTTTTCGCTAGGGTGGCAGTTTAAAAATCTAGCTTCATTCGATAAAGTAATGATTTTCCCTACTGCCAAATATTTGACTCCACCATTTGATGCTATTCCTATCGTTCCATATCGGTACGAGGAGAGTTGTATTGTTTCTCCACTTGAAACCGCTGGTGGATCTCCTGATGGTGTTCTTTTGTCAATTGAAGAGTGGACAGTGGTTGGCGACAATTCCCCTAGGTTCACGTTTAATTCATCTGCTGGCACACCATACTGGTATAACCATGTAACGATGGCGTGGGAGCTATCGGATACCACTTATGCACAATCAAATACCCCTGATGATTTAATCGCCCACCTAACAGAGTTCCCTTTTGAGGGAGGAACCACAGAGTTTAAGTATGGGGTTTCTTTTAGCGCTAGTAATACCCTTAGGAGCAGCATTGCGCAGTTGGACGTAGAGTATACTCATCAAGAATATTCAAAGACCCCGCAAGAAATAACAGTTAATAACTGTTGCAGATTTTGGGCGAACGAAATGTTTAGCTTTTTGGCTGATGCGACATTTACAGCTACCGAGGACGTTAAGTTCATTATGCTGCTTAGTGGAACAAAATACTGGTATGACGGTGCTGCATGGGTGCTAAGTAACGGCACAATTGCACAGGCAAATAGCGCGGCTGAAATAGCGGCCAACATAACTACACTGACAGACACTAGAAAGCAGATAGCATTTGAAGCACTCCTATACTCTTCTGATGGAATGGCAACACCTTTATTGAACAGCGTTTTTATGTCATACGACGAAGCTCTAGCGGACCCATCAAGGCTGCCGAGGTTAGTTGATATCAATGGGTACATATATGACAACAATGGACCAATTGAAGGGCTTAAAATAGAAATTAGACCGTATAGAAGCGGCTTTAATAACCCTAACGATAACCTAGGCGGAGGAGTTTTCCACGCTTATGTTAAGAGGGAGCTTGGCACAACATTAGCCGATGGTTTCTTTTCCGGTGGGGCATATCTACAGCCAGATGGAGATTTTTGGGAGTTTAAGGTTGGTACTCAGTGGTATAAGGGGCACTTACCAGACCAGGACGCAGTAGACTTTAACGAGCTAACTCTAACGCTAATGGAGGACTAATGGCACTACCAGCTTCAACAGCAGATAGAGAGAAGGCAAAGTTTGACCGCAATAATAACGTCAAGGTGGCGCTAGGAAATGAGCTAGGGGCAATTGATATCCAGAATCCGCTTCCGTGTGATGGCGATTCTATTTACGCCAAAGACATAGATGAGGATAATTCCGACCTTTTTGGTTTCGATGGCGAGATAACAGACTTTTTTACCAGTTTAACCTCTGTTAGTACGGATAGAGCTAGTGCAAACCCTAAAAGGCTTAAATTCTGGTTCAACAGAACAATTTACAGCTCTGCCGTTGGGTTAGGCTGCAACGATCCAGTAGGCACATTCTCAAATGTTAAGCTTATCTTATTAGGGTCAGGCGAAGCGGTTAGGAGGGAGATAGACCTAAGCGCAGATAACACTAAATATACATCATTGCTGATTCAGTTCGAACCTTCTGCATTTAATGGGTTTATATTAGAGTTCTACACTGCTGATACAGTATGCCTATCTAACATAACAGCAAGAAAAGACGTCAAGGTAGACGCTCAACTTGAGGCGCAGAAGTCAGACGGAACAATGGTTCATATTAAAGCGTCCAACTCTGGAAATTTACAGATTCAAGATGCTGAAAGCGGTCTGGCAATAGCTAAGGGCGACGTGCAGGACACCACATTTATTCATAAATTCGGTGACGCTCCAAACTTCGGTATAGCTGACGGGTTCGTGACGGTGTGGGACGGTGCTAACGGGGCTCTAAATACGCCAGTTGATTACGTTTATTCGGCAACGGCTGACATAGGGGAGGTTTCATCATCTTCTGCTGCTGATACCGGGCTCTTAGAAGTGCAAGGGCTAGATTCTAATTACAGCATTATTACCCAGACAGTAGCGCTAACTGGACAGGCTAAAGTTTCACTTCCTACGCCACTTATCAGAGTGTTTAGAGCTAAAAACGTAGGCTCAACAGATCTAGTCGGGCAGGTTTACGTTTATGTTACTGGATCGGCCATAACTGGTGGGGTTCCTGCTGTAGCGAACAATGTTAGGGCGATAGTAAACAACGGCAATAATCAAACATTAATGGCAGTATTTACAATACCTGCTGGATATACAGGGTATATGCGCGACTGGTACGCAGCCGCATCAGCCGCAAAGCGAGACAGCGTCCACCAAATAGAGCTAGTTGCAAGGCCTTTCGGGCAAGTGTTCCAGATGAAACACAAATCAAGTATTTCAATCACTGGCACCAGCTACATTCAGCACGTTTACAATGAACCAGAAGTATTTACAGAGAAAACAGATATAGAAATACACGCTAACACCGATCAGGCCGATGCTGGTGTGTCTGCTGGATTCGATATAGTATTAGTTAAAAACGAGGTTTAAAATGTTTATAGCACTTTCAAAGATTAGCGGTTCATTAGAAGATATCACAAGATATACGAAGAAATACGGAGAAGGCAGCAAGGAATTAACTGTCGCAAGCGGTGATTGCATTTACCTAGGCACTAGAGTCAAGTTTAACCACGCTTTTATCAAACTGGACACTGTATCAGCTACGCCTATCGATCTTTCGGTAAAACTATGGTCAGGGAGCACATTCTCCGACGCTGCAAGGCTGACTGATGAAACTGACGGGCTAATTAATAGCGGGATTATTGAGTTTTCACCTAGCAGCAAGCAATCATGGGACAACCAGGACAGCGAGCAAATTGCAGAGATCGAGTCAATCAAATACTACAACTTGTATTGGATGAAGCTTGAATTTGCATCTGCTGGGACGTTCACAATTGACTATATCGGGCATAAGTTTAGTAATGATTTTGACCTGTTTATTGAATGGCCACAGCTAAATAATGCTAACTTTCTGGCCTACTTCAACCAACCTGACTATGAAGCTCAAAGCATCAAGGCTGCTGACCTAATCGAAAAAGACCTTATCAAGCAAGGGGTGGCCGAGTCTAACTTGCAGATCCTTGAATGGTCAGACCTCACACTAGCGAGCACATCAAAGGTAGCTGAGATTGTTTACGGCTCTTTCGGCAATGAATACGTGGACAATGTAGCAGCACTCAGAAAAGAGTATTCTGCTCGCATTTCTAGTGCCTATCCGATCGTTGACAACAACAACACTGGGATAAAAGAAACCAATAAATCAATCACGCAAGGGACTCTTTACCGATGAATATTGACAACGTAATCACAGAAATTGAGTCTATCGCGACAAATGGCGGTAAATTGCTACTACCTAACCCGTATGAGCCTGAGCTTAATAGCGATATGTTTATAGATAAAGGCTTTGGGGTAAACGTAGGCGCCGGCAGTTCAGATGAGGGATTCAGCTACAAGCAGCCATTTTACATGGTAAATAGAGAGCTAGGGCTAGTGTTCACGGCTAAGATTATCGGCAATCCGCAATCTAGTGCTATTATTAAGCAGGCCGAGCAATCTATTAGGCAACAAGCTTTTGACCTATTTAAAGAAATCTATAATAATACTACTATAGCGAAGTTTGTGACCTCGCTTAGTTTTAGCTCTGATGAATTAATATTTTTTGGTGGAGATAATGGCTATGAAAATATGGCCTTTACTCTTAACGTAAACTTTCTTATCCGCGAAGCCGTAACAGGCTGCTAGCTCTGACAAGCCAGTATAAGAAATCAGGAGAAAAAACATGGCAATGAAAAACCCAGATCAATTTTTTGGAATCTGTAGAGCGGTGCTCTACGACGTAAATACGAGAGAATTCTTTGGACCACCTATTAGAGTTCTTCAATCATCTTCATTCAGCTCTGACAGAGAGCTTATTGAAAACGCTGGCGGCTGTTCAGCTTTCCCTTATTCTATCGCTGCTGGTAGATCAAGCTCAGAAGGGAGCCTAGCTTTTACAGAGCTATCACCTTGGATGCTCTCTAAGATCGCTGGCGGTACAGTTGTTATTAACGGGGCTGAGTCTGGCGGGAACGTCGAGGCTCTTGCTGATGTTGTCGGGACTTCAATCTCTGATGCGGCTGAAGGCCTAACGGTAGCAGTTGAGGCAGGGCTAGAGTCAGAACTTAAGTTCGGGCAATACAGAGTTATCGCAAAGACAGCTACAACAGTAGACGTTTTTTGTGCAACTAGCTCACTAGACGATACAATGGTTGTTGCGACTGATCTTGACGTAAGTCTAGACGCTTCTGTTGTAGGATTTGGAGTAGAGCTATTGGCTAACGGAACAACTGCTTTAGTAGTTGGCGACGTTGCAGTATTCGATGTTAGACCAATCAACGCGGGATCAAGCATCTCTGTTGTAGGTAGTTCAAGTGCAGTAATTCCTGAGGTTGGAATTCTGCTCTATGCTCCTAATCAAGACGGAAACCTTTTAGAGGTAGACGTTTACAGAGCTAAATTTGCAGGGCTTCCGATGAATATGACCTCTAACGAATATATGGCGTTTGAAGCATCATTCAAGGCATTTTACGATTCTACTAGAGACGGAACATTCTCAACCAAGATTGTAAACGGCGCAAGCTAATTAGATTAACAATGGGGGCTTCGGCCCTCTTTCTTGCAGGTGGCTAATGGAAAAATATTTCTGCAACATAAACGGTGAGGTTTTGGAATTCAGAGGGCTAACGCTGCTCGACGAAATTAGAATCCAAGAACTTATGCCTGACTATATGGACAAATCTTTATCCAATAGCCTCGATATGGCGTCTGTGTGCAAGACTATGGCAATGGTATACGTAGGTGGGGCACTCAATCCAGTGGCGCATGGGGATAGTGTTTTGCAGCCGTGGGAAGTATTGGCAAGCAAAATCACCTCAGAAGAAGATAGCGCAAGGCTAGTTAATACATATTCGGCTGTGTGCCGTGGGTCTAGGCCAGTCGATGACGCCGACGATATAGCTCAAAAAAAAAAGGCAGTGGCGAGAAGGTTGAAGAAAATCTTTTTTGGCTCGTTCCTTTTTTCAGCAGGAATTTTGGTTGGCAGCCTTCTGAAACCTTAGGGTTATCGCTAAAAATGATCGGCAGTATGCTTGACCACCAGGAGCCGCCAAAGGCTCAAAGTGCCGACTTAACAGAGGCGCAAGATGCGGCCATACTAAAGGCAATGGGAGCACATAGAAATGGCTGATACAGTAAACATAAATTTAGACGTTGACACAAAAAAAGCGCAAGCAAATGTTGCGGCTTTTCAAGGCAAAATAGTAAACGCATCCGACTCGGCAAAGTCGCTAAAGATGAGCCTAACAGGGGCTTTCGCTGCCGTCACTGGCGGTAATATAGCGGCGAGAATAATCGGTTCGCTAGCGCAATCTTTCCGAGAGTCGTTCACCGAGGCGATAAAGTTCGAAACGGCGATAAAAGAGATCAACACTCTTCTTCCGCGTACAGCGCAGCTCACTGATAGCCTAGTGCAGGAGCTGACCGACCTATCGGTCCAGTACGGGACAACTCAAACACAACAAGCTAAATCTTATTACCAGGTCGTTTCTGCCGGCATAACAGACACGTCGCAGGCGTTAAAGGTTTTAACAGCGGCCAATACACTTGCCGTTGGTGGTGTTGGTGACGTAGAGACAGCAATCTTAGGTATAACGAAAGTTCTAAACAACTACGGTGGCGCAGCTGGTTCTGCTGCTGATATATCTGACGTTTTGTTTACTGCTGTAAAGAACGGGCAGACCAGAATCGATGAGTTCGCTGGCGAGTTGCCAAAGGTTCTATCTATATCTGAACAGCTTGGCGTTTCATTCGAGGACACGGCAGCCGCACTAACGACTCTCACGAATAGAAGTGAAAACACGTCGGTTGCAGCGACCGAACTTAGGGCGCTACTTGCATCTCTTGTTAAAAACCAAGACGATCTGAGTAAGGTCACTGACGCTAATGGGAAGTCCTTCTCTATCGCGCAGCTAAGAGTAAAGGGGCTGGTAAAGTTCCTTAACGATCTAAAGGTTGCTACTGGTAGCACTGAGGGGTTACAGGCGGCTCTAGGTGGAAGAATCCAGTCTCTAAATGCTGTCTTAAAGCTATCATCTGGTGGGTTCAAATCATTATCGAACAACATAAAGGAATTTAATAATGCATCTGGGGCAGCAGAAACGGCAGCAGCAAGGATTCAGGACTCGTTCGAGAAAAAGGTAGAAAGGGCAACATCAGCGGTAAGCCGGACATTCACCGGTATGCTTAAGATCGTAACGCCTGGGCTGGGGAAGCTTGCCGACGGCGTAGCGAACTTGCTAACTCCAAACCAAAACGAAAACGCTCTTGCCGACGAGTTAAAGAAAATAACTACTGCATACGATGAGGCTAAAAAGAAGGCTGACTCTTTTGCATCGAGCAGGACGCAAGGCGAGGCAGATCCTTTTGTGGTTCAGCTTAGGGCCGAAACGCTTGCACTTGAAGTCCAAAAGAACGCTATAGAGGCACTTGTGGCCTCGGAGAAAAAGCTAAAGGCAGAAAAGGCGAAGCCGACTGTCACTGGGTCAACTGACGAGCAAATAAAAGAGAACCAGGAAAAGCAAAAGCGAGAGCAAGAATTTCTCGAAGCAAAGGCAGCTCTTACGGAAAAGTATGAGGACCAGAGTGCCGAAAAGAGAGTCGAGAGGCTTGAGAAAATAAGAACTCAAGAAATAGAGAATAGAGAAGCCGACATTATCGCAAAAGCAGAAGAGCTTGAGCGTAGCGGCAAGCACGAAGAGGCTTTATTTTTGCTAAAAGACCTTAGACTAAAGAGGGAGGCGAGGCTTCAAAAGCAGTCTCTTGTATTAGAGCAGCGCACGTCTAAAGCAAGGGTAGACATAGCGTCGGCATCAGCTAACCTTATAGCCGCTGTTTCTGCTGATGGGTCAAAGGCTGCGTTTGTTGCTCAAAAGGCCGCTGCTATAGCCCAAGCTGTGGTTGCAACTAACCTCGCTGCTACTCAAGCTCTGGCCACCCCACCAGCGCCAAACTTGCCTTTGGCAACTCTCGCGAAAGTAGCAGGCGGGATAAATATTGCTGCTATCGCCGCGACTGGGATAAAGGGATTCGCTGACGGCGGGATCATTCCAGACGGTGACGATAGAGTAATCGGCGTAAGAAAGCGTGAGATGGTTTTAACCGAACAGGACCAACAGTCATTGCTAGATATGATTAGAGGCGAGGGCGGTGGATCTGGTGGGTCGGCTACCGATGTAAATATTAACTTAAATGCTGGTATTTTTACTGACGCACTAGAGATAGAAGTCGTAAAGAGAGACAGAGAAAACAGAACACCACTGGCGGTAAGATAATGGCACAACAAATAAGATTCTTTGAAATACCTGCGAGCGATTACAGCTTTCCAAACTTCTCGTTTACGATAACTGATACTCTAGCGGATGATAACGGTCAGATAATCGCTGATTTTATGAGAAACAGAAACCTTACTAGCTCTTGGATTACTACTGGGTCGGCTGACTCAAATAATACTGAGGTTTTAGCTGACTTCGGTGACGCTCAAGACCTAACAAGCATTTTCCTAGTTAAGCATAACCTTAAGGATTTTACGCTAGAGTATTTTAACGGTACAGCGTGGATAAACTTTTCAACTATAACAGGTAATGCGCTAGAAACAACTGAGCATAAATTGCCTACTGGCGTTAGCGTTTACAAAGTTCGGCTTACAATCACAGGGACAATGGTTCCAGATGATGACAAGCGAATCACTCAATTTTTAGGCACAAGAGAGATAGGCCAGCTAGAGTCTTACCCTGAGATTACTAGAATGAACCACGCTCAAGGCATAAGAAACAACACCATGCTATCGGGGAAGCACAATATCTCTAATAGTGTTGGGTCCACCTCATTTACCCTAGGAGTGAAGGTCAACGAGAGCCAAGCAGACGTTGATTTGTTTGAAAGCTTCTACTACACATACAGAAGAGGCGTAATGGTTTACCTTAATGGAGGCGACCAGGACCAGTTTAGACTAAAGCTAAGAGGGTATAGGCTAGAGGACTTCTATGTTGTGAAGCCTGCAAAGGATTATCGGGATGACCTCTACAAATCGCTATATCAATCAGGTGTAAAGCAGGCTTTTGAATTTCAAGAGGTGGTGTAATGGCTTTCGGGGCTCAAACTTGGAAAGTAGAAATTGCTCCACAAGTCGCACCGATGATTTATGGAGCTTATATAGACGTATCTAATTACGTAGATATTGGCTCGCTAGGTTCTATTAAGATTCAAACAGAGCAATCAGACTTCTCCGTAGGCGTTGCAAAGACCTCATCTATTACGCTCAACTTAAAAAACGACACTGGATTATTTTCTGACGAGAGAAAGAGCGACACAATATTTACATATAAGAGGGCAGGCTCAAAGGTACGAGTATCATACTATGAGGGGCTAGAGGAGGCTCGCTATGGTTCTGCTATCTACGGTGACTCTACTTATGGCGGGCAGGTTAGCATTTTCACCGGAATCATATCTACCGAGTCGCCAAGAACAGACGTAAAAACAGACTTTTTGAGCCTATCAGTGCTTGGATACGAGTCAATATTTGAAAATACGGCCTTTAGCATATCGGACGTAAATACCACTCAAAGTGTTAGGTTTATATTTGAGAATATTCTAAATAAGCCATCTATTACCTCACTTGCTGTCGTATCAGTTTCTAATTTTACGGTGGGTGTTGATTTTGTACTTGATAACCTCGATGATTTCGAGGACGTTGATACCGTAGACGAGGCGCTTAAGCTGCTTCTAAGAGTGTCTAACTCGATTCTAGTCATACAAGACGACACAATATACATATCAGATAAAGAGCCATCTACAGAGGTGCTATACAGCTTCTACGGGCAGGCTTCGAACCTTGGCATTGAAAACATTCAGGACATAGCAAACGACTCTGACGGTATCCCTAGGACTTATAACCTATGGCGCTGGGACCCTGATACTGTAGAGGAAGGGCAACCGCTACCTAGTCCAGTCCAAAACACAAATTCACTCGACAAATACGGGCTAAGAAAGCAGATCGTAGGCATTAACGGAATCACTGCAACACTTGAGCGTAACTTAATACTAAATTCATATTTAGATGAATACGGTGTGCCAAAACAAGAGCTACAATTGACCACCCCAACGACTTCTGGGACCGTCATTTTGCCGCTATTAGGCAAAGTAGATATCGATTACCCGACTCCGCTTATTCCATTTGGTGGTGGGGACCTTCCAATATGGGGAACTAGCTCGATGGTATGGGGCACTTTTGACTGGTCTTACACTCTTTTTAATTACGAAATACTACAGACTACAAAATTTAAAATTATTGGGATAGAATTTAAGCTATCTAAAGACCTAGTAACCTTTAACCTGAGAGAAATTTAAATGGGAGATAATACACTACAGACCATTGTTCCAGGGGCCTCAAAGCCTAACGATGTGAACCAATATAAAACCGCACTAAGTGGCGACATTCTCCCTAGAAATGCGAACGGAGAGGTTGAGGATGGGGCTGGAAGCTTGGGAAGTTCATCGCGCCCATTTACTAAGCTTTACATAAAAGAGTCTATCAATGTTGATGGCGTTCAAGGTGGGTTTTGCCCTGCTGGGGTAATGCTCCCTTACACAGCTAGCGAAACCGTTGCGCCTCCAGGGTGGATTTTTGCAGACGGGAAAACCATAGGCAACATTGGCTCTGGCGCTGATTACGAGGGCGAAGAGTTTAGGTATCTATTCAACCTTTATCGGCTAGTCTCAAATTACGGAAACGCTGGGGCAGAGGACTTTAACTCTGGGGATACTGTAAAAACTCCAAATCCTAACGGCAACTTTATTAGATCGATGGGTTCTGCCGACCCGTCGATAAGAACAATGGGAAGCACTCAGAGCTCGCAAAACTTGTCGCACGCTCACACTTTCAGGACGTTTAGCTCAGGAACAGACAGCGCTGGAGTCGGCGGATCAGCGGGGGGCACTACAACCACGTCGTCAAGCGGCGGTAGCGAGGCGCGCCCGATCAATATGGCGTTTCCATACATAATAAAGGTGTAACAATGGCAATACCAACTAGAATAAACGGCGAAATTATCTACGCAGCTCACATGAACACGATGCGCGACGATATAGTGGCCCTAGAGACTAATCCAATAACAACCACTGGCGACTACGTAGCAGAGAACACCTATCGACTGATAGTGTGCGACCCTGCTTCTAATGCAATTGAGGTCACACTCCCAGATGCTACCGTAAACGAGAAGAAAAACTACATTGTTAAAACTCTCGAAACTGGTGCCTCTTATGACCTTACTTTTCCCGTTACGATAACAAGCGTTAGCGGGATAGACGGGGATGCAGCCATAACGGTAAACGAAAACAAGCAATCATTTAGATTTATATCAACAGGAACAACATGGGTGATCGTATAATGAGACAACTACTTCTATTACTTATTTTATCGCTAATCTCATTCGAGGTATTTGGGGCGTACTCAAAAGATACCTGGAAAAATACAGACAACTATACCGAGCTTGTTAGATCTGGTGCCCCAGTTAAAATTGATGGCGGGTGCTTTAGATACGACTCAGGTAAAATGCAATCATCAAACGACTGTATTCTATACGAGAATATTGGTTCAGTTAATGCCCTGAATGACATTGCAGACGTTGACGTAACAGGTGCGACAGACGGGCAGGCTTTAGTCTATGACTTTGGCACAGCTACATGGATAGCGGGGACCATTGATGCACTACCAGCACAAGCAAGCCAAGAGCATAAGATTCTCAGAACAGACGGGACAACCGCGAGCTGGTCGGAGGAGCTACTTGCATGGCAACCGTCAACGCTATACCGAACCGGTGACGTGGTAACTGAGTCCAACTCTATTTATAAGTGCGTAACACCTAACTCTGACGCAACATTTACACCGTCTAACTGGCAATCTCTAGGTGGCGGAACGCTCCCGACTGACTTAGTTAATACTGATGAGACAACAATCCTCGATAACTTTCTAGTAGCGTGGGATTCTGTAGCTAAGAAGATCAAGAAAGCTGGAAACTCTATACTTGATGGCGTACTTAAAGCGGCGGGGTTTGTAGGTCCATATACAGAAAGAGCAAACTTTGCAGTACAGCAAGGCGACGCATACAACTCAACAGACTCGACGCTAGCTGGAACTAGTAAGGTCGCAACATCGGGAAGCGGCAAGCTAATACTAGCAACATACACACCAGATGGGACTAACTTTGGCTCACTGATCGCTTTTGATAGCGTATCTGACCCAGAGATCAAGAAGGGCGCATGGTACGGAGCCAAGTTCAACTATGGCATTAGCGGAGATACAGATGGGCTATACAGCGTAAATGTATATGACAATGGTGTAGCTATTGGCAACGCTGTTATCTTGGACGCTACTGACGATCAGAACGCTCCGGCTAAAGTCACATTCACAATGCCAAGTTCTCCTACTAAGCTACAGCTAATTGCTACTGACCTATCGGCAACTACCGAGGCACTTACTATTACAAGTATCCAGTGGACAAGTGACCCATTGGTGACGATGGATATTAGGCAAGAGGATGTTTTAGTTGAAGCCGCTGGTAATGCTGGACAGACGGTAGGGGCTGGCGCTGGAATACCCTTCATACTGTCTTCAGAGTCAGACACTGGCTCTTGGGACGGAATAAACTTTACGGCCACCACAGATGGTAGATATTTAGTTTCAGGAGCAACTTTTTGGAATGGTCCGACCGTTACTGGAATAGTCTTATACAAGGGCATAACCGCTATTAAGTACATTGGACTTGGGGCAAGTTCTACAGTAGTTCCTTTTTCTGGGGCAATTGACCTAATTGCTGGTGAGTCTATTGCGGTAGTAACTGACTCCGGCGGGACATTGGTAAATGCACCGACAATACATACACTTTCAATCACAGCAATTGCAACAGGTTCATCTAAGGGGTATGTGCAAGGGGCAGATATTCCACTAGAGAATTATACATGGCCTAGTTATGATGAATCTGAGGTTACGGTCACTGGCACTAGCTCATGGGCACCTGTGAAAGTTTCACTTACGCCAGAACGAGATAGTGCTGGCAATATGTTTATTAGTGGCTCTATTAACGGCACGTCCTCTGCTGTCACTGGGATTACGGTAACTATACCAAGTGTAACAACATGGAGCGTGAAGAATCCGGTGTTGCTATCTGTAAATGCAGGCTCGCCAAATGACGCCAGATTCACCGAGGGAACAGGACAGATTGTTACGTCCTCCACAGGGGGGTCGCCTACAGAGTGGAGGCTTGAGTTTTCAAGGACTCCTATAACTTCATGGCCAACATGGGCAACTAAGAAGAACAGCTTTACTGGAACTATCGTAGTGCAGCCAGCAATTCCAGGAACGCCTGCAACATCATCGGATAGCTGTATGGTTGGTGAGATTAAAGTGGATGCGTCTTATATCTACGTTTGCAGAGCGACAGATACCTGGGTAAGAAGTAGTGCCGCAACATGGTAGTTAGATTTATAAACTGGATAAAAAGCTTATTCGCTCCATCTTTAGAGGGGGCTAAGGCTCCACTAACAAAAACGCCTGTTAATGTTAGTAGATCAATCGATAAGATCATTATCCACTGCACAGCTTCAGATGTAGATAAGCATGGGCGCAATATGCAGTACTATCTGTATAAGTGGCACGTAGAGGAAAGAGGGTTTAGCGATATTGGCTATCACTTCGGAATCGATCTTGATGGGCAATTGCTTGCTTTTCGCCCTATAGGAAAAATCGGAGCACATTGCTTCGGTCATAACGCTGGGTCAATAGGAATAGCTGTTCATGGGAAAGATAAGTTCTACCAGTGGCAATTCGATGAGCTTAAGTCACTGGTGAATAAACTGTGCAAAGAGTATGGGCTAACATTAGACGATGTTTACCCTCACAGTGCATTTAGCGACAAAGCTTGCCCTAATTTTGATATAAAAGAAGTTTTGTAATTTTTACAATGTAAACTTTACTTAGAGGGCAATTGATACTATATTCATATTGTTCTTACTCGAGAACGCGCCTGATCCCCTTCGGGCAATAGAAGCCTTCGTATTTAACTGTACGAGGGCTTTTTTTTGACTCATCTTCCAATATCTGCAATAATTTTACCTAACCAACCGGAGGTAAGAAATGGAAGTAGTAAACCAAGACGTTTCAAAAGAGTTAGCTTTTAATATTAAATTTGAAGATGGTAAGGCCATTGTTGAAGTAGGGTACGAAGGAAAAGGCGGCGGCGTGACTGTTATCGGTACACTAAACGCTGAGTATTTCCTCGATCTACTGGCAGATGCGATCCCAGGGCAACTTGATAATGCAGTAATCTTCGCGCTTAAAGCGGCGATTTAATAATAACAAAATTAGTTATTAGGTTTCACATGGGGCTTCGGCCCCTTTTCTTTTAGGGGGAGCATGGACGCAGACACAATAAACGACTCACTAGAAAACATATCTAGCGCTACAAGCGATCAAGTAAGTAAGTTCCTAACAAATTACGTTTTAACGACTCTGCTAATCCCTGCTACTGGCTTTTGGTATATGCTAATAAAACCACTAGTTGGCAAGGTGGTTGATATCGTCGTGTCTAAACTGTTCCAAGAAACCACTCTGGGGATACAAAAGCAGGTGGACATAATTGAGGGATCGTTAATAATAAAAGAAGTAAATCAAGCTGTGGAGAATCAAGATGAAGATGCTTATGTTGATGCTATTGGCAAGTATTAGCCTATTAGGCTGTAACGAGCCGCCAGTGCTAAAAGAGACGTGTGTTCCTAGCTCTGTATTTGGCAAGGCGTACTGTAATGACTATTCGCTCAAGAGCATGGAGTGGGTAAATCGAGATTTTACTGTAAAGCCTATAAGCGCAGTTGACGACGCTATTTGTATCAGCAAAGAGGCATTTTTAAAAGAGCTTAAGCCGTGGATGAAGGACCAGGATCGCCGCAAAAGAAAGAAAAAGCGCATTCGAGTAGATGATTATATGTGGATTAGAAACGCCTACGAGCTATAAACAGTTGAATGTTTGCTAGATTGCATTTATGCTTAATTATGGACTCTAAGAAAGCTAATATATTCGATAAAGTAATTCCCTCCCTCTTAACAGCATTTATAATTGGTGCCGTTGGGCTACTCGTAACTGGCGCATCTGCTGACTTTGCCAAAGCTGACAAGGTAAGTGACCTTGAAAAAAGAATTATCATTGTAGAAGAAGGCCAGAAGAATACACGCGAGGACTTGGCAGAAATCAAGGAAACTACTCGCAGCATAGCTAAATATTTACTTGAGAAGAAGAAGTAATTCGTCTTTATCGTTGCGCAAATATGCCTTGATTATCTCGATAGCTTTAGGCCCACCCCTTACGCACACCCCAAGATTCCCATACTTATTTAAATCACTGAGCCAAATCTTTTGCTCGGGGGACAAGCGCCCGCCGGATTCTCTTTTAAGTTCAATATTTAACGACGAATAGCCACACCTTGCCACTTGAAGCAGAATATCACATGAGCCTTTCTTGTATCCAGCTCTAAGCAGCTTTCTCCATGTTCCTATAGACAGTTTAACGCCTGCTATACGAGCGCTTAAAAGCTTTAACTCTGGCATTATCTTAGTCTGCATCTCTGCCCATTGGAAGATTTGGCATTGAGATTCGTGCTCTGTTGGTTCAGCCATTCAATCTCCTATGTAGCTCATCGATATACTGCTGCGAAACAAAATTCGAGCATTGTTGAGGGTCATATATCCACGCAGCTTCAATCATTTCATCATACTTAGAATAATGACGGTCACAGCTTTCTATAAAATCGCAATTTGTTTCAATGCATAGAGTTTCTATATTGACCTCAAGTGAAAAGGGAGCGCTATATTCTAACACTCCCCGATATGCTTAATCAATAACGCTCTAAGTGCCTGAAATCAGAAGGGGATATCCTCTGATGTGAAAGAGGCCTCGTGATAAATCTGTGGCTTTGCTTCGCCTTGCTCTTTAAAATCTACTATCTGAACGTTGTTCACAATCAAATCTGCAGTATTAACCTTTGTGCCGTCCTGTTTAGAAAATTCGCCAAATTCCATGCGACCAGTTACAAGAATTCTCCCGCCCTTGCAGGTATATTCTTCCAGCACCTCGGCCTGGCGGTTGAATGCCGTGCATCTGTACCAAGTGGTCTTAGATTCCCCCTTAAATCTTTCTGACACGGCCAATGAGAACTTGCCAACTTTTGCGCCTGAGCTTGTTGCCTTAACTTCAATTGCTTGTCCGATTCTACCTAATACTGTTGTCTGATGATACATTTCTACTTCCTTTGTTGCGCCTTTCGGCTTATTGATTATCCAGTGACCCATTATTTACTGGCCACCATAAATTTCTGCTCAATCTCTGTTAAGCTTGCCTTGCCGCTTAGTCTTTTTCTGAGCTCTGTTACCATTTGTGGGCCTAGCTGCTTAATAGTCTTGCCTTTAAGCTTCTCACCCCATTCAGCAGGGCACTTAAACGGCTCTTCGCCAACAGGAGCCTGTGCGTCTGCATCTTTTGTGTCGTCGATTGCGAACATACCGTTGAGCATATACTTGCGAGAATAGCTACTACAGCTGCCTGTCAACTGAGCATCGTCCATGCCTTTCTTGGTGGCAGTTTCTCTTGCGTATGCAGAAACTTCGATTGTTTCCTTTCCGTCTGATAGCTTACCGGTAGCCTTTACGTAATAACGCTCTCCAATCATCTCGATTGAATCACTAATTACTAGCGACAACTCTCCCAGCAGAGGCTTAACGGCCTCAACAATATCCTCACAGGAGCGATAATTATAGTTGCCAAAGTTGTTCCTCTGGTTTTTAGGTGCTTTTAGTTGCTGCTGGATCTCAGCCAGTCTTTTGTGGATACTCATTTATTCCCCTTATTCGTCTGCGTTTACAATAATTTGATCTAAAATATCTATAAGCTCTGCTTTGTCCAGCATCTCAAACTAAGCTCTTAGTGCTTTTTCTCTTTCACAAGGGCTTTGCTCATTTGAGACATAAAAATCACCCTTGTCATGATCAATGCTACCGCCGTAGTAGCCAATGCTCAATATGTACTCTTTGCCGAGAGATTTAAACTTAGAATATCCGCACATTTTTTACCACCCTGTGTCTATGTTCATAATTTCAGATATTCTTACAAGCTCATCGTATATCATGGCCAGATCATCATATTTATACATCTGCATAATATCAGACTTGCCCGCTCTATCTACGGCTTGCATTACGTTGTTATTAGACACACCGCCAAACATGGCAGCAACAGCTATTAGATCAGCTTCGCTCTCTATGCGTATTGAAACAGAGAATGGCTCAAAGCACTTGTGCGGAACAGTTGAATCGACTTTCATTTTTACTTCCCCTTTGTTGAATAGGCACTATAGGCCTTTAGTCTTGGTCTGTAAATATGTGTGTATTATTTACTCTGCTATTTATACGGCCTAACTTTATGTAATGGACACGTTTCAACAGTACAAAGCCGCACTTCTTCCTTTTGAAGGCAGCAGCAATCTAAGCACTTCAATTTTACGGCGCTGGCAAGCGACTTCTTGCCGTAGAAATGACGGCCAAACGCTAAACGCATACCTAAGGGTAGGTTGAGAATAAAATTTCTGTACGGTGCCTCTGGAGCGGTGTACGAGGCTAATTCTGCTTCCTGGTCTTTTTTGATTTCTTCTGGCGGTCTCTTATTCTTTACTGCTTTCATTTTTTCAACTCCTGTTTAATATACTCATTCGTTCTACGGGCCAACTCTCTCTTTGCAATCGCATCTTGCTTGTTAGCTCCGACACAATCACATAAAAGCTGATTTAGTTCTTGATCTTCTTCTGTGAAGTAATCCTTTTCGACGATTATTTCTCTGCAATATGGACAAATCATAAGCCAATCTCCTTCAACTCTTCTGCTGTTAGCTCAGTATCGCCAATGTCTTTTGACTTGCTTGCTAGTATTTCCAGGTAAACCGCCTTGGCTTGATTTTCATTCTCGAATACCCATTGCGTCCACCCGTCACTGGTATAAAAGCAGATTCTCAACCCGCCCCAATCGAACCTTCTAACTAGGTCAAGATTCGTTGGCACTTGCCCCTTAACGTGTATAAAATCACTCATCTATTCACCTCAATGTATCCAAGTTTTAAAAATGTCTCTTTTGCTCTTTGAGCATCACATTCAGAGTTATATCTAAGACAATAGTCGGTTCCGTTGTCGCATCTTGCAATTAACTCATTGCCGTAAACCTCAAGACTTTCAATTTCTTGTGTCTTGCGTGGAGTTCTCTTCGCCTTTCCCCCGAAGTGAATAAAGCAATTTTTAAGCGCCTCAGTGTAATCGGACCCAGCTTGTACTCTTTGCATGAGCATATCAATCACTCTTGCATCAATCGCTGACATTTGGCCCTTACAGTGCGCTACCGATCTAAGTGCGTCTTTTACTGGAAGCTTACACTCAATTGCCAGCAATAGATTGTGTGTAAAAGTTACATACTCATCCGTTAGTTCGTATTTGCTTGCAAGCTCAACCGCAGATAGCTTGCTTTCAAACTCTTTGTTTATTTCCATGTTTTCCCCTTTTCAGCAATATACTACAATCTGTCATAATTTTGACGTAGTGTGTAATTATTTTAGTATATTTCTTTGTCCGTAGTTTTCCTTCATTGTTTCAAAATCTATGGGCCAATCTTGAATATAAGAATTTGCTTTAGGGCTGTACTCAAGCGCAAAGAATTTACCTTCGATCTGCTGGCTTCTATGCTTCTCGATATTGATAAAGTTAAAATAACTCTCCCCAATAGAAAGCTTCTGAAACACGTAGAGAAACTCAATGAAATTTATAACGCCTTTAGAGCCTCTAATATCGTTTCCGCTCAGTAGGCCCTGATTATAAATATTAATATCGCCTTTTGTGTGTGCAACAAACAGAATCGGGATATTAGTCTCGGCCGCGTACTTTTTCATTTCTCTGATTACTGAGTTTTGAACACTAGGTTTAAGATCAGCGTAAGCTGCTGAGGTGGTGATATTATCAAAAATAACAATATCAGGATTACATTCTGCTACGTGTGCCTTGAGTGCGTTTACTATTCCCATGCCCTCTGAGTTTATGCATAGGGGAGACTCAAGCTCTGACACAACTGTTATATTTTTGATTAAGCTGTTGGATATTCCCTTGTTGGCGATATGCTTTCTAAACGTCTTCTCAGTTTCTTCTGATAGCCAGTAGAGGATTTTAACGTCTTTGGCCATATCGAAAATAATAGACTTCATAAGCGTTGTCTTGCCAGATCCCGATGTACTAAGCAGCATATGAAGCTCGCCAGGTCTAAACCCATTGTGGGTCATGAGAAATTTAAACTTGCTTTTAAAGTAAACAGTCTCGTCCTCTTCGATCAGCTTTAAGCGATCAAACTCACTAATTTCCAGCATAAAATTTCTCCTCGGCTTCCTCTAACGATAAAACACCCGCAGGCTTTTTAAATATCTCTTTGAAAATTTCCTCTTGGGTTTTGGGCCTTTCAATATCAGCGAAGTCCTCCCATTCTCCCGCGAAGGTAGAGAAGTGCTTTATAAATCTCGGCTCTTTGTTTTCAGCTTTGCACATGGCGGCATAGTTTTCTATTGCTCGTGTAAGTTTTTTATACTGCTCAAGCGATGTGATATCTTTTTGAAGCTTTGCAATGCCTTTAGATTTCCCTTTTTTCAGAGGGTAGAGCTCATAGGCAGATTCAAGATCAAAAGCAGGAGCAGGGGAAACTTTAACAACAGACTCAACCTCTTTCCTTTTCTTTACTTTACTTTTCTTTACTTTAGGAGCAACTTCTGAAATTTTGGCTGTGTACTTCCCTAAATATTTCGCCGTATTAGGCATATCGAACTCTATAAAATGTCCCGAGAAAGTCGCGACAAAGACGCCACTTTGTTCCAACTTTGTTATGACTTTGTTGCAACTCTTTGACTGCTTTCTCCAAAGACTTCTGACACTTTGTTGGTGAATTCTTATCGGATTAACCACTTCGTCCTGACATTGTCGGTACAATAATTCCAACAATGAGAAGTAATATCCGTACCCCTCAAAGCCAAGATCATCGATAATTGCCTGTATCTTTTCATCGTCTGTCGCAAAAAGAGAGTGCCTAAAATAGAGCTTTTTACCACTGGCCATTACTCCACCTCTTTGCGCTCAATTATTATTTCGGCCTCGTCATTATGGGGGTCATAACATACATGAATGAGATCGGATTCAGTTAGACGAAGAGCAGTCTCCAACTCAAACCTGGTAAAAGTTAGATTTTCAGTTTTAATTGTTATCATAGAACCTCCTATCGGTTGACATAGAGGTAGGATTATTCTAAATTAACCCTACCTATAAAATTGAATCCCCACTATAGAGCAGGCTTAAAAACTTGTAAAGTAGTGGGGTTTTTATTTGTAATGTTTATAATTCAAGACAAGTGTAAATTTTACACAAAAAAAAGAGGGCCTCAGCCCCCTAAATCAAATCTTTAAACCGCTCTATTAGCTCCTCAATCTCTTCTATTTTCTGCTCAAATATAGCGATCGATCGCTTGTCGTCTTTACAGCACATCTTTACCAGGTGCTTGTAGTCCTCTAGCCTCTTATCAAGACCGCATTGGATCATAACAGATTCGTTTATATTAAGACTAATATCGTACCTTCTCAGGTATCTTACTTTATCTTCCACCGTGTACCTCCTTGAGCCTAGCAGCAAAAAACTGATTACCGTCAAAGCTTGACTTGCCACCAAATTCAAAGGTTTTGCCGACCATTTTGAGCCTGTCTATTGGCATAATTTCACTGATGCCTGTAATTTTTACACATATCAGCCCTTTTTCATCTAAACATAAAAACTCTTCGTTAAAATCACAGTACTTTTTAACCTCGACAATTATCGTTTCCATATGCCCCCCTATTTTTTCCATACGTCACAATCATCAACTAGAACAAAAGTCTTTGTCTCGCCATTGTCCATTTTAACCGTAACAGTAGCAGAGTGATGAGCAACAGCAAGTTCGAGTATTTCAAGCCCAAGCCGAAAAATAGCACTCTTTGAAAGATCGTTGTCTTTGATAAATAGTTCTTCCTCTTCTGATATCCTAGCGTGGACCCGCTTAGTTTTATTCATGTTGCCCCCTTCGTGCTTTTTCAACCTTCTCTACATTTGAAGGCCCTTTATTATTAATGCGCTCATTGCACTCTTTAACTGACATATCAGCAGAACAATACATAGATTCGTATTTATTGCTCTCATAGTGCCCCTCTGATATTCCCCACTGGTGTGAGCCAATTATTAGAGTGGTTGCTATCGCGATTATTAGTCCCATGATTCCCCCTTGTTGATATACCTAATTCTATCATGTACGCACAGCTTTGTACACACAAGATTTCTTAAGATTGGCTAAGTGTGTAAAAACGCTATGGGAATATTTTACAATGCTCTTTTAAATGCGTGACTGATGTAGTAAATTGATCGAAATTCAAACAAGGGGAATAAGATGGAAATGACAATTAAGGCAGATGCTCGCGTGGAAGAGCTGGCGGAACTATTGGCGAAAACGAGCGATAAAGAGCAAGGGCACTTTATCGACAGCTTTGTGACCGCACTCAAGAAAACGTGTGAATCAGACTACCGTTTCGGAACGCAGATGGCCGCCATTCACGAGAAGCTAGGCAGCTTTGCCAAAGAGCAAATAGCTTCATACTGGGGCGAGCAATGAGCCTAATTAGAACAATGAAAACAAAAGAATACATTGGAGGGGAATAAATGAATACACACAAATTAACCAACAAAAATGGCGAGTCTATCGAGTTTGATAGTGCTAAGTATCCTGAGTTTATGAGGAAGTATGATAGTGGAGACAAAACCTGCGCTAATACAATAACACCCTATCTAAGCTGCTACAAGTGTCCTGCTCGCGAGACTGTGTGCGATGGCGAGGAAGTAGACAGATTCTCACTTCTAAAGGTTGAGCCACTAGAAGAGACTTTCACGCTATTAGATTTGACTGAGGGCGAGGAGTATGAGCTAGTGGAAGATGAGCCCTATGGGAGATATAAGGTAGTTGACGATGATTTGTGGGTGCTATATCCGCTTAAGCCTAGATACCAAAAATGCACTAGGGTACTAGGCTTTAAAGTTTGCACTTTTCGCAAGATCAAGAAAGAGCTTAAATTTGCTGACTTGAGTATTGGCGATATTGTTACCCCTAGCTCTTGTGGCGAACAGTGGAAGGTTGTTGATCTTAGAGAAAATTGCAGCAGGGCAATTGTATATTATGCAGAGCAGATTATTAGTCTTGGAGAAGACCAAATTAAAAACTGGAAAAAGGTAGAGGGGTAGAGCGATGGACATTATTGGGGAATTTTTTGCAGGCGTTGGGATTTTTCTAATCATACTCTTCGCCTTTTTGGGCGGCTGTTTTCTGCTGGAAGTCGAATGGGTTATGCCGTCAACTTTTGAGGCTGGGGTGGTGAGAGTTGACGAAGATCGGACATATCTGTGTAGGCCAGATGATAGAACGAAAAAGATAGCAGAGGTCAAAAGAAAACTAGAGGAGCTTAAATAATGGCAATCACAATAGAAGAACTAAAGCCAGTTGGGCACGGCACTAGACATGGTTATTCCGGTAGGAAGAGGCGGCCAGAGTATAGTGTGTGGTCAGAGATGAAACAACGGTGCCAAAATAAAAATAACAGTGGGTATTATAAGTATGGGGCTCGAGGGATAAAAGTCTGCGATAGATGGCAGAGATTCGATAATTTTATTGAAGACATGGGCGACAGGCCATCTGATTACCACTCTCTAGAGAGGATAGATAATAACAAGGGCTACAGCCCTGATAATTGCCGATGGGCAACAGTAAAAGAGCAGGCAAACAATAGAAGGAATTGCAGGCTGCTAAGCGCCTATGGTGTGACTCTAAATATTACACAGTGGGCTGAGGTGTTAGAGGTTCCAAAAAGCAGATTGGCGGCTAGATTTTACAAGGGGATGAGTGACCACGATATTCTATTTAAAGAATCTCGCTATCAAGAAAAGCTGTCCCGCAAGAGTAAAGATATTAAGCATCTTGAGGCGAAGCTAGAGATAGCGGTTAAGGGGATGGAGTTTGCAGTTCACACTTTGGACGGCGTAGGAATGAGAAAGCTTGCTTCTAGCAAATTGAAACAGACACTAGCAGAAATAAGAGCTGAGAAATGAGAGGGAGCGTACGAATACGAGGTGGAGAGCTATGAATAAACCAGATCAAACTATTAACGACTA
>Ga0193951_1000180_pt1 | contig 29101 bp, 30 predicted proteins | sample BB_2_MG_FD_140370 | JGI IMG/M metagenome (GOLD analysis project Ga0193951, IMG submission 140370) | Microbial mat bacterial communities from the Broadkill River, Lewes, Delaware, United States - BB_2_MG | ecosystem: Environmental > Aquatic > Freshwater > River > Microbial mats | place: USA...
CCTTATCATCAATTACTATATCATCATCTTGGTGGTAGCCATTTTCTCTTATTTTCTTCTCAAAACTTGGGTAACAAGTAAAATTTTCATTTAAAACCTCTGCATTATGAAGTGCATAAGGCGCTGCACATATTGCACCTATGTTTTTATTTTGAAATTTAAACTCTTTTAGGAGTTCTTGAACTTTTTTATTTTCTGCTAGAGTAAAGGCATTTGGAAGTCCACCTGGTAAAACAATCATATCAAAGTCATTTGAATTAATATCATTTATCATACAATCAGCTTCAATTTTTATGTTGTGAGCTCCAATTGTTTGAATGTTTTCAACAGCTGCAATTATAACTTCTATATTTGCACGTCTACAAATATCAATTATACTTATTGCTTCAATTTCTTCAAAACCATTTGAAATAGGTATTATAATTTTTGCCATAAAAATCCTTTTGTGTTTTCTAAAAGCTATAATATCTTTTTTTTTGATAGAATTCCTTTATATGTAAGAGTTTTAAAAACATAATAAATAATCTTTTCAAGATTATGTAAGCAAAGTTTAAATAAAATTTAAAGAATTAGTAAAAGGGGTTTTTAATGTTTAAAAGTTTATCAAAAGTAGGTCTTTTTGCTACTTTACTGGTACTTACAATTTCAGGTTGTGTACAAAAAAATAGTATTTCAAGTGCTACATCAAGTGAAGATGTTGTAAAAGAATATAATAAAGTTCAAAATACAAAACAGCATTTAGAAGTAGCTGCAGATATGCAAAGAAATGTTACTACACAAAACACATTAGAAGCAACAATAAATTCGCTTGCAACTCAAATGATGCAAAACAATAAAATGAATACAAATAAACCTGTTCTTATCACTTCATTTGTTAGACTTGATCAGTTTAAAAAAACAACTGAATTTGGTAGAGTAGTTAGTGAAAGTTTAATCAATGAGCTTTCAAATAGAGGATTCAATATTATTGAATACAGAGGACAAATGGCTGTATCTGTAAATGACGAAGGTGAATATTTTATTACTAGAAAACCTCATAGCATGAAAGATAAAGTACCAAGTACATATATTGTGGTTGGAACATATTCAAGACAACTTGGAAAAATTATGTTAAATGCAAGAGTAATTGATAACATCACAGGTAAAATTATCTCAAGTGCTAGATCAACATACGTACATGGTTACTCAAATGATTGTATTCTTTTTAAAGATTGTAGACCAACTAGAACTATAAATATTATAAAAGAATAATATTTTATGTATAAAATCAAAAATATAGTGAGAGTAGTTTTACTTTCACTACTTCCTATTCTTTTATTTACTTCTTGCTCTTATCACAAAATACCTATGACTTTACAAACTGGAACAAATGATTTTCAATCTTTAGTTTCAAGATTAGTTGATGAATCTGCTAGTAAAATAAAAAAGAGAATTATGCTTGATGATGTTGTTTTAGTATCTGATTTTGTGAATTTAGATAAATTACATAATAGATCAGAACTTGGTTTTTTATTATCAGATATATTAAAAGATAAACTATCATCTTTAGATATTATTATTAGAGAAGTTGAATTTAGAAGAGAGTTTGTACTTGGTAAGAGTGGATTTAATCTATTGTCAAGAGATAAAACTAAGATAGTAAAGGATGTAGTTGACAAAGCTAGATATGCTGTAGTTGGAACTTATTCTATTACAAGTAAAAGCTTAAATGTTTTTATAAAATTAATTGATATTCAAACGGGAAATATCTTATCTTCTTCTTATGAAAGAACAGATATTGATGAAGAAATTTTAGGATTAGAAGGTGCTGATGAGAAGAAAGCTCCTGCTGTTCGTCCTCATGTTGTTTTATAAAATATCTTGAATTAAAAATTGAGGAGTAATTTCTCCTCTAAACTCATTTTTACTTACGGATACTATTAGATCCATATTTTTTGGTAAATTTATATTATCATCATTAAATTTTAATGCTTCGAAAATTACTCCATCACTATTTAGTGTTAGTTTTAAATGATTTTTATCTTTTCCAATTAAATCATATTTTACTAAAGAAGTATTTGTAAGTTTAAATATTGGTCTATGATTTTCAAGTCCATATGGCTCAAACTGCTCAATGATAGATAAAAACTCTAAATCAACAGCTGCAACATCAAGTTCTCCTAATGTAGTAGGTTCTATATGTAAATCATCTTTATACTCTTCTAGTTCAAAGTTTATAATCTTTTTGAATTCTTCTAAGTTTTCTTCTTTTAAAGATAATCCAGCAGCATTTTTATGTCCTCCAAAACCTAAAAGTAAGTGAGAGGCTTTTGATATTATTGTATGAAGATTTATATTTGCATTTGCTCTAGCACTACCTTTTGCAATGTTATTATGAATAGAGAATATAAAAGCAGGTTTTTTATGTGCGTTTGAAAGTTTTGATGCAACAATACCAATCACACCTTCATGCCATTTATCTCCCCAAACAATTACTGCATTGTCATTTTTATCAGTTTTTAAATCTGCTTTTTTTGATATCTCTTCTTGTAGAGTTTTTCTATAGTTGTTTAACTCTTCAAGTAAAGATAATCCTTCTTCTGCTTGAAAAGAGTTTTGTGAAAGTAAAAATGATAAAGCAATACTTGCATCATCCATTCTTCCTGCACTATTTAATTTAGGAGCTATAAAAAATCCAATATCATCAGATACAAAAGCTTCCTTAGACATAATTTGATTTAACTTTTTAAAAGCTTCTCTTTTTGATGTTTTGATTTTTTTTAAACCTTGTTTTACTAAAGTATAATTCAAAGCAGTCATCGGCATAATATCTGCAATAATAGCTACACAAAGTAAATCTAAAAAATCACTCATATTTACATCAAGGTTTAGCTCTTTTTTAATCGCAGCACATAAATACCAAGCAACTTGAGCCCCACAAATATCTTTAAATTCAAAGTTACAATCTTCTTGCTTTGGATTTATAATTGCAAGGGCCAGAGGAATTTTATCCCCTACCGTATGGTGATCAGTTATGATTAAATCAATATTTTTTTCTTTTAGTTTTACAGATGCATCATAAGCTGAAATTCCATTATCGACTGTAATTACTAAACCTGAATCAATCATATCAACTATTTTAGTAGAAAGACCATATCCATGTTCAAATCTATTTGGAATTATATGATTAACTTTTACATTTATTTTATTAAAAAAATCTAACATAATAGTTGTTGATACAACACCATCAACATCATAATCTCCAACTATAGTAATAGTTTCATTTTCTAATATTGCTTTTTTGATTCTAGAAGTAGCTTTTTTTATATCTTTAAAGTTATCTGGTGAGGGTAGGTTTGCAAGACGAGAATATGGATTCTCATGGTGTCTTGCGGATAGTATTTCAAATAGTCTATTTTTTGTAATCTTAGACATTAAGCTTTTTTATTTGCGTTTTTTACGAACTCTAAAATTATTGGATTTGGAGTTTCTAAGTGAGAAGTAAATTCTGGGTGGAATTGAACTCCTACAAACCAAGGATGATCTTTGATTTCAACAGCTTCAATTAGTCCATCAGATTGTCCAGAAATTATCATCCCAGCTTCTTCTAGTTTTTCTTTATAAGCAGGATTTGCTTCATATCTATGTCTATGTCTTTCATAATAAATTTCATCATTCCCATAGGCTTTTTGTAAGTGAGTACCTTTTAATGGTTCAAATGGATATTCACCTAATCTCATAGTCCCACCCATTGGTGATTCATGAGTTCTAATTTGTTTATTTCCACTTTGATCCATAAATTCATCAATTAAATAGATTAGAGGATTAGTTGTATTCTCATCAAATTCTATAGAGTTTGCATCTTCAATACCTAATACATTTCTTGCAAATTCAATAATAGATAATTGCATACCAAGACAGATACCAAGATATGGAATTTTATTTTCTCTTGCATATTTAATAGCTTCAAGTTTTCCTTCAACGCCTCTGTGTCCAAATCCACCTGCAACTAGAATTGCATCAGAGTTACCAATAATATCATAAGCTCCAACATCTTCGATTCTTTCACTATCACACCAGTGAATATTTACTTTTGTATTTAAATGAGCACCTGCATGAATAAGAGCCTCAATTAATGATTTATAAGATTCTTTTAAATCTAAATATTTACCTACAAATGCAATTGTAACTTCATCTTGTGGTACTAAAATATTTTTTACTAAAGTATCCCATTTTTCCATATTTGGTTTAATTTTAATATTAAAATGATCAGATAAAGGAGTTAAAATCCCTTCTTTTATAAAATGTAAAGGAACTTGATAAATTGATTGTGCATCGCCAGCTTCAATTACTGCATTTCTATCAATATCACAAGATAGTGCTAATTTATCTTTTAAATTTTTTGGTAACTCTTTTTCTGTTCTACAAACTAACATATGAGGAGTGATACCAATTCTTCTTAACTCTTGAACAGAGTGTTGAGTTGGTTTTGTTTTAAGCTCACCTGCTGCTTTTATATATGGAATTAAACTTACATGAATATTCATTGTATTTGTTTTTGGAAGCTCATGTCTAATAGCTCTAATTGCTTCCATAAATGGTAAGCCCTCGATATCTCCAACTGTTCCACCAAGTTCTATAATTAAAAATTCGTGTTCATCTGCTGCTGCGTAAATTCTTTCTTTGATTTCATCTACAACATGAGGTATAACTTGTATAGTTTTACCTAAGTATCCACCTTCTCTTTCTCTTTTTATTACACTTTGGTAAACTTGACCAGTTGTAAAACTATTTTTCTTTGTTAAAGTTTTATCAATAAATCTTTCATAATTTCCTAAGTCAAGATCTGTTTCAGCTCCATCTGCTGTTACAAAAACTTCACCATGCTCAAGTGGACTCATCGTTCCTGGATCTACGTTTAAGTATGGATCGATTTTTAGCATACTTACTTTGAATCCTGATTGTTTTAAAATAGTTGCAATTGATGCAGAGGTAATCCCTTTACCAAGTGAACTAAGAACGCCACCTGTTACAAATATGAATTTTGTCATTAATAATACTCCATAGAAAATAGTAAATAAATATATATCGCGATTGTATCTAACTTTTGATAATAAGTAAGTTAATTAAGAGAGGGTATTTTACAAGATAAGCTGGGCTTATCTTGTAATGTTTATTTTAGTTTATCTATTCTCGGATAGATAAATACAGCTTTTCTAAATACTACAACTTTTTCAGGGTCTTCACTAGCATATGCTTTTAAAGTAACAGGAATTGGAGTATCTTTTGTTTTGTCATTTACTAAAATTTTGTCTGTTTCTAAAATCACAACTTTTTTTGCTAATTTACCTGGACTTAGTGTAAATGGCTCAAATCTTTTAATTTTAATATCTGGATGATCAACAACCTCTAGATTATAAGTTAATGGTTTTGATTCAGTATTTTGGAATAATAGTAGGAAGTTATTAGCAACTACATTGTTCTCTTTTACTTTATAAAGCTGTGTTGTTTTATTAACATTTAACAACATATACTCTTTTTCTCCACCCATTACAAAAAGTAATCCAACTACAGCTAATAGAGCTACTGCATACATAACAGTTGATTTTCTAACCATTTTTGTTGGCATATCATTTTTAATAGCATTTGTACTTGACCATTGAACTAGAGATGGTTTCCCAAGTTTTCCCATAACTGTAGTACAAGCATCAACACACTCAAGACAGTTTATACACTCAAGTTGTAAACCTTTTCTAATATCAATGTGTGTTGGACAAACTGTTACACATGATTCACATGTTGTACACTCATTTGTAGCATCAGGTAAATCTTTAGCTTTAAAAATGATTTTTTCTTTACTATCATTATAAATTTCTCCACCTCTATTTGTAGAGTAAATTGCTTGATATGTATCATTATCATATAAAACTGATTGAACCCTAGAATAAGGACAAATATAAACACAGAAATCTTCTTTTAAGAACACAACATCATATACTAAGAATGCAGCAATTGCTAAAACAAATCCTATTAAAAATAGATGTTCTGCTGGATTTTGTAAATATGCAAAAAAGTCTTCTGGTGGAACAAAATACCACATAAAGTCAGCTGCAGCAATTAATGCTAAACAAGCCCAGATAATAATACCTAGAACTTTTTTTGTTTTATTTTCTGCTTTACTCCAATCTGGCTCTTTTTGTTTATTTTTAATTCTTCTTAAACCTAAAAGCTTAGATTCTATTAAATCCCTATAAACAACTCTAAAAATTGTTTGAGGACATGCCCATCCACACCATGCTCTACCACCTAGTGAAGTTGCTGCAAAAATACCTAAAAATAGCAGCATTAATAAAAATGGCATCATATATAATTCTTGCATATCAAAAGCAGTACCAAATAAGTGAAGTTGCTTTTTATCAAATGATAATAAGAATATATGATGATCATTTATTTTAATAAATGGAGTAACTAAAGCAACAATAGTTGCAAGTACATATCCATAATATCTTTTTATTCTAAAAGGAGTTTTTTTTGTTAATTCGTTTTTTTCAGCCACAATCAAACCTTTTCTTATAATTTAATTGTAATTTTATATTAAGTTAGCTTATAATTTGCATAATATATTATAAGTTTAACTTATAATATATTTATTTGAGGTTATTTAGATAGCTGTTAATTTCGTGAATAGTTCAATCTTCTCTTTAATAGCATTTATCATAAAATCTAAATTTTTAATATTAAAATTACTAATTTCTGGATAATTATTTATTATCTCATCAAACTTATTTAATATTGTATCTAAATTTGTTTCATTAATTGTTGGTAAATTTAGCTTAGAAATTAGTTCTTGGTTGTATTGTTTATCTTCTCTTATGATTAATACTGGATTATTTCCACAAGATAAAGATTCTAATGCAGTTTGAAGAGAACCTGTTAAAAGATATTTTGAGTTTTTAACAGTTTCTACATACTCTTCTTCATCTATAATATTTGAAAAATGATTTGCAAATATTTTTTCATTTCCTAAAAAGAAATAGTGTCCCATAAGAAGATTTATATCTTTTTTTTCAATTCTTTTACTCATTTCTAAAAAAATATTATAATAATCATCATCTCCAAAAAAAATAGTTTTTTCTAAAGTTGGGTTATCATTTTTATAATAAAGGTTTGTATCTACAATTATGTCGTTTGGATCTTCATCTAAATCATATAATAAAGTACAAAAATCTTTCATATCTCTTTTCATATCATCATTTGCTTCTGGAGTATCAAAAATTAAGATATCTCTTCTTTGCATAATATTATGAAGATTTCTTACAACATCAATATTCACATATTTTTTTACATTTAAATTATCTTTTGCAAAAGCTCCTGCTCTAAAATCACTTGTACATAATATAGGGTCAAAATCTTTTAATAATGAAGCAACAGCAGCACATCTTTTTGTAGCTTCAAGGCCAACAGTGTGCCCACTTTTAGCGTATAAATAAACTTTCATTTTATAACCTTTTAAAAATATTAATAATATATATTAGTTTTATTCTATAAAAAAAAGATAAATAAAGGGCTTAAAAGGATTTCTTGTATAGAATTTAGTATAAGAATGATAGGAATAAAATGAAAGAATTAAATAAAAATTATATAAAAGAAAAAGTAATAGCAAATTTGAAAACAGTTCAAGATGCAGAACTTCCAATAAATATTTATGATTTAGGGCTTATTTATAAAATTGATGTGGAGAACAATAGTGATATAATTGAGGTAAATATTGATATGACACTTATAAATTCACGTTGTTCAAGTACTAAGTCTTTTACCGATTTGATAAAAGAAAAAGTAGAAAGTATTAATGAAGTTGATACTTGTAGTGTAAAATTTGTATTTAGCCCAAAATGGGAAGTAACAAATATAAGTGAAGAAGGACTTGCACAACTAAGGAATGCAAATCCTTCTTGATATATTAGTTTTTTATTTTAATACTCTTTTTGATGTATCGTAAACCATTTCATAATAATTGTTATTGTTAAATTCAAACTCTTGTATTACTTCAAGTCCTAGTTTTCTTTTGTGTGCTTCATAAGATCTTTGATTTATTTTATTTACAAAAGTCACTAATATGGGATATCTTTTTGACATAGAGTCTAATGCAAAATCAAAAAGCTTTTCTAATACGCCACTTCCCCTTACACTTTTATCAACACAAACTGGACCATATTGGTACGAATTATCTATAGTTAAAGTTTGATTTAAATATGTAAGATTTGGTAAATCTTTTATCATATGTTGGAACATCGGCCATTTTGACCAGTATTGCCAAGATGCTGACATTACATATGAAATAACTTTATTATCTTTTATGGCAATAAATATACCTTGCTCTTCTTTTATAATATCACTTAATTGTTCTTTTGTAAAAGCAGTTGTAACGAAACCATCTTTTTTATCTTCTTCTTTGATAGAATCAATTTGATATTTACTATGTAAAGCTAAAATAGATTCTATATCTTCTTCTTGGGCTATTTTTAATATCATTTTATTACCTTGATTTAAATTTATGTGAAATTGTACATTAGGAAAGTTTTTTTGTCATTAACCTATGTTAATTTCATATCTTTTCTTATTCTAGATAGTGCAACTTCTGTAATTCCAAGATAAGATGCAATATGATAGTTTTTTACTACATCTGAAATCATTGAATACTCTTGTAAAAACTTTTCATATCTTTGTGTTGCATTTAATAATAGAAAATCAGCTTCTCTTCTCTCTTTTTTTATAACTAAATTTTCATAAATTCGTAAAAGTAAATTGTTCCATTCTTTATGTTCTTCACACAGCTTTAAAAGATTTTCATATGAGATATATAAAGTGGTAAAGTCTGATAAAATTTCAACGCTAAAAGGTGACTTTTCATTGCGTGAAACAGAAGAAATACTACTTAATAGATGTCCTGGTTTTTCTGCAAAAGATTTATTAAACTCTTTCCCATTTTCTGTTAAATAATAGTATCGAGCTAATCCTTCTATTAAAAAATAAAAATCTTTAACATCATCCTCTATATAAAAAAGATGTTCTCCTTGTTTTAGAAATTTTGTTTGAAAATAGGGTTTTGCTTTTTCCCATATATTTGGGGGAATAGGTGAGATATTATCTAGTATTTTATATAATATATCAAACTGTTCTTCTAAATTCATACTTTTATTTTTCCTTTTTTATTTAGTAGACTCTGTTGCTTCCATTTAATTTTGCATTATTAAGTGCATTAATTGTTTCTTCAATCATTTCATTTTTTTGATTTATATTTTGAGGTTTCATAGTAGTTGTTCCTATAGAAATAGTAAAAACACTAGCTGCTACCGAATTTTCATGGGGTATTTTTAATGCTTTTACATTATCAACACAATTTTGTGCAACTACTTGTGGATCCTTTGTATTAGGAAGTAAAATATAAAAGATATCTCCATCAAATCTTGATACTAAATCAGTAGGTCGATTACAGTGATTTACCAAAATATTTGCAATAAGTTTTAAACACTCATTACCTTCATTCTCTCCATAAATATCATTAAATGCTTTAAATTCATCAATATTTACAATAAGTAAAGATAAAAATTGCTTTTCTCTTATTGCTCTTTTAAATTCAATATCAAATCTTTCTAAAAAATATTTTTTATTTAAACATTGTGTTAAAGGTTCTATATTTGATTCAACATTTGAAATTTGTTGTTCTTGAATAAACTCGAATGTTTTTTGTTCAATTTGTTTTTCTAAATATTTATTTTTATATATTTTAAATGAAAAAGAAATAATAGCTGAGACAATCAATAGTATGATGATTGAGATTACTTCAATTATAAATTGATTATCTTCAGAATTTTGATTTGTATGAAAATTAGTAATAAAGGCATTAACAGAAATATATAAAATTAGTATGATGGAGAGGATTATAAAAAAAGTACAATTAGCAATATTTTTTAATGTCATACAGTTTCCTATAACAGTTTATATTATTCTACTGTATTTTGTTAAAATATTTAGTTTCTTAAGCCCTAAGGCTTAAAAAATTGTCTGTTTCTTATTAATTTTCTTTTGAAACTAGTTTAATATTGATATTTAAATGTAAAATATCGATAGCTGCTGGAGTAACACCCGAAATTTCGCTTGCATTGAAAAGTGTTGGTGGTCTGAACTTTTCAAGCTTTTCAATAACTTCATTTGAAAGTCCAGCAATTCCTCTAAAACTGAAATCTTCTGGAATTTTCATTTTTAGCATCTTTTTCATTTTTTCAATTTGTTTTTGTTGCTTTTGAATATATCTATGATATTTAGCTTCAATAATAATTTGCTCTTTTAAATAGTTTTCTGTTTGGGCTAAACTTGGAACTAATTTATCAAATTTAGTTGCATCAATAGTATTTCTACCTATTAAATCAACAAGTTGAACTCTATCATTGATTTTATCTTCTCCAATTGCTTCAAGAAGCTCTAAAGTCTCTTTTTTCGATGTAACCCATTCTTTTGACATAAACTCAATAGCTTCATTGATAACTGTTCTTTTATTTTCAACTTTTGCTATAGTTTCATCATCAATTAAACCTAATTTATGTCCATATTGTGATAATCTTAGATCAGCATTCTCTTCTCTTAAAAGAAGTCTATATTCAGCTCGTGATGTGAACATTCTATATGGTTCATTAGTTCCTTTTGTAACTAAATCATCAATCAAAACTCCAATATATGCTTCATCTCGTCTTAAAATAAATGGTTCTTTTTCATCAATTGCAAGTGCTGCATTTATACCAGCCATCATACCTTGAGATGCTGCTTCTTCATAACCTGTTGTTGCATTTATTTGCCCAGCATTATAAAGATTCTTGATTTTTTTAGTTTCAAGTGTATGTTTTAATTCTGTTGGGTCTACATAATCATATTCTATAGCATATCCATATCTAATGATTTTTGCATTTTCTAAGCCAGCAACTGAGTGAATCATCTCTTTTTGTACATCAATTGGAAGTGAAGTTGACATACCATTTATATAATATTCTGTACACATAGCTGTTTGTGGTTCTAAAAATAATTGATGTCTATCTCGTTCTGCAAATCTGTTTACTTTATCTTCAATACTAGGGCAATATCTTGGACCTAATCCTTCAATTTGACCTGTAAATAAAGGAGCTCTATAAAAATTTGATCTAATTATTTCATGTGTTTTTTCACTTGTATAAGTAATATAACATGGATACTGTGTTGGACTAAATTTTGATTTATCAGTTCTGAATGAAAATGGTGTTGGATTTATATCTCCACCGTGCATATCCATACATGAAAAATCAATTGAGCTTCCATCAAGTCTTGCAGGAGTTCCAGTTTTTAGCCTTCCCACTCTTAATCCTAACTCTTTTAGTTGAGTTGAAAGTGTACTTGATGGTAACTCCCATGCTCTCCCCGCATCATATCTATTTTCCCCAATATGAATAAGGCCTTTCATAAAAGTACCTGTAGTAATTACAACCTTATGTGAAGTGAACTCCTCTCCAAGTTTTGTTTTTACTCCGTAAACTTCATTTTCGTTTTTTACTAAAAGTGAAGATACTTCATCTTGATAAACTTCTAAGTTGGGAGTATTATGACAAACTTTCCTCATATACTCTCTATATTTATCCATATCTATTTGAGCACGACTTCCTTGAACTGCTGCACCTTTTGAAGCATTTAGTATTCTAAATTGAATACCAGTAGCATCTGTACAAAGTCCCATTTCACCACCAATAGCATCAAGTTCTCTAACTAAGTGTCCTTTTGCAAGTCCTCCAACAGCAGGATTACAAGAAGCAGCACCTATCTGCTCAACTAGCATAGTAATTAAAAGGGTACTTTTCCCCATTCTTGCAGATGCTAAACACGCTTCAATTCCTGCGTGTCCTCCACCTACAACGATTACATCATATTGCATTTTTTTTCCTTCTTAAATTCTTTAATGGAAATTTCTTAGATAAATGTTTTCTTTCACTTATCTAAGAAATTTGTTAATTGTTTGTTTTTTGATTTTCTTTTATGAGTAAATTAAATATCAATAATCATCATAATTAGTTAAAATTAGCTTCTTAACATTTTTTAGATATTATACCTAAATTTTATCAAAAGGTTTTTTAAGTGTTTACAGGACTTATACGAGAAATGGCAAAAGTTGTTAGTTTTCAAAACAATTATTTGACATTAAAAGCAAAATATCAACCAAAAATTGGAGATTCAATTGCCATAAATGGTGCATGTTTAACTGTTGTAAAAGTTGGAAGTGGTACATTTAGTGTAGAGCTTTCTCCTGAGTCACAAAAAATCTTAGCTATGGAAAATTATAAAAATGAAGTTCATATGGAACCTGCTATGATGATGGGAGATAGGTTTGAAGGTCATATTGTTCAAGGGCATGTAGATTGTCTTGGAACTGTGAAGTCTATCAAACAAAATGGTAACTCAACTGATTTTTATATTTGCTTGCCAAATGAGTATATAAAATATATTATTCCCAAAGGAAGTGTAACTATTGATGGAGTTTCTTTAACTGTTAATGAAGTTTTAAAAGACTCTTTTAGATTAACAATCATTCCGCACACTGTACAAAACACACTTTTTAAGAAGTACAAAACTGGAACAAAAGTAAATTTAGAAACTGATATGTTTGCTAGATATATTTATAATATGTTTAAAAGAGATGATAAAAAAGATAATGGATTATCTTGGAATGATGTAGATAAAATTATGGCTAATTATTGATAAGAATTAATTTTTCTTTTTAGTATTTTTAGTCTCTTTTTTTATAGAAGGTAGATGTTTATAAGTATAAAAATACTTCTTTTTTAGTACATTCGCATATGGTTTAACAATCGCAATTTTCATATCAGGTAAGTTTGTTACTTCCGATATAATACCAACTTTTAAGCCTTCAAAAAATATGTTATCCATACCTGACGTTATAACTTCATCACCTTTTTTTATTTCAGACCAAATAGGAATAAATTTTATAAGTAAATCTTTTCCATCTTTTGATGATGTAACGATACCAGGAACTTTATTTTCACCTATAAAAACAGCATAAGAACACTCTTTATTCCCATTTAAAAGTGCAACAGAACGCCCATCTTTATTTACTACAATTCCAGCTGCGTAATCTTCAGTAATAAGTCCTAAAATCTGATCATCAGTTCTTTCTTGATCTAGCCATACCTTAGTAAAATCATTAAAATTTATATAAGAAAGTACTTTTACTAGTTCTATTTTTGGTTTCAATTCTTGTGTATTTATATTGATAATAAAATCTTTTATAATATCAAGTTGTTTTTGAGTAGTTGTGTATAAAATTTTATACTCTTTTAACTCATTATTTTCTATTTTTAATTTATCAATTGTATTTGCTTGATCAAAGTGTTTTTCAATTGTTGTTGAAATATTTATAACTTTATCTATGTATGATAGTTTTAAATCATTGAAAAATGTGAATTTCTTAATAATTAGCTCATCTACCTTGAAAAGGTAGCCCAAGCCAACTATTATAAATAGAAGTATAAAAAGGAGTTTACGCATTCGTTATTAGTTTTAATAGCTCTTCTTGGTCTAGTACATTACTTGTTCCATAAGCAACAGATAATAATGGCTCATCAGCAATCTTTACAGGAAGTTTAATAATATCAGATAAGTATACATCTAATCCTCTAATTAAAGCACCACCACCCGTTATAATAACACCGTTATCAACAATATCACTTGCTAAATCTGGAGGCATATTTTCTAATACGCTTTTAATTGCTGTAACAATCTCTTTTAAAGGCTCTTTAATTGCAGTTCTAACACCTTCACTACCTAATTCAATAGTAGAAAGTAATCCAGAATTATCTCTACCTTTAACTTTGATTTTTAACTCAGTATCAAGTTTAACAGCAGTACCAATTTCTATTTTGATATTTTCAGCAGTTCTTTCACCAATAAATAAGTTGTAATTTTGTCTTACATGCTCAATAATAGATTTATCAAATTTATCACCAGCTACTTTGATTGATTTACATAAAACTAAACCACCAAGTGAAGTTACACCAATTTCAGTAGTTCCTCCTCCAATATCAACAATTACATATCCTGATGGGTCTGATACTGGAATTCCAGCACCAATTGCTGCGGCCATTGGTTCTTCAACTAAAAATACTTCTCTAGCTCCTGCACTCATAGCAGATTCTTCAACAGCTTTTCTTTCAACTTGTGTTATACCATAAGGAATACAAATAATAATTCTAGGTCTAATAAATGATTTTCTAGAATGTGCTTTTTCAATAAAATATCTAATCATTCTCTCTGTCATTTCAAAATCGGCAATAACCCCGTCTTGCATAGGACGAACAGCTTGAATATTTAAAGGTGTTTTACCAATCATTTGTTTAGCTTCTTGCCCAACAGCTAAAATTCTATCTTTTCCATATTTATCATTTTGTACAGCAACAACTGATGGTTCATTTATTATGATACCTTTTCCTTTTACAGAAACAATTGTATTTGCTGTTCCTAAGTCAATTGCCATATCACTAGAAAACAAACCTATTAATTTATCTAAAAACACTTTTTTATCCTTTTTTATGCAACTTTTGGTTCTTTTGTTTTAAGAACTACTTCTTTACTTATTGTTATAGTTTTATTTTTATATTTTGGTAAATCAAACATAATATCTAACATTATATCTTCTAAAATAGATCTTAATCCTCTAGCTCCTGTTTTTCTTTCAATTGCAAGTCTTGCAAGCTCTTTTAAGGCAGGTTTCTCGAACTCTAATTTAACATCATCCATTTCAAATAATTTAATATATTGTTTAATTAAAGCATTTTTAGGTTCAGTTAAAATATGAACCATATCATCTTCTGTGATTTCATTTAGTGTTGCAAGCATATGTAGTCTTCCTATCAATTCAGGAATTAAACCATATTTTACTAAATCATCAGCTTCAACTTTTGATAGTACTTTTTCATTTTCTTTTTTAGAGTTTTTACCTTGATTAAATCCAAGGATATTTGCACCTTGTTTTTTCTTGATAATATCTTCAAGTCCATCAAAAGCACCACCACAAATAAATAAGATATTTGTAGTATCAACTTGCAATGCATCTTGACCAGGATGTTTTCTCCCACCTTTTGGTGGAACATTTACAACAGAACCTTCAACTATTTTAAGAAGTGCTTGTTGAACTCCCTCTCCTGAAACATCTCTAGTAATAGATCTATTTTCACTCATTCTTGCTACTTTATCAACTTCATCAATAAAGATAATTCCTCTTTCTGCTTTTTTAATATCACCATCAGCTGCTTGAACTAGTCTTGTAACAACATTTTCAACATCATCACCAACATAACCAGCTTCTGTTAAACTTGTTGCATCAGCGATTGCTAAGGGAACATCTAAATATTTTGAAATTGTTTGTGCAAGTAATGTTTTACCAGAACCTGTTGGTCCAATTAGTAAAACATTTGATTTGTTTAATTCTGTATCATCATCAATTTCGTGACGTCTAAAAATTCTTTTATAATGGTTATAAACGGCAACACTTAAAACTTTTTTAGCTCTTTCTTGACCTATTACATATTCATCTAATATTGCTTTTAATTCAGCTGGTGTTCTTAGTTTTATTTCAGTTGTTGTTTCTTCTTTTGTATTTGTAGTATCATCGTCCGATATTGAACCATTCATTATCTCATTTGCTGCACTAACACAAGCCTTACAAATACAAGCATTATCTCCTGCGATTACTGGATTATCTAATGTATCCGTAGCTCCACAAAAGTCACATATTATTTTACTCATTTAACAATGCCTTATTTTCTATTAAAAGGAATGCCTCGTTTTGTATTTAATACAAAATTAGCCAACTCTTTTACATATTTATTTTCACTAGTTTCCATTAATTCTTTTGCCACATCTTGTAGTGGATTTGAAGATTCAAAAAGTGCTCTGTAAGCAGATTTTACTGCATCAATATCTTCTCTATTTTCAAATCTTCTTCTTAATCCTGTAAGGTTTAATCCTCTAAGAACAGCTTTATTACCTTCTGCTAAGCAAAATGGAGGGATATCTTGAGCAACTGCTGATGCTCCGCCAACCATAACTTGTGTTCCTAGTTTACAAAATTGATGTATTGGTGTTAATCCACCAACAACAACAAAATCATCACATTCAACATGTCCGGCAAGAGTTGCTCCATTTGCAAATATACAATGATTTCCTATGATAACATCATGAGCAACGTGAGTATAACCCATAAATAAGTTGTTATCACCAATTTTTGTTATAGAACCACCACCGATAGTTCCTGGATTAAATAGTGTATATTCTCTAATTTTATTATTATCCCCAATGATAAGTTCAACATCTTCTCCGTTGAATTTCAAATCTTGTGGAATTGTTCCAATTGAAGCGTGTGAAAAAATGTGATTATTCTTTCCAATTGTTGTTTTACCTTCAATTAATGTGTGAGAATCAACAACTGTACCATCACCAATTTTTACATCTTTACCAATAATTGTATACGCACCAATTGTGATATTATCACCAAGTTGTGCTCCATCTTCAATTATGGCTGTTTTGTGAATATTATTCATATTTTCCTACTATTCTTACTTATCCACAATCATAGCTTTAAATTCAGCTTCAGCACATATTTTCCCATCAATAAATGCTTCTCCCTTTAAAACCATAAGTGAACTTTTCATTTTAATTACTTCTAATTCGTAGTCTAATCTATCACCTGGTCTTACAGGAGTTCTAAATTTAGCCTTATCAATACTCATAAAATAGATAACTTTATTTTTCATCTCTTCATCAGTTAAATCTGAACTTTTAAGTGCTAATACACCACCAGCTTGTGCCATTCCTTCTAAGATTAAAACACCTGGGTAAATTGGATGACCTGGAAAGTGACCTTGAAAAGCTGGTTCAGAAATAGATATGTTTTTAAAACCTTTAATAGATTTTTTAAGTTCCATATCTGTTATTCTATCTACTAAAAGTAGTGGATATCTATGAGGAAGAATTTCTTGAATTTGTATAATATCTAACATATAACGTCCTAAATTTTTATTAAGTGGTAGATATTATATCTAAAAAAAAATTAGTTTTGAATTATCCTAGAAACGTTTTTTGAACTTCCATTTTGTAAGTATTCTCTTAAAAGTTTTGAATTTTCAAAAAATAATTTTTTATCCATAGATTCATAGTCATTTAAAAGATTTTTCACAGTAACTTGCTCTTGTAAAAATTCACTGTGAATTGGTTTTTTACCCATTTTTTCAAAGAATATATTTGCCAATCCAACAAAATTTAATTTAACAAATCTTGAACCAATAAAGTAATCTATTTTTTTAGCAATATAAGATAGAGTAAAAGGTGTACCTATAAGAGCTGCTTCTAAAGTAGCAGTTCCTGAACAAATAAATGCATACTCTGATTCTATCAAAGTTTTGTGTGTATTTTTTGAAATTGTAAAATCTGATAAATCCCCGTAAATTTTTTTTATATATTCATCATCAAATTTTGCAGGGATTATTAAAATATACTCTTTATTTGGTATTTTTTTAATTAATTCTTTAAAAATAGGCATAAGATTTGTTATTTCAGTTTTTCTACTTCCTGGCATAAATGCAATCTTATTTGTAGAACTAAGATCCTCTTTAAAGTTGCTAATTTCATCTAATAATGGATGTCCAACATAAGTAATTTTTTCTTTGTCATTATATATCTCATTTTCAAAAGGAATGATTGAGCATAGTTTCGTACAATACTCTTCAAGCTTTTTAACTCTTCCTTGTTTCCAAGCCCAAGCTTGAGGTAATATATAATAAATAATTTCTTTATGAGGGTATGTTTTTTTTAGTTTTTTTGCTAAAGGAAGGTTAAAGCCAGAGCTATCCATTAATAAAACTTTATCGCAATCTTTTGCTAAATCTACTAATTCATCTCTTAATTTAAAGAAAAACCTTATTTTTTTTAATGCATCGACAATTCCCATAATAGCTAAAGATGTTAGGTCGTAAAGTGGATTTCCAAGTTCTTTATCAAAAACACCAACAAGTTCTATTTCATCACTTAGATGTTTTTTTAACTCTTTTAAGTGGATATTTGATGAAGCCTCCATAGCACAAACTAAAAGTTTCATATAATCTCTTCTTTTATATCTTCATAAGTCTCAGCATTTATTATTATTTCATATTTCTCATCTAAGATTTCATCTAAGATAATAATTGCACTTAGATCATAAGGGTTTTTTAGAATATTGTTTCTTACTTCTAGCTCTTTTTCAAAACTTAGAGGCGAATACATTAACTCTTTTACATTTGTATATGAACTATTTGAAAGAACATTAAATGTCTCTAAACTTACAATTTTTACTTCATCTCTATTCAGATAGCTTATCCCATCTTTTTGGTACTCAATTCTTCCATTTGTGTTGTTTCTATTTATAGTTGAATAGCACATAATATATGAAGGAACTAATTTTTTTGCAACTATAACTTTACCACTTAGCAATCTATAGTTTAAAAATCTTTGCTTAATAATTTTATAATTTTCGCCACTTGATTCAAGTGCATTTCTTTTTTTATAAAGTTCTAATCTCTCTTCAATAGACTCAGGTAATATTTGATTTGAAATTGGATTAAACATCTCATCCATTATCTTCTTTTGAGCTTCTCTTTGAGCAGAAAGGCCAAATAAGCAACCACAATAATTTTGTCTATAAAGTGAATTTTCTTTCACTTTCTTACCTTGAATTTCTGCACCATTCCCAGCTTTATAATCTCTATAGATAAACTCTAATCCAGTTAAAGATGATAGATTATTACCTATTTTTTCAAGCTTCTCTTGAGATTTCTTTGGAGAGATTAGTAACGTAGTCGTAAATTTATCATGACCTAACTCTTTTGCTTTCTGAACAGTAGTATCAAGTCTATCATCATAACAAACAGTACATCTATCACCTTTTTCAGGTAGGTGCTCCATCCCTTTTACTTTTTTTAACCACTCTTCTAGATTGTAAGCGCCTTCTATAAGCTTTATTCCTAACTTTTGACAAGAGTATTCAACATCTAAATATCTTAATCTGTACTCACTATATGGATGAATATTAGGGTCATAAAAGTAACCTACTAATTCTTCATTGGGAAATTCTTCTTGTATTCTTTCTAAAAAATAGTGACTATCAACTGCACAACAAATATGAACTAACAATAAATAACCTTTGATTATATAATTTATGGATATTATAGTAAAATATCTTAAAACAAAGGATTAGTTATAAAAAAAATATCAATAATATTGCTTTCTATTTTTCTTTTTACTGGATGTTTTTCTTCTCAACCACAGTTGACATCAAGTGCTACAATTTTAATAAAGACTCCAAAAATGAAGTTTTATGATAAAGGTTTTATTTACAAGTACAAAGATTACACACAAGTTCAAATTTTTAGTGCAGGAACGGCTATTTTAGATATGAAAATTTATGATGATAGAGTTTGCAGAAGTACTTTTAAGTGTCAAAATTTAAAAACATTTAATCGTGAAAATCTAAGTAGTTTATATGAAGATAATTTTTTAAGAGAATTATTTAATAAAAATGAAAAAGAAGTTATCCATAAAGATAGTAAAAATGGAATTTTGATAAAAATAAAAAGGGATTAAACCTTTTTATTTTACATTCTTTTAAGTCTATTATAACCTTTTTTAATAAGCTTAATAAGTGGTTTTCTATATGAGCTAAATACATATTTTTTATTCTCATGTGCTAGTCTACCTTTTAAAGTTAATAATCCCATAATATCACCAGCTGCATAATTTCCACCAAGTGCTATTAAAATACCATCAAGTTTTGGATTACTTGCAATTAATCCTTTACCAGCAATCATTCTTAATACATTTTTCCCTGCATCTGTTCCTGAAATTCTAGCAATAGTAACATTTGGAGGCATAATTTCACCTTCTTTATTTTTAATTTCGGCAATATCACCAATAGCAAATATATTCTCATATTTGTCAGTTTGCATAAATTCATTAACAATGATTTGACCTTTACTATTTTTAGCTACATCTTCTAATTCACTAGTAATTGTAGAAGCTTCAATACCACCTGTAAATACTAAGAAAGAGTGATGAATTTTAGTTCCATTTGAAAGATATGCAAAACCATCTTCACATTTTTCAAGTTTAGTATTTGTAATGATATTTATTCCTAAAGATTTTAATCTTTCTTGAGAAATATTAATAAGTTTTTTTGAAAGACCAGGCAAGATTGTTGCAGGACTACTAATAAGTGAGATTTTTAAATTATCACAAGAGAAATTTCCCCTTTTGAAAAATTTATTTGAATAGTAAGCCATTTCTGCTGCAATTTCAACACCAGATAACCCTGCCCCTACCACTACGATATGCGTATCTGCACATTGTTTTGCTTCATTTTTAATTTTTTCAAAAAGTTGTTGTTCAAAATGTTGTTTAAAAGTAATTGCTCTATGAAGTTTTTTAATATCATCAGCACTGTTTAATCCTGGAATTTGTGTAGGGAAATAAGTTCTTGTTCCTGCTGCCATAATAAGATAATCAAATTCAACAATTTCTTGCTCTTCTGTGAATATCTTTTTAGCATTTTGGTCAATTTCTCTTACTTTTAAATTTTTGTATTCAAGATGAGGGTGATTAAATCCCATACATAAAGTTGTAAGGTCGATAGTTACATCGGCAAAATTCGATTTATTTGCAATTAAATCATAAACTTCAGGTTGTAGATTATGATAAGTATGTTTATCTATTAAAGTAATCTTTATATTTTTATTTTTTACTAACTCTCTTAACGCATAAATACCTGCGTATCCTCCACCAACAATTACAACTCTTTCCATATGGACAAACCTTTTTTACTTCTTTTTTTTATGATACTTGTGTGTTTTCTAAGACTGCTGTTTTTGATTTTATGCATAATCTATTCCAAAAATATGGTTAAATATAAATCAATTCAGTAATTAATTTTGACATTATACATAAATTTTATAGCTTATATGTAGCAACACGATAAATTATTGTAATTCTATACTTAGGCATTTTAGGATAAGATAAAAACTTAAAAATGTTATATTTTTTATCAAAAAGTGTTTAAATACTACACTTAAAATAATCTTATTAATTTAATCTTAAATTATAACTTTAATAAGATTATATAATTTTAAATAAAATAGGAATTTATATGAAATATGTTGGCGCACATGTTAGTGCAAGTGGAGGTGTATTTAATGCACCAATTAATGCTAGTGCAATTGGAGCAAAAGCTTTTGCTCTTTTTGTAAAAAATCAAAGACAATGGGCTGCTAAAGATTTTGATACAAAAACTTTAGATAAATGGTTTTTAGAAATGGAAAAATGTGGTATCCAATCAAAGCATATTTTACCTCATGATTCTTATCTTATAAATTTGGGTCATCCCGAAATTGAAGCTAGAGCTAAATCGCTAAATGGATTTATTCATGAAATCCAAAGATGTGAAATCTTAAAACTTGATAGATTAAATTTTCATCCAGGATCTCATCTTAGAAAAATAAGTGAAGAAGAGTGTTTAGATAATATTGCAGTTTCAATGAATAGAGCAATTGATGCAACAAATGACATAAAACTGGTAATAGAAAACACAGCTGGTCAAGGAAGTAATCTTGGATATAAGTTTGAACATTTAGCTTATATTATTGATAAAATTGAAGATAAAAGTAGAGTTGGTGTTTGTATTGATACTTGTCATATGTTTACAGCTGGTTACGATATAAGAACACGTGAAGCTTATGATAAAACATGGAATGAGTTTGACCAAGTAGTAGGTAGACAATATCTTATGGGAATGCATATAAATGATTCTAAACCAGATTTAGGATCTAGAGTTGATAGACATGATTCTTTAGGAGTTGGTAAAATTGGATGGGATGCTTTTAAATTTATAATGAATGATGATAGAATGGATGATATTCCACTTGTATTAGAAACTATAAATGAAGAGATTTGGGCGCAAGAGATTCAAGCTTTATATGATTTAGTAGAAAAATAAAATAGGTTTTGAACCTATTTTATAATTTAAACATTTCCATAGAATTGTCTTCTTTATTATTTTTCAATTTTTCTTCCCAATATTTAACATTTAGTTCATCTTTTTGGAAACCAAACATTCCTTCTTTATAAATATAAACTAATTTCTCTTGAGCAACTTTTAGATTTTTATTTGCTGCAAATTTAATAAGATTTATTGCTTTCTCTGAATCAACTTCTGTTTCAATCCCTTGAAGATAAAATCTCGAAAGTTGATATGCTGCATTAGGATCAAACTCTGAAGCTTCTTTAAGAAGTTCGAATGATTTTTTAAAGTCCCTTTGAACACCATCTCCTTTATAATATAAAAAGGCTAAAGGAAGATTTGAATGTAAATTTTCATTTTCATGGGATTCATTTAAAAGTTCAAAAGCTTTATCTAACTTTTGCTTATCAGCATAATAAAGGCCCATTCTAAGTTGAGCATAAGAGTTGTCATCTAAAATATCTTCATAACATTTGATTTTCTTTTCTTTTGAATCTAAAGCTCTACAAAGATTAGCTTCTTCTAAATCTTCTTTTGGAGATGAAGAAAAAAATGGAATACCAAATGGCATTTTAAATGAACAAGCACTGAAAGAAACTGCAACAACTGTTGATAATAATATATTTCTTAACATCTAAATTCCATATATTTTTCTAATAAAACTATTAGTTTTATTTTCATATTCTTTAAACCACTGTTTACTTTTATCTGTATCCATTTTAGTAATAGCACCTTCTGAATAAATTTTATAAAGATCATATTGAGCTTTTTTTACATTATTTATTGCAGCAAATTCAAGTAATTTAATAGCTTTATCATAATCTTTTTTGCCCATATAATAGTATGATAATTTATAAGCAGCAATTGGATCAACTTCATCAACATCTTTTAATAAGTCAAGAACTTTAGATTCTTTATCTTTTACTAAATCACTTTTATTATAAAGATCAGCTAAAAGTGCATTTGCATAAAAGTTACCTTTTTGTTGTGCAAGTGTATATCTATGAAATGCTTCTTGATAGTTTTGATTAGTTTGTGCTGCAATTCCTAATCTTAATTGAGCAAAACTATTTTTATATGATATTAAATCATAACAATCCATTTCAAACTGTTTATTTGTATTTTTACAATCATCAGCAATTGCTAATTCATTTGGTAAAACTTTTAAAGCTTCTTTATGATTAGTACAACCGCTTAGTAAAAAAGTAGCTAATGAGGCAGCTGCAAATATTGAAGTTATAGACTTCTTCATCTTATCCCTTTATGTTTACTTATAATTTTCTCTATTCTATCAATTTTTTTATTCATAAGTAGTTAAGAGATATTGATGTATGATATTGTCCTTTATAGGAGTTTGAAGTGATTTTCATAGGATTGTTTTTATTTATAGTTCTTATTGTAGTAATGTTAAATATGCATAATTCTTCAAATTTAAGTGAAATAGAAAATCATTTAAAAATGAATAACTGTAAGAATTACATCTATTCAAGAGGTTCATATAAGGCCTTGTGTAAAGATAAAATATTAGAAGTAGAAAATAGTTTTACTGTAGATTTAAAAAAGAACTCAACTGAATATAAATACAGCAATATAAAAAATATAGATATCGAAAAATTTGATATCGTAATAAATAATGAATATAGATTAAATTTTAAGCAAAAAGAAGAATTAGATAAATTTTATATGCAATTAGAAGATAAATTAAATAATTAGGATTATGGACAAGAATGAAAGAAGTAATAAGTTTTATACAATCAAAAGATGTTGAAAGTACAAATTTCTTTGCACAATTAAAATGCACAAATGAAGAAGCTAAACTTTTACAATATATTACAAAAGAGTATGTAAATGGAAGAGATACTTTAGGTGTTATTGATGTATTAGGTGAGTTTTATGATTTGAAAGCGTATGCACATTTAGAAAAACTTGACTTAATAAAATCTCTTTTAGAGTTTGGTTGGTTAGTTCAGGTGTCATTTGACCAAGTAAAGCTAAGTGAAGTATCAAAATTAGAGTTATTAAATTCTAGTATTGCCTTATCAAGTGCATACTTAAAAATGTTAGAAAATGGAACAAATGATTTTGTTCTTCCTGATATTAAAAACTACTCAGACCATTTGGAGTATTTACAAGATCAGTTTTTCAGAATTGATTTAGCACAACAATTAAATGTAGTTAGAAAAAATTTTGATGTTAATAGCCCTAGTTCAAATAGATTAAAATCAAAATTAATTCTTTTAGAAAATAGAATTAAAGAGAGAATCAAAGTTACAAGTAATTCTATAATGCTTGAAGATTTTTTTAAAGACAATGGGCTAATAGAGCAAGAACAAACTCTATTTTTGGCACTTTTAAAAGAAGAATATTCAGGAGGAGATGGTTCAATGAGAGATATGAATGCTTTAATTGAACTAATTTCAAGTGATGATTATGAAAAGATAAAATATAGAAGTTTACTTGAAGAGAGCTCAACTTTAGTATCAAAAGCATTAATTGATTATGATGAGGTATTAACTCCATTTGGTGGAATAAATAGAAATTTCTATATCCCTGATGAGGTTCTTTATAAAATTTCACATCCAACTAAAAAAAGTAATAGTGTAGGAAAAATAAAACTTGATACTATTATTAAAGAGCAAGAAATGTTTGAATTAATTTCAACAAATAAAAGCCTTGATGATGTTGTTTTAAATGAAAAAACAAAAGAAACTTTAGATTCTCTTTTAAGACAAGTTGATAAAAATGTTGTAAATAGATTAAAGCAATGGGGAATAAAAGATAAAAAAAGAGGAATCGAAGCTAAAATTATCTTTTATGGAGTTGCTGGAACTGGTAAAACACTAACCGCACTTGCTCTTGCAAAAGCTCTTAAAAAAGAGGTTCTTAGTTTTGATTGTTCAAAAATCTTATCTATGTATATAGGTGAGAGTGAAAAAAATGTTAGAAGTATTTTTGATAAATATTATGAACTTAGAACTCAGACAAAATCAGAACCGGTTCTACTTTTAAATGAAGCAGATCAATTTTTAAGTGCAAGATCTTCAGGGGGAGTTAGTAGTAGTGATAAAATGCATAATCAAATGCAAAATATTTTTTTAGAACAAATTGAAAGATTTGATGGGATATTAATTGCAACTACAAATTTACTTGAAAACCTTGATAAAGCATTTTCAAGAAGATTTAACTATAAAATTGAGTTTGTAAAACCAAATAAAAAACAAAGAATTGATTTATGGAAAAAACTGCTTCCATCAAATTTACCTTTAGAAGAAGGTTTTGATATTGAAGAGTTAGCAAAATATGAATTAACAGGTGGACAAATTGAACTTGTTATAAAAAATACAGCTTACAAAATTGCAATTAGTGATGAGCCATTATTTAGAGTTGAAGACTTTAAAGAGCAAGTTACAAAAGAGCAAAAAGGTCAGTTTGACTCTGAAACAAAAGTAGGGTTTTTCTAAACCCTAAATTATGATGAAAATATATATTTATCTTTTAATTTTTTCATCATATTTATTTTCTTCATCTCAAATAGTTTTTGTATTAGCAAATACTAACAAATCTCAAAAAGCAAAATTAATTACTTATGAAAAAATAAATAATCATTTTAAACAAATATCAAAACCAATTGATGTAAATATAGGACAGAATGGTTTAGCTTGGGGAATATCTGATTTATTTATTTTGGATAAGAAGCAATTAAATTTAAAAGTGGAAGGTGATAAAAAAGCAGTTAAAGGAGTTTATAAACTCTCAAAAGTTTATGGATATTCAAAAAATGTAGATACAAAAATGCCATATATTCAATCTTCAAAAAATCTAATTTGTGTTGATGATATAAGTAGTTCAAACTATAATAAGATTGTAAAAACAAACAATAAAAAAGAGTATAAATCCTACGAAAATATGCTTTTATCAAATGAAACATATGAATACCTTATAAAAGTAGAACACAATGAAAAAGCATTGAAATCAAAGGGTTCTTGCATTTTTTTACATGTAGAAAATCCTAAAAAGAAACAAACATCAGGTTGTACTTCTATGAAAATAAATCAAATCAAAAAACTCATTTCTTGGCTAGATATAAAAAAAGAACCAATCCTAATTCAAGTTGATAAATTTTCTTGTTTAACTATGAAAAAAAAATATCCATTTTTAAATTGTAAAATTGATTAATTTCATATTTATGTCTTAAAAGATATAATTAACTTTTATTTTTAATAAATTTATAAGAAATATAAAATACTTTGAATAATTATTCATATTTTTTCTAAATATTTAGTGTTTCTTTTTGTACCAATTTTAATATTAGACTTAGAAAAACATTAAAGTATAAGCTAATTTTTAATAGGTTTGAATATTATTTGCTAACATTATTATAAGTGGCTATTTATCACAAGTTTGATATTATATTAGTAGGTACAAATAAAACTTTTTTAGCTTTAAAAGGATATATGAAATGACACATATGGATTTTGCCCATCCTTACTTTGGTGCATTTGTGATGTTTATTGTAACATTTGGTGCATTTGGTGCTACAGTATGGCTTTCACGGTATATTAGTAGAAAAATTGCAAGACTTGATACTGAGAAATTAAAGACGACTTTATATGAGTGTGGACCAGAAGTTACGAAACAACCCAATACAATTTCAACACAATTCTATTTAATAGCTCTATTATTTATTCTTTTTGATGTAGAGATTATTTTTATGTTCCCTTGGGCAATAAACTTTAAACTACTTGGATGGTTTGGTTTTGTAGAAATGTTACTTTTTATCACATTATTAGCAATTGGATTTTTATATGCATGGAAAAAAGGAGCCCTTGAATGGCACAGCATAAAATAAATTATTTACAAGATAGCGGTGCTGCTGTTAAACTAACAACTATTGATAAGTTAGTTAATTTTGGAAGATCAAATTCATTATGGCCAATGACTTATGGTTTAGCATGTTGTGCTATTGAAATGATGGCAACAGGTGCCTCAAGATATGACTTCGATAGATTTGGTACTATTTTTAGAGCAAGTCCAAGACAATCGGATGTTTTAATTATTGCTGGAACTTTGACAAAAAAACACGCAGAGTTTATGAGAAGACTTTATGATCAAATGCCAGATCCTAAATGGGTAATTTCAATGGGATCTTGTGCAAATACTGGTGGAATGTTTAATACATATGCAACTGTTCAAGGTGCAGATAGAATTATTCCCGTTGATATTTATCTCCCAGGTTGTGCGCCAAGACCTGAAACTTTACAATATGCACTAATGACTCTTCAACAAAAAATTAGAAAAGAATCAATTTTCAGAGCTCATAAGAAAAAGAGGTTAGTATAATGAGAAAATATACTCCAAAAGATAGTGTACAAAGACAATCTTATTTTTCAGATAGATTTTTTGTAACTCCTCCTGTTCCTAGATTTGATCCAAATAGTGATGAAATTTTTGCAAAAGATTTTGCAGAGATTGATTATAGTATTCAAGTTAAAGAAGGCTACATAGAAAACAATCATTTAGTAATAATTATAGATAAAAGTTTTTTAATTTCATGTGTTAAAACGCTAAAAGAAAAACTAGAATATGATATGTTGATTGAATTATCTGCTATTGATTATTTAGCTAAAAAAGATGGATATGAAATTTTTTATGAATTTTTATCATTATCAAAACATAGAAGAATTAGAGTTAAATGTTTTTTACAAAAAGATGAGGCTATTAATTCTTTAACACCTTTTTTCTCTTCAGCAAATTGGAGTGAAAGGGAAATGTATGATATGTTAGGTGTTAAAGTTTCTGGACATCCAAATATGAAAAGAATTATTATGCCAGATGATTGGTATGATCACCCATTGAAAAAAACTTATCCTCTTCAAGGTGATGAGGCAGCTTCTTGGTATGAAGTTGATAAAATTTTTGGAAAAGAAGCTAGAGATATTATAGGACCTGAGCAAAGAGATCCTGCTGCTATTGATAGATACGATACTACTAGATTTGCAAGATTAGGTCATGAAGTTCCATTTGGAATGGATATATCTCAATTTGAGCCCGAAACTTCTATTTCTTATGAAGAAGAAGCTGGAAATACTTTAGTTAAAAAATTAAAACCTGAAGAATCAGTTGTTTTAAAAAGAAGAAGGTAAGTAAATATGCAACAAACTAATAGATTAAAACCTTTTTTTGAAAATATTCACTTTGAGAGAGAAGATAATACTATGATGGTGAATTTTGGGCCTCAGCACCCATCAGCACATGGTCAGTTAAGATTAGTATTAGAACTTCAAGGAGAAGAAGTAGTAAAATCAAGACCAATGATTGGATACCTTCATAGAGGTATGGAAAAAATGGCTGAAAATATGATTTATAATGAATTCTTACCAACTACTGATAGAATGGATTATATTGCTGCTACTTCAAATAATTATGGATATGCTCTTGCCATTGAAAAGTTATTAGGAATTGAAGCTCCAAGACGAGCTGAAATTATTAGAACTATGCTTTTAGAATTAAATAGAATTACATCACACCTTTTCTGGTTAGCTACTCATGCACTTGATGTTGGTGCTATGTCTATGTTCCTTTACTGTTTTAGAGAAAGAGAATATGCAATGGACTTAATAGAAGACTATTGTGGAGCAAGACTTACTCATAGTGCAATTAGAATTGGAGGAGTTCCTTTAGATTTACCAAGTAATTGGATTGCTGATTGTATGAGCTTCTTAGATGTATTAGAAACTGAGTTAAAAACTTATGAGGGCTTATTAACAGAAAATAGAATTTGGAAAATGAGACTTGAAAATGTAGGAATTATTACACCTCAAATGGCTAAAGATTGGGGATGTTCTGGTATTGCACTTAGAGGCTCTGGTATTAAATGGGATTTAAGAAAAGAGATGCCATATGGTATCTATGATGAATTAGATTTTGATGTTCCTGTTTCATATACGAATGACTCTTATGGAAGATATAAAATTTGTATACAAGAGATGAAAG
>Ga0193951_1000181_pt1 | contig 28941 bp, 28 predicted proteins | sample BB_2_MG_FD_140370 | JGI IMG/M metagenome (GOLD analysis project Ga0193951, IMG submission 140370) | Microbial mat bacterial communities from the Broadkill River, Lewes, Delaware, United States - BB_2_MG | ecosystem: Environmental > Aquatic > Freshwater > River > Microbial mats | place: USA...
CACCCGTGCGCCACTTAGCTGACAAACTAGCAAGCTAGTTCCGTTCTCGTTCGACTTGCATGTGTTAGGCACGCCGCCAGCGTTCACTCTGAGCCAGGATCAAACTCTCCATAAGTGTAAAGACAAGTCTTTACGATGGTTTATTTAACCTTGACTTTTAAGTATTTACCTAAAAATCACTAAGTCTAATAAAAGACTTAATTATATTTTTTAGTGTTTTAAAATTAAAACTCTAAGTTTATAGACGAAGTTTATATTATTAACTAAAAAAATAAATCTTTTTAGTTAACTCTTTTATTCTTCTTGTATCTAGTTTATAAAAATTACTATTAGTAATAATTGTAAACTTGATTAATTTATTAACATTTATATTTATTTAAAGATCATACAAATTTGAATTTTGAACTTATGTTCATCATCTTGTTTTGTGGAGCGGATTATAGTAGGTTTCTTCTTTATTGTCAAGAGATTTTTACTTATATTTTACTTAATATTTTATACTAGTTTACATATTCTCATTCAATGTATTGAGGTATTCATCACTTATATATTTTCTACAAGTATTGAATGACACTTCCGCCATCTTTGCAATATTATAATGGGTAAATTTTTTGTTTTCCATTCTCAAAATATTTACAGCATTTGCAATCTTCTCTTGTGCTTTTTTAGATCTGTGTCTTGTGGCTGTTGCAATTGCTCGTACTTTTTTTTCACTTTCATTTATCTCTGTAGGTTTTGCAATCTTTCCCAAAAGTGTTTTTGTCTCTGGTTTGGAGTTGTGCTTTATTTTACTTAATAGCTTTTGTAAACTTTCCAATTCATCTTTGTCAAGGTCTATTCTATATTTCATACTCTGTCTTTCATTTCATTTCATTTCATTGAATATATTATAACACATTCAGACCTTTGATTAAGAGTATTTATTATTACCCAGCAGGGATCCATCTATACAAAGTAGCCAAAGAAACACCCAAATCTTTTGCTACCTCTTTTGCAGGGACACCACTGTTTAATAGTTTTTTGGCAGAATCTAGTTTGCTTTCTGTCATCACTCTTTTTCTTCCTCCCACTCTTCCAAGCTTTCTAGCAGCATCCAGTCCAGCTTTTGTACGCTCCACTATCAGCTCCTTTTCCATCTGTGCCAAACTTGCCATGACATGGAAAAAAAATCTCCCATTAGGGGTAGAGGTATCGATAGATTCTGTCAAACTTTTAAAATGGATATTTTTAGCATTAAGGTCACTCACAAATTTGATCAAACTTTTGACACTTCTCCCAAGCCTATCAAGCTTCCATACAATAAAAGTATCTCCCTCTCTTAATACTTCAAGTGCTGTGTTGAGTCCTGGACGATTTTCTTTGGTTCCACTCATCTCATCTTCATAGATTCGTTCACACTCCACTTTTTTCAAAGCATCTCTTTGAAGTGTAAGGTTTTGGTCTTTTGTCGAAACTCTTGCATATCCTATAAGCATTTTTTCCTCAATTCATTTTGAAATTTATTTATTGAAACTCATAAAAAACATCTTAGCACAATTATTAATTGTAAGGATAAGTATTAAGAATCTTCCATTGCCTTTTTTATGGGAAAACAGATTCTTAATTGAATTTTATTAAAAATCACCGTTAAAGAAAAATATAAATCACAAAAGAAATAGTTTTTTTCTAGCTCTTTTCTCCAAAAAATTTCCTTCGCATGCGCATGTTATATTTTTTTTTCTTCTTCTTCTTCTTTTATCATTTATTATTTACTATTTACAGACAGCTCACGGGGGCAGTGTTTATCGGGGCTCGTGGGATTTTAAAAGTACTTTTTGCCCTATTAACAGTACTTTTTGCCCTATTAACAGTACTTTTTGCCCTATTAACGGTACTTTTTGCCCTATTAACGGTACATTTAATTTATAAGGTACTTTTAATAATTTACTATTCTAAAAACACTTTTTGCCCTATTAATAGTACTTTTAATACATAAAGTACTATTAATGTGTTATCATTCTCTCTACGACACTTTTACCCTAAGGAAAATGATGAAAACAGCGATTGAAAAATTAGAAAATAGAGATTTGGTAAGACATAATAAATTAGTGAATGGTAAAGTAAAACTAAAAGCAAAATCATATGATTTGATACGAAGTATATCTACTTTGGTGGATTATTCTGATACAGATTTTCATACTTATCAACTGAAAGTTTCAGATCTTGGTATAGATTATAAAAGGGCAAAAGAGTGCATACGAGATATTATGAGAAATCCTATCGAGATAAAAGATGATATAAAAAAAACATTTGAATGCTATGCTTGGTGTTCATATTTAACCTATGAAGATGGGTATATCACTTTTGAACTCCATAAAAAAATGAAAGAGTTTATGATACAACTCAAAGGGAATTTTACAAAAACATTTGAGCAATATATCATGCCTATGAGTAGTATCTACGCCAAAAGAATCTATGAGATGCTGAAACAAAATGAAGATTATGGTTATCGTAAATTTAATCTCGAAGAGTTACAAGAGATTCTTAATGTACCTAGAAGTATGAAAACCTACCCAAACTTTAAAAAGAAAGTTCTACTCATCGCAATCAAAGAGATCAATAAATATACAGATATTTATATCCCTGTAGATACAGAAAATCTCAAAGATTCCAGCTGGATAAAATTACAATGTGGAGTCAGTAGAAAAATCACTCATCTTAATTTTGAGTTTACAATGAAAGATCAAACACAAAAAGTTCCAGCAGAAATAACTGATCCACAAGAGACACCACAATCTGAACAAACATACCAACTAGATATGCATGCTTTCAAAGAACTCTCCAAAAATATTGAGCACTTAGATCTTGAAGTGGAGTTTGGACTCACAAGAGAAGGGAATGAAAATCTCATGGAACTTTTTTATTTTTATTTGCAAGAGCAGATTATAGTATTTATGAATTATTGCAAAGAAAATAAAAAAAACTATACAAATATCACGACCTCTTTCAAGCGACATATCCGAGGAGCGTATCATAACCGAATTGACTTTTTTGCAGATCCTGCTTTTGGGTGAGAGAAAAATATTGAGACTTGTACACAAAAATACACTAAAATAGTGTAAATATGCGTACGAGTCTTGGTGTTGTATCTATACACAAAAATACACTAAAATAGTGTAAATATGCGTACAAGTCTTAATATCGTACTATATTGCTCAAAAAACACTTATTATTTCCTAAATAGCAAAATAACAATATTTTTGACTATGAAAATAGCTCTAAAACGCTCATATCTCTATGATATGGACAAAACTATACTTTAGGCATAGTCTCGTATGCCTTAATAATAGTTTTGTCTTCTATGGGCTTCTATGGGCTTTAAATCAATTTTTTGAAATTTGGAATTTTTTTTTGAAAATCTTGGTAGAAAAATATTTTGATTTTTTCAGAGAGAATTTTTTTTTGAAAATCTTGGTAGAAAAATATTTTGATTTTTTCAGAGAGAATTTTGAGGTGGAAGAAATCTTGCATTTTGAGAGGAAATTTTTTAGGTTTGAAAATTGTTAGAAAATTGCTAGAAAAAAGAGGCTTTTTGAACTGGCTGAAAAATTTTTTATTTTTAAAAATATTTCTCTTTTTATTTTTATATGATAAAACTAAAAAATAGATCTATAAGATAGATCTATATTATAGAACTATAATATAGATCTATATAATGGGGTATTTAACTGCAAAAATGGGGTATTTAACTGCAACAATGGGGTATTTAACTGCAACAATGGGGTATTTAACTGCAACAATGGGGTATTTAACTGCAACCTTTTTTTGGGATTTTGCCTATTTTTTGGATAAAATGGGGTATTTAAGTGCAAAAGTTTTTTTTAAGCAAAATCTTATAATAGTATATATGTATAAGATTTTGTTATACTAGATATATTGAATTTTGTCTCAAAAATGGGTAAAATTCTGTTCTAAAATAGAGGTAAAAAAAATGTGCTATTTTAGATAAAATTATGGGGGTATTTTATGGAGTTGAGTAAGATAGAATTATCAAGAACAGAGTACAAAAATCTTTCTACAAAAATACAAGGTGGCTATACACCTGTAGATTATTTTCGTAAAAATTTGTTTAATGCGGATTCGAGAAGTTCGAGTGAATTGAAGAGAAAGAAGATAATTTATGAAGATGATGAGCATCTTATTAAGGTGGGGAGATCTCTTCATCAAAGGCATAGGGATCTTTTGAGCCTACTTATGTATGAGCAATCAAGCAAGGCAGATATAGATGGGAGCTATTATATCAAGACATCTCTCTATCAGCTCTCAAAAGCGATGGGATACAAAAATGTATCTGATGGAACAAGCGCTGTCAAAAGCTTGTTTGAGGATATGCGGCTCACTCCTATAGTCAAACATGACAAGATCAAAAATACTGAAAATGGTCATATGTTGCTGGGTGATTACTATCATGATAAGGAGATTGGGAGCTATATCATCAAGGTTCCTGCGAAAACATCGCAGTATATTATACAGTCAACATGTGTAGAGATACCAGAAGAGATCAATCAAGAGATAGTACGAATCCCCAATAAATATAGCAAGATAAAAGCCCTGGTGAGTTTCTTACTTGCAAATGAAAAACTTAAAAATGGGATATTTTTCAATACTATTTGTGAAAAGCTCAATATTAACAATGCGAGTACAAAGTCACGCTTCAAGAAGCAAGTGCATGAAAATATAAAAAGATTAGCAGATTTTAATATTGTTTTTTCTGAAGATAAATTTTATCTTACCAAACAGATTGTACGATTTGAGCGAGGGGTAAGCTGCGAAGAGATAGACAAACATCTTTTCAAATCATTTGTGGAGGAGTTACAAGTAAAGTATAGTTACAAAACACTTTGTACTATTGATAATACCCAGTATAGTTTTGTGGATGGAAAGATCCATTTTCTCAAAGGGGTAATGTCTTATAATAATGTATATGAGCAGCTTAATGCTTTAGAATCCAATGATCTTCTCAAAAAACTCTACTTCAAAATTATCCCATTGTCCGAACCTTGTGGTTTATTTGACTAAAAAATAACTTCTCTAAAAATAGGGGGGTTTAACTGCAATAATTTTACATTACAGTCTATAAAATGGGCATTTATAGACTTCATAAAAATCTTCAAAAAAGAGATAATATATCAAAAAATAATTTTTATATGTTGTTATACTCATTATTTTTCAAAGCCATTTTCAAGAGGTCGCTCACACTCATCATCAACTCAAGAGACCAATCTTCTAGCTTGTTTTTGATCTCTTTTGTTACAGGAATTGCATACTGTTTTATCACTTTTTTTCTTATAGATCTGTTTTGTATCGTTTGATTTGAGTCAGATTTTTGGTGTGTACTATTTCTCTCAAAATTATCTTTTAATGCTCTTGTAAGAGAGACTCGTATAAGAGTGAGTACCGTTACACCTCTATTTTTTGCTTGCTCTTCGAGGGTTTTTTTTTCATCTATATTAACATTGAGACTCACAATACAATTCAATTTTTCAGAGTTTGATTTGCGTGGGCGACCCCCTTTTTTTGTTTGTGTTTTTTTTTGGATATCGGCATGAGTTACATTTTGTTTTTTTTGAATATTGAGTAATCCGAATTTTTTTTCTTCCAAGTTTTTTCCTTTTTCTTAGATATCTTGTGCATAAAAATCAATAGACTTTTTGAGTTCATGCATAATACCAGCTGCTTTTCTATAAGCAAAAGATTTGAGTCCTCCCCCTTGAGCGAGTTCCAAAACACTGACATTTTGATTGATGGCTGTTTGAAATGCTGCACTCATTGGGATCAAAAATATCTCACACTCACAACCCAAAATATCTTGTATGATCACATTGACCTCTTGTATATCTTCTGGCTTTTGGATCATATTTCCGATAAACAAAATAGGTTTGTTATACTCTTTGATAGTATTGAGAGTATCTATTGTACTTTGCAAAGTTTCCATCGTTGCATTAAAAGGAACTATCACAAGATCGCTTTGGGCGATAGCATACTCAATCTTAATATCATTAAATCCCCCAAAATCAAAGATAGTATTTGTATAGGTGTCAAGTGTTTTGGCATCGATATTGACCATATTGACCTGTTTGGGGAGTCGAGCAGTTAAACTCCCATAAGGATCAATCTCTACACCTTGATATCCAAATCCAGTGATAAGCTGATGAGCAATAAGACTCTTGCCAACACCTCCCTTAAAATTACAAATAGTTATATTCATCTACGCCCCTTTTTTGTACGCAATTATACACTAAAATAGTGTAAATTTAAGTATGCTAGAGATAATAACAAGAACAAATAGACCAAATATATCAAAAGAAGAGAAAGCTATTTGATATATTAAAAAATAATGAGATAATCTCCTAAATCAACTCCCCAGTAAGATAGCGTATCTCATTATTTATCTTGATCTTCTCATATTTATATTTATTTAAGAGGTTATATTTTTCGGCTACTTTGAGTTTTACCTCTTCGAGATCTACCTCATTTTTGAGTCCATTCAAAAAACTACTCTCTATATCGCTGAGATATTTTTCAGAATCTACGATGATATTGGTGTAGAGTTTGATATTTTTATCCAAGATCACACTTTTGAATCTTGCCTCTTCATATCTGTTTTTGAGCTCTTTGGCTTTGGCTACGATATCCTCTTTTGAAGCCTGATACGCATATCTGTTTTTGGCTACCTTATTGGAAGTTTCCCATCCTCTAAAAAGTGGAATATTGACTCCGACTATCACTTTTTTGTCATCTTCATAATCATTGATAATATCGTTTGAGGTGTATTTTGTGTAGTTTGCATAGACATTGAGTGTTGGATAGTGTTCTGAAAAAGCAGTATCTATCCGTTGTTTTGAAAGTTTTGCGGTGGACTGTGCCATTTTGTACTCGAGGTTATTTGCTACATCAAGGGCATTGACTACGACCATATCTTCTTGAACTATCTCTTCATCAATCTCAAAATTATAGTCGTTTGTATATTGCTTGAGTCTAAAAAGTGCTATTTGATAGTTGTCATTGAGTTGTTGGGTGTTGATGTATGCTTCGTTTTTATTGATGTATGCTTCATCAAGATCATTTTTTGTGACTAGTTTTCTTGTATACATTTTTTGTAATTGTTGGAGTTTTTTTGTATAAAAAGACTCTTGTTGTTTGGCGAGTTTTATCTCCTCTTTTGCAATAGCTGCATCGACATAGGCTGTCATAACCTCCAAAGAAAGCTCTCTTTTATACGCTTCAAGTTTTGTGTTTTGGAGTTCAATATCATAGCGTGTTTCTTTGATCGCTTGATAAGAGGTATGATTATAAATATCTTGAGAGAGAGTGAGTCTATAGCTATTGTACTCCTCCTCCTCATTTTTTTTTGTATCATTGAGTTTGTATTTTCTACTGTTGTAGGCAACATCTGCATCGATGCTAGGATACAGCTTTGACTGTGCCATCCCAAGATCTGCTTTTTTTGCTTTGGTTTGAAACCCCAAAGATCTCAAAGATGGATCATTTTGAAGTGTCAAATCTACCGTATCTTGCATACTCATCCCAAAAACAAAAGCAGGAATACACATTAATAAAATATATTTTGTCATACTTTTACTCCTCATTAAAACTTCTACTTACCATATCTACAAATGGTTTGACCAAATAACTTAGCGTTGTTCTTTTTCCTGTTTTGATCATGATCTCTACAGGCATACCAGGGAGTAAAAAAAACTTATTTTCTTTGAGTTGTTTTTTCCCTTTTTCAGTCAAAATAAGTTTCACTTCATAATACGATGCACCTGTTTGTTCATTGATAAATGTATCCGCTGATACATTGATCACTTTAGATTCTACAACTTGTGTTTGTTGGACATTAAAAGCCGAAAATCGTGTATCAGCCAAAAGTCCCACTCTCATTTTGTCAATATCAGGAGTATTAATTTGAGTGATCAAAATCATCTCCGAATCTTTTGGAACAATATCAAGTATCGGTTTGGATGGAGAGATCACCCCACCAACTGTGTGTATTTGGAGACCTGTCACATATCCATCTGATGGAGATTTGATAGTGATACGCTCTTGTGTATCTTTGAGTGATTCTATTTTTGATTGGAGGTCTACTGTGTTGATACGATTGTCCACAAGACTGTTCGCAATGTCATTATAAAACTCTTTGTTTCTGAGTCTTTGTGTCGATTTTGCTTCATCTATTTGAGCATTGAGTCTATTGATCTCCGACTTTGATGTGAGTATCTCCCCATTGAGTCTGATATTTTCTCTTCGAAGCTCTCTGAGTCTTTGGATGTCGACTAGTTTGTCTTTGTAGAGATCTTCTTGATCATCTATATCTTTTTGGATTGATTCTATTCTTTGTGTATTACTCGATATTGTAGCGTTAAGTCCATCTATTTGATTGGTAAATTGGTCTATCTTTTTGGCTGTGATAAGCTCCTCTTCTTTGAGTGAAGTGATCTTTGAATCCAAAATATTTTTCTGACCATTGATGATTTTTATCATCGCTAACTCATCTTTTTTCTCTAAAATCTCTTTTGGAAAATCGATATGGAGACTTTTGTTTTCTTGTGCTTTGAGTCGTGCATTTGTAGCGATTGCTTCAAGATATTGGTTGTTCAGAGTTTTCAAAGAGGACTCAATCTGTGTAGAATCAATGATGATAAGTGGTTGATCTTTTTGTACAAGGTCACCATCTTTTACCAAAATCTCTTTGATGATTCCACCCTCAAGATGCTGGACTGTTTTTTTGTTGCTATCTGCCGATACTTGACCCACTCCCACAATAGAAGTAGCCAAAGGAGCCAGTGCCATCCAGCCAAAAAAGAGACCAAATACGATAAAGATCACACTCATTCCAAAACGGATCACATGATTAGGATTAGCATTTGGTGTTGGGATACTATTGTTTATTGCTTGTGCCATCTCTTATGCTCCTGGTTTACTTAAGTGTACTGTTTGTTGTGGTCGCTGCAATGTTTTTTGTGGTTGCTGTTGCTGTTGGGCTGCTTGTGCATTTTGAGCCAGTTTTGACAACACATCTTTGGTATCACCATACATTTGGAGTTTTCCATCTTGCATAAAAGCAAGCTTGGTGGTCGCCAAAAGTACATTTTGTTTGTGCGTGATCAGTACTACCGTTACTTTGTTTTCTTTGAGTTTCATAAGCGTTGCTAAGAGTGCTTTTTCGCCTGCTTCATCCAGATTTGAGTTTGGTTCATCGAGCACTATCAAAGCAGGATCACCATACAACGCTCTTGCTAACGCAATTCTTTGTTTTTGACCCCCTGAGAGTGTTGCACTATTGATCACACTATCATATCCATCAGGAAGCTTGAGTATCATCTCATGCACTCCAGCCATTTGTGCTGCTTTGACCACTTTATCAGAATCAACCTCCTGAAATCGTGCGATATTTTGAGCCACACTCCCCTCGAAAAGTTCTATATCTTGAGGAAGATACCCTATAAATTTCCCCAAATCTTCACGATTGTACTGCGATATATCCGCTTTGTCTAGTCGTGCTTTCCCATTGGCTAAAGGCCACAGCCCCAACAATGCTCGAGCAAAACTTGATTTTCCTGCAGCTGAGGGACCTATGACACCTACTATCTCCCCTTTGTTGATATGGACACTTAGTCCTGTTATTGAGGGTGCTTTTGCATTGGGTGGTATCACTACGATATTTTCTAAGGTTACTTCACCAGTAGGATCTGGGAGTTTCATATTTTCTTTATCTGCTGGAAACTCTTTGAGCAATCCATCCACACGAGCATACGACATTCTAGCCCCCGAAAACTGTTTCCAGCTATTAACGATCAGATCAAGAGGAGCCAAAGCTCGACCAAGTACAATCGACCCTGCTATCATCATCCCAGGGGTTACTTCACCAGAGATAGCCAAGTAACCACCAAGACCCAACATAAGCGACTGAAACATCATTCGAAGAGTTTTGGTACTGTTTGTCCAGATAGCGGCATTTTCACTAGCTACTGTTTGGGAGTTGAGAAATGTAAAATGTTTCTCTTGCCATGATTTACGAATAGAACCTATCATCCCCATGGCATGAACCACCTCACCATTTCGGATATTGGCATCGACAAATACTGTACTTTTTCTGTTTTCAATATTTGCTTTTGTCAAAGACTCTTTGGTGTGATATTCATTGGCAATAGTAATAGCCACCAAAACAAGAGCAGCAAAGATAGCAAAATAGCCATAATAAGGATGAAACATAAACAACACACCTAAATAAATAGGGAACCAAGGCGCATCAAAAAAAGCAAAAAGTCCATTGCCTGTCATAAACTGCCGTATCTGAGTCAAGTCAGACAAAGGCTGAGAGTTTGACTTCATAGGCTGTTTGTTGGACAATGCAAATATCGAATCAAAAACACGAGTACTCAAAACAGCATCCATTTTGTTACCGAGTCGTACGAGTACTTTTGATCGTGTCACCTCAAGCAGACCCATCGTAATAAATAAGATCACCACGATAGAGGTCAGCATGATCAATGTTCCTTCACTTCTACTTGTGAGTACTCTATCGTACAATTGCAGCATATAAAGTGGTGGGACAAGCATAAGCATATTGATAAAAAAACTAAATACACCTACGATGATAAAGTATTTTTTGAGTTGAAATAGGGAGCTTTTCAGCTCCGACTCTTGAGGCTTTTTTTGTTGCATAATCTTCCTTTGGGTTATTGTCTAGCGTTTGCTAATTTGAAAAGGTTTTCTATATGAGCGAGTGATTTGACATGCTCATCGATAAATCGAAGTATCCCTTTTCTTGCCCAGTCAGCCAAGATATCATCACTGAGTGCATATAACTTTTCAGTATCAATGATTTTGAATCCATTGACCAAAATCTTTTTGTCTTCACCCTCACCTACAGCTATCTCTCTATCTTCTAAGATATCGGCTTTGACAATAGTAGCGATAATAGCAGCTGTAGATACAGCTTGTTGCTCAAACCCTACGAGGAATTTTTTTGCATTTTCAAGAGATTCACCTGCTTCTCCATTTTCATTGAATAAGCTTGTTCCACTTACTTTTGAAAAAAGCTCCGAATCTTCATCTATCAAGATCACCTTATTGTCAAGATTTTCTTGTGTCGCTGCTAAATGAAAAGGATATTTTCGTAACATCGCTGGTACATAAGAGGTGATCCATTTCCCCTCTTGATTGATGGCTAGATTATCTACACCCAGACCTACAAGTGTCACCAAAGATGGTTTTTCATCCCCTGTAAATACCACTGGAAATGCACTTGAGATATGTGAAATCTCTTGAGCAAGTGTAGGGATAAAATTCAAATTTTTTGCAAAAAATAGATTTTGGATTGGGTTGATTTTCAGATCTTTGTGTTTTTCTTTGTCTAATAGTACTAAATTTTTATACATTGTTTTTCCTTGTTTTTTTGTATTTATTTTTTTGGGTCTTCCTCGTTTTTTGCGACTGAATGTTTCCCCACTTTGCTGTTCTAAATTTTCAATAAAGTATCTGCTGCCTGTAATCGTTTGTTTGAACAAACAGCGTACCAAAAAATCTCTTTTTGTTTTTGAGAGTTCTGATTGATTGTAAGCATCTGCTCTTTGTGTATCTGTCACCCCAAAATCTTTATAAAAATCAGGCAACACCACCAAACTATCAGCGTGTTTTTGGCTATTGCGTCCAAAGCTAGAGATCAAAGAGTCTCGATGACTCTCAATATATCGCATCGTATCCAAAAGATAATAGTGTTTTTCCAAGAGGGAGCTTCTGTAGCGTCCATTCCAGATAGTGCCAGTTCTTTTGTGTCTTTTGTTGTAAAAGGTGACATAACTTTTGCCGAAACTTTGCATAAATTTTGGAAGAGATTCTCTTGTTTTGGGAGTAGCCACAAAAGTAAAAAAACCTTTGCAAAGTGAATATGCATGCATATCTACCCCATATTTTTTTGTAAGCACCAAAAGTCGCTCATAAAAAAAATCACTATCGATAGTATCTTTACAAATCTCAAGATCATCCAAAGCTTCTATGATGATATGCTGAGGCATTGCCTCAAAAAAAATACGAACTGATCTTCCCAAAACAAACCTTATTGTCTAAATTTAGATGCAATTCTACCCCAAGCTCTCTAAAAACAATATAAATAGCAAAAATAAATATTATTTTCAAAAAAGGTGTCAGAGTGGATTTTGGTGATACAAAGATACAATATGTTTCATTTGATTAAAAGTAAAAAAATATCTGTTTGATTTTGGAGGTTTGGAGGATCAAGAGTCAAATGTACAGTTTGACTCTCTTTTATGAAAAAATGATTTTTATTTTGTCGTGATAGAATTATAATAAATGAAAATGAAATGAAAATGAAAACACTCCCCAAACGCTCAAGAGGATTCAGCCCACTCCAAAATCATCATCAACTATAGTCCGCACCGCACTAATAGTGATAGCATCATCCTCAAAGCTTCCATACGATGGATTGCTTACATCCATATAAAAGGTTTCGTCAGATTCTATGCTGGTGTCTCCTACGATCTCTACGGCTAGTACAGCGGAGGATTCATCGCTATACAGAGTGATAGTGCCTGAGAGTGCTATATAATCCTCTCCAGCTGTTGCTGTACCATCTCTTGTGGTATATGTGCATGTGATATTGTCGCTCACACTTTCTCTATCTCCCAAAAACTCCAATAAAAAATAGGCATAACTGATACCATCATCTGATTCTATTACAGAGGTTTGTACCTCCTCTTTGGTGGTGGGTGCATCGATATATCCATCACGGATAGTTTTGTCTATCCACTCCTGATAGTAGCTCACACTTTGCCATGCTCCCACCTCTCCAAAACTCGAATCGACCTTGTAGTTGACATCGGTACTCACATCATACGATGAGATAGCCGCCGTATACGAAGCGACCCCTACAACCTTACCATCCACAAAAGCAGGTCCGCCACTATCTCCTGCTGCTATCATCCCCTCCTCATAGCCTAGTCCTAGATCATTGAGATCAAATATATTTCCAAAAGCATCAGTCGAGCTATACGCTCCATCAAAATCTGCAGCGAGTACTGCATCTTGCAATGGTTCCCAAGCGAGGTTGGTTCCAGCTGCTGTGTAAATATCATAAAAATCACTCTCAAAGGTATTGGAGGTTTTGAGTTTGAGTATATCACTCGCATCCAGATCCTCTCCAGTGCTGCCACTTCCATACGCCCCATAGCCAACCATAGTGAACTCTTCCCCCATCTCAATAGCTTGAGATGCTATCTCATAACGCTCATAAAAAGCATCAGGGTTTTCCAAAAGGGTCAAGATAGCGAGGTCTCCATTGGAGTTGGTACTGTCATATCCATCATATACTTGTATCGTAGCCTCATAGCCTTGTGTCCCTGTAGCCGTATCAAAATAGACCGTGATAGTGTCCGTATCATAGCCCTCAAATATATGCGCAGCGGTCAAGATAGATCGCCCATCATAAAGCAAAGCACCCGTACCATAACTTTGGGAGTTGGATACTCGCACCACTCCATTGTACGCATCATCATAAGAGGTACGATAAAGTGGGTTTTTGTAATTGTTCAGATAGGTTGTGATAAGAGACTCCTCAAATAATAGATATACAAAAAGTATAACATATTTAAGTTAATGAGGGTAAATACACTATTCGGCATTTATACCTTTTCTATAGCTATCAATCCCTCTCACTCGTTCCTCCTCTCCTGAGGTGGAACGCAATACAGAGCTACGAATATATATAAAAAACCAAACTCACCAAAACCTCACAATATCTACCAAACCCTTTTCATTTGCATAATCTCCAGCACTACTATATCGCCAGTGTTTCGCCTCATTAACATAGCCTCTTTTTACAGGATTTTGGTGGATGTATTGTATCTTTTGTATCATCATTTCATCATTCTGTATAAGTTTAGGCTGAAAACCTTCTTCCCATACCTGATATGTTTTTTCTGTATGGTTTGCTTTTTTATAAAACATAAATTGGTCTAGGATAGTTTTGACATTTCCAGATTTGAGCATCTCCAATATCTTTTTTGCTGTAAACTGTTTGAATGATTGCATTGTTTTGAAGAGATCATCACTTGACACTATCATATGCAGATGATTTTCGAGTATGACATAAGAGTATACTTTGAGATTGTCTTTCTCTTGTAAAAATGTAATACAATCAATAACAATCTGAACACTCTCTTTTCGAGTAAATATCGGCAACCAATGCAGGATAGTACAAGTCACAAAATGCGGATGCGTTGGTTCGTATATCTTATATCGTGTTTTTCCCATACAGATATTTTAGTGTAGATTGACTTTAAGTATACCAACGGAAGTTTTATTATCACATTCGGCGTTTTAGTATGCATTCCACCGAAGCAGTGGAGGAACGAGGTTTTCTTTCGAGTTTCGAGGTTTTATTTTCTATTGTAAACTGTTCAATCATCCCAACAAACTCCGCCGCTCAAGAAAAAGCCTACTCGTTCCTCCTCTCCCGAGGTGGAACGCAATACAGATCTACGAATATACAAACAAAATCCAATTTCCTAATACCAACTAGCATTACTCACAATAGAGGTTTTATTATCAAACGCAGCTTAGAGTATGCATTCCACCTCAGGAGAGGAGGAACGAGGTTGGTTGCCAGCCGCCAGCTTTAACTCTTAACTCTTAACTCTTCATTCTTAATTTCCAAAATCCCAACAAACTCCACCGATCAAGAAAAAGCCCACTCGTTCCTCCTCTCCCGAGGTGGAACGCAATACAGAACTACAAATATACAAACAAAATCCAATTTCCTAATACCAACTAGCATTACTCACAATAGAAGTTTTATGATTAATGAGTAACTTCGAGTATGCATTCCACCTCAGGAGAGGAGGAACGAGGTTTTATGTCGAGTTTCGATTTTTTATATTGACATTAAATGATAAAATAATTATACTATCATTATGAATACAATCAATTTTACTTGGGACAATACCAAAGCAAAATCAAACATTGAGAAACACACCATCTCTTTTGAAGAGGCAAAAACTGTGTTTGATGATGCAAATGCGAGATTGATTTATGATCCAGATCATAGTGAAGATGAAGATAGATTTATCTTACTTGGTATGAGTCATAAGTCAAAGATTTTGACAGTAGTGCATTGTTATAGAGATGATGAAAACAACATCAGAATCATAAGTGCTCGAAAGTCTACCAAAAAAGAAACAAAACAATACAGGGAGTATATATCATGAGAAAAGAGTATGACTTTAGCAATTCTATTCAAAACCCATATGCAAAAAATGTAAAAAAACAGATCTCTATCAAAATAGAAAGCGACACAATCACCTATTTTAAAGAGCTAGCTATAAAAGTAGGGATACCTTATCAAAATCTCATTAATTCTTATCTAACAGATTGTGCAAAAAAACATATCGAGCCTAGTTTAAAATGGGCGTGAATTTAATTGCAAAACCTCTGCACCGCTTGTGGCTGTATTGAAATCTACAGATACCTTATCCATTCCCATCGGGGACGATGGGAACGAGGTTTTATTTTCTATTGTAAACTGTTCAATCATCCCAACAAACTCCACCGCTCAAGAAAAAGCCTACTCGTTCCTCCACTACCTCAGTGGAACGCAATACAGAGCTACAAATATACAAACAAAATCCAATTTCCTAATACCAACTAGCATTACCCACAATGAAAGTTTTATGATTAATGAGTAACTTCGAGTATGCATTCCACCTCAGGAGAGGAGGAACGAGGTTTTCTTTCGAGTTTCGAGTTTTCACTCTTCATTCTTAATTCAATAAGTTCTTCATTCTTAATTTCCAAAATCCCAATCAAACCCCATCAATTAAACAAAACCTCGTTCCACCCTCTCCTGAGGTGGAATGCATACAAATCTTCATCTTCCCAAAAATACCTTATCTTGCATTTGCTTCTGCTCTCGATAAAAACTCTTTTCTATCACTCTGTTTTGTTTTTTCTATAGCTTTCTGTAGTTTTGATCTTTTTGCTTCGATTCTATCCTCTTTTATCACAACACCCTCATCTTGAAAATGTTTGAGCATCCAAAGAACTTTGTCAATAATAGTATCTTCAACTTCAAGTCGTAATGTATGCATCTTTTCTCCTTTTGTAAATAAGATAGATTATATCAAAATATTTTGCTACATTTATTTTAATCCGTGGAGTCCAACTACATTACTCACAATGGAGGTTTTATTATCACATTCGGCGTTTGAGTATGCATTCCACCGAAGCAGTGGATGGAACGAGGTTGGTTGCCAGCCGCCAGCTTTCACTCTTAACTCTTCATTCTTAATTTCCAAAATCCCAACAAACTCCACCGATCAAGAAAAAGCCCACTCGTTCCTCCTCTCCCGAGGTGGAACGCAATACAGATCTACGAATATACAAACATCTCCAATTTCTCAATACCAACTAGCATTACTCACAATGAAAGTTTTATGATTAATGAGTAACTTTGAGTATGCATTCCACCGAAGCAGTGGAGGAACGAGGTTTTTTTTCGAGTTTCGAGGTTTAAAACATATCCATTGAATATTTTTTTTAGCTAGCTATCGCTTGATTTATACTATTTTTATACTCAGATACCTCTATCATTGAGTGTTTTATCTTGGCTTGGTTTACAATATTTTCCAATTGTTCTGCCGTAGCATCATCGAACCATTCTGCACCGCAATGCTCACATATCTGTGCAGGTACATGCCGTACTACAACAACCCCAAAACCCAAATCTACAGTAAATGTAGTACTAGAAAGAGTTTGTTGACCAGTACAAATGGGACATTTGTTATTTTTCATCTTTTCTCCTCGTAATCAAATCATTTTCAAAATGATTGGTATCTGGCTCATACACAGTGATGATAGAGATCAATTGCGATGTAGCATCTATAGACAATACAATATGAAGAGATTTTTTCACATTGATATACGCTATCAAACAGCTAGGATATGGATAGTCTTCAGGATACTCTTCGATGAGTGTACCTTTTTGTATCGCTATCTTCACTTCAGCTCTCGATATAGAACGCTCCAACATCCTTTGTAAAGCATGCTTTTTCCATACTATCGTGAAATCATCAAAATCAATATCTTTTATCATCAATTATTATACCTTATTTATATCTATTGTAAAGAGTTCAAGCATCCAACAAACTCCACCGATCAAAAAAAAGCCTACTCGTTCCTCCACTACCTCAGTGGAACGCAATACAGATCTACAAATATACAAACATCTCCAATTTCCTAATACCAACTAGCATTACTCACAGTAGAGGTTTTATTATCAAACGCAACTTTGAGTATGCATTCCACCTCAGGAGAGGAGGAACGAGGTTGGTTGCCAGCCGCCAGCTTTCACTCTTAATTCTTAACTCTTAATTCTTCATTCTTAATTTCCAAAATCCCAACAAACTCCGCCGATCAAAAAAAAGCCCACTCGTTCCTCCTCTCCCGAGGTGGAACGCAATACAGAACTACGAATATACAAACATCTCCAATTTCCTAATAGCAACTACATTACCCCAATGGAAAGTTTGGTTTCGAGTTTTTAGATTTTAATCTATCCTATCTTTTAAACTATCATATACTTTATTGTTTTCTCTTTTTCCAACAGAAACTACATATACAACTATCTCTTTATCTTTTACTTCATACGCTAAACGATACCCTACAGTTCTTAGTTTGATTTTATATACATTCTCAAAGCCACTGAGTTTGTCTTTTGGTACTTTTGGATTTTGTAGCCTCTCTCTAAGCTTTTTATGTAGTTGTATCTTGATCGATTGATTCAATCCTTTCCACTCTTTGAGAGCTTTAGGATGAAACTCAAGAGAGTAAGTCATCTATATCTACTTTTATCGGTTTTGCATCATCTTGTAGTCTTTGTTCAACCTCTTTTGATAAGTGATAATCATCTATAATACCGATCATCTTTTCATATATTGCACTCGGCACGAGATAAGCACTCGGTACATTATGATTGAGTATAGCGATAGCCTCGTTACCAGCTTGTTGTAATAGTTGTGTTGGTGACTTTTTAAGCTCGGTGATACTAGCACTGTAGTTAGATAATATTGGTTGCACTCTTAGATCCTTTTTTAAGTATCTAATATCATATGATATTTCATACTCTTTGTCAATACTATATCTATTGTAAACTGTTCAATCATCCCAACAAACTCCACCGATCAAGAAAAAGCCCACTCGTTCCTCCACTACCTCAGTGGAACGCAATACAGATCTACAAATATACAAACATATCCAATTTCCTAATACCAACTAGCATTACTCACAATGAAAGTTTTATGATTAATGAGTAACTTTGAGTATGCATTCCACCTCAGGAGAGGAGGAACGAGGTTGGTTGCCAGCCACCAGCTTTCACTCTTAACTCTTAATTCTTCATTCTTAATTTCCAAAATCCCAACAAACTCCACCGATCAAGAAAAAGCCTACTCGTTCCTCCTCTCCCGAGGTGGAACGCAATACAGAGCTACGAATGTATAAACATATCCAATTTCCCAATACCAACTAGCATTACTCACAATGGAGGTTTTATTATCAAACGCAACTTTGAGTATGCATTCCACCGAAGCAGTGGATGGAACGAGGTTGGTTGCCAGCCGCCAGCTTTCACTCTTAACTCTTAATTCTTAATTTCCAAAATCCCAACAAACTCCACCGATCAAGAAAAAGCCTACTCGTTCCTCCACTACCTCAGTGGAACGCAATACAGAGCTACGAATATATAAACATCTCCAATTTCCTAATACCAACTAGCATTACTCACAATGGAGGTTTTATGATTAATGAGTAACTTTGAGTATGCATTCCACCGAAGCAGTGGAGGAACGAGGTTGGTTGCCAGCCACCAGCTTTCACTCTTAATTCTTAATTTTCAAAATCCCAACAAACTCCACCTATCAAAAAAAAGCCCACTCGTTCCTCCTCTCCCGAGGTGGAACGCAATACAGAACTACAAATATACAAACATCTCCAATTTCCTAATACCAACTAGCATTACTCACAATAGAGGTTTTATTATCAAACGCAACTTTGAGTATGCATTCCACCTCAGGAGAGGAGGAACGAGGTTTTTTTTCGAGTTTCGAGGTTTTTTTCGAGTTTCTATCTTGTATTACCCGACCTCTTGAGAGTCTATCTCGTTACGAAACTTTACTTGTTCTAGGTGATCATAATAGTTTTTTACATTTTTGAGGGTTCTCTCTTCTAGCTTTAGGATGTTTTTTCTTACTGTTTCTCCCCACCAGAGTTTGATCTGGATTGATTTTTTGTTTTTTGGGCGGAGGTGGTCGTAGAACTCTAGTACGAATACTTCCCATGCTTCTTGAGAGGCTAGGGCTTTTTTGATGAATGGGTCGAGTGCTTCGAATGGTTCGAATTTTTCTGGTTTGGTCTCTTTTTTTTGTTCAAATTTGGTGTTTGTTTTGGTCATGAGGGTATCGTCGTTGTTGATAGCGGCGTAGTTTCGGATGGCTCTGTATACTCTCTTGTAGAGTACTGCATCGATGTTGTAGCTCTCTATGGTATACAGCGTACTTGTGTCGCTCCCATTTTCTCTTTTGCGGCGTGTACGGTTGAGTATACCGCATTTCATAAATGTTTTGAGGATATAACACAGATTTGTCTTTTTGACCCCTGAGGTCTTTGCTAGAGTCCGTAACGATGGGAAACACACCCCACGCTCATCTGCAAAATTGGAAAGTGCTACGAGTACCATCTTGGCAGAGGCTACTAGGTCGGTGGTAAGGGCTTTGTTTAGGTATTGGATGCTCATTTTTTCTCTCTTTTATGTAATATATACTCTTGTATCGTATAGAAATAACAGTGCTATTTGTGGTATAACTTCTCGACCATTATTGAAATAATACTGTATTTTGATTAGTATGTCAAGTATGAAACTACAATGCAACCTAAAACAGATACTAGAATCCAAAAAGATCTCTTTGTATAGATTACAAAAAGATACAGGTGTATCTATCAACAATCTACGAGCATACAGAGAAAATAGCAACAAACAATTTAACAGAGAAGTTATAATAAAAATATGTGAAGCTGTATCTTGTGATATTTCAGAACTCTTTACACTCATAAAAGACAACTAAAACCTCCCCCTAACTTTCCTTTTTTTCTTCCTCTTATATGATGGGTAACTACATGATGGTTCAAGGTGTTCACAAAGCGTAAAAAAGGGTGTTCACAGAGTGGATTTGGTGGGGGTGTTCACTGGGTGGAATATGGGAAAATCAAGCATAAAAAAAGCCCCACTTCTCAAAAAGAGAACGAGGGGCTTTTTTGTAGTAAAAGAGATAACCTTTTGAGGGGTTACATCTTTTTAGAAGTAGTAAAATCTGTGAGGATTATGCTATTTCTAATGTACCATTTGTAGAGTTAAATGAAGCAGTTGAAAGATCAACTAATCCTGTGATCATTACAACCATATCTTCACCATCAACAAATCCAGCAGTTCCTTCATTAGCAGCATCCATTACGATGAATGTATTTCCACCTGTTTGGAACCAACCCATCTCATTAAGAGCAAGATTGTTAACAGCTAAGTCCATAAGTGCTTGAGTAGTTTCAGTTGCCCCTGCACTTAATGTAATCTCTGCAGCTGTAAATGTAGTTGCAGCTGCGAAGTCAATTACATCACCTGTAGATACACTTGTGATATTTGCGTATGTACTTGAAGTAGCAGCAGCACCATTGATAGCAAATGTATCAGATCCAGCTCCACCATCAAGGATAGTTCTATCAGCACCAGCACTTACAGCCAATGTATCATCACCTGCTCCACCGTTAAGTTTTACATCATCTGTAGCAGCAGTTAATGTGTCTTTTGCAGTACCACCTGTAACTGTTACACTATTAGTTGTAGTTGTATAAGTTAATGCACCTGTCATAGTTGAAGCATTTACTGTAGTTAATACTGAAGATGCTGTATAAAGTGTTAAATCACCTGCACCATCAACATTTACAGTTGTCGCTTTATCACCACTTACATTAAGTGTTGCAACACTATTTGCATCATCTTTACCATCTGCAATAGCAGTACCATTTCCATCAGTAGCACCTATTGTATCTGTAAAAGTATCTGTTGTACTAACATCTAAAGTTTCAACACCATTTGCAACTACTGTACCAAGATTAACACCAGCAACATCACCTGTGATGATATTAAGTGTATCAGTTGTACCTGTAGCATCATCCATAATAACAACAGCACCAAGACCAGCAGCTGTTAATTCTACTGTACCATCATTTAACATATTGTCAAGTGTAAGTTGTGAACTTGTAACTGCATTTGTTCCTGTAATTGCAGTAGTATCTAAAGTAGATGCAATTGTACCTACATCAAGTGCAAAACCTGTATTTGATGTAATTGTAATAGTAGAATTATCTCCAGTAGCATTAACTGCTGTATTAACTCTAGCATCAGTAGCTATTTTAAATGCAAGTGCTGTTAATGCTTTATCATGTGTATCCACAGCTACAGTATTTACAGTTTCACCAGCAGCTACAGAATAAGTTACTCCACCAACAACAAGTGATATAGAACCAGTTGTTGCAGCAGACGCAGCAGTAGACACTGTAGTTACAACTGTAACTTCAGCTGTATCTGCTGTACCAGCTGTAACAACATAAGAGATATCATCCATATTATCTAAGTCAATTTTATCTTGAACTGTAGTAGCAATTTGTCCAAGACTTAATTTCTCAAAGTTAGACATATTTGCTTCGAATGTAGTTGTAGCTGAAGCTGTTGTTGCATTTGCAGCAACCATAGCAAGTGTATCTGTACCTGTTCCAGCATCTATCATAGCAGCTAATGCAGTTGTCCCTGTAACTAAAGAAACGGCATCATCACCAGCACCAAGAGTTACTTTTGTATTTACAGCTGTTTCAGCTAAAGATACTACATCTTTCCCTGCTGAGAAGATATAATCTGTAATAGTTCCAACACTTGCAGTTGCTGTATCAATAGTAGCTGTCACACCACCTGTATTTCCTGAAGCATCAAAGCTATTAAGTACTGCAGTTGTTAAGATACCTAAATCAACTTTTGCAGTACCGTTTACATCTACAGTTTTTAAGTTAGTAGTTGCATAACCTGTAGAATTTGTAGCGATATTTAAATCTACATCAGCATTGATTGTTAAGTCTTTTAGAGCAGCAGCAGTCAAGTCAAAAGTTGAAGCTTTTGTAGTTGCACCGATAGTTAAGTTATTAACAGAAGCACCAACATTTACAACAGAAGTTGTTGATGTAATATTATTTACATTTAATGCTAAAGTTGTAGAAGTAGAAGTTAAAAGAGCATCTGTACCTACTGTATTATTAGCTATATTTAAAGTAGTAAGTGCATCTAAAGATGCACCAGCACCAAGTGTTGCCAAATTAAAACCGTCAAGAGTAATTGTTTTGATAGCTGCAGTTGCGTGATCATCAACTACAACAGCACCATAAACAACCGCATTAGTAGCAAAGTCACCACCAGTTGCAGCAGTACCAGCTGTAGTAACAGCAGCAGCATCACCAGCAGCAGCTGTATCAGAAACAGTCATAGCATCGGCTAATTCTCCAGCAGTTGCATTTGTAAATGTTACAGTTGCACCAGATGCAGCGCCACTTACCCAGTCTTTAGTACTTGAAGCAGCTGTATAATATCCATTTGAAGTTGGACCTGTAACTGTTTGAGTATCATCATTTGTTAAGTTAGCAAATGCAGAAGCAACTTCTGTAGCTGTAAGTGCTTTTGAAGCTGTAAATGTAAGACCATTAACAGTTGTAGTTTCACCTTTTGCCATAGCAACAAATGTCACTACAGAACTAGCATCAACTTGTGCAACAGTAGCAGCTGTATTTGTAGTAGCTGTAGCATTTTGAGTTACTGTAACATCAGTAGTTTTACTATCACCTGTAACTTTTACTTCAGCAATAGTGATATTAGCATCAGATGTATTTGTTTTTGCAGTTGTTGTAGCATTTACTGTAACATCTACAGTTTTTCCACCTTCAACTTCAATCTTACCACTATTTGTTAATGTAGCTTCACCGTCACCATTAAGATTTTGAGTCACTTTAACATCACCAGTCGCTTGTGTAGTATCACCAACTTTAATAAGACCACTTGCATCAGCTATTGTAGTTGCTGTAACAGTTACATCTGTTCCACCATCAACGGTAATAACATTTGCTCCTGAGTTATCTGTATCTGTAACTGTAATAGTTCCAACAGCATCTGTAGTACCTGCACCAGATTGACCGATAACAATTGCTTTAGCAGTAGTTGCAGCTGTAACAGCTACATCTTTACCACCAGCTATATCAATAGTATCAGTAACACCAGAAACAGTTACATCAGTTGTTACAGCAGCTGTAAGTGCAGTAACAAGACCTTTTGTTACTTCTAAGCTAGTAATTCCAGTAATTGCTGTAGTATCTAAAGTAACATTATCTGCTCCAAGAACAGAGATTTGCTCTACATTAGTCAAAGTTGGTAATAAAGCAGTAGTAACTGCTTGTGTTGAAGATAATTTAAATGTATCTGTACCTGCTCCACCATCGATAGTATCAATTCCACTAGTTGTATTTAGATCTGAAGTTCCTGCATCAATTGAACCTGTAAATGTATTATTGTCTGCATCACCAACTAAATTGTCAAGACCTTTAGTAAGAGAGTATCCTGTCCCTGTATCACCTGTAGCAGTATCATCTGTAGTAGATGTCACAGTACTTTTGTCTTCTGTATCAAAATTTGCAGCATCAGGAGTAACAGTTGCAGCAGTTGTGTTGATAGCTTTACCACCAACAGACATAACAACAGCACCATCAGTAAGAGTACTAGCTACTTTTACAGAACCATCTGTAAAAGATAATTCTTTACCACCATTTGCAGCAGCAGAAGTAACAGTAGCGATAATATCACCAGCTGCATTTGTGATTTGTAAATCTGAACCATTTACTGTATTAAATTTGTAAGATGCCATTGCACCTGAAAAATCTACATCTTCAATAGTAGAATCTACTTTTGTTCCTTTGATACCTGCAGCTACAGATACTGTTTGTGTACCTGATACCCCTGCTACGATTGTTGAGTTGTCATTTGATACTCTATAATTGTCGTCACCTGTTTCTAATAATATCTTTGCCATTTATATTTTCCTTATAATTATAATTTTTTGAAATAAGTTTATTTGAAATAAACTTATTTAATAATCGTAGATGTATTTTGTTCTATGTTGTATTCTTCAGTTACTGTAAGACCCTTGATAGTAACAGCTACTTCAGTACCATCATCATTTAATGTAAAGAATTTAAAGTCTCCACCATATCCATCAACACTATTGATACTTACAGTATCAGCTGCTTTACCACTAAATGTAATAGTATCATTTGATACATTGAAATCATTGATAACAGCTGTCAAAGCAGAACCTGTAGTGATAGTATATGCATCTGCAGCATTAGTTGCAGTGTATGTACCACTTGTAGTAATTTTTGGAGTTGAAGAAGTTGCATTATCATCACTACCATCTACAGGAATAACTGTACCTAGACAAGTACCATCGATATTTGTATATACATCATTTTCTGTTAATGCGTTGTTGTCATCACAAGTCACACCTGATTTGAACAATTTAGTGATAGAAGAATTTGCTATAGCTGTAAGGTTTGTATCTGTTAACATAGAAGCATAAAACTTAGTCATATTTGTATCTACTGTCAAATAATCCATTGCTGCTGCTGATTCTGCTGCTTTTACTGCGTCTTCTACATCTGTTGCTGTCGCTGTTGAAGCTACAGGAGTAATAGTGATAGATGAAACAGTATCATCTGTTGCTGCTGCAAGATCTGCTAAACTTGCTTCTAAAAGTGAAGTAGAAAGTTGTAGATTTTTTGATGCTGTTTCTATCGCTGTTGTAGCGTTAACATCTGTATTTGAAGTAAGATCAATTGTAGCTACAGCTGCTGCTACGCTCTCTACTGTTGTTATAGCTGCTACTATTTTAGCTTTTGTTGTAGCATCTGTAGTATTTAAGTCAGCAAATTCATTTGAGATAGCTGTAGCGTCTGTCGCTGCAGCAAATCCATTTGCACCATTCTCTTTGATAGATGCTGCAACTGCTGCCATAACCAATTTGAAGTTAGCTGTTTGTGTATCTGTATCTGTAGATGTAGCTTTTGCAAATGCTTCTGCCATTTTTTGTACTAAAAGTGCATTTTTGATCACAGAAGCTGCTTTTACACTAGTATTCGAATCATCAGATGCAAGTGCAACAATAGGATCAACTGTAAGCTCTGCAGCTTCGATACCTAAAGAATCTGCCAAGATAGTTGTAGCTGCATCTGCATCTAAAGATAAGTTAGCATCCATTAATCCTGCGATAACTGTAGTAAGCGGAGTTGCTACGATACTTGGTGCAGATGTGTAAGGAGTTCTTAAAACACCCTCAAAATCTTCACCTGTAGACTCATCTGTACCACCAGAGATCTCGATGATAGCATCTGCAGATACTGTATCTGTAGTTGACCACACACCGTTTGTACCTGATGTTGCTATTTGTGTACCATTCACTGTTACATTAGCATCTTTGATATATCCATCAATAGCTACACCTGATGTTGTTGTTGATGATGATGATGATGTTGAATCGTCGCTACTGCTACTACTGCTACCACAAGCTGATAGTAAGAGCGCCGCTGCAAATATAGATATTGAAGTTTTAATATTCATAGTTTTATTTCCGCCTTTTAATTTAATTGAATTTATACTATATAATATCATTTTAGGACTTAATTTACTCTATAGAGACCACTTTTGGATTACAAAAAATATGATTTGTTGTAATATTTCTTTTTTTTGTGGGTAAAATTGCCCCATTTGCTTTAGATAGGGAGTACAAAAATGGTACCGCTTTTGGATTTTTGCCCAAAAATTCGCTCCATATTTGGTTTTTGGTGTTGTAAATTGATCGTATTAAGACCCAAAAAACCCACCACAATTCACCTCGGTTTTGTCCATTTTTTTGAGATATATTTGTCTGTTTTGGGCTGTTTTGGCATTGATTTTGGGGACTAAAATAGAGAGTCTCATCTACTATCTACCAAACCGACCCTATAATATTTAAGTCTTCATTCTATATAATTGGTCTCTACAAAGGGTGATGATGAAAGAGAAAAAACAAACAAAGATTCAAGAAAAATACGAGCTGATCAATGCACGGTATAGACTGAGTGCTATTCAGACCAAGATTGTACTCAAGGTGATATCTTTGATCAATACTCAAGAAGACCCTGACTTCGAGGTCTATGAGCTACCGCTCTGTTTTTTTGATTTTTTGGGGGTGCGAAACACACCGATACAGATACGAAAAGAGTGCAAGGAGCTACGACAAAAGTCATTGTCTATAGAGATCAATGGGGATTGGGTGGAGACGGGGTGGTTTTCGAGTTTTGTCTACAAAAAATCCTGTGAGTGTGTACAAGCTCGCATAGACCCAAACTTGCGACCGTATCTTTTTCAACTCAAAAACAAATTTAATCCCTATGAGATCAAATATGTGATGTCTATGGAGAGTGAGTATGCCATCAGAATCTATGAGTTGTGCAAACAAGACAACAATGTATTACGAACAAAAGAGTTCGAGCTAGAGGAGCTGCGTGACCTGATGCAAGTACCAAAATCTTACAAAAAACAATATATAGACTTTCGAGTTAAAGTTTTGGATATAGCTATAAGAGAGATCAACAAGCATAGCGATATGCTCATCTCTTACAAGCCCAAAAAACATGGGCGAGCAGTCTATGCTATAGAGTTCACCCTCTCCAAAAACGAAGCAAATATCTCAAAAGAAAACCTGCATGAAAGTACAATCAAATACGATGAAAACAAACACAAAGAGTTCGCTGTGCTTTTCAAAAAGTTTGGTTTTGAAGATGCCAAATTTGGAGAAGAGTTCAAAAACTTTTGCCTCTACAACAACGATATGATAGAAAAAATAACCATAGAAGATTTCACAAAATGGTGTATGCACAAAAAAAGAAAAAAACTAGAAAACAAAAACAAAAAAACACAAAGCTGGGACTTCAAAAAAGCCAAAAACACAAGCACCAAACTCAAAGAGTGGTTTATGTTCGATATTTGTTTGGATTGGCAAGAGGAATATTATAGCAACAATATCACAACATTTGAATACGATGGAGTCCACTATGGCTGGAAAAAAGTCAAACACCCCTCGTTGAAAAAAGAGGAAATATTTGTATTCATAATAGACGACGACCCCTATTTAGCAAAATATGAACACGATACAGTAGATATAAAATAAAAATATCCACTCACCGCTCGTCCCCAGTAGAAGCCGCCACTCAAGAAAAAACCCACTCGTTCCTCCTCTCCCGAGGTGGAATGCAATACAGGGCTACAATCATCCCAACAAACTCCACCGATCAAAAAAAAGCCTACTCGTTCCTCCTCTCCTGAGGTGGAATGCATACAGATCTACGAATGTATAAAAAATGTTTGATTTCCCAATACCAACTACATTACCCACAACGGAAGTTTTATGATTAGTGAGTAACTTTGAGTATGCATTCCACCTCAGGAAAGGGTGGAACGAGGTTTTATTTCAAGTTTTGAAGTTTGTTGGAAGATCAAAGCCTACTCGTTCCTCCTCTCCCGAGGTGGAACGCATACAGATCTACGAATATACAAACATCTCCAATTTCCCAATACCAACTACATCATCCCCAAAGAATTGATACAGATTCAGATAAGATTTTGATATAATTATCCAAAAAAACAAAGGAGATCGTATGCAAGCAAGTTTTGTACTCGATAGTAATGAACTTGATTATAACTTCATTGATAAAATCAAAGTTCTTTTTCAAAACAAAAGAATTGAATTAACAATATCTGAAAGTGACGACACCGAGTATCTTTTGGGTTCAAATACAAACAAAGATATTTTGCTCCATTCTATAGAAAATATAGAAAAGGAGAGAGATGTCATCATAGCTGATCCAAAGTTGTTTGAATGAAACAAGTTGCTTTTGATCAAAATGCTTTCAATGATTTTACAAACTGGGCAACTCAAGATAAAAAGATACATGCCAAGATCATCACACTCATAAAAGATATAAACCGAAGCCCTTTCGTAGGACTAGGAAAACCAGAAGCCCTAAAACACCAGCTCAAAGGATACTGGTCACGAAGAATAACAGATGAACATCGATTAGTCTACAAAGTCACTGATGTTTCTATAGTGATTGCAAGTTGCAAATATCATTATAAATAATGATTGAGCCCAAACCAACCGCATTATCCATACTACTCGTTCCTCCTCTCCCGAGGTGGAATACAATACAGATCTACAAATGTATAAACAAAATCCAATTTCTCAATACCAACTACATTACTCACAATAGAAGTTTTATGATTAATGAGTAACTTTGAGTATGCATTCCACCTCAGGAGAGGGTGGAACGAGGTTTTATTTCAAGTTTTGAAGTTTTTATATCTATTTTAAAGAGTTCAAATATCTCAACAAAACTCCACCGATCAAGAAAAAGCCCACTCGTTCCTCCTCTCCCGAGGTGGAACGCAATACAGAACTACGAATGTATAAAAAATGTTTGATTTTAGAGAGTTTAGATAGAAAAATGAGTAAAAACAGGGATATTATCCATTTAAAAATGAAAAACTAGCATAAAAAAGCTGGAAAAGTCGAGAAAAAAGAGAGAAACTGGAAAAAAAGGCAAAAAAAAACATCATAGAAGTTGGCGGCGACCTACGTTTCCACAAGGGGACCCTGCAGTATTATCGGCGATGAGGAGCTTGACTTCCAGGTTCGAAATGGAACTGGGTATGAC
>Ga0193951_1000182_pt1 | contig 28932 bp, 24 predicted proteins | sample BB_2_MG_FD_140370 | JGI IMG/M metagenome (GOLD analysis project Ga0193951, IMG submission 140370) | Microbial mat bacterial communities from the Broadkill River, Lewes, Delaware, United States - BB_2_MG | ecosystem: Environmental > Aquatic > Freshwater > River > Microbial mats | place: USA...
AATCTCAATGTTCTTTAAGCTTAAATCCATCTCTGTTAATCCATCTGGTGTACCATCATCACAAACTTCTAAAGCTGTTGGAGATACCAATGATGGAAGTGGATTGACGATTATATTGAAGCTAAGGCTAGACGTACAACCTGTTAGAGTATTAGTCAGTACTGCTGTAATAGATTGTGGATTGCTAATGTTAGTATAAGGTGCCATTATTGCGTTTGTCCCTGAAGCCGCATCTGCAGGATTGGCAAAATAACTCACGCTTACATTCACTTGAGTACCTAAAATTTCTGATGTCTTCGTTGTTAAATCAAAAGCTTCTTCCTCGTCTCCAGGGGCATTCTCATCACATAATTCAAAATCCGAAACATCTAAAATTAAAGGTTTTGGGTTTACAATCAATTGAAGTGTTGTTGTTGCATAACAACCCGTTGCGACATTTTCAATACGTGCTATAATTTCTTGAGCGCCTGCTTGAGTATTTGTATAATTAACTGGTAATGGAGTTACACCTGCTTCAGCATCTGCTAAATTTTCATAATAAAGAACAGTCATACCCGATTGCGCTCCTACAATCTCTGAATCCTTAATACTTAAATCAAATATTGCTATACCATCTGCATTGTCATCACATACTTCTAATGGAGTAGTACTATTAGCCACTGGATTTTCTAAAACTTCAAGAGTAAGGCTAGTTACACTATAACAATTTGTTGTTGTATTTTCTAAACGTACAAATATTGTTTCACTATTAACTGTTGAATTAATATATCCATCAAATATTTCAGCACTATCCGTTTCTGCTCCTGCTAAATTTTCGTGAAAAGAAACAGACACTCCGGTTTGACCATTTAATAACTCCGATTCTTTAACAAGTAACGGGAACGCAACGAAGCCATCGGTATCATCATCACAAACTTGTAATGGTGTCACTGATGTTACTAAAGGTAATTCATTAACTACTAAATCAAAACTCGTGGTACTATAACAACTTGGAAAGGCTGGATCTTCAACTCTAACATAAATAGTTTCTAAATTAGCTGTATTGTTAGTGTAACTTGTTGGTAGATTATCTACATTATTAATTGCATCGTCTTCACTACTATGAAAGGACACATTATAAACAGTAGGATCTTGTCCATCTAAAATCGCTGCTTCTTGACTGCTTAAATCAAAAGTTTCAAAACCGTCATTACTCACATCATCACAAACTACCATATTATCTGGCGTTGTTGCTAAGGCTCTTGGATTAACCACTAGATTAAAAAGTGCAGTGCTCGAAGCATTATAACAATTAGAATCTCCTGAACTTGCAACTCTAACAAAAATTGGCTGAGAATTCACAGTATTTGTATAGTCTGAAGGTAAGGCATTATCACCTGAATCAGCATCATTAAAACTTAAATGGTAAGTTACCGTATAATCAGATTCTGGTTGTAAACCTAAAATACCTAACGTCTGACTACTTAAATCAAAGGTCTCAAAGCCATCGTTACTTTCATCATCACATAACTCTAAGTCTGAAACAGGGTTGATAGTAGGTTGACCAGATACATTTAACACAAAAGGGAATACATCAAAACATCCAGAATTTGAATATTCAATTCTAACATATATTGTTTCTCCATCTGTACCTGTATAATTTCCAGAATCTGGAATCGCCGAAAGATCACCTTCTGCATCTGTTAATGAGTTATGATAAGTAACCACTAAGTCAGAAGCATTTGTGGCACTCGCTAGCACCACAGGAGTATTCGATTCTAAATTAAAGATATAAGGAGGCACACCTGTATCGCATACGTACAAATTATTTGGGCTCTCTGTGATAAATTCTGGTAACACATCGATACAAACTTCTTCTGTATATTCACATCCAAAATCGTCTGTAACTCTATAAGTATAACAAAATTGTCCTGCTGTTGATGGCTGAACTGTTATAACATTTCCAGCTGTATTAGTTATTGTAGGATCCGTATCCCATGCTTCAGAAGTTATTACTGGTTCAAACGAAAGTTCTGGCGGCTGAAGGTTCGGGTCAAACTCAATACTCCAAGCAAAAATATGCCCATTATCAGCACCAAGATTATCTACAACTCGAATTGTCCAATCTCCATTTAATGGAGACCCTAAAAGCCCATTTAAAGACTCTTCTGAACTATAGTTTCCGGCTGGAACAAAAGAATCCGTGTAGGTACCTGGTCCATTACCACTTACAAAAACACCTCCCGACTGTATACCGCCAACTAAAGTTGGAAAACTAGTATCAGGCACAAAGCAATATTGCAATCCTCTTCCTGGTGTTGTATTTGAACTCTCACCATCTACTGAAGCTGTAGCCCAAGGTTCACCTAAATTTGCACCGCCACCTCCTTGATCATGCATTCTTACAACCTGTCCATTAGGTGAAATGATTTCAATATCTAAATCACCTAAATAAGAGTGTTCCATTGTTAGGCAAATACTCACTAATTGACTAATATCATCCATAGTTTGAGCCGAATCGTAACAATCTACAGTAATTGAAGTTTCGTAAGTCACTCCATTCCCATCAGGTAAAAAAGTTACACCACTTACAGGTGGAGTACAGTCATTTATATATTCTACAGCTTCTACTACACCTGTAATATCTGTACTTTCACCAAAACACAGAGTTGTATTAGCCGCTTCTGTACCCGTAAAGTCTGGTTCGGTAGCAACTTGTATAACTTGGTTAATTAAATTATTATTCTTACAACCTAAAGGATCAATAGAGGTATTGGCATCACGAATATTCAAATTCACAATATATACACCTGGATCTGGATATGAAAATGTTGCTGTCTGACCAGCAACTGTATTACCGTCACCTAAATCCCACTCATATGTAGCTCCGGTTCCATCAACAGAAAAATCACCAGCACCTGTTAATGTAATCTCTTCATTAGGACAAACTCTTATATAATTATCTCCATTTGGAGCTGGACTCGATGATACGATTTCGGAGTTTATAGTTTGACAAGGAGTTAAACAAGATATATCCGCAGCCCAACCGTTTATTGTTCCAGAGTCATTAGAAACAAACTGAATCGTAATACAACCCGAAGGATTATCTCCTGTAGCAACTACGAAACCAGGACTATTTGGCCCAGAAAACTCACCAAAGGCATCAGCTGCAACACTATCTCCATTAAATATGGTCATTACATCATTATTTAATTGCGTAGAGAAAAAAGTAAAATCTAGTTGCACTTTTTGACCAGGGTTTTCTGGACAAATTGTTAAAACAAAATCTTCGTCATCACTGTAGTTTGCAAACTCTCCTCCCGAATCATAAAACACACCACCACACTGATTGACTGTTGTGGTTTGCATTGTGATATCTTGAGCCAATAAAAGCGATGAAAATAATAGAGGGATTATAGTAAATAAATATTTCATAAAATTAATTTTATTGTTTTTTTAGAACATTTATTATTAAAAAACGATTTACATTTTATAACAATAGATATAATACATTTAAGTATCGATGTGCTCCTATTGATATTGCGAGTTAATAATTATATAATAATTGGTATTATCTACTTGATACATGCTAGCAGATCTCGAATGAAAATTGAAATCATACTTCAATGGATTAAAATTATCTAGATCAAATGGTTTATTGTTTTGGGCATCTAAATCCTCCGAACTAGTTACATCCGATAACATAGGACATGGTTTGGTTTGATTTTTGTCATTAATTAACTTTACCTGTACTCTGTTCCTAAGAATATGCTTTATACTTTTTAAGCGATGTGGATTACTAAAAACCATCTTATCGGCAGATTCTCCAAAAGCCTCAATAATCTGAGCACGTTCTTTTGCTGTTAAAGGTAGGTTAACATTGTCGTTATATTTAGCCAGTGGTAATGGGTTTTTGTGGTTAGATTGTTGGCCAAAAACAGATAAAGGCATCAGTATCAGTGCCGTAATAATTAATAGATTTTTCATAAGTTAATTCAGAATATTAGAATTTCGAAAATTAATAAAATTTTAGTAAAACAGTTGTTAATTTATCAAGGATATTGGTGTTTTAACGGTTTTAACTATATAACAGCTATAATTATAAAACTCCTACCTCATCCAAACTATTTTATTGTTTATCTTTGCCACTCGTTTTTAGAAACTGATAATAATTATATGACAATGAAAATCGAAAATGATTTTAACGATTATGATGCTATAGGAGATGACCATATCGGTTCTTCTAGCGATACTCCTTTGCGACCAGACGCATTTGAGCTATCTAATGCAGATAAAATAGAAAGCATAAAAGGAGACGTTAAACATATATTAGAAACATTAGGCTTAGATTTAAATGACGATAGCCTAAAGGGAACTCCGAACAGAGTTGCCAAAATGTTTGTTTACGAGATTTTTGGTGGCTTAAACCCAGATAAAAAACCTAGTGCTTCTACCTTTGATAACAAATATAAATACGGAGAAATGCTCGTAGAAAAAAACATTACGGTATATTCTACTTGTGAGCATCATTTACTTCCTATTGTAGGACGAGCACATATAGCCTACATCTCTAATGGTACTGTTGTTGGGTTATCTAAAATGAATAGAATTGTGGATTATTACGCTAAAAGACCACAAGTACAAGAACGCTTAACGATTCAAATTGTAAGAGAGCTTCAAGAGGTATTAGGCACAGAAGATGTAGCTTGCATTATAGATGCAAAACATTTATGTGTAAATTCTCGAGGGATTAGAGATATTGAGAGTAGTACTGTAACCTCAGAATTTGGTGGAAAATTCAAAGAAAACACCAAACGTAGAGAGCTTTTAGACTACATACAATTAGATACACAATTTTAGTACATCATTTATAAATTAGTTTCTAGAATATTTCGATTCATTTTTTCAAAAATCGCATCATGTCATTATACAATACACACCACATAAAATTATACAATACACTTTCTGGTGAAAAAGAATTTTTTCAACCTATAACTGATGGTTATGTTGGCATGTATGTTTGTGGTCCAACGGTATACAGCAATGTACACTTAGGAAATGTTAGAACATTTATGTCTTTCGATATGATTTTTAGGTATCTTAAGCACTTAGGATATAAAGTACGTTATGTGAGGAATATCACTGATGCCGGACATTTAGAAAATGATGCAGATGTTGGAGAAGATAAAATCACTAAAAAAGCTCGTTTAGAAGCTATAGAGCCTATGGAAATAGTGCAACGCTATACCGTAGATTTTCATAATGTATTAAATACTTTTAATTTTCTTCCTCCTAGTATAGAGCCTACTGCAACTGGCCATATTATTGAGCAAATTGAATTAATTCAGTCTATTATAGATAATGGTTTTGCATATACAGTAAATGGATCTGTTTATTTTGATGTTCATAAATACAATGTATCTAACGAATACGGTATTTTGAGTAAGCGTAAACTCGAAGATTTAATTCATAATACACGTGCTTTAGACGGACAAAGTGATAAAAGAAATCCTCAAGATTTTGCACTTTGGAAAAAAGCAGAACCAACTCACATTATGCGTTGGCCGTCTCCATGGAGCGATGGCTTTCCAGGTTGGCATTTAGAATGTACTGCTATGAGCACCAAATATCTCGGTGACTTTTTCGATATTCATGGTGGTGGTATGGATTTAAAATTTCCGCACCACGAATGCGAAATTGCACAAAACCAAGCTTCTAAAGGACAAGCACCTGTAAAATATTGGATGCATGCTAATATGTTAGAACTCAATGGAGCGCGTATGAGTAAATCTACAGGCAATTATATTAATCCGGCTGAATTACTTTCTGGAGATAATGATATTATGTCTAAAGCTTACAACCCTAGTGTTATTCGCTTTTTTATGATGCAAGCCTCTTATAGAAGTGTTTTAGACTTAACCGATGATGGCCTAGCTGCAGCTGAAAAAGGATTTCATAGACTTATGGATGCTTTTGATTTAATAGACCACTTAAAAACGGCTTCTGCAACGACCTTGTTCAATGTATCGGATTGGAAACAGAAATGTTACGAGGCAATGAATGATGATTTTAATACACCTATATTAATTGCCAGACTTTTTGAAGCTGTAAAATTCATTAACCAAATTAAGGATGGTAGTGCCAGTATAACTCCCGAAGATTTAGCGTTGTTAAAAGATACGATATCGTCATTTGTGTTTGATGTTCTTGGTTTAGTAAACATTTCTAAAGAACGTACAGACAACAATAAATTAACAAGTGCTGTTGAAATATTAATCAACTTAAGGAAAGAAGCCCGTTTAAATAAAGATTTTGCGCTATCTGATAAAATTAGAGACGAACTCGCTGAAGCAGGAATTCAACTTAAAGATAGTAGAGAAGGAACGACTTTTACGACTAACTAATCGTGAAAAAATTCTTAACATATCCATTCTTATTACTGATTAAGTTTTATCAAACATTTATTTCTCCTTTTACACCAGCGACCTGTAGATACCAGCCAACGTGTTCTCATTATGCTAAAGAAGCATTAGAACTCCATGGCTTTTTTAAAGGAGGATGGATGGCGATAAAACGTATTTTTAGTTGTCATCCTTGGGGAGGTAGTGGATTTGACCCTGTTCCTGAAAAGGATGACAACTAAAAATTTGCCTTTACGCGCCAGCTCGCCCGTTCTCTAAAAATGTACTCCGTACATTTTCTTTACGTTCCGTCGCCTTGGGGAGGCAGTGGATTTGACCCTGTTCCTGAAAAGGATGACAACTAAAAAACCTAAGTGTTTTAACGGTGTTAATAAACTTAAAATTAGCTCTCAAGAATTTGCTATAAACGACTATCGTAATTCAAAGTAATTAGAAATTCTGTCACATTTAAAGATATAGAATATAAATCAATATCCTATTTATCTCATCTTATTTTTGGTTCAAACATCTTAAACTTTATTAAGGATTAATATTACGTTAATCCTGTTTTCAATAGCTATCAAAATATTATATTTACGGCACAAATAATATATTTATGTTTTTATTACAGATTGATTGGGATCCAATTAAATTTATCGATTTAGGATTTTTTAAACTTCACTTTTACAGTTTAATGTGGATTGTAGCCTTCATCTTAGGTTTTTACATCACAAAACGGATCTATAAAAAAGAAGGTTTATCTGATGAAGCCTTAGATTCTTTATTCATTTATTCTGTTTTAGGCATTATGTTAGGAGCGCGTTTAGGGCACGTAATCTTCTACCAACCAGAGTTAATTTCCGAAGATTTTTTTAGCATCTTTTTGCCTTTCAAATTTAAGGGAGGTTTTGAATTTACTGGCTTTCAAGGATTAGCTAGTCATGGTGCAGCAATTGCCATGATCATTTCCATGTACATTTATAATAAAAAGATTTTACACAAATCTGTTCTTTGGATTTTAGATCGTGTGGTTATACCTGTAGCTCTTGGTGCTGTATTTGTAAGAATTGGTAACTTTATTAATTCTGAAATTATAGGAAAATACACAGGAAGTGATTTCGGTGTTGTATTTAAGCAATTAGGTGAAACCGCACCAAGACATCCTGCTCAGTTGTACGAAGCATTTTGCTATGTGTTTGTTTTTATTATTCTATTTTACTTCTACTGGAAAACAAAAAAATCTGAACAACAAGGCTTCTTATTCGGATTGTTTTTAGTCCTATTATGGACCGTGAGATTCTTTGTTGAATTTGTAAAGGAAGCTCAAAACATAGAACGTGCCGATTGGGTTTTAAATACTGGACAATGGCTAAGTATTCCTTTTATTATTATAGGGCTTTATTTTATGTTTATTTATAAACCTAAAACAAAATTAAGCTAATGCGAATTCAACCAATTTTTAAATCTGTAATTATTGTTTTTGGATTAGCTCTCCTTTCATCTTGTAAGGAAGAAAAGAAAACAATTACCGAGGATAAAGTTGTAGTGAGCTTTCAAAAAGAAGGTACACTTACATTAAAAAAAGCAAATTCGGACTCTATTATAAAAACGATAGATATTGAGATTGCTGATGATGAATATACCACCCAAACAGGTTTAATGTATAGAACTAAGCTTGAAACTAATCATGGCATGTTATTTATATTTCCTAATGTGCAAATGCGTAGTTTCTATATGAAAAACACAAAGATTCCTTTAGATATTATTTATATAGATGAGAATTTATCCATTGTAAGTCTTCAAAAGAATGCAAAGCCCATGGACGAGACTTCACTTCCCTCTGAAGCTCCTGCTAAATATGTTTTAGAAATTAATGGTGGGCTTTCAGATGTGTGGCATATAGAGATTGGTGATAAAATATCTTTCGAAATCCTAGAATAAGAATATTTTTATAATGATATACTCTCTGGTATAGCTTCTTATTTATATCTGCTGCACTGCTATTGTGTTGTAAAATCCGAGCTATTACTTACGGCAACAAAACCTTTTATCTCAAAATAGAGAATACACTAATAGCTTCGCTAATAAATAATACACCGTTTTTATTAATGAAACTAGTCGTTTAAGGAGAGACTTTCACCTTGTTTTATAGGCTAGAATACCTATAAATGGATCTCATAGAATCTATGATTAATCCACCACAACCCGTAGCAGTCTATTGAGCGTATTTGAAAACATCTTAATAGTAGAAAAGTTGAAATAATTAGCCAATTTACAGTTCGTAAAATAGAATAGCTAGGTCTTATAAAGACAGGTTTGATAAAATATTCTTAATTAGAAATAAATATTTTCTATATAGAATAAAAAAAATGCCTTTCAATTAAGAAAGGCATTTTTAGATATTTCAATCAACACTTCGCCTGCGCTTAGTGTATCATTTTAGCTATAATTTGATGCTTAAGCTTCTTCAACATCTTCTTCTTTCACTTTATTTTTAAGGGCATCAGTTACATCACCCCTTTTAGCAGTATCGTACATAATTGGTGTTGCAATAAATACTGAAGAATATGTACCAACAATAACACCAACGATTAATGCAAATAATAAATCTTTAAGTGAATCTGCACCAAATAAGAACATCGCTAATAAAACCACTAAAGTTGTTAATGATGTATTTAACGTTCTACTCACTGTACTATTTATGGATTTGTTGATTGTAGTATCAAATTTCCAACCTAAGTTTTCATTAAAGTACTCTCTAATTCTATCAAATACTACAACGGTATCATTCAATGAGTAACCAATTACCGTTAAGATAGCAGCTATAAATGTTTGGTCAATCTCCATACTAAATGGCATAAATCTCCACGTTAAAGAATAAATACCTAATACGATTAAAACATCATGAAAAACAGCAGATACAGCTCCAAGTGAGAATTGCCATTTCTTAAATCTTAATAAGATGTATAAAAATACTACTACTAAAGATCCTAAAATGGCCCATACTGATGATTTTTTAATATCATCTGCAATCGTCGGACTTACTTTACTAGATAGCATTTTACCAATTTTCTTGTTTCCAGAACCATCTAAGAACTCATCATACGTCATACCTTCTGGAAGGTACTTCTTAAGTGTTTCAAATAATAAAGATTGTACTTTTTCATCAGCTTCGATTGTGCTATCTTCTACTAAGTATTTCGTAGAAATTTTTAACTGATTAGCTCCACCAATGGTTTTCACTTCAGCACTTTCAAAAACCGCTTCTAAATCACTCTTAACTTCTTCTACACTCATATCTTGATCAAAGCGCACCTGGTATGTTCTACCTCCCACAAAATCAATACCTTGATCTAAACCTACAGTGAAAAGAGAACCTAAACTCGCTAATATTAACGCTCCTGAAAAAGCATAAGCAATCTTACGTTTTCTTAAGAAATCGATATTTACATTTGTAAATAAGTTTTTAGTTAAACCTGTTGAGAATACTAATTTACCTCCTCTGTTTGCATACCAATCTACAGCTAATCTTGTCATAAAAATGGCTGTAAACAATGATGTTAAGATACCTATGATTAGGGTTGTTGCGAAACCTTTAATTGGTCCAGTACCAAATACAAATAAGATTAAAGCAGTTAAACCTGTAGTAATATTCGCATCTAAAATTGAAGATAATGCGTTAGAGAACCCATCTTTTATAGCTTCTTTCTGGGATTTCCCTTTAGCTATCTCCTCTTTAATTCTTTCAAATATCAGTACGTTCGCATCGACCGACATACCAATGGTTAATACAATACCTGCAATACCTGGTAAAGTTAATACGGCTCCTAAACTCGCTAATACACCAAAGATTAACAAGATGTTTAATAATAAAGCGATATCTGCGGCAACACCACCTTTTCCGTAGTAGAAAATCATCCAAAGCAATACAAAACCTAAGGCAATAATAAATGACTGCATACCACTATCAATCGCTTCTTGACCTAATGATGGTCCAACCTCATCTGCTTGAACAATCTGAGCAGATGCTGGCAATTTACCTGCTCTTAAAACGTTTGCTAAATCGACAGCCTCAGTTAACGTAAATGATCCTGAAATCTGAGAACGTCCACCTGCGATGGCTCCTGTTGAAACACTTGGTGCAGAATACACAATGTTATCTAATACAATAGCAATATAACCTTGAGTTTCGTATGCTTTCTTAGTCATTTCTTCCCAAGCCTTAGCACCCTTAGCATTCATTTGCATGCTTACTGCTGGTCTGCTTAGTTGATCGTAATCCTGACCTGCATCTGTAATTACAGCACCACTCAATTCTGGCACTCCTTCTCTATTACCTTTAATAGCATAAAGTTCTGAAAATTCAGATTCTTCATTTTGTAATCCCCAAGCAAATCTAATATTACGCATTTCAGCTGGTAATGAAGCTCTGTTTTTAGAAGCGTTTAGTTCTTCCATTACTCTGTCCTTATCTTTAGACAAGAACATTGCTACTACAGCCCCACCGTTTCCGTATCCTTGAATACCCAATGGATTAATATCGGCTACATTTGTAGAGTCTGACTCTATCTGACCTGTAAGTTCGTCAATAGCGTCTTCAGTACCTTCATCTTCTGTAGTCTCAGCGACTTCTTCTTTAGATTCTTTTTTCTTATTCGCCTCAACTAAATTTTGGTTCACCTCCATTATATAAGGTAAAACTTCTTCGGTTTTATATGTTTCCCAAAATTGTAATTGTGCTGTTTTAGTTACTAGATCTTTAACACGCTCTATATCTTTAGCACCTGGTAATTCTAAAAGAATACGACCAGAGTTTCCTAAACGCTGAATATTTGGTGAAGTCACACCAAACTTATCAATACGCTTACGCAATACTTCAAAAGCAGAAACGATAGACTCATCAATCTTAGTTTCAATGATGCCTTTAACTTCGTTGTCTGACATATTGAATTTAATCTCATCACTCAACGTTCTATTCGCAAAAATATCTGGAGAGGCTAATTTTGTATCTCCTTTAATAGCATCAAATGCTGTAAAGAAAGATTGCAAATAAGAATCTTGTGAATCTTTTTGTAATTCTTCTGCATCATCTAATGCTTTATTAAATACAGGATCTTTACTATTATTAGCTAAACCCTTTAGAATGTCTCTTACTGAAATCTGTAGAATTACGTTAATACCACCTTTAAGGTCTAAACCTAAATTCATGGCATTATTTTCAACATCTGAATAAGTGTATTGTGCGACACCTAAATTATAAACCTCAATTGGCTCAAATGTATCACCAACTTTTACTTTTGAAGTTTTTAATGAATCTAAGTAACGAATGGCTTCTAAATTCCTTTTACTTTGATAATCTTCTTCTGTATCAGCATATTTTTCAATTGCTGCTGCTTCTGCTTCTTTTTCTATTTGATTAGCTTTGAAAGTAAATGATAATTGATAAATACTTACTAAACCAAATAAAATTGCAAAAAGCTTAATTAATCCTTTGTTTTGCATTGTAATGTTTATTTAATGTCGAATTTTTAACGCGCAAATATAGAGTTTACACTATAATTCGACAATGTTTTTTTATAAATTGATTTTTAGCCTTTTGATTGAAAAAGCTATTCGTGGTGAAGTGGAATTTATTTCAGATGAAACCATTCCATTTATACTAACGGTCCGGCTCTAACCTCTGGAATAATATCGCAAATGTTATCGATTACTAAACGAGCATGGTTACTAATAAGAATAGCAACATTATGATCATAATAACGCTCAATATTCTGTAAACACCCTCCAAAACTATTGGTTTTTGAGAACAACCAGCGATCTGTTTTCTGATTGACCTCTACAATTTGGGTACGCTCAAAGTCCCAATTAATATTAGTATTAGACTTAATTTCAGAGATATTAAGCTCGTAATCTTTTTGATCTTTAGGTTCTGGAAAATCTTCCGAATTAGGTTGACCAGCATTGTAAGCAATGTTTAATTCTTCAACATTATAAAGCGCTTTTTGAATATAGCCAACATCTGTGTTACTATGATAAAGTATTCTAAGCTGACCATCTTTACTGTGGCCGATTTGAATACGTGTAACACCAATGCTATGAAGTTTGTTTTGAATACTTTCAATAGCATTTTCTGTATCTTCTGTAGAAATATCAGTATCTGAGAACTGAATTACAATCTGTTGATTTGGTAGCGTATTTTGCTCTAAATACGTTCCTAAAAACGCCAAGAGTATAACTATTAACCCAAAATGTAATTTGGTTTTCATGGTCCAAATATAGACAAAAAATAAAGACTGTATTTCTACAGTCTTATCTAAATTAATTTCAAAATGTAATATATAATTACATGCCTTCCATTTTGGTGTAACCTTCAGGAGGAGTTAAGCTTAATTTATCATCTGAAACAGATTCTTGTTTAATCTCTGTAACCTCAGAGGTAACTACAATACTTGCACCCATTTGATTCATTTTCATTACAAAATAAAGAGGATAGCCTTCAACCTGATCACCCATTGCTGTCGTATTATGGCTAAATGCAGAAATTTTATCTGTAGTGAACATTTGCATTTCTACATCTTGTCCGTTTTGCTTCATTTTAACGATATATTGTTGGCATTCATAACCCATAACTGTTTTTGTTTCATCCCCCTTTTCAACAGTAACACTTTTTAAATCCTCTTCACTTGGTACAAAGGACTGTAGTATGTATTTCTTACCCACTCCTAATTGATCAATAAGCATCAACATTTGCTTTTCTTCGCCATCGACAATAATTGTCATATCACCTGTCATAGGATTACTGGTTTCACTACGTGATTTTGTACCTTTAAAATAGGTTGTAGCTTCAGAATCTCCCATAGCTTTTAATTGTGCATTCATCTGCTCATTATCGCTAGACATCTTTTGTTTAGCCGTAAGAACACCTTCTTGCATTTGATCTTGGGCTGTTGCAACCATGTTTAACATTAACGCTAAACCCAATACTAGTATTTTTTTCATAATTTAATTGTTTTAATTATTAGTACATAAACAAAAACCCTACCAACAAAATTATGCTAGTAAGGTTTTTTTAATTCGGTATAAGATCTATTACAATTCTAATAAACCATTAGTTTTCTTTACACCTTCAGCGCTTTCTGCCATGTGTGCTTTTTCTGCATCACTTAAAGGAACATCTACTATTTTTTCAATTCCATTTTTACCTAAAATTACAGGCACACCAATACAAAGGTCGCTTAAACCATATTCACCATCTAGTAAAGTTGAACATGGGAAGATTTTCTTTTGGTCGCAAGCAATAGCCTGAACTAAACCACTTACTGCAGCACCAGGTGCGTACCAAGCAGAAGTTCCTAATAATTTAGTTAATGTTGCTCCACCCACTTTAGTGTCTGCAGCAACTTGCTCTAAACGCTCTTCTGATAAAAATTCTGAAACTTTAATACTATTTCTTGTAGCATGCGATGTTAATGGCACCATACCTTTGTCACTATGACCACCAATAACCATACCATCGACATCACTAATTGGTGCTTCTAAAGCTTCTGCTAACCTGTATTTAAAACGTGCAGAATCTAACGCTCCACCCATTCCTATAATTCTATGTTTTGGTAAATCTGTAGTTTTGTGAACCAAATACGTCATAGTATCCATTGGGTTACTCACCACAATAATAATTGTGTTTGGAGAATGCTCTACTAAACTAGACGATACTGTTTTTACAATACCTGCATTGATACCAATTAATTCTTCACGAGTCATTCCTGGTTTACGAGGAATACCAGAGGTAATAACACAAATATCACTATTTGCTGTTTTTGAATAATCGTTTGTACTTCCTGTGATTTTAGTATCAAAACCATTTAAGGATGCACACTGCATTAAATCCATTGCTTTACCTTCTGCATAGCCTTCTTTAATGTCTAAAATTACAACTTCTGAAGCAAAGTTTTTAATTGCAATATACTCTGCACAACTTGCGCCAACTGCACCAGCGCCAACTACGGTAATTTTCATTTGTTTTTTTTATTTTAAATTAATGTCGAATGGAACTCGCTTAAAACTACTATTTTCAGTCATAACAATTTATAAGCTTATTTCATAGTTATATAAATATTTGTACTGTGTAAATAAGGTATTAAATACGATTGTAAATTTACGAATAAAATTACCTTTAAAGAAGAAAGAATGTAATTTACTTGCCGTGAATTTCTTTAACTCAAAACCACAAAAAAAAGCAACTATGTAAGTACATAATTGCTTTTTCAATTTTATTATTTCGATAGCTATTTATGCATCAATATTAGCATAGATAGCATTTTTCTCAATAAACTCTCTACGAGGCGGCACCTCATCTCCCATTAACATAGAAAATACACGATCTGCTTCTACTCCATTTTCTATATGAATTTGACGTAACGTTCTAAATTCAGGGTTCATAGTGGTGTCCCATAATTGTTCTGCATTCATTTCACCAAGACCCTTATAACGTTGAATTTTAGCTCCATCTCCATACTTTTCCATTAATGCTAAACGCTCTTCATCGTTCCAAGCATATTCCTTCTTCGCTCCTTTTTTAACTAAGAATAAAGGAGGAGTAGCAATATAAATATGTCCGTTTTCAATTAACTCTTTCATATATCTAAAGAAGAACGTTAAAATTAAAGTTTCAATATGCGCACCATCAATATCGGCATCACACATAATCACTATTTTATGGTATCTTAATTTTGAAAGATTTAGGGCTTTACTATCTTCTTCTGTTCCAATAGTGACACCAAGAGCTGTAAAGATGTTTTTGATTTCTTCATTTTCAAAAACCTTATGTGTCATTGCTTTTTCTACATTAAGAATCTTACCTCTTAATGGAAGTATCGCTTGAAACATTCTATCTCTACCTTGTTTTGCAGTTCCGCCTGCCGAATCTCCCTCAACAAGGTAAACTTCACATTTTGAAGGGTCTTGTTCAGAACAATCGGATAATTTCCCAGGTAAACCACCAATGCTCATTACCGTTTTGCGCTGTACCATATCACGCGCTTTTTGTGCTGCATGACGTGCTTGTGCTGCTAAAATTACCTTTTGAATAATTATTTTAGCATCCTCTGGGTGCTCTTCTAAATAATCCGTTAACATTTCTGAAACCGCCTGACTAACAGATGCTGAGACTTCACGGTTACCCAATTTGGTTTTTGTTTGACCTTCAAATTGTGGTTCTGCTACTTTTACAGATACAATTGCAGTTAAACCTTCACGAAAATCGTCTCCAGAGATATCAAATTTCAGCTTATCTAACATGCCTGATTCATCGGCATATTTTTTTAACGTATGAGTTAGACCTCTACGGAAACCAGAAAGGTGTGTACCTCCTTCGTGCGTATTAATATTGTTTACGTAAGAGTGTAAATTTTCTGCATAAGATGTATTGTACACCATAGCGACTTCTACTGGCACACCGTTTTTTTCACCTTCAAAAGAAATAACATCTTTCATTAAAGGTTCTCTATTTCCATCTAAAAATTTGATAAACTCACTTAAGCCTTCTTCAGAATGAAATGTTTCTCCTTCAAATTCGCCATCTTCTTTTTTGTGACGTTTATCAACTAAATGAATAGTAATCCCCTTATTTAAATACGCTAATTCACGTAAACGACTTGCTAAAGTATCGTAACTATACTCTAAGGTTTGCGTAAAAATGGTTGGGTCTGGCTTAAAAGTAACTATAGTCCCTCTTTTTTCAGTATCACCAACTTTTTTTACAGGATACAGTGCTTTACCTCTTTCGTATTCCTGCTCCCAAATTTCACCTTTTCTATAAACCGTGGCTTTTAAATGGTCTGATAATGCATTCACACAACTCACACCAACACCGTGTAATCCACCAGAAACTTTATAAGAATCTTTATCGAATTTACCACCAGCACCAATTTTAGTCATTACGACCTCTAGTGCAGAAACGCCTTCTTTTTTATGAAGATCTACAGGTATACCACGTCCATCATCTTCTGTGGTAATAGAATTATCTTCATTAATAATAACGGTAATATTATCACAATGACCTGCTAAAGCTTCATCGATAGAGTTATCGACAACTTCGTACACCAAATGGTGTAAACCACGTACGCCAACATCTCCAATATACATGGAAGGACGCATACGCACATGCTCCATCCCTTCTAGGGCCTGAATACTATCTGCTGAATAGTTATCCTTGTTAAATTCTTCTCTTTTTTCGCTCATTATTTTGAATACATTTTAGTTCTAATCTTTATTTAAAAAAAGGTTCCGTTCTTCAACGGTATCAATTCAGCCATCTCAATTTTCTTCAATTCCATTCCGAAAATTAAGAGCTTCTTTGACATAAAAAAAATGACACGCTTGTATCATTTTTGAATACTAACAAATATACAAATTAATGAAGCTTTTTAAAAGCTTTTCTACGACTATAACCGATAATTGTCAACATTTGTTAATTACTCTAAAAGTGGCTTAAAACGCTCGTAAACGATCTTAAATTTAATTTCATGCTTTTTTTAAACATTCAAAAACAAAGTTTATGCAAAAAGTGCTTTAAAAGGTATAATTTAAAGGAACCCTAGTTAGCTATTTTCAATATATTTCTTCTATAATATTCGGTAAGAATTATAGCTATTATTAAAACACATAATTGTGAAAACAAACCAATATTTTCTGTTTGTATTTTTAAAGCAGAAGTAACATCTATAGGGTATTCTAAATTCCATAGCCCATGTCTTTCATCTTTTTGTCCGACTAACGCCAAAACAACATTTATAGCCATATGTAATCCTGTAGGAAATGCTATTCCTTTTGACCAAACTGCTGCAATACCATATATAAATGCCCAAATCCCAGGCCCAAGTAACTGATAATAAAAAGTAGCTCCTATAAAATCATGATACCAAATAAAAAGCAGAGATAGTAGTATCTGAGCGGTCCATATACCAAACTTCTTATTAATTTTTGTAAACGCGTAACCTCTAAAAATAATTTCTTCCATATAAGCCAGTGGAAAAAAACCAAGTAACCCAAATAACACAGCCGGAATATGTGCCTCATCATTACATGAGATTTGAAGGCTTGAGAAGTTTATTACTATTGCTAGGATTACGATTGTAACGACTAAACCAATAATAAACCCAGTAATAAATCTAAAAGGAGTTTTTCGCTCTAATTGGAAACCTATTTTTTTAAACGATGTGTTATCTCTCTTTACAGCTGCATATGTTAGTAGGAGCGCAATACCTGTCATAAGTATTCCTCCAAGTCCATATTTACTAATTGAAACTAATGGGAATGCATTTAGCAATATTAATATAATAATGAAACTTATTGGTAAAATTAGGGCAGCAAGAATCTGTATGAATTTAGTTTTCATATTGAAGTTTTTTGAATTAAAAAATGAAATGTTCTACTTTTTCTTTAAAAAGGGAATTGACCAGGGGTAATTAAAAGTACCAGAATCTAAGGCAGCCATTAAATTTTTAACACTATAAAAAATACCAAAAAGCGCTACCGCTGCCGTACCAAAGAAATTGATTCCTGGAAATGGAAAAAACAAAATTAAAGAAACAATTAGCAAAAGATTAAGTGTACAATGGAAATTAATGACTGCACGACCGTGCGTATCATATACTTTGTTGTCTTCTGCTTTACTAATCCAAATAAACAATGGAAATAAAACGTTGGCGAAAGGAATTATTAAACCAAAGAAAGGAGAACCGTGAATAAGTAACATCCATTTTCGTTTAACTGTTTCCTCTTTTGGATTGTCTAAAACTAATAAGTCATCTACCTCAACATCTAAACCCGCAGCTAATAGTTTTACGGTTTGCAAATGTGGCTGTACATCTCCTTTTTCGATACGTTGTATTGTACGTACACCAACTGTAGTTTTGTCAGAAAGATTTTCTTGAGTGTATCCTTTTAGCTTTCGCTGGTAAATTAAATTTTCACTTAATGATTTGTTTTTCATTTTTATTATTTTGATGATACAAATCTATAACACAAACTAAATTTTTAACGCGCCATTTAAATGTCACCTACCTGTCACCTATAGGTTTTATAAGGGGTTAGAGCCTAAAAATCATTTTATTTGTTCAAGTTACTAAAAAAATAAGAACCAATCTTTCGACTGGTCCTTATTAAAATTTCATTTAAATAACACTAATTAATATGCTTTATCATGCACATTAGCAATTGCTCTACCAGATGGATCATTCATATTTTTAAAAGCTTCATCCCATTCTAACGCCGTTGCTGTACTACAAGCTACGCTTGCTTCTTGAGGAACACTTAAAGCAGCCGCATCACTAGGAAAATGGCTTTCAAAAATACTTCTATAATAATATTCTTCTTTATTTAGTGGTGTATTTATAGGGAAACGAAATGCTGCATTTTTCAATTGCCCGTCAGTTACTTCCTTTTCAACAAGTTCCTTTAAGGTATCAATCCAACTGTAACCAACACCATCCGAAAATTGTTCTTTTTGTCTCCAGGCAACACTTTCTGGAATATAATCTTCAAAGGCTTTGCGAATCACCCATTTTTCCATGCGCTCTCCCTTAATCATTTTATCTTTTGGATTGATACGCATTGCCACATCCATAAATTCTTTGTCTAAAAATGGTACACGACCTTCAATACCCCAAGCGGCTAAACTTTTATTCGCTCTTAGACAATCGTACATATGCAATTTATCTAACTTACGTACAGTTTCTTCATGAAACTCTTGTGCACTAGGCGCTTTATGAAAGTACAAATAACCTCCAAATAACTCATCAGCTCCTTCGCCGGATAAAACCATTTTAATACCCATTGATTTAATTACTCTTGCCATTAAATACATTGGAGTTGAAGATCTAATTGTGGTAATATCGTATGTTTCGATGTTATAAATTACATCCTTAATAGCATCTAAACCTTCTTGGATGGTAAATTTTATCTCATGATGTACTGTACCGATATGATCGGCTACTTTTTTAGCTGCAGCTAAATCGGGTGATCCCTCTAAACCTACACTAAAAGAATGCAACTGTGGCCACCATGCTTTTTCTTTATCGTCTGCCTCAATACGTCGTTCTGAATATTTTTTAGCTATAGCTGAAGTTACCGAAGAATCTAATCCGCCAGATAATAATACTCCATAAGGCACATCACTCATTAATTGTCTATGTACTGCATCTTCTAAAGCTTGTTTAACTTCTGCAATACTTGTTTCATTCGCTTTTACGGCTTCATACTCTGACCAATCGCGTTTGTACCATTTTACAAATTCTCCATCTGTGCTTGACATGTAGTGTCCAGGAGGAAATAATTCAATTTTAGTACAAATACCTTCTAAAGCTTTTAATTCTGAAGCGACGTAGAACGTTCCGTTTTTATCCCAACCTATATACAAAGGAATAATCCCCATATGGTCTCTTGCAATGAAATATTCATCTTTTTCAGCATCATAGATTGCAAATCCAAAGATACCATTCATTTCATCTACAAAATCCACTCCTTTTTCTTGATATAAGGCCAAGATTACTTCACAATCACTTTCCGTTTGAAAATTATAATCCGGAAACTGCGTACGTAATACCTTGTGATTATAGATTTCGCCATTCGCTGCTAAGATTAATTTTTTATCAGGACTTAATAACGGTTGCTTTCCTGAAGCCGGATCAACAATAGCTAATCGCTCGTGGGCCATTATAGCTTTATCATCACTATATATTCCGCTCCAATCTGGTCCACGATGACGAATTGCTTTTGCCATCTCCAATACTTGAGGTCTTAAATCTTCAGCTTTTTGTTTTATATCGAACGCACATACAATTCCGCACATAACTTTTAATTTTAGAGTTTAGCTGAATAACTACAGCTATAATTATTAATTACAGGACAAATATGAAATTAAACTTTCATATTTAAAACATTAAACAAGATAATGGTTTCAATATAAAACTATAAATACAAAATAAACACAATTTACCAACCAACTAAGCACTAATTAAATAGTTTAACGATGAATCTGTAAATTTTAATAATTAATTACGACTACTTGCCCAATTAAAAACTATTTTTAACCAAACCAAAAAACATTATTTTTTATGAAAAAATCAAACGTACTAACTTCAATCGCATTTGCATTTGTAATGCTATTCACCTTAAATATTGGAGCTCAAGAATTTAAAGACTTAGACAAGAGTCCTATGGACGCTGCAGCATATCCTGCAGACTATAAAGAGCCTAAAAAGTTAATTAAAATCACATATAGCCGCCCTCAATTAAAAGGTCGTAGTGTAGAGAAACTTGCTAAGGAAGGTGAAGTTTGGAGAACAGGAGCAAATGAAGCCGCTGAACTTACCCTATATAAAGACATGAAGTTGGGAGACCAAAATATAAAAGCTGGCACTTATACTTTTTATGTTATTCCTGGAAAAAAAGAATGGACTGCGATTATTAGTAAAGACCTTAATGTTTGGGGAAGTTATTTTTATAACAAGGAAAATGATGTTGCCCGTTTAAATGTACCTGTAACTAAAGGAGACAGCTCTTTAGATGCTTTTTCTATTGCTTTTGATAAAGCGGAAAATGGTATAGACATGCATTTAGGCTGGGGAACCGTTAGAGTTGCTGTACCTTTTAAGATATAGCTAATGACTAAAATAAAAAAAAGTTCAGAGAAGATTTATTCTTCTCTGAACTTTTTTTTATTTGCATATTCTATCAATTTTAAAAATACTAAAGTTTTACCTAAGGAATATTTAAATATTTATGTGTTTGTAAGGATACTTTCCATTTAGGATTTGCCATCACATAATCTACAATTTTAGGTATCACTTTATCTCGTTTACTCCATTCTGGTTGTAAGTACAGAATACAGTTATCGTTAACTTTGGCAGCTTGCTCTTCAGCAAATTTAAAATCATCATTATTATAAATAATACATTTAAGTTCGTGGGCTTTTTCGTAAACCTCTTTTGTTGGTAATTTCATTTTCTTAGGTGATAGGCAAATCCAATCCCACTCACCTGTTAACTGATATGCACCAGACGTTTCAATATGTGTTTGCACACCTTTAGCTTTCAATTGTGCTGTTAACGGCCCCATATCCCAAGTTAAAGGCTCACCACCAGTAACTATAATAGTATCGCTATACGATACCGCATTTTCTACAATTTTTTCAGTGGCTGTCGGAGGATGTAACTCAGCCAACCAGCTCTCTTTCACATCACACCAATGGCAACCGACATCACAGCCACCTATTCTAACAAAGTATGCGGCTGTCCCCTTATGGAAACCTTCCCCTTGTATGGTATAAAACTCTTCCATTAAAGGCAGTAACAATCCTTTATCTATCAACTCTTGTCGTTCTCTTCTTGTCATAAGGGTGCAAATATATTAATAACTATGCAGTATTTAATCACCAAAGCCTGTAAACTCAAGGTAATCATCGCACATATAGGTGTTATTCCCAAAAAATGAAGTTATTATTATAATTACGCATAGATACTGGGTTCAGAAACAATTTCATACTTGATGAAAATTACATTATTTTTATCCAAATTTTCTGACTAATGAAAAATTCTGAAGCTTTTGTAAAGGATATCAACGACGGAAACGCGTTTAAAGGTGACTATATCACCTTAGGTTCTGCAATGTTAGATGGTAAAACCATGACTAACACTTTTGTTAATGTTCCATTAAAAACCATGAACCGACATGGTCTAATTGCTGGCGCAACGGGTACCGGAAAAACAAAAACGCTACAAGTTTTGGCAGAAAATTTATCAGAAAAAGGTATTCCTGTCTTACTTATGGATATTAAAGGAGATCTTAGTGGCCTCGCGAAACCAAGCCCAGGTCATGAAAAAATTGATGAACGCCATGCACAAATTGGCTTACCTTTTGAACCTAAGGAATTTCCTGTTGAGCTTATGACTTTATCTGAACAAGACGGAGTACGATTAAGAGCTACTGTGAGTGAATTTGGACCCGTTTTAATTTCAAGAATATTAGATGTTACAGAAACCCAAGCTGGAATCATTTCTGTCATATTTAAATATTCTGACGATCACCAATTACCATTATTAGATCTCAAAGATTTCAAGAAAATTTTACAATATGCCACTAACGAAGGCAAAAAAGAGTTTCAGGATGCTTACGGCAGGATTTCAACGGCATCTACAGGAGCTATTTTAAGAAAAATTATAGAAATAGAACAACAAGGTGGAGACCTCTTTTTTGGGGAAACGTCTTTTGATACGCAAGATTTACTCCGAATAGACGAGAATGGTCGTGGGTTTATTAATATTATTAGATTAACTGATATTCAAGATAAACCTAAATTATTCTCAACGTTTATGTTGAGTTTATTGGCTGAGATTTATTCTACATTTCCAGAGCAGGGTGACAGTGGGCGCCCAGAACTTATAATGTTTATTGATGAAGCGCATTTAATTTTTAATCAAGCTTCAGATGCTTTACTAGATCAGATTGAAAGCATTGTAAAATTAATACGCAGTAAGGGAGTTGGGTTATATTTTGTAACTCAAAATCCCACTGATGTCCCTGAGGCTGTTTTGGGGCAATTAGGCTTAAAAGTTCAACATGCATTAAGAGCCTTTACCGCAAAAGATAGAAAAGCCATAAAATTAACTGCTCAGAATTATCCAGACACCGATTATTATGATACTGCCGAAATCTTGACCTCACTAGGTATTGGAGAAGCTCTAGTTTCCGCATTAGATGAAAAAGGAAAGCCCACACCATTAGCTGCAACTATGTTGCGCGCACCTATGAGTAGAATGGATATTCTCACAGAAGCCGAACTTGGCAGCTTATTAGCACAATCTAAGCTTGCAAGAAAATACAATAAAGAAATCGATCGTGAGAGTGCCTACGAAATGCTTAATGATAAAATTAAACAAGCTGAAGCAGAAGAGGCAAAACAAAAAGCGTTAGAAGAAAAAGAAGCAATTAAACGTGCACAAACCAAACGTAAAACACGTTCTAACTCTACAAAAAGTAACAGAATGAATCCAATTGTTAAAGTCCTAACTAGTGCTACTGTTATTAGAGGAGTTTTGGGTATCATTAGTAAAATGATTAAATAAATAACATCTATAATCTCATATGAAAAACGTTTTATCAGCACTAGTATGTGCTTTTTTAATAACCAGTTGCAGTAACGACAATTCACCCAATCCATTTAAAATTTCTAAAAACCGTGTTGGTTTATTAACAAACTCTATACAAGTAAAACAACTAGATTCTATTTACAGTAATGATTCTATTGTACGATACATTGCCGGAGATGAATTTATAGGTTCTGTAAATACCATTGAAATTTATGAAAAAGGAGGTAAAAAGCTACTCGATTTAACACCTAAAGAAGCATTGGACTCTACCTCAGTAATCTCTAGTATAAACATTATAGACCCGAGATATATCACAGCAAAAAACATATCAAATTTAAGTACCTTTAAGGATATACAATCAGCATATAAAATATCAAAAGTTAATAATCTTATTGATGTTATTATGGTAACGGTTAACGAAATCAACGCCTCTTTCACCATTGACAAAAAAGAATTACCTGCGAGTATGCGCTTTGATATGAGTATGGAAATTGATCCTATTCAAATTCCAGAAAAAGCGAAAATTAAATATTTTATGATTCACTGGTAGACTAATTCATATGAAAAAAAATAAAACATACACCATTCAAAATTCACCTTTTGTAGTTCCAACCGAAGATGGTAAAATTATAAAAGAACACTTTGGAAATGCAACAGACGGTAACTCCAATATTAGTATTGCTCATATGGTTGCTCCCGCTGGTTGGTCGGAACCATTTCAAACACCAGAGTTTGATGAATACACTTTTATTATCAAAGGAAAAAAACAATTTATTATAGATGGTGACACTATCGTCTTAGAAGCAGGACAATCTATAAAAGTTGAAAAAAACACGCGCTTACAGTATTCTAACCCATTCACTGAGCCTTGTGAATATTTAGCCATTTGTTTACCCGCGTTTTCAATTGAGGCTGTTAATAGAGAAGAATAAGCATGAGTAGTTTGGTCATTAAATCTATTGGTAGTGCACTTAACGCTACCAGCATTATTTCGTCTAAATATGCGGCTAAAAAAGCTATAAATCTCTTTGCATCTCCTAGAAAAGGTAGGTATAACGATGAGCAAAAACGCATTATTGATTCTGCATTTTATGAAGAAATAAAATATAACAATATGAATATCGCCACCTATCGTTGGGTAGGTAAAGGCAAAACAATTTTACTCGCTCATGGTTGGGAGAGCAACACATCACGTTGGGCATATATACTTGAAGACCTAAAGTCTCAAGGTTACAATATCGTAGCTTTAGACGCACCTGCTCACGGTCGGTCAGATGGGAAACAATTTAATGCTATTTTATATTCAGAATTTATAAATGTTGTTGCTAAAAAGTTTCAACCAGATGTTTTAATTGGACATTCTGTAGGTGGCATGTCATCTGTGTTCTACATGCACAAATATCAATTGCCATCCTTAAACAAAATGATTCTATTGGGAGCACCTGCTCATTTTACAGGTGTTTTTGAACGGTACAAATCCATGATGGGATTCAATAAAAAAATATCAAAAGGATTAGATACTATTATTATTGAACGTTTTGGACAACCCGTTTCTTATTTTTCTGTCGCTAATTTCACCGCATCTATTGAAGCAAAAGGGTTAGTGATTCATGATAAAAACGACCGAATTATTCCATACGAAGACGGACAACTCATAGCCAATCGCTATAAGAACTCTGAATTTATAACAACGACAGGATATGGACATGGCTTAAAAGACCCGTCGCTCACTCCAAAGATTATTGAATTTATAAATAACTAATCTTTATTGTATTTTTACAACATGTCAGAAGATTTAAAACGCCTAAACAAATACCTCAGCGAAGCAGGTTATTGCTCCAGAAGAGCGGCAGACCGCTTAATTGAAGCCGGAAGAGTCACTATTAACGATGCCATACCAGAAATGGGAACTAAAGTTGCACCTGGAGATGTTGTTAAAGTGGATGGTGAAATAATTAGAGAACGTAAACAAGACTTTGTTTATCTCGCTTTTAACAAACCTGTTGGTATTGTGTGCACTACAGATACACGAGTTGAAAAGGATAATATTATTGATTACATTAATTATCCTAAGCGCATTTTTCCTATTGGAAGATTAGACAAACCCAGTGAAGGCTTAATTTTACTTACGGACGATGGAGATATCGTTAATAAGATTTTACGAGCAAGTAACAACCATGAAAAAGAATACATTGTTACCGTAGATCAACCGATTTCTCAAACTTTCATTGAACGCATGGCTGGTGGAATTTACTTAGAAGAATTAGGAAAGCACACCAACAAGTGTAAAGTGAAGAAGATTGATAAGTTTACATTCAGTATCATTTTAACTCAAGGCTTAAATAGACAGATACGAAGAATGTGCGAGTACTGTAATTACGAGGTGCAAACTTTAAAACGGATTCGTATAATGAATATAAACCTCGATATCCCTGTAGGAAAATATAGAGAATTATCAGCAGCGGAATTTAAAACGCTTAATGAACTCATTAGTAATTCTACAAAAACTTTTGAGGCAAGTACAAACCATACCCCTAGAAAAAACAGACCTTAATTGTGGCTTTAACTCCTTTTCACCTCGCTATTCCTGTTCATAATTTAAAGGCTTGTAGAGACTTTTACACCAATTTGTTGCAATTTGAGGAAGGACGCAGCAGTGAACATTGGGTAGATTACAATTTCTTTGGTCATCAATTGGTAATTCATTATAAAGAGAAAAGTGAAGATGACAGCTATACCAACCCTGTTGATGGGAAAGCCGTACCAGTACCACATTTTGGTGTTGTTTTAGAATGGGAGGCTTTTCATCAGTTTTCAGAATTATTGCAATCTAAAAACATTGATTTTATCATTGCTCCTTATATTCGTTTTGAAGGACAAGTCGGCGAACAAGCGACAATGTTTTTTAAAGATCCTTCTGGAAATGCATTAGAATTCAAGGCTTTTAAAGACATGAGCCAATTATTTGCGAAGTAATTCACTCCGTTTATGTGCAATAGAAAAAGGCAAATAGATTAATAAAAATAACGGAATTATAATCAGTTGTCCTACAACAATATAATAAGGCCATTCCCCAAAATAATCTAATAGTGAAGCTGACTGAGGCTTTTCATTTAAGTAAAAATAATTGGCATCTAAAAGATTGTTTAGAAATATCATGAATAGCACATATACCTGAAGTGCCAAAAAGGATTTAAAAACACTTTTAAAGGTTGGTATCATTTTTAATTCAAATATGAAATAGAAAATGATAGCCAGCAAGCCTAAATGTACCACCCAATATCTAAAATAATCAAAACTAGGAAAGCCTACACTTATATCCGGAGTTAAAACACCTTGTAACGTTCCTCCAATGATCCAAAATACTAAAATCTCAAACATCCAATATTTACGATAATACGTAAAAATGGGTATAAGTAATGCCATTAAACTACAGAGATAAAGTGGTAAATCCGTTTTAAAATTATAGTTATCGAAGAGAATTCGATACAAATGAAAACTTATCAAAGTAACCGAAACAAACCATGCTAAATAATGAACAGCTCTTTGTTTTTGAAGGCTGTTAAAATTTTTCCTTGAATAATTGATTAGAAAAAATATAAATACAAATGCTAGCACTAATGGAAACACATGTTGAAAGCTACCAATCGTTACTTTTGAAAGTACGATGTATAGCATTAGTGTATCCATTAAAAATTATCTACGATTTTTTCTGTGTTGCTCTCTTGCCAATAAGGTGTTTTTTAACAACATAGCAATGGTCATAGGACCTACTCCACCAGGAACTGGTGTTATATAACTTGCTTTTTTGCTCACATTTTCAAAATCAACATCACCTGTAATATAATAGCCTTTTTCAGAATCATCTGGCACTCTTGTAATACCAACATCGATGATCACCACATCATCTTTTACCATTTCAGCTTTTAAGAATTTAGGTACTCCTAATGCCGAAATAATAATGTCTGCTTGTGATGTAATTTGAGTAATATTCTTGGTATGACTATGCGTTAAAGTCACCGTAGAATTTCCTGGAAACCCTTTTCTTCCCATTAAAATACTCATAGGTCGACCAACAATATGAGAACGACCAATTACCACTGTGTGTTTACCTTTAGTTTCAACTTCGTAGCGGTCTAATAATTCTAATATACCGAATGGTGTCGCTGGAATAAAAGTAGACATATCTAACGACATTTTCCCAAAGTTCATAGGATGGAAACCATCTACATCTTTTTCCGGATTTACTGCCATTAATACTTTTTGAGTATTAATTTGTGGTGGTAATGGTAACTGAATTATAAAGCCATCGATAGCATCGTTATTATTTAATTCATCAATTTTATCTAATAATTCAACTTCACTAGTTGTATTTGACAAACGCACCATTGTAGACTCAAACCCTACACGTTCGCAAGCTCTTACCTTACTACCAACATAGGTTAAACTCGCACCATCATTACCAACAATAACTGCAGCTAAATGTGGTACTTTTTCATCATTAGCCTTCATCTTATCAACTTCGGCTTTGATCTCGTTTTTAATGTCGTTACTTACTTTTTTTCCGTCTAGAATTGTCATGCTTTTGGTTATTGTTTTCAGGCAAAGACGCTATGGCGCAAAGCTCTATTTTAATTTTTATATAAACTGATTAAATACTTTATTTTGGCATATTCTTCATCATCTGCATCATGCGTTTTCCGCCTCCGCCTTGCATCATCTTCATCATCTTACTCATTTGCGTAAACTGCTTTAAGAGTTGATTTACTTCTTGTACAGATGTACCAGAACCTTTACCAATTCGTTTTTTACGACTAGCGTTTATAACAGAAGGATTAGAACGTTCCTCAGGAGTCATAGAATGAATAATAGCTTCAATTCCTTTAAAAGCATCGTCATCAATATCAATATCTTTCATCATTTTTCCAGCTCCAGGAATCATGCCTACTAAATCTTTCATGTTACCCATTTTCTTGATTTGCTGAATCTGTTTTAAGAAATCATCAAACCCAAACTGGTTTTTCGCTATCTTCTTCTGTAATTTTCTTGCTTCCTCTTCATCAAACTGCTCTTGTGCACGTTCTACTAAAGAGACCACATCACCCATTCCTAGAATACGATCTGCCATACGCGACGGATAGAACACATCAATAGCTTCCATCTTTTCGCCAGTACCAATAAATTTAATTGGTTTATCTACTACAGACTTTATTGATATGGCTGCACCACCTCGTGTATCACCATCTAATTTGGTAAGGATTACACCATCAAAATTCAAAATATCATTAAAAGCCTTTGCGGTATTTACGGCATCTTGACCTGTCATAGAATCCACCACAAATAAGGTTTCTTGTGGCTGAATCGCTTTATGGATGTTAGAGATTTCAGTCATCATGGCTTCATCT
>Ga0193951_1000184_pt1 | contig 28851 bp, 17 predicted proteins | sample BB_2_MG_FD_140370 | JGI IMG/M metagenome (GOLD analysis project Ga0193951, IMG submission 140370) | Microbial mat bacterial communities from the Broadkill River, Lewes, Delaware, United States - BB_2_MG | ecosystem: Environmental > Aquatic > Freshwater > River > Microbial mats | place: USA...
AACCTGTTTTATTTTAATATGCTTTATAAGCGAGTGTCCCTTGTTAATATTAAAAGTAAGGCAATTGGTGATACTTTGGCTTCTTATTATTTGACTAAAAGTTTTTGGGTGTCCCATAGTTTTGATAGTTTTGTTGGGTGTCCCATAGTTTTATCCCATAGTTTTAGTTTTGATAGTTTTGTTTAGTTAATCAATTTCCGGTATTGTGAAAGGCTTTATTTTATCATGTATCGCAATTGCTGTAATTTTGGCTGAAAATTAATGAAAAAATTTGAAATAAATACAAATAGATTAAACATCGAGTTAATGGATGAGGATGGAAGCCAACAGCTCTATGAAAAAAATTATTGGGGGCTTTGGAAAGTTAGTGTAAAAGGCAATGATGTTTTTATTGGTTACATACTGGTAAAGCCACTAAATATATCGAGTGAGTTCCCTGATGTTAATAACATAGAAATAGGCTGGCGTTTTAAACAAGAAAATTGGGGGCAGGGTTATGCCACAGAAGCTGCCAAAGCCGTTGCTGATAAAGTCACTGAACAAAAAAACATTAAAATTATTAGTGCCACGGCAGATGCGAGCAACATCGCATCAATTAGGATAATGGAAAAGTTGGGCATGTCTTTTATTAAAAACTACAACGATAAAACTAAAGGAGCGGACGTTACGTCTGTACTTTATTCTAAGGTGCTATAACACTAAAAATTTCAGTCTACTTATACCTGATTATTAATAAGTCTGAACCTTTCAAAATTAAAGCTTAACCTAAGTCTTAGTGGTATTATCGACATAAGATATTTATATGGATCTAAAATTGTTAGCTATACATTTTAGCCAATAATTTTAACCCGCTTAATACGGTGGTAACTGACAAGAGGTAACAATGGACTGTATAAACTGTGGAGAGAAAACATTTACAGATTGGGATGGAACTCATTTAAAGCTTTGCTCCGCCTGCAGCAAAGAATCAATTAGAAAAGATTTCAATCGTAAACAAGAGCAAGAAAAATTAGTAAAAAGCCCTGAAGTTACTAATACATTTAAATTTAGAACTATTATATTTATTTTGTTAGGTTTAATTACACCTTTATGGCTCATTACGCTGCCACTATTTTGGTATTTTGCTTATAAATCCTATGTTGCAGGAACTGCTTTGTATCCAGAAAGAACTGCTGGTGTTATTTCTAAATATGATGAGTTAAATAAATTAAAAAAGTTGTATGATTCTGGCGCTATAACAGAAGAAGAATTTAATTTAGAAAAACAAAAACTGTTGATGAAAACAAGTTAACATATTATTAAATGAACAGAAAACAGCTAGCAGTTCTTCTTAGTTACCTCTTCGTGAAGTGCTATATTTACAATGGAAATCATATATTGAATAATTAATTGTAAAGTAAATGAATTACCTGAAAAACAAGGCAAATTCATTGTCTCACTTCAATGTTTAATACACTTACTACAAGGTTAAATAGATTCTACTAACTTAATACCGTATAAATACGTTAAAATGTAGTCATTATCTTTGTTTTGAGCCTCTTATATTCATGAATACTAACAATACCGAAGTTGTTACACCTGCTAGCTTTACGCAGCTTAACCTTATTTCGCCTTTAGTCGCGCGCTTAGCCGAGCTGGAATATCAACAACCAACGCCTATTCAAGGACAGGCTATTCCTAATGTGCTAGCTGGGCGTGATCTCATTGCTGGCGCAAATACGGGCTCGGGTAAAACAGCGACGTTTGCGCTTCCTTTGTTGCAACAACTTTTTAATAAAAAAGCACAAAATAAAAAAAGCATGGGCAAGGAGGGCAATTTTGTTAGTGGGCTAATTTTAGTACCTACGCGTGAATTAGCGAAGCAAGTTGCTGACAGTATTCGATCTTATGCCGCACACCTTAATGGTGCGATTAAAACCGTGGCAGTATTTGGTGGTGTGTCGGCAAATACTCAAATGTTAGCCTTACGCGGTGGTACTGATATTTTAGTAGCAACGCCTGGGCGATTACTCGATTTGATATCAAGTAATGCTATTAAGCTTGATCGCGTTAAAACCTTGGTGTTAGATGAAGCCGATCGCATGTTGAGCTTAGGTTTTACTGAAGAGCTTTCTGCGTTATTAGCGTTAATGCCAACGCAAAAGCAAACGTTATTATTTTCTGCAACCTTTCCAGAGCAAGTTAAAGTATTAACGGCACAATTACTTAACAATCCTGTTGAGATACAGGTACAAAATGCTGATGCTAGCACTTTAGTTCAACGTGTTTTTACCGTGAATAAAGGCGAAAAAACAGTATCACTTGCGCATCTAATAAAACAGCATAAATGGCGACAAATGCTGGTTTTTGTTAATTCTAAAAAGGGTTGTGAACATCTTGCTTATAAACTTTCCAAGCATGACATTGTCGCCGAAGTATTTCACGGCGATCAAGGACAAGGCGCTCGTAATCGTGTGCTCGATGGATTTAAAGCTGGTGATATTGACGTGCTAATTGCAACTGATATCGCAGCCAGAGGCTTAGATATTGAAAAACTGCCCGTTGTTATTAATTTTGATTTACCAAGAAGCCCATCAGATTACATGCATCGCATTGGTAGAAGTGGCCGTGCTGGCGAAGTGGGATTAGCGTTATCCTTGATTGATTATGAAGATTATCATCATTTTAAAATCATCGAAAAGAAGAATAAGATCATACTTGAACGAGAAGAAATTATTGGTTTTGAAGTTGATGAAACACTTATTGATCCGTCTTTTTCTGCAAATAAGCCAATGGCGCCGCCAGAAGGTAGGGGTAAAAATAGTGGTAAGAAAAAAGCGAAAAAGAATTTAAAAAGTAAGTCGTCTATTAATACCGATATTTGGGCGGGTTATTTAACATCAGATTCTGAGTAACGCTTAAATATAGATAAGAAAACAAGAAGTAATACACTCAAGTGTTAGCCAGCGTTAGTTTACATTGTTACTAACGCTAGCGTATTTATGGTATTCGCTATCTTTTACCTTTTCTGTCATTAAATTGGTTGTCTGCAAATCGCGTTAACCCTTTTTTATGTGCTGGTGTTCTTTTTCCTTTACCTTGCCCTTGTTTAGGTCTATTTTGTCCAGGGCTGCTTTTAAAGCCATGTGCATTATTTTTACCTTGTCGTCTATCATTATTTTGATTACGTTGCTCATTACGTGTTTCTCTTGGCACTAGGCAGCCTGGTGCTGAGCCAATTAATTTACTTAGCCCCATTTTTGTTAATGCTGCACGTATTTCTGGCCAATTATTTTGATCGTGGTAACGTAAAATAGCTTTATGTAATCGGCGTTGAATTGTGCCTTTAGGAACAGTAACTGTACCGTCATCTCTAGCGATATTTTTACTAGTTACATTACGTAAAGAGTTAATCTCGGTGTGATATAACGTTGTTGCATTGGCTAAAGGTGATGGGTAAAAATTCTGTACTTGATCAAGTTTAAAGTCGTTATTTTTTAGCCATAGTGCTAAGTTAACCATGTCTCTGTCGGTTGTTCCTGGGTGTGCAGAAATAAAGTAAGGAATTAAATACTGCTTTTTACCTGCGACTTTAGAGTAATGATCAAACATTTCTTTAAATTTATCATAGCTACCCATACCAGGCTTCATCATATTAGCTAATGGACCCGTTTCGGTATGCTCTGGTGCTATTTTTAAATAACCACCAACATGATGAGTTGCTAATTCTTGCACATATTCAGGATGTTCAATGGCTAAATCGTAACGAACACCTGATGCTATAAGTACCTTTTTAATACCTTTTACTTTTCTCGCTTTTCGATACAGCTCTATCGTTGGCGTGTGATCTGTATCTAAATGACCACAGATGGTTGGCCACACACAAGAAGGTTTACGACAAGTTGCTTCAGCTTTTTCACTTTTACAATTAAGCTGATACATATTGGCAGTAGGGCCACCTAAATCAGAAATAACGCCAGTAAAACCTGGTACTTTAAGTTTTATATCTTCAATTTCAGCAATAATAGATTCATGAGAACGAGACTGAATAATACGGCCTTCATGCTCGGTAATAGAGCAAAAAGTACAACCACCAAAGCAGCCTCGCATAATGTTGATAGACGTTTTAATCATGTCGTAAGCGGGGATTTTAGCATTACCATAACTTGGGTGTGGTACACGTTGATAAGGCAAACCAAATACACCATCCATTTCATCTTGCGAAAGAGGTTTGGCAGGTGGGTTCAACCAAATAATTCGGCTGCCATGAGATTGAACTAAAGGTTTTGCCGATGTTGGGTTTACTTCTTGATGAAAAATACGAGATGCATGCGCATAAAGGACTTTATTGTCTTTAACTTGTTCAAAAGTAGGCAAGTTAATATAAGTATTCTCCCAAGGTTTAGCCTTTTTTTCCCATGTAGTATTGCGAGAATAACTAGTTTTACTTTCATTAAAATCTGAAATATTGATTACTTGTGCAGTTTTTGTAATATCTTTTAAATCGCTATTTGCTTCAGCCGTGGCGGCTTCATTGTCGCTACAACTTTCTGAGGTTATTTCAGCATAAGGATTGATTATAGGTTCTATTTTACCAGGTCTGTCAATATCACGTGAATCTATACCTTTCCAACCGGGTAGGGCTTGGCTCGCTAAAAATGCACTACCACGAACATCCGTGATTTTTTTAACGTCTTCACCTTTAGCAATACGGTGTGCTATCTCAATAAGAGGACGCTCTGCATTACCGTATATGAGTAAGTCAGCTTTTGAGTCAAATAATACTGAGCGGCGAACTTTATCAGACCAATAATCATAATGAGCGATACGGCGTAAACTTGCTTCTATGCCGCCAATAATAACAGGAACGCCTTTAAATGCTTCTTTACAACGTTGAGTATAAGCAGTTACTGCACGGTCGGGGCGTTTGCCACCTTCATCATTTGGTGTATAAGCATCATCATGACGCATACGACGTTCAGCGGTATAGCGGTTTATCATGGAATCCATATTACCCGCGGTAACACCAAAAAATAGATTTGGTTTACCAAGCTCCATAAAGGCATCTTTTGAGCGCCAATCAGGTTGCGCAATAATACCAACACGAAACCCTTGCGATTCTAGCATTCTGCCAATAACTGCCATGCCAAAACTTGGGTGGTCTACGTAAGCATCACCTGTGACAATAATAATATCGCAGCTATCCCAGCCCAATACGTCCATTTCTTTTCTCGACATAGGAAAAAATGGTGCTGTACCGTACATTTCGGCCCAATATTTTGGGTAGTCGAATAAGGATGGCTGTTGTGCTTTGATCATAGAAGAACTCAATTTATTTGGTAATATTCAGCATGCTGAAACTTAGCGCGCGATTATAACAAAAATTGAGTGGTTTTTCTAAAGGTATCTATTATCTTTAAATACAATGCACTTATGTTGGTATTAATTGGATAAATTTAAAAAGAGTTAGTTGGCTAGGTTTTAATGTAATTTACATTGTTCCATTAAGAAACAATGTGTTTTTCCTTTTTTTGCAGATATTTCGAGTTCTGCAATTTCATCAGCGTTAAATAAACTATTCGATAAAATAACAGCAGAGCAATTACCTTTACTTAATACTGAGGTAATTTGTGCTAATGCTATTTTTGCTCGGTTAGTTACAGAGCTTTTATAATTCACCATAAGTATTTTTGATACATCTACACCATGTGTTTTCGCTAGTTTCTCAATAGAGTTTTCTTCTGGGTTAATAAATAATAACCATTTCTTTTCTTGCTTATGTTGATGGCAGATATGGGCATATTGACTTGAAAGCTCGAAGTCGTTTGTGACGTTAGTATGTTGAAACCAATTTATATTTAATGGTGTTGCTGTATTAAAACTATTTTTTAATTTATTGATATTATTGGTGTTAGTGTTAATCATTATTAATTCCCTTAAGGCATATTAAGTAAAAATAGACATACTGTGTTTATATACAGTATGTCTATTTTGTTTAATATTCAACCTTTTTTTGTAATTAATTTATAATTTAGTTTCATTCACGAATAGATCAGAAAAATAAAATTTCTTTATAGCAGCATTTAATAGATTTTGTTATGGTGTTTGATACATTGAAAGTTTTCATTTGATAAGTCTTAACCCTTCCAATTAATAATTATAATTGGTTAAGCAATGAGTATAACTATGTTTAGTAACATGAAGATAATACTGGCGGATGACCATCCTTTATTTCGCCAAGCGTTGACGCTTACGTTAAAGTCAAATTTTAGTGGTGCAAAAATTTTTGAAGCACAAACTATTCCCGATCTTGAACAGCATTTACAAAGTGTAAATGATGTTGATTTATTATTACTTGATCTTGATATTCCAGGTGCAAAAGGATTTGACAGCTTAATTGCCATTAGGCGTACATACCCTGAGCTAGGAGTGGTTATTATTTCTGGTTTTGAAGATAAAGAGACCATTTATAAAGCGATGAACTATGGTGCGGCAGGCTTTATTCCTAAATCTACGCCTGTGCCAGAAATGGTTATTGCGATAAAAGAAGTACTAAGCGGTACGTTGTGGACCCCTGATGGTAAGTTTAATGGTCATGATACCGAAAAAAATATTGCAAGTGAGAAAGTCGCGTCGTTAACTCCAAAACAACATAAAATATTATTAATGTTTGCTGATGGTTTATTAAATAAACAAATTGCTTATGAATTAGGATTATCTGAATCTACAATCAAAAGTCATGCAAGCACTATATTTTTAAAATTAGGTGTTAGAAGCCGCACTCAAGCAGTAATCCTTTTGAATGAAGTGCAATCAAGTCAGAGCGTTTTTGGTCAAACTTCTATCGAATAGCTGAACGCTCTGATATCTATCTAGTGCTAAATTGATTGTTAGCACTACTTATTTGCATAGTTCTTAGCGAGCTCTTTTGTTAGTAATGCGCTCATAAGCGCTCGTAAAGCTAGCGGTTTAATAATTTTTTGTAAGTAACTAATATTATTTTGTTTGGCAAGTGCCATCAGGTTTTCATCTGTGGTTGCTGTTATTAGTACTGCTGGTAAAGAATATTGACTTGTTGACCTTAGCTGCTTAATTAATTCAATTCCGTTAATTTGATGGTCGTTGTTTTCTTTGTTGCGCTCATCATTTCTTAGCTTATGCATCGTTAGGTTTAAATCTTCATTTTTAGCTTCGGTTAGCTGATAATCAACCAAAAAAATGTCTATTTCATCTTCGTGTTTTCTATAAATTTCTTTGGCTTGTTGAGCGTTAATTGCGGTAAATACTTGGCATTGCCATGCCCTTAACAATGTTGACATTCCCTCAAGTATTGCTTGTTCATTATCAACACATAAGACGCCGACACCTTGTAAATTCATACTAGCAGTAGGTTGTACTTGTTGATCTTTCAACATAGATTGAATAATTGGAACATTAATACTAAATAAGCAACCGTGTCCGGCTTGAGATCTGAGATTGATTTTATGATCCAAAATATTGGCTAAACTTTGTGCTATGTTTAAACCCAGCCCTAGCCCTTTAGGTCCCATATAATGACTGCTTTTTAATTGGGTAAACTGTTCAAATACTTGTTTTTGTTTTTCTATTGGGATACCGGGACCATTATCAAATACTTGAATAGAAAGCTCATTTCCTTGTCGACGACAGCCTAATAACACTTTATTTTTTTTGTTGCTTTTATTTGTGTGTGCATAACGAAAAGCGTTACTTAAGAAGTTTTGGATAATCCTTGAAAGTAAGGTTATGTCACTAGCAACAAACAGTTTGCTTGTTTTACAGTGAAACTCTATTTGGTACTCATCTGTTAGCGCATTAAATTCACTGGTTAGCATAATGAACAGTTTCTCTACAGAAATTGACTCAATGCTGGGATCAATATTACCGCTTTCAATACGAGAGATTTCATTGAGATCAAGCAATAAGCTATTCGCTATTTCTAAAGAGTTATCTATTTTATTTATTTGTTCGCGAACGTCATGACTGACTTTAGGGTTTAAAGATACTGAAGATGAAAATAGTCTAGCAGCCGATAAGGGTTGTAGTAAATCGTGGCTACATGCTTTTAAATATTGACTTTTTTTAATATGCGCCTGTACGGCTTTAGCTTTTGCTTGTGCTAATTCGAAGTTAGCTTGTGCAAGTTCTTTATTTGCTTGCTCTAATTCTGCAGTACGAAATTGTACTCTTGATTCAAGGTCTGTGTTTTCATCTTTGAGGACTTTTTCTGTTTGACGATATTTAGTGATATCAGAAAATATCATGACAAAACCACCACCTGGGATAGGGTTTCCTTCAATATGAATGTTTTTGCCATTTTTGAGTTTATACTCGGAGTTGTGACGACTACCCGCTTTAATAAATTCGATACGTTTTTCAACTTGTTGATTAATATCTTTAATAAAATAGTCTTGTTGACTTAGGTTGAAATAAATTAACTGACCGATAGGGCAGCCGATATAAATAATGTCACTGGGGTAATTGAAAATATCTACGTATTGTTTATTCCATGCGACTAATTTAAGTTCGCTATCAATAACGGATATTCCTTCACTAACATTTTCAATAGCGCTTTGTAGCACTGTTCGGCTAAATTCTAGTTGCTGGGTAGAGTTGTCTTCAACTAACTTAGCGACTTGATCGAAGGGCATGGTTTGGCCACTGATCGCAAAAGAAGTCACAAGTTTTGCTGATGCTGAGCCTAATACTCGAGCTAGCGTTGTTTCGGCGTGTAGTAATATAGTTTCATTAAATTGTTTACTGTGTTTGTTACGGTAAGGACGATGAAATTGCTTAAAGCATTGTTTTGCTTTTTCTTGACCAATAAAACGGGCAACTAAAAACTCGAGTTCAACAATGTCAACTTTGGGCTGAGTAGGCAAATTCCACTGCGTGTGTAGTCTATTTTTATAGAAAAATTTACTTTGCATTTGCTCTCGAATACTCTGTCTTGTTAATAAAGAAATCAGCCAAAGTGAAATAATGTTGATAAGCAACCCAAGTAAGGTGACTACAGTCGTTTTAGGTAAGTCACTATTTACAAAAGGGTGTTGGTATAAACCTAATTGTGGTAGTAAATTAAAGAGCACCCAAATAGTAAAGCCGCTGCTTATTCCTGTTAGTACACCTGCAAGTGTTGCTTTACGCCAATAAAATGCGACAAATAAAGCAGGCCCCACTTGAGCTATTGCGCCAAAAGCAACTTCACCTAGTGATGATAGAGTATCTGGTGGCGACAGTAATAAAAGGCCATAACTTAAGAAAATAACAAAGAGGACGAGTGCTTTACGAATAAATAAAAGTTGCGATTGAAAATGATTAAAATTGTGATGTTGTTTATGCGAAAACTTAAACATTAACGGGAACACAATTTCATTACTGAGCATAGTACTTAACGCGATTGTAGATACAATTACCATTGAGCTTGCGGCAGAAATAGCGCCCAAAAAGGAGAATAAAGACAGCCATACTTCGCCATGAAAAGCAGGTAAAAAAAGCACATAAGCATCCGCTGGCAATGAATCTCCATAATTCAAATGGCCGGCCAACCCTAATGGGCCAGCGAAAAAAGCAAAAATAAGCACGTAAATAGGCAAAAGCCATCTCGCCATGGCACTTGTTTTCTGCTCTTTTATTTCAACAAACATAACTTGAAATTGTCTTGGTAAACACAAAAAAGCAGACATAACAATAATTAGCATGCCGAACATACCAACAAAGTTAGAAAAATCAAATTGTTGCTTAATACTTAATTGATCTTTTGATAGCGCCCAAATATCCATTGGCGAGTCATAAATAATAAAACACACAAACAAGCCTACCAAAAGAAAAGCGATTAATTTTACGAGTGATTCAAAAGCAATGGCAATCATTACGCCAGGGTGACGCTCTGTTATATCAATTGTACGAATACCAAAAATAATAGTAAATACGGCCAAAATAATGCTAACAATTAACCCTATTTTCCAAATAGGTAAATGCTGGGTTTCTTGTAAAATTTGATAGGAATAAATAATCGCTTTTAGTTGCAAGGCTATATACGGCATAGTTCCGATTAAAACGACTATGGTAATAATAACGGCCAAACTTTGAGATTTACCAAAACGTGCGGAAAGTAAGTCAGCTATAGAGGTTATTTTAAGTTGTAAGCTTGTTTTTATCATCCGCTGAATAAAAGGCCAAGCAAATACAAATAATAAGATAGGAGCTAAATATACTGAAATGTAGGTATAGGAATTATTAGCTGCTTGTGCACTTGTACCTAAAAAACCCCATGAAGTGCAATAAACCCCTAAAGATAAGGCATAAATAATGGCTTGTTGTTTAGTTTTTAGTTTATTTCTGTATTTACCACCTAAGTGGGCAATCAGAAATAATAAACTTATATAGCCAATGCTAACGCTAACCAATAACCAATTTGCAAACATACTTATTCCAGAAAACTAAACCTTCTTACTAAATTTACCATAGTTCACTGACAATATATTTCTATATTTCTATAACTTAAGTACTAGTACTTTGGTTATTTAAACACCTAATACTAAAGGACTAAGCGCTAGGTGCTAAGTCTTATTGCCGATTGTTACATTTGTTTACTGTTCTATTATGTTTTTGAACAAAGAGAATAACAAAACAATAAATACAAAAAGTAAAACTATAAATAAAAAATATAAAAAAGGGGAAATAGTAATGTTTAGCAATAAGTCTACAAAAAATAAATCTAAAAAATTATTACTTGCTGGAAGTCTACTTTTAGCTACGGGTGTCGCTAATGCAGCTTACGATATTAAGTTGACGGATGAAGATAGCCTATCTTTTGGTGGCTACATTAAAGTGGATGCTCGCTATGTTGATGGCGATGTTGCATACCGACCATATTGGGCCGGATCAGGTACTAAGCTAGATGAAAGCGCTTCTCAGTTTAATCTTTTTGCCAATGAAACACGCTTCAATATGAAATATACCCATGATGATGTTATGGGGTTTATTGAAATGGACTTTTGGGGAGGCGGGGGTAATGAGATTGTTTCTAATTCTGCTAACCCTCGTATTCGTCATGCGTTTATTAAGTATAAAGATGTATTAGTTGGGCAAACATGGTCAACTTTTATGAATACTAGTGCTATTCCTGAGTCAGCCGATTTTGCTGGCGCTACCTTAGGTTTAGTTTTCATTCGACAAGGTCAAGTTCGCTATACCATGGGAGATTTTCAAGTATCAATTGAAAATCCTGAAAGCTGGGGTGGCGATACCGCTAATGACAGTATTCCCGATGTTGTTGCGCGTTATAACCTAAAAGGTGACTGGGGAAATATTTCTTTTTCTGCATTAGGTCGTCAGCTAAATACTAATTTAGGTAATACCGAAACAGCGATAGGTGCTTCAATTGCTGGCCGCATTAAAACAATCGGTAAAGATGATCTTAGGTTCCAACTTCATCAAGGCGAAGTAGGTCGTTATGTTGGTGCAGGTTTTACTCCCGATATTTTCACTAAAACAGATGTGAATGGCAATGTCATTGAAGAAGTGGAAGATGTTACTTCTTATCTTGTTGCTTATCGTCATTATTGGACTGACACTTTAAGAAGTACTGTACTTTATGGTGCTGCTGATGCGGACTCTTCAGGTGCAGATCGTCGTCAATGGGGTGTGAATTTATTTCAAAATTTAACCAAGCAACTAGCCGTTGGTGTTGAAGTAGGTAACTTCACCATGAAAGAGCAAGACGCTGATTCTAATTACGCACAACTTTCACTGCAATACGTACTTTAGTTTTCAAGTAAAGCGTTGTTGACGTAACAGTTCCCATTTTGTTGTTACGTTTTGGTGGGGGGATATTCCCCCACTTTTTTTAAACGCATCTATTATTTTTATTTATTTAGGAGAGGGAGTATGGCTGAGTCAATACTCAAAGTAGAGCAAGTTTCATTAGCATTTGGTGGTGTGAAAGCGCTAACTGATGTTAGCTTTGAAGTTCCCCGAGGCTCTGTATTTTCGATAATCGGCCCAAACGGTGCTGGTAAAACGTCCATGCTTAATTGTATATCTGGCCGTTATCGCCCTAATTCAGGCAATATCATTTTTAATGATCAAAATGTCACTAAGTTGTTGCCAAATGATAGGGCCGACCTTGGTATGGGGCGTACTTTTCAAAACCTAGCTTTATTTGGTCACATGTCGGTATTAGACAATATTATGGTTGGTCGTCACCACCTATTAAAAAATAATTGGCTTACAGGCCCACTATATTGGGCTTCAAATGCACAAAAAGAAGAGTTAGCACATAGACGATACGTCGAAGAAGTTATTGATTTTTTAGAAATTTCTCATATCAGAAAATCGGTTGCCGGCACGCTATCTTATGGTTTACGTAAACGCGTCGAGTTAGCAAGAGCAATAGCTTTAAAGCCAGAATTAATTTTACTTGATGAGCCCATGGCGGGAATGAACCTGGAAGAAAAAGAAGACATGGCTCGTTATATCCTCGATTTAAACGAAGAGTTTGGTATTACCGTTGTGATGATTGAACATGACATGGGAGTGGTTATGGATATTTCCCATCAGGTGATGGTGCTCGATTTTGGTAAAAAACTAATTTCTGGTTTACCTGATGAAGTGATGGCTGACCCACATGTGAAACGTGCTTATCTTGGTATAGAAGATGACGATATTGAGAAAGCAACAGTCTATGCAGAAAAGGAGGCTAGCTAATGTCAAGTTTAACAGAAGTAGCAGCAAATAAAGATTTTGATATGGGTGAATTAGATACCTTTCCTAAAATACTTCGTCACAATGCCTTGAAACACCCAAATGATATTTCAATGCGTGAAAAAGAGTTTGGTATATGGAATGAATTCACTTGGTTAGATTATCAAAACCGCGTTAAGTGGCTTGCTCTATCATTAAGAGAATTAGGTATTCAACCTAAAGATGCAATTGCTTTATTAGGTGATAACCGTCCAGAGTGGGTTTGGGGTGAAATATGTGCCCATGCAATGGGCTGTTATTCTATTGGGATTTTCCAAGATTCATTACATGAAGAAGTGGTTTATTTACTTAATAAAAGTAATGCGACTGTTGTGATTGCGGAAGATGAAGAGCAGTGTGACAAATTACTTGAGTTAGGCGAAGACATTCAAGATGTAAAAATTATTGTTTATTGCGACCCTCGTGGTATGCGTAAATATGATGATAAACGATTAGTGAATATTGAAGACCTTTATAAGCAAGGACAAGCAATAGATAAAGCGTCTCCTGAGTTATATGACCTATATGTTGACTCTACACGTGCAGAAGAAACCGCTATTTATTGTACTACTTCAGGTACAACGTCTAAGCCTAAAATAGCTTTTTTAGGTGGCGGAAATTTTGTAAAACACTGTAGTTCATACTTGCGAGCAGATCCTCGCCAAGCTGGTGATAACTACGTTTCAGTTCTTCCTTTACCTTGGATTATGGAGCAAGTCTATGCTGTTGGCCAAGCATTAATAGCAAGACAAATTGTTAATTTTGTTGAAGAGCAAGAAACCTTAATGGCTGATTTACGAGAAATAGGGCCAAGCTTTGTATTACTTGCGCCACGTGTTTGGGAAGGCATTTTAGCTGACGTAAAAGCTCGTATGATGGATTCAACACCATTAAAACAAAAGTTATTTGATTATGCCTTTGCCTTAGCTGAAAAAGCACAGAACCAAGGAAAACGCTCTTGGCTCGCCGATTTATTATTAATGAATGCGTTAAAAGATCGATTAGGTTTTACTTTTTTGAAATCTGCCGCAACAGGTGGTGCCGCGATGGGACCTGATACTTTTAGGTTCTTCCAAACTATTGGTGTGCCTTTACGTCAACTTTATGGTCAAACTGAACTATGTGGTGCTTATACCGTGCATGAAGCAAATGATGTTGATTATGACAGTGTTGGTATCGCTTTTGATAGTGCCGAAGTAAAAGTGATTAACACCGATAAAGCAGGCGTAGGTGAAGTTATCGCCAAAACCGTTGGTATGTTTACCGGCTATTTAGATAACCAAGAAGCATATGACGAAGATGTTATTGATGGTTGGATGCATACAGGAGACGCCGGTTACTTTAAACCATCAGGTCACTTGGTGATTATCGATCGTATTAAGGATCTGGCGAAAACAAGTAACGGTGTGCAGTACTCTCCACAATACATTGAAAATAAATTGAAATTTTCATCTTTCATTGGTGAGGCCGTTATTCTCGGTAAAGATAAGCCGTATTTGAGCGCACTTATCTGTATCCGTTTTTCAATCGTATCAAAATGGGCTGAGCAGCACGGCTACAGTTTTACTAATTATACTAGCTTGTCAGCCTTACCTGAAGTGTATGAGAAATTAAGCGAAGAAATAGAAAAAGTTAACGATACGTTACCCGATGCTCAAAAAATTAATAAATTTATCTTACTTTATAAAGAATTAGACGCTGATGATGGTGAATTAACTCGTACCCGTAAAGTGCGCCGTAGTGTTATTGCAGACAAGTATGGAGACATTATTACGTCTATTTATGATAACAAAGAAAAAGTTGATATAGATACTGTGATTACCTTCCAAGATGGTGGGAGCTCACGCATTAAAACTCAGCTTAAGGTATCTACGTTAATCGAAAGTGATGGTAGTGCAACTACAGCAAATAATGTTAGCCAAATAGAGAGGAAAGCATCATGAATTTTGAACTCTTAATTCAATTAGTAGTAAACGGACTGATAGTTGGTTTGTTATATGGCGTCATTGGGATGTGTTTCGTTTTGGTTTACAAATCAACCCAAATTGTAAACTTTGCCCAAGGTGAATTTCTGTTGATTGGTGCCTGGGTTTGTTGGGCATCACTTATTTACTTAGAGCTACCATTTTTTGCTGGTTTCTTACTATCGCTTTGCTTTATGGCTGCTTTTGGGGTGTTACTACAAATGATAGTGCTAAGACCTATGATAGGCGAGCCTATTATCTCTGTGATTATGGTAACGATTGGCTTATCAATATTTTTCCAAGCACTAATGAAGTGGATATTTGGTGTGTCACCACAAAGTTACCCTCAAGTATTTGATACTCAAACAATTAATATTATGGGATTAAATATTGAGATGGCGTACTTAATGAGTACCATTATTGCCTTAGTTATCATGATAGCTTTCTACTTATTCTTTAAACATTCTAAACACGGTCTAGCAATGCGCGCTACTGCTTTTGACCAACAAGTATCACAAAGCTTAGGTATATCTGTTAAACACGTTTTTGCGATGAGTTGGGGAATTGCCGCAACTGTTTCAGCAACGGCAGGTATTGTGATTGGCATGGTAAATGGGGTTTCAGATTCACTTTCTATTATGGGAATTAAAGTTTTTCCAGCGGTTATTTTAGGCGGATTAGATTCCATTATCGGTGCCATTGTCGGTGGTTTAATTATCGGTGTGTTAGAGAATGTTGCCGAGTTTTTTGATAGCCAATATTTAAACATTGGCAATATGTATGACATAGCACCATTTTATGTCTTGTTAATCATTCTTTGGTTCAAGCCTTATGGGTTGTTCGGTACTAAAGACATTGAGCGTATATAACGCGACTTAATTAACAAAAAGAATAATTATTAGGAGTAACTTATGTCGAGCTTAACTATGCGTCCGTGCGGAGATTTCCGTACCAGCTATAAACAAGACAATACAATTTTTGAAACGAAAACCATTCGTTGGGTGACTATATTTACCATCATAGCGTTGTGCTTTGCACCGGTATTACTTGACGGATACTTTATTACCTTATTGATTCAAATATCCTATTTAGGCATTGCAGCACTGGGGTTAAATATTTTAGTGGGATACACCGGACAAATATCGTTAGGTCATGGGGCTTTCTTTGGCTTTGGCGCATTTGCCTCAGCTTGGTTGAATACAAGTTTTAATATACCTGTGTTTTTGTGTATTCCTTTAGCTGGTTTTTTAACCATGGCGGTTGGCATGATGTTTGGTGCACCGGCGGCAAGAATTAAAGGCTTATACCTAGCAATAGCAACATTAGCATCGCAATTTATTATTGAGGATTTCTTTGCTCGTGCTGAGTGGTTCTCGGGTGGTGCATCAGGCTCTATGGCAGAGCCAGTAAAATTATTTGGTTTTGTTTTTGATACCGACCAAAGTTTTTATTATATCGCGCTGTTTGCCTTAGTTTTTATGTTTATTTGGGGATGTAATTTAATGCGCAGCCGTGATGGGCGAGCTTTTATAGCGGTACGAGACCATTATTTATCAGCTGAAATTATGGGCGTTAAATTAAATAAATACCGTTTATTATCCTTTGGTATTTCTTCATTCTATGCCGGTATTGGCGGTGCATTATACGCGCATTACTTAGGTTATGTATCTGCAGAAGGTTTTACCATTATGATGTCTATTCAATTCTTAGGCATGATTATTATTGGTGGCTTAGGGTCTATTAAAGGCACATTAATGGGCGTTATCTTTATGGTGTTTTTACCTGAAGTATTATCAAGCGGTGTTGGTTTTATGAAAATGACTGATTGGGGCAATATTCCAATGGTCATCGATGGTTTAGCTTACATTAAAGAAATGGCAATTGGTTTGGTTATTATCGGATTTTTAATTTTTGAGCCAGAAGGTCTATCACATCGCTGGACGCAAATTAAAAACTATTGGAAATTCTATCCATTTGCTTACTAAGTGCTTTGTTTAAGTTATTAGTAAGTCATGGAGAATAAGATGAAGTTAAGTTTATGGGGAGAATTTTAGCTTAACTTCTGAATAAAATGTAAAAAAGTTTAACAATCTAATATATAACAATAAGTTAAGGAACATCACATGAGAAAAACTATAAATAAAAAATTATTACTAAGTTCAATTGCGACTACTGTTTTGTTAAGTGCTATTAGCCAAGCACAAGCACAAGATTCTGTTTTTGTTGGTCATTTGGCAGATATGTCGGGTCCAACAGCATTTGTTGGTAAAAATTATGCTGATGGTGTACGAGACTCTCTCGCCTATATAAATGCTAATGGTGGCATTAGTGGGACTAGACTTGAATCTGAAACAATTGATTATGCTTATAAAGTACCACAAGCGATTGCCAATTATAAAAAATGGAAAACGCGTAAAAATATGGTGGCGATGCAAGGTTGGGGAACGGCAGATACTGAAGCATTAATCTCTTTTGTTGCTCGTGATAAAACGCCTGTTTTTTCTGCGTCTTATTCCGGACATTTGACTGATCCAACCGCTAAAAATCCACATACGAAAAAGCCAGCACCATATAATTTCTTTTATGGAGCATCTTACTCTGATGCTTGTCGTGGTTTAGTTCAGTGGGCCGCTGATGATTGGAAAAAGCAAGGTAAAGACGGCAAACCCAAATTTACCCATATAGGCGCCAACCATCCATTTCCAAATGCTCCAAAAGCTGCTTGTGCAGAGTATGCTGAAGAACTCGGTTTTAATGTGCTACCACCCGTTGTTATTTCTATGAAACCTGGCGATTTTAAAGCCCAATGTTTAAGTATTAAAAGCTCAGGCTCAAATTATGGTTATATCGGTAACTTAGGTGGTTCAGTTCAATCGTTAGTTAAATCGTGTAGTACTGTTGGTGTTGATATTCAATTTATGTCAAATATTTGGGGCGGTGATAAAGAAGTCTTTGCAGCTGCAGGCGAAGGAATTCAAGACTATATATTCCCAACGATGACCCCTTTTTGGGGAGATGATGTACCTGGCATGAAGCTGCTACGTGAAATTTCTAAAATGTCAGATGAATCAGGTAAAGAAGAACGTGTTCATCACTATATTCGTGGTGTTTGTTCAACTTACTTTATGAAAGAAGCAATGGAGTGGGCTAAAGACAATGGTGGTATTACTGGTGAAAATATCAAAAAAGGGATGTATGTTCATAAAGATTGGGTGCCAAAGGGGTTAGAAGGTGTTTGTTTAGCTGCTAATTGGACGAGTGAAGATCACCGTGGTGTTAACCAAGTTAACATTTACAAAGGCAACTATAACGATGGTGATATAAAAATTGAAAAAGTATCACAAGTTACCTTAGACCGTCGCGATGATTGGTTAGGTTATTAATTTTAACTTATTAATTTCAAGTAAGCGATTGCAGCACCAATGATGTCATTGGTGCTAGTCATAACCACTCATTGCGTTATTTAGCGCTGTGGTTGTGGCGATAACTTGATGATTTTTAGCGTAATAAAATTAGTTAGCGAGTTTGTGATTATATCTAATGGGTATTGATTTCAAATTAGACAAATATAAAGATTTTAACGGAGCCTATAAATATGTCTCAGGCAGCAGCAAAAATTCAAACAGCCACACCTATGTTATCAGTTAACAATATAGAAGTTGTTTATGACGAGGTTATCCAAGTACTTCGAGGAGTATCTTTAGATGTACCAGAAGGTGATGTTGTTACTTTACTTGGACCTAACGGGGCAGGAAAATCGACAACATTAAAAGCGATTTCTGGACTTTTAAAGACAGAATATGGTGAGGTCACTAAGGGTGATATCACTTTTATGGGCGAACGTATCGACAAAAAGAACGCAGAAGATGTTGTGCGTAGTGGACTTTTTCAGGTAATGGAAGGGCGTCGTATTATTGAAGATATGACATCAATTGAAAATTTGAAATTAGGTGCTTATACCCGAAACGACTCTCAAATCAATCAAGATATAGAGATGGTTTTTCATTATTTTCCAAGGTTAAAGGAGCGTACCGGCTTAGCAGGGTATTTGTCGGGTGGCGAACAGCAAATGTTGGCGATTGGTAGAGCATTAATGGCACGTCCTAAAATGATCTGTTTAGATGAGCCATCGATGGGCTTATCACCATTGTTAGTAAAAGAAGTTTTTGGAATTATTAAGAAAATAAATGTAGATCAAGGTATTACCATGTTATTGGTCGAACAAAATGCTAACTATGCAATAAAGGCTGCTGATTATGGTTATATTATGGAATCAGGGAAAATAGTGCTTGATGGTACGCAAGAACAATTAATGAGTAATGAGGATGTGAAAGAATTCTATTTAGGTGGCGGTAATGAAGAACGCAAAAGTTTTAAGAATTTAAAATCTTATAAACGACGTAAACGTTGGTTATAAGATTGTACTTAATGATTTATTGCCATGTTGAGCTTCGTTTTATTTTGTAAACATTAAATGGCTTGACGGTGAACTTAAAAGTACATTGCAAATTTAAATAATAATAAACGTTATCATAAGAGATTATCGAGTGACCATGAATAAATACTTTTACGAGAGTGAGTGCGAGAGCTCACCATTGCGAGAGCAAGCATTATTAAGACGTTTGGCAGATTTTATCAATTATGCTAAACAGGAGTGTGAACATTATAAGGAAACGCTAGCTCATATTGATGGAGAGAAAATCACTAGCCGTGAATTATTAGCTCAGCTTCCTATTACCCGAAAGTCAGATTTAATACGTTTGCAGGCTAAGCAATCTCCTTTAGGTGGATTAAACGCTGCAAAAGCTAATTTAGGTCGAATCTTTCAATCACCAGGTCCTATTTATGATCCTGAAAACACGAAAGATGATTGGTGGCGTATGGGCCAAGCTTTTTACGCCGCGGGATTTAGGCAAGGTGAACTTGTTCAGAATTGTTTGTCTTATCATTTAACGCCGGGCGGTTTTATACTTGACTCAGGCGCTAGAGCTTGTGGTTGTATCGTGATTCCTGCAGGTCCAGGACAAACAGATCAACAACTCGATATTATTGAACACTTAAAACCACAAGGCTATGCCGGTACACCTTCATTTTTAAAAATTTTATTAGATAAAGCCAAAGCTGAAAACCGAGACGTATCTAGTATAACTAAGGCGTTGGTTACTGGTGAAGCTTTACCTAAACCCTTAAGAGCCGAGTTAGCTGCTGCAGGAATTGATACTTTGCAAGCCTATGCGACTGCTGATGTTGGTCTTATTGGCTTTGAATCACAAAGTGATGAAGGGTTAATCATCGCAGAGGATTTGCTGGTTGAAATAGTGCGACCAGGAAGTTTAGAGCCTGTGGCTGAAGGCGAAGTGGGTGAGGTTGTTGTTACTAGTTTTAATGTAGATTATCCACTTATTCGCTTTGCTACTGGAGATTTATCTGCTGTGAAGTTAGGTGTAAGTGACTGTGGTCGGACGAATATGCGTATTAAAGGCTGGCTAGGACGTGCTGATCAAACAACTAAAGTGAAAGGTATGTTTGTTCATGCAAGTCAAATTGAGCAGGTGAGACAAGCTTATCCTTACATTGCTAAAATGCGCCTAGTAGTCTCGCAAGCTAATTATAATGATAAAATGCATCTACAGTGTGAAGTAACAGACAATAAGTATTTAAAAGAAGATGTTACCAATATGCTTGATAGAATTAGTAGCACATTAAAAAAGGTTACTAAATTAACCGGTACGATAGAGTTTGTTGCACTTGGGTCGCTTGCTGATGATGGCAAAGTGATTGATGATTTGCGAACTATTGATTGAGTTTAGGGAAGTTAATTGTATAAAAATAGGCATTAAGCAAAATTAAGTTATAAGTAAGCTCTAAGAAAGCTCAGTTAAAGTTAAGTTTAATATTTTTAATAAACAAAGTTGAGCGCTATTTTATCTACTATTAAGGAATAAATATGGAAATCAAAGCTTTTCAGGATTGTTACCCAGAAGAACTAAGTCATTGTTATGGTTGTGGTAAAAATAATAATTATGGTCACCAACTAAAAAGTTTTTGGCAAAATATTGATAAAGATAATGTATTAGCAAGTACGACTGTAGCTCATTATATGCCGGCAGATATATACACTGCGATTCCTGGCTTTGTCTATGGCGGCATGCTTGCCTCATTGATCGATTGTCATGGCACTGGCAGTGCCTCAGCAATGGCTTATCTTGCTCAAAATCGTGACATGGGAAGTACCCCAGCATTGCGTTTTGTAACAGGTGCGCTCAACATTAATTATTTAGCACCAACACCTCAAGGGGTTGAGTTAACGTTAATTGGACGTTTTAGTGAAGTAAAAGAAAGAAAAGTTATTGTGGATATATCTTTGTCTGCTAATGACATTGTTTGTGTTAAAGGGCAAGTGATTGCAGTATTAATGCCTGAAGGTATGACACCTAAACGTTAGTGTGTATTTATATACAGATGTGATAATTCAACCTAGCTTAAGTTAATTAGTCTAAATTGCTATGGTAGTAGTTGTAGGACTAATTAACTTTTCAGACTGATTTTTGACCCATTTCTTGAACTGCCTTTTTAGCTAAGCGCTTACCCACTAAACTCTTTCGATTCTATATTTATATCCTACTCACAATTACCTTCGTAAGTTTCAAACCACTAAAGTATTTTATACAGCGACTTATTTCCGCCATAAACAACCCTTTATTTTTTCTAATAACATCGTTACTGTCAACTGAACTATTAGTGATATCGTTTTACCCCCCCCTAAGTATTACATGTTTTTTATTGGCTAAAGGAAGTCGATTTACTTGTTATTTGATGAGCAATTAAATATTTTTGGAAGTGATCGGTGGCTAATGGTTTACTGTATAAATAGCCTTGTAATTGTTCGCAGTGTAGGCCTGATAGAAATTTTAGTTGTTGATTAGTTTCAACACCTTCAGCCACAACATCCATACCCAAGTTATGAGCGATAGTGATAATGGTCGCAACCATATTTCTACCTTGCTCAGACTCTTCAATATCATCGACAAAAGCTTTATCTATTTTTAAGGTGTTAAGTGGGAATTTTTTTAAATATGCTAAAGATGAGTAACCGGTACCAAAATCATCTAGCGATAAATGAATGCCCATAGCTCTTATTTGTAGCATGGTCTTAATGGCGTTTTGCGGAGAGTCCATTACTGTGCCTTCGGTTATTTCTAACTCTAAATGCTGGGGCGGTAGCTCGCTTTCTTTTAAAATAGTTGCTATTTGTGCAACTAAGTTCGATTGGGTGAATTGTACAGCAGATAAGTTAACAGCAACTCGACCAGTAAATAAGCCAGCATCAACCCATTTTTTTGTCGCGAAACAGGCTTTTCTTAGTACTATTTCGCCAATATCAATAATTTGTCCCGTTTCTTCTGAAACTGGAATAAATACAACTGGGCTAATAATACCTTTACTGGGGGTTTCAAAGCGAACTAAAGCCTCCATTCCAGAAATTTTGCCACTCGCAATTTCAATTTTAGGTTGATAGTAAACAGAAAATGAATCGTCTTTTAAGCCATGTCGAATTAAACTTTCAATTTGTAATCGTTTCACTGCTTGTTTGTTCATGGAGGCACTAAAAAATTGATATTTATTACCGCCACTGCCTTTTGCATGATACATTGCTGTATCGGCATTTTTAAGTAGCTCGTGCCCAGTATTACCATCTTCAGGAAATAAGACAACACCAATACTACTGTACAAAACTATTTCTTGGTTGTTTATTTTAAAAGGGATGGCAACAGTGCGTAAGATATCTTTGGCTAATGAAGTAATAGTATGTATATCATTAGTACCTTCAAGAATAATACTAAACTCATCGCCCCCTAATCGATAAACGGTATCTTGTTCACGTCCAAGAGTTAACATTCTTTTAGCAACTTGGCATAAAATAGCATCACCTATTTGATGTCCCATAGAGTCGTTAATTTTTTTAAAGTTATCTAAATCAAATACGAATAAGGCATGATTAATATTATTTTTGACTAACCTTGCTTGGTGAGCTTGAAAATATGAGCGATTGGGCAAACCTGTTAAAATATCTGAACTAGCTAGCTTTCTTAATTCAGATTCTATTTGTTTACGTTTGGTTATGTCAGAAAAAACACCCACAAAATGAGATATTTGATCATTTTCATCATTAATAATATCTAAGTTTAAATCAGCAAAAAACTTACTGCCGTCAGCTCGTAAACTTTCAACTTCGCCATGCCAACTGCCTTTGGTGACTAAGTGTTGTTTAAGCTTTTGGGTAAAGCTTTGAGGGTACTGTTTGAATGTGATCGGTTGACCAATCATATCCTCTCTTTCTTGTCCTGTTATTCGCTGAAAAGCTTTATTGATATCGACAATTGTAAATTGACGATCATAAATGACAACAGCATCCGATATATTTTGAATACATTTAGCAAATAATTTTAAACTTTCTTCCGTTTTTTTAAGTTTACTTATATCCTTAAGTGTACCAGTCATACGTGAAGGATTATTTTTTTCATCACGTTCAACTATTTTCCCTCGATCTAAAATCCAAATCCATTGATTGTATTTATCTTTAACTCGGTAGGTTGCTTCAAAATGCTCTGTTTTTTCAGAAACATGATCGGCGAGGGCCTTTTTTACTCTCTCAATGTCATGTTGATGTATGTTAGTAGCTTTACTACCATTGTGATGTTTTTGCGCACTTTTATTTCGAGTTCCATCTTGTGGGAAGTCCAAGACTCCCCAAATATTAGAGCGATAAATTTTATCAGTGATAATATTCCAATCCCACATTTCATCACCACTTCCCCAAAGTGAGAGTTTTAAACGTTCTTCACTTTCTTTTATTTGAGAATTATAGTGTTTCTTGTTTTTATACTGTTGAAATATATAAGTTAAAAATAAAAAAGAAATAAAAGCATAAACGGCTATCATGCTTGCTGATAACCACCATGGAGGTAAAATTCGTACATGTAATCGACTGATTTTCGTTTTTTGAGGGGAATGAACATCAAAGGCTTGTACTTCAAATATATAATTACCCGGGCTTAAGTTAGTGTACGTAGCGCGGTTGTTATATCTTCCTGTATTAAGAGAAGCATCAATCCATTCAGTCTCTAGTTCAACTAATCTATACTTGTAACGGATTTGATTATTAAGTTTTGCGTTAGGAGAGACAAACTCAAAGCTGATAGGGGATTGTTTGTAGGCTAATTCGAGCAAGCTTAAAGCATTTAGCTGTTTTTTTAAGGTAAAAGGAGCATGAGTATTGGTTAATTCAGCCTCATCTACTTTTATTGGTACTTTTTTGTTAGCAACATAAAGGTTGGTAAATATTGGTGCAGTAATGTTTTGTTCTATTTTTAATAATTCATCAGGGTTAAATTGATAAAATCCATTGGGGCTACCAAAAAACATATCGCCATTACTTGATTTAAAGGCCGCAGATTCTTGGAATTCAGGGGTATTAATATCGAAGTCTACATCAAATTTTATTACTTTTTCTGTTGCCAGTGATATTGCGTTTATACTTGTGTTTGTTGCTACCCAAATATTGTCATTGCTATCAACTAATAGTGATGCGATATAGTTATTTTGTAAGCCATTATTTTCATTGAAAGTATATGTTTTTTTTTCATTGAATACAGTTAACCCTTGTGACTCTGTGCCTAATAGAACATTATTATTTTGCATCCAAATGTTATTGATTAAACTATTATTAATGATGTCAGTTAACTTTTTACTGGTTTTTTGATAAGAATATTCATTTGTATCAAAGATAAAAGCTTGATTTTTTGTTGATAACAGAAATAATTTATCGCCATTAACTTGAAAGTTAATGAATTGACTTTTATTTAGGGTTGGATAAACAGTAAATGTTTTTTGCGCTATGTGATATTCAGCTAGAAAGTTTTTGCTGTTAAGGTACCAAAGGCTGTCTTTTATTTTTACGACAAAGTTTTCAACAGGGTGGTTTGACTCATTGAACCAAGCTTTATGTTCCGTTACGCTATTTTTATTAATATCATACTGATAGAGCTTGCCACTTTCTGTTCTGAGAAAAAGCTCATCATCATTAGCTGAGAAAACCTGCCAAATATTTTCATTTAAATTTAGTTTACTTTTAGCTAATACTTTTGTTTTAGATAAGCTAAATAAACCATTTTTTTCAGTAGATAACCATATAGTGCCGTCAGAGCTCTCTGCAAAAGACTCAACACGATAACCTTGACCATTATCTCTGGCTAAACCATGATAAATAAAATCTTTCAATGCTGAATATTGGTTTACACCACCGCCATAACTGGCAAGCCACATATTATTATTGTTATCACGATATATATCCATTAACCAGTTGTCACTGATAGACGTTGATTTTGGGCTGCTTTGATAGCTTTGAATTTGTCTATTTAATAAGTTAATTGTATTTAAACCATTGTGAGTAGCTAACCAAATGTGGCTTTCATCATATTGAGCAATGGCTCTGACATTATTAGACAATAATACTTGCTGATCATTAACATCTTGTTTAGTTGTGGTTAAATGTGAAATTAATTGGTAACGGTCATCAACAATATATAAGCCATTATCTGTGGCTAACCAGTATTGATTGTCAATAGTTTTCATATCAAATAAGGCAGTGGCAGTAATTGATAAGTTATGTTTATTTTGTTTATTAAGGGACCCGATATAATTGAGATTTTTACTGAGTAAATGAATGCCTTTATCATAACTACCAAGCCAATATGTACCTGCATTGTCTTGGAATATCGTTTTTATTTCTTTAAATAATTCGTTGTAATTCCGGATGTAAATGGGGTCGAAAGCTATCTCTTTAACTGGTGTTTTGACCGACAACGTTTGTAATCCTTGAGTTGTCGCAATCCATAATAACGACTCACTTTGGCCACCTTGTGCCGAGCTGCGCTTATTTTGATAGATATCCCAAATAACGTTATCTTTGAGTGATAAATTATTTTGCTCTTCATGAACAAAGTTATTGAAGTTATCGAGCTCATAATTATAACGGCTTAAGCCATTTTCAGTACCAACCCAGAGTGTTTTCTCACTATCAATGAATATTTTTCGAATAATATTATCAGCAATAGAGTGTTTATCTTTAGTGTTATGTCTGTAGACAACAATATTATTACCGTCAAAACGGTTTAAACCATCTTCTGTGGCAAACCAGATAAACCCCTGATGGTCTTGGGTGATATTAAATACATTGGAGTTTGATAAACCGTCTGACGTTGATAATTGGTTAAACTTGAGGAAGTTATTACTTAAAGTGCTTTGAGCAACCGATTGGCTGCTTGGTAATGCGTTAGCTGTATAACTATTTATCGATAGGATTGCGAGTAAAAGGCTGCTGATAAACTTTTTTATAATAACCATTCGCGGTATTTTATCGGCAATTAAATACAAGGTTATAATAGCAATAAATGTAAAAAAATATGGCAGCACAGTACAACCTAGTTTGATTTAAAGTAAAAGAGATATAAAACATTATTGTTTTTTATACAAAAAAAGAAAAATAAGGTTTGTACCATTAAAAATCATGCACCGCTTTAAGTCAACTTTTCTCTTTAATTGTTTTAAATACTGCTTATTATCTACTCATAAATTTATATCGGTAGTGTTAATATTTTCTTTTACTTTTTTTAGTGAAGTAGTTAGGTGTTATTATATTTTTTCTCTTTAATTTTGCTTCTATTTTTTGCGTGAATTCAGGTTCATTTGTTGGTGTAGACATAAGAATGATTCTGTCAGGGTGGGAAATAGTCATCAATTGAGCCTGAATAAAGGTTATTATTTCTTCAAACTTTATACTTAAAATAACGTTGATAAGTTGTTTAATATGTGAAAAGTGTACATCTTTATTGCAAATAGCTGCCCAGAATCGCTGACTTTTTATTCTTAAGTTATTATCTTTTTCTTGCAACTGTCCAGCTAGACCTTGAATAAGGTGTGTCCAGTCATCTGGAGAGATGCTTGTTATTGTTTCAACACTTTCATTAATGAAGCGATCAATAGCCTGCGTTAAGGTAATTGCATCGGTATGTGGCGACTGAATGTAAAAGGCAATGCCTGGGTAGCGATTTATTGGAACATAACCAACACCGACTAAATAACCATATTGTTTATTTGTGCGCATCTCTTGAAAGAATAAAGGAGATAATAGGTGACTAGTTATCATGGCTAAAGCAATTGAGTGATTATTTCTCGTTTCTAATGGGGCGTACACTACGGTTGCATGATCATGTTCCGGTATGGTTATTGGGAGTACAAGCGTTTCTGTATTGGATATATCAACAACAGGGCAAAGAACTGAATAGCCAGCATGATAATTGTGATTAAATGCGCGTTTAATGTTAGCGACTATCTCATTAGCATGTTCCATTAGCCAATTACCATGGATAAGTACTTCTAGGGTAACTTTTTCGAAAAGCTTTTTACTATAGGCTTGATAATGGGCAAAGGAAATGTGAGTTAAAGCCTGTGCTAAATTGGCTGACGTTGGGTTGTTTGGTTGCATCAATGAACTTAATGTGGAAAATAATTGTGAAATAGATTTACTCTTATTGCTATTTTCCCAATGATTGATTAATTGTTTTTTAAATAAATTGAAATCGTCTTGAGTGATATAATGATGCTTTAAGCGGTATATAAGTTTCTCTAATAATTTAGGCTGATTTTCACTAAATCCTGATATTTGTAACGTCATACCACCTTGATGAGCATATAAATGATAGTGAATAGAGGCAAGCTCTGCATCATAATTTTCTTCGATTACGGTATTGGTGAATAAGTCGACAAATAACCGCGTCATGGCAATATTCTCTATACTCTCTATTGAGCAAGGTGAATCTATACCAACATATATATACCCTTTGGGGACTTTAAAGGTTGTGTCTTGTTGATACCATACAACTAAGCCATTAGAGTCTTCAATTTTTGTCGGGTGTTTTTTATCATTATTATTATCAAAAATTTGTGGTTTACCTGTAATGTAAGGGTTTTCTTTAGGGAGATATAGAGCCTTATTTTCCTGAAAAGCTTCACTGGTTGGTGTTGATAGGTTATGCCAACGAGCTAATAGGTGCTTTTCTATTTTAGTGACATGATAAGGAACTTGATACCAAGTACTGGTTTTAGAAAAACGGTTGTTTTGGCTAACGTGAATAATGCGTACATTGTCTGCATTCAAATAATTAAGTAAATGATTAACATTTTTATGACTCATACCTGACATGATGTAGTCACCAAAAATATAGTCTTTAGCCGGATAATGCTGCATATTAATGACCAATTGGCTTACATTATCGAGCGGGGGGCACTTTTCATGGTAAATAAAAGCGAGTTCAGCAATGGTTTGTTTTTCTTTATAGTAGTAGCAAGGGATTTTTGTGGATTTCAACAAACCAATATAGGAGAAAACAAGGCTAATAATTTCATTAATATGTGCTTCACCTAATTCAGTTAAACTAATGCTGACGTTAAAATCTTTAAAGTTAGAGCCATTAATGCCAGAGCCTGCGGTTAAATTCATCGCCCATTGTGTTTTTTTTAGTGCTGATAAAATACTGCCTTTACCTTCATGTCCAATTAAATAAGCTAAGATAGATTCAGGTTTATCTTGATAATATTTATCAATACTTTCCATTGCAAAACTGATAATTAATTGATGTTCATTCTTTACCGGCTGCACATCTATTTGTATACCTTGATGTTCAGATAGATATAACGGCTCAGTAATTTTATTTAATGGTTGGCTATTGTTTTGAATGCCACTGAACATGCTTTCGGCTAAGTGTTGTAATTCAGCTAAAGGTTGCGGCCCTTCAATGGCAAGTGTCATAGAACTTGCTTGGTAATATTGATTGAAAAAAGCGTTGATTTCCTTACTTATTGATTCATTATTTCTATCTGCAAGTGTATCTAAATTTCCGACAGAAAATTTTGAAAATGGGTGGTGTTGATTAATTGTTTCTTTATGTACGTCATATAACCGTCGAACATCATCCTTTAGTTTTAATTTAAATTCAGCTTCAATGTTTTTTCGTTCTGTGACAACAAAGTCATCGGAAAGTAACGGTGAAATAAAAAACTGACTGAAGCGCTCTAATGCTTC
>Ga0193951_1000186_pt1 | contig 28586 bp, 21 predicted proteins | sample BB_2_MG_FD_140370 | JGI IMG/M metagenome (GOLD analysis project Ga0193951, IMG submission 140370) | Microbial mat bacterial communities from the Broadkill River, Lewes, Delaware, United States - BB_2_MG | ecosystem: Environmental > Aquatic > Freshwater > River > Microbial mats | place: USA...
TAACACTCAGCACGAAACTCTGATTACCCAGGCCGAGTCATGCCTGGGGGGACTGGATACGGCACTGGTGGCACATGGCAGCCTGCCGGACCAAAAAGCCTGTGAACAGAGCACCGCTCTGACTCAAGAGGCGATGCAGGTCAACGCGCTTAGTGTGATCAACCTGCTCACGCTGCTGGCCAACCACTTTGAACAGCAAAGAGCCGGTGCCATTGCGGTCATCAGTTCCGTTGCCGGTGATCGTGGTCGCCAGAGCAACTACGTCTACGGTGCCGCCAAAGGCATGGTCTCAATCTTCATGCAGGGCCTGCGTAACCGGCTAGCGCGTCAGGGCGTGAACGTGATCACTATCAAGCCGGGGTTCGTCGATACCCCAATGACGGCGGCATTCGATAAGAACGGTCCCCTGTGGGCCAGCCCAGAGCAGATCGCAAAAGGCATCGTACAAGCGATACTGAAAGGCAAAAATGACGTTTACCTGCCTGGCTTCTGGCGGCTGATCATGCTGATTATTCGCCATATCCCGGAAACCCTGTTCAAGCGTCTGTCATTATGAGTACACGTCCCCCTTTGGCATTTTTCGACTTTGACGGCACTCTCACCACGCGCGACTCACTGATGCCGTTCCTGCGCTATGTCGCCGGCACACCCCGTTACTGCCTGCAGATGGCCTCGGTCAGCCCCGTTTTAATAGCGTACCTGACAGGACTTCTGGCCAATGACCGCGCCAAAGGGAAAGTTTTGCGGCACTGTCTGGGGGGGCGGGATACGCGCTGGCTGGCGCAGCAAGGAGAGGCCTTCAGCCAGTCTCACCTGCCCCGGCTGCTACGCACCCAGGGCATGGAACACCTGCGCTGGCACCAGCAACGCGGCCATGAATGCGTGTTGGTATCCGCCTCGCTGGACCTGTATCTGGCCCCCTGGTCCCAGGCAGCAGGGTTTGATCACTGCCTGTCATCCTCGCTGGTGAACCGAAACGGGATCTGCACCGGCGATCTGAACGGTGCCAATTGCTACGGCCCCGAAAAACTCAGACGTATTCGAGACGCCTTTCCTGACGTATCCAAACGGGAGACCTTCGCCTACGGCGACTCGGCGGGCGACACCGACATGCTGGCAGCCAGCGACCACGCCTTTATCTGGCAGCGTGGGGCGTTTAAACCTTGTTAGCTGCAATGAGGCGTTGGTCATTGCTTACTGATAGTGCTACACCCTTCGTCTCAAAAGACGCCACAGGCGGGATTTGACGCCCAAGAGCTTGGGCTTGGGGTTGCGGCGCTGCTTTAACAGTAGGGTCAGCGCCGTTTCTGCGTTTATCTGATCACCTGTGGCGGGGTCTACATATACCGGATACAGAAGCATCGCTACTGCAATCAGCTCCTCCACCGAACGCTGCCGTGTTCTTCGCTCACATGCAACGTTATCCTGCGTCAGCCCCCAGCCAGCATAGAATGGCAGCCCCCAGGTCGTGACCGGCACATCACGCAACAAAGCCTCAAAGCCTGTGAGGGACGTTAGAGTATGCACGGCATCCACTTGCGCCAGCAGGTCCGGCATGGCGACATCCCGCACTTCCAGATCATAGTCAGCATGGCCAGCAAGCGCTCCTATACGAGCGTTCGCCAATACATCGGGATGCGGTTTGTAGATGATGTAGGCGTCCGGGCAGGCGGCTCGAACAGATGCGAGCAGTTCGGCATTAGTCTTTATCGACAGGGAGCCGGTTTGGATGGAAGCATCCGTCTCTACCTGTCCGGGCACCAGGATAATGTGCCGGTCACGGGGCAGGTCCAAGACCTGCGAGTGACCGACGTTGTATTTGGAAACCCCGAAGTCCACCAGTCGCTGGCGTAAGCGTGCCGCGCGTTCGATAATTGAAGCCGGAATATCGGCATGCTGTAGATAGTACTCCAGGTCACTGGGGGAACGCGCATCGTAGTAGATGCCACGGGAGTCAATGACCAAGGAGAGTGGGTCCACCAGGTCCACTCCCAACCCCACCGACCGTACAAAGCCATCTTCAATCCGCCAGAATTTCATTCCCTGTTGATGGCAATACTCCGCATGCTTGTGCTGAATTTTGGACGCCCATACAAGCAAATTATCGGCTTGCTTGCTTGTGGGCAGCTTCTCGCTGCTGCCCCATTCCACCGAGGCCGCAGAGCCAAGAAAACGTTTAATAAACCGCTTTTTCCAGCCCGAAAAGTCCAGTGCCAACCAGCGTCCTGCATAGCATTCACACATGCGTTTTTGATCGGCAATCAGTGTAACTGTATCTTCAAAGTCACAACGCTCACCTGTGTAGGGATTGATATAGCGGCAATACACCAGATAGGCGGCATGGAAGAGGTCGGCAAGGCTACGTGGTACGCCACGGCGGTCAGATGACAATTGATCAGAAGTCAGTCCCCAGCCTGCATAAAACGGCATGCCAAAACAGTGAACTCTCTTGCCGGCCAGCAAGGCTTCAAATCCCATCTGACTGGTGACGACATAGACATCATCAACCTGATCCAGTAACGCCCAGGGGCTGACATCGGCACTGATCAGACGACAGTTTGCCTGACGCGCGGCCTCCAGCAAGTAGCCCTGTTTTTTACCGGCTATAACATCCGGGTGCACCTTGACCCAGATGTCCGCCTCAGGGTGATCCCTCAGCGCGGTCTCCAGCATCGACAAAAAAGACTGCTCATCCGCCAGGCCACAGGCGACCGACGCATCGCCTAGGGTCTGATCAACCACCAGCACACGAGTTCTGGCAACATTACCGTCTTTCTCCACCCATACATCAGGCGCATGGTTGTACTTGCTAAGGCGATACTGGCGCATCAGCGCTATACCTGACTCAGCACGGGCCCGCTGCAGGTCCGTCAGTGTTGTGTCTCGAATCAGGCCTTCCAGATCACACGGTGTGCGAGCATCGTAATAAATGCCGGAATAGTCCACGATCAAACTATGTGATAGTGAGCCTTCAACGCCCAGCCCCAGTGAACGCAGGAAACCATCTTCAAGCGCCACGTAGGGGATGCCTTTACGCCGGGCATAATCCCGCGCTCGCTCTGCCGTTGGCTTCAGCCCCCAGCCAGCAATATGAGTCAGCGCCCGGGCCCTGGTTAAAGCGTTAACCTTGCAAACCGGTGCTTCCAGAAACGATTCGAGATGAGGTATGCGGTGAATACCGCTGGAGAAATAGCCAATCACGCAGAAGTTCATGTCCAGATCGGGGACGCAGCCCTGATTCAGGGCCGCTTTCCAGAGTGTTGTGATGTGCGAAAGTACAAATGTACACCGAATCCGACAGTAATGCTTTGATTTCAGAAGCCCTATCAGGGGCGACTGCCACCATAGACAACGAACCAAGGGTTCAGTGTTTCGGCTGTATTGGCATACCCCAGCACCTCGCCTTCGGGCGTTTCTATCGCACCACCGGCTGCATTGACCACCGCATGGGCAGCACCGGTATCCCACAGACAGGTCGGTCCCAGGCGCGGGTAAAGATCGGCTGCACCTTCAGCAACCAAACAAATTTTCAATGAGCTGCCCATGGGCACCAGTTCATACTCGCCCAGAGGAGCCAGCCAGTCGAGGGTATCCTGGCTGGCATGGGAACGACTGCCGACCACACGCCAGGGTTGCCCCTCCGTGTGCCCTGCCACTCGGATGGGCTGGCGCTCAGCGCCTGTAACCGTTTTGAACGCACCGACACCCTCGGCACCCAGGTAGGTCGTACCCAGCGCCGGAGCATAGACAACGCCAAGTACAGGTTTTCCTTGCTCTATCAGAGCGATATTCACGGTAAACTCACCGTTACGCTTGATAAATTCCTTGGTACCATCCAGCGGATCAACCAGCCAATAACGACCGTGCTCGTCTGCGCCAGCGAAGGCCTCGACCGCTTCCTCGGTCAATACCGGGATGGATACGGACAAAACGTCCAGCCCGGTAACAATCAGATCATTGGCAGCCTTGTCGGCCTCTGTGAGCGGGGACTTGTCTTCCTTTTCCTCAATCGTGAATTCGCGAGCATAGATCTCCATAATCGCCGCACCCGCATTGAGTGCAATCTGCTCCACTTCGTTGAGCAGATTGGCCAGTACAATATCCGTCATAGTTTTTTCCTGCCGTCTTCTGTGACATGCCCGGCACAGCCAGGCATGTCTCCTTGATAATCAGAGCTCCGGTACGATGCCGCGTGCCTGCAAGGCCGCAATAACCTGGTCAGCCGCTTCTTCCGGCGTACATTCAGTAGTGCTCAGGCTGACCTCCGGCGCTTCTGGGACCTCATAGGCAGAGTCGATGCCGGTAAAGTTCTTCAACTCGCCACGGCGTGCCTTTTTGTACAACCCTTTGGGATCTCGTTCTTCGGCCACTTCAAGCGGAGTATTAACAAAGACTTCGATGAATTCAGGCTCTGCCATCATATCCCGTGCCATGGCACGTTCAGAGCGGAAAGGCGAAATAAACGAGGTGATCACAATCAACCCCGCATCCAACATCAGCTTGGCCACTTCGGCTACACGGCGGATGTTTTCTACTCGGTCGGCATCGGTAAAGCCCAGATCCTTGTTCAGACCGTGACGTACATTATCGCCATCCAGCAGGTAGGTATGGTGCCCCATGGCGTGTAGTTTTTTCTCCACCAGATTGGCGATGGTGGACTTGCCCGCCCCCGACAGACCGGTCAGCCAGAGCACACATGGCTGCTGGTTCTTGGCCAGAGCACGTGCCCCCTTATCCACATCGACATGCTGCATGTGGATATTCTGACTGCGACGCAACGCAAAATGGATCATCCCGGCAGCAACCGTGTTGTTGCTCATGCGATCAACCAGAATAAAGCCGCCAGTATCCTGGTTGTCCTTGTAGGCATCAAATACAATCGGGCGGTCAAGGCTGAGGTTGCAGATACCGATGCCGTTCAGTTCCAGCTGCTTGGCAGCCGTATGCTCCAGCGTATTGACATTGACCTGATATTTGATGTCCGTAACCGTTGCCGTAACGGTCCGAGTGCCAATCTTCAGCAGATAGGGGCGTCCCGGCAACATGGGTTCGTCATGCATCCAGACGATGGTGGTCTCGAACTGCTCGGCAGTCTGTGCAGGCTGCTCGATGCCTGAAATGACATCACCGCGTGAAATATCGATCTCATCGGTCAATGTCAGAGTGACGGACTGGCCCGCCACCGCCTGCTCCAGTTCACCGTCATAGGTATAGATGCTGGCGATACGACTGGTTTTTCCAGACGGCTGTACGCGGATTTCATCGCCCGGGCATACCATGCCGCTGGCCAGGGTACCGGAGAAACCACGGAAATCCAGGTTGGGGCGGTTGACCCACTGTACCGGCATACGCAGCGGGCTGCGCTGCAAACAGTCATCATCCACTTCCACCGTTTCCAGATACCCCATCAGGGTGGTGCCATGATACCAGGGCGTATTTTCGCTATGCGCTGTAATGTTGTCGCCTTTCAGAGCCGACATGGGAATGAACGTGATCTCGTCCAGGTCCAGCTGCTTGGCGAATTCGCGATATTCGTCACGAATCTTGTTAAAAACCTGTTCCGAATAGTCCATCAGATCCATTTTGTTGATCGCAACCACAATGTGGCGGATACCGATCAACGACATCAGGAAGCTATGACGACGCGTCTGGGTCAAGATCCCCTTACGCGCATCCACCATCAGAATGGCAGCATCGGCGGTGGAAGCACCGGTCACCATGTTGCGGGTGTACTGTTCATGCCCCGGTGTATCGGCAACGATGAATTTACGGCGATCTGTGGAGAAGAAGCGATAGGCCACATCGATGGTGATACCCTGCTCTCGCTCCGCCGCCAGACCATCGACCAGCAGAGCAAAGTCGATCTCTTCACCCTGGGTACCGTACTTTTTGGAATCTGCTTCAATGGCGGACAGCTGATCTTCAAACAGCATCTTGGAATCAAACAGCAAACGGCCAATCAGGGTACTCTTGCCATCATCAACACTGCCACAGGTGATAAAACGCAGCAGTCCCTTGTTTTCGTGCTGCTGCAGATACTGTTCGATATCAGTGGAAATAAGGTCGGATACATGTGCCATCAGAAATAGCCCTCCTGCTTTTTCTTCTCCATGGAGGCAGCAGAATCGTGGTCAATCACACGCCCCTGGCGCTCCGACGTTTTGGTCAGCAACATTTCCTGGATGATGGACGGCAGAGTATCTGCTTCGGATTCCACAGCTCCTGTCAACGGATAACACCCCAGGGTACGGAAGCGCACCTTGCGCATCATCGGCACTTCGCCTTCCTGCAACGGCATGCGCTCATCATCCACCATAATCAGAGTGCCATCACGCTCGACAACCGGACGCACTGCCGAGTAATAGAGGGGCACAATGGGAATATTTTCCAGGTGGATATACTGCCAGATATCCAGCTCGGTCCAATTGGAGAGCGGGAACACGCGCATGCTTTCGCCCTTCTGTTTGCGCGCATTGTAGAGCTTCCAGAGTTCCGGGCGCTGGCCTTTAGGGTCCCAGCGATGCTGGGCAGTACGGAAGGAAAAGATTCGCTCCTTGGCTCGGGACTTTTCTTCATCACGGCGCGCACCGCCAAAAGCCGCGTCAAATCCGTACTTGTCCAGTGCCTGCTTAAGGCCTTCGGTTTTCATGATATCCGTGTGCAGGGCAGAACCGTGGGTGAAGGGGTTAATGTCTTTTTCTACGCCTTCCGGATTGATATGTACGATCAGGTCCATGCCCAGCTCCTTGGCCATACGGTCACGGAACTCATACATTTCGCGGAATTTCCAGCGGGTATCCACATGCAACAGCGGAAACGGCGGTACCGAAGGGGCAAACGCCTTTTGCGCCAGGTGCAGCATCACCGCACTGTCTTTACCGATGGAATAGAGCATCACCGGGTTTTCCGCTTCTGCCACCACTTCGCGCATGATATGGATGCTTTCAGCTTCCAGGCGCTTCAAATGCGTTAGAGACATAGAATTCCTTTAACCAGTCTTTATTCAATCAAATTCAAGCTGATTCCAGTTCGACCGAAACCGGCACTGAAATCAAATGGATCAGATGGCCATGTTTATCCAACCAGGCATGAAGCTGGTGGGCACGGCTCAGATCAAGCCCACTCAGGCATACCGCCACAGGCCCAAGCTCCGACACCAACAGACGCTCCAGAGCCTCTATTAACCAACTCTCAGTTGGCCAATGTGAGCTTTCCAGCCAAAGCTGCTTTCGCTGTGTCGTTTGCAGGCATAGCTGGTACGTATCCGGAGCGGTTTGCGCTACCTGGCAGCAGGCCAGTAACAGGTTGGCACCTTGCTGCCTGGCCCAACTCAACAAGGGCTCATATTGGTGCTTATACCAACGGGCCGCCGGATTCCGGACCCCTTTGGGCTTGCGTACTTTCAGGGCCGGACCGTTCAGGTGCCAGGTATCCAGCAAACGGGAGACCGCACGCTCAGACACCTTCTGCCCCAGCAAGTGTTCGACTTCAGCGACCACCGCCTCACGACTCCAGAGCCCTGTCGGCGGGGGCTGCAGCAGCCGTTCACGCAGCCGTTGTTGCTGCGCTGTGGACAAACCGCTGCCCTCTCCCGCTTTACGACCGCGTTGCGCCGGTTTTATTGCCGCCCAGCCACCACTCTCAAACGCCTTGAAGACCTTGATAATGGTAGGTACCGACAACCCCGTTTCGGTCGCGGTATCGGCTAGAGTATGGCCGGACAAACGCATCTGGACCGCCCGACGACGGGCTTGCTTCAACTTCTCCGGCGCTAAATGTTTAACAGGCAAAATTAACGTAAGACCTTGTTTTATATGACAAATAAATAAAATAAAAATCATATAAAGTGAATATAATGGACAGTTTATTAAAGCGTTTTATAGAATGCCAATACTTTGTGAGCAGTTACCAGGGAGCAGCACTATGGCATGGGGAGTTCTGGCATCGGTTTTCGCCCTGCTGGTGGCGCTGGCCAGTGGTCGGGTACAGCCAGCGACCGCTTTTGTCACCCTTGCCGGCGGCTATCTGCTAACCGGTCTGGTGGAACTGCCTGAACTGCTCGGCAGCTTTGCCAACCCGGCGCTGGCAACCCTGGTATTACTGCTACTGGTATCCCTGACGCTGGAACGCTCTCCCCTGCTGGACCAGATTTCCAGCAAGATCCTCGCCGGTGGCGAACGCCCTGCGTTACTTAAGGTAATGGCGACCAGCGCGCTGTTGTCCGCTTTTTTAAACAACACCGCCATTGTCGCCTCGTTTTTGGGCACCCTCTCACGTCAAACCCGTATACCTGCGTCACGCCTGCTGATTCCTTTGTCCTACGCATCGATTCTGGGCGGCATCACCACACTGGTGGGTACCTCCACCAATCTGGTGGTCAGCTCCTTTGCTCTTAACGCCGGGTTGCCTGAACTCAGTATGTTCCAGTTCAGCCTGGTCGGTATCCCGGTTGCATTGGTCTGCCTGGCGATCCTGATGTTCAGTGCACGCAAACTCCCCAACAACAGTGCCGAAACGGCAAACGCTCAGCTCTCCTATTTTCTGACAGCAGAAGTAGATGACAGCTCTCCTCTGATCGGAAAAAGCATTGAAGCCAACGCTATGCGCAAACTGGATGGCCTCTATCTACTGGAAATTGAACGGGATGGACACCTGATCAGCCCGGTTACACCGGATGAGATTGTCAGAGCCGGGGATTTGCTGATCTTTACGGGTGAAGTAAACAAGGTACAGGCACTGCAGCAGTTTCAAGGGCTAAAACTGCTGGGGGAAGATGCCGATGACTTACTGGCCAGCAACCTGGTGGAAGTGGTGATTTCCAATGAGTCGGAACTGGCCAGCCGCACCCTGCAGGATGTGGACTTTCGCACCATGTTCAATGCGGGGGTGGTGGGCATTCGGCGCGGACAGCGCCATTTGGAGGGGCAGCTGGGGCGTATCCCGCTGCGCGTGGGTGACAGCCTGTTACTGGCGGTGGGCAGCGACTTAAGCCAGCACCGCAACCTGGACCGCAACTTCCACCTGCTAAGCGGCACCCTGCAACGGCCACGACTGAGTATTCAGCAAAGCCTGGCCGCTTTGGGCGGTTTTGCCACGGCCATTATCAGTGCATCACTGGGATTGCTGAGCCTGTTTGAAGCTATGCTCTGCCTGATGGCCTGTTTTCTGTTCAGCGGCATCCTCGGCGTCAATGAGATGCGCCGCCGCTTTCCGTTTGAGCTATTTCTGGTCATCGGCTCGGCGCTCACCATCGCTCAGGGAATGGAAGCCTCAGGTGCCGCCGAGCTGATCACCCAGGGCATGCAACAGCTATTCAACGGCTATGGCGTGTATGCTGCCTTTATCGGTGTTTACCTGCTCACGCTGATTCTGACGGAAACCGTCACCAACAATGCCGCTGCTGCCCTGGTGTTCCCCATCGCGCTTTCGACGGCACAAGCGTTCAACGCAGACCCTATGCCGTTCATCATGGCCGTAGCCTATGGCGCCAGCGCCTGCTTCCTCACGCCCTTTGGCTATCAAACTCACCTGATGGTGTACTCGCCCGGACGATACCGACTACTGGACTATGTAAAGACAGGGCTACCCGTGACGCTGGGCTATGCGGTGATGGTGCTGGGGCTGACACCGCTGGTTTTTCCGTTTGAATGAATGACAGGCTCAGGGCCCATTTTCTGACAAAGCACCTACTGCTTTCGGGCCATGCGTATGAGCTTGCCATTTTGAAAGCCACGCCCCTGAAAGGGGAGCGAGTGCCGCGCTACCACGCCAAAACCTAGTGACGAATACAAACTCTGAGCCTTGGTGTTATTGCCCCAAACCTCAAGTTCAACAATCTTAATCCCCTGATCATTCATCATGACCAGCCATTGTTCCACTAGCTGCCGCCCCAACCCCTGGGCCCGGAAGCTATCCTTTACAATCACGCGATACAGGTATGCCTCACAGCGCTTAAAGCGCTTAAAGCGCTTCTCCAGCAAATAATATAATGGAAAGCGCCATAAGGCCCCTGCGGCACCATATTCATCGCGCATGTCGGAGAAGAGTGGTTGATGAGGCCCCTTACCCTTGAGGTAAAACTGTAAATACCCAGCCAATTCGCCATCAACAGAAATAAATACAATTCGATCCCAGTTGATACGGCGCTGAAACAAACGCCGCCTTTGGAAAGCCGGCCCCAGAAACAGCTCTAGAAAAGCGGGTGCTGAAGATGCATATTTAAGTTCGCCCTGAGAGGCATTTTGCTCGTCGGTGACCTGATAGACACGTACCCCGGTTTGGCTTGTCAATTTATTTAGCTTTCCATTGTTACACTATGTTGGGTAATGCGCGCAGTCTAACATCCGTCACTGCCAGCCCTGTTGGCTGTCGCTTCAAGATCGCGAAAGCGCCTCGCGCAGGGCATCTTAAGTCAAATGTATTACATCGTCAGGTGAACCTTGCAAACATGCGCATGAAACGCTCCGCCAAACCAGCGCCGCGTTGCCCCTCTTGCTGGCACGATAAAAGATCCACAGCCGTTTCCACGTTAATCCGGTCTTGGGTTTCTAGGTCGACATATTGTGGGTAAAGGATGAGGGTGGCAGCCACCAACTCATCCAGGCTGCGCTTTCGGCCGCGGCGTTCGCAACGGCACTTATCTTCAGTCAGCCCCCAGCCTGCATAAAATGGCAGACCATAGGTTGTCACCGGAATATCACGCAACAGCCCTTCAAAACCTGCGAAAGACGTGAGCGTGTGTATCTCATCAACCTGGCCCAGTAGTATCTTTAACGCGATATCACGCACTTCCAGGTCATACATCTGAACTGTCTCTGCCGCCTTCCTGTTATCATCCGAGGGTGTATCAGGATGGGGCACGTACACAATGAATGCATCAGGGCGTGCTACACGCACTGCTGTCAGAAGTTCATCGCCCGTCTTAAGATATGGTGCCCCATATTGGATGCCGGCATCGCCTTCTATTTGCCCAGGCACAAGAACAACCGTCCGGTCTTGCGGTAAGCTCAGTATACCTTCCTGGCCCAGATTAGCGTTGGATGTCATTAACTCAACAAGCCGCTGCCGAAGCCTTTTGGCTCGCGCCACCAGGTCTGAACTAATGGCCTCATTCTGTAATAGATATTCGAGGTCACTTGGCCCAGACGCATCGTAATACATACCCCGCACATCCATAACCAGCGACAGCACTGAAGACCGCTTTTGCTCCAGGCCCAGCAAGTGAAGAAAGCCCTGCTCTACACGCCAAAGTTGTGCCCCCTCTTCTTCACATTGCGCAACCAGCTCGGGCGTTACACTAGACGCCCAAGCCAATACTGTCTGATCAGCTTTAAGTGATGGCGAGGAGGTGAGCTGACAAGTATCACCCTTCTTGTGCTTACTCCTCAGGAAAGCAGGTACAAATGGCTTCTCTGATCCAGCAAAGCCCAACGCAGCCCAAGGACCAGACACAAAGGGCTGCGCTTGTTTCTGCTCCGCCAACAGAAAAGCTGTATCTTCAAACTCGCAACGAGTACCGGTGTAAGGATTGATATAACGGCAGTATTGTAGATAGGCCGCCGTAAACACTTCTTCGAGCGCTTTTTGAACGCCCCGGCGTTCACAGGTTAGCTGATCCTGCGTAAGGCCCCACCCCGCATAAAAAGGCTGGCCATAACAATGCACCTGCTTACCGGCTATCAGCGCCTCGAACCCCATTTGACTGGTCACCACATAGACCGTTTGCACCGTATCAAGTAACGCCCAGGGCGATATATCCTCGCCAATCAAACGACAGCCGTTTGCTTGCGCCAACTCCAGCAGGTGCCCTTGTTTTTTACCGGCGATAACATCCGGGTGCACTTTAACCAGCACCTCTGCACCTGGGTTATCAGCAATCGCATCGGCCAGCATTTGCCGAAAGGTATCCGCAGTGGCCAAGCCATAGCCGATAGACGCATCACCGGCTGTCTGGTCCACAACAAGGACTGCCTTCTTGCCGGTCAGCAGGGCGGCCTCACCCCAGAAATCCAGCCCCTGGTTATATTTGGACAGACGGTAGTGCCGCAATAACGCCATTGCATTCACGGCACGCCCGTGCGCGCTAGCTGACAAACGGCATTCGCGTATCATGGACTCAAGATCGCAGGGGGCAGTTGCGTCGTAATAGATTCCACTATAATCGACAACCAGACTATGCAGCCTGGCCCCTTGTACGCCCAGGCCAAACGAGCGCAGGAATCCATCCTCCACCGAGATATAAGGCAGCCCGTGCTTGTGGGCATAACGAAGCGTTTTTTTCGCTTTAAGCCCCCAGCCTACTACGGCTTGCAAAGAAGAAGGTGACCGGAAAAGTCCTATTTTTTGACAGGGTGCTTCAAGTAGCACATCAAGATGGGCAGGATCACTGACACCGATAAAGTAATAGCCAATCATTATGTCGTGATGCCTTTATCCAGGGGGAAAGGTCAAAATAATATAAGGAAAAGCTTCTGAAATGTAGTATTTTTCCACTTAAGACTTCCAATAAATTTTATTAACCTGGCAGTAGCTTTCATCGGATCCGCCCCGGTAACCACCGGGCATAAGGCCCATTTTATCAGACTGCGCAAAAATCCAACAGGGCGACAGATACCTGACAGTTACTGGTTTTAAGGCATGGCAACCAGAAGTTTTCACTAACTCGAACCAGAGTATCATTATATTAAAGTGAAATTTTATTTTTTCGGCATGAATGAAAAGATTAATTTATCAATCTTTACAAAGCATTATAAACCTTTCCAAAGATTGCATGTTTTGAATATTTCTCACCATAGTCAATCCCTAGATGAGGTTCGCCAAAGTACCCTTTCTTCAATCCTACATCGAAAGATCTGGCAGTAAAACATCCTTTTTCAATAGTTTCTTCTGGCTGGAGCGAAAATGATATATCTTCATTTTTATAAATGGATGTTAATTTTTTTATGTGTTTATTTGCAGGAGCAATATGAGTTGTGTCCAAACCATCTTCATAGATATTAAGAGGGCTTGGTAGTATCCATATTGGTGAACTAGAACCTAACCTAATCAAATCACATACTTCTTTCGCAAGAGAATTGTTAAAGAGATCTATTAAACAACTCTTATGGACTTTTTCTGAAAGCCTATTGTCGATTCTAGGAATATGAAAACGAAGACCAATAAGAACAAAAGCGTTATATATTGCCAAGTCTATTTCTTTCTTGCCCCCACTTGTAATGGACATCATATCCCTTACCTCTTTAATATCTGGGAATAATTTCCCTTCGCTAAACTGGAGGCATTTCAAAGTATCTCCCCTAGATCCGAACATATCTATAGTGAGATCACTAGGGTGTATGTCTTTATGAAAATCGATCCCTTTTTTTATACAGCCAATATGGCTATTTCCAATTATGCATATCTTTTTCATTTATCACCCCCAAATGCGCCAAGAAGCTCTTCCTCACAAACTACGTCATCAGCACTCAAATTTAGGCTATTTTTGGTAGATTCTTCTAATCTTTTGTTTTTTTGTTCACTATAGTCGAGTTCTGGAAACTTATTGCTCAAGCAATTAAAGAAAATATCCATCACATGATTGACCCCTTTTTTATTTACACCCCTAAGATTAGGCTCAAAGAAAACCCCCCTATATGGGGTTGAATTTATGATTTCATATGATGGAAAGTAGTCAATAAATCTGGCTTTATTCTTTAAAGTACTTGCAACCGATCTCAGTATTGATTTTGATTCCATTGTTGCAATCAAAACATGGTTTCCAGACATTGTCGCTGTAAGTGGAACAGGAGATACCGTTAATATAAATTTCAGCGTTGGGTTTAGCATTCGCATTCTGTGAATCGCTTTTCTAAGAGTTTTTTCAATATAAAAAAAATCTTGATTCAAAAACTCATGCTTTTCAGGGTCGAATTTACCTGCAATAGTGCCAGGACACATCGGGTATTCGTAACCATGGGTTTTATTGATCCAAGATTCTGTCAATCCCAGTGTGAATACAAATACACTTGCATCTGTGATAGAACGCTTAAACGCGTCAATCGCCATTTCTCTAGATAACTTAAGTTCCTCTTCAGAGGAAAAGCCTTTCGGCTCAATATTAGGTCTAAAAGGGTCATAAAAACGACCTTCTTTTTCCCATATTTCATCTGGAACCGCAGCATCTCCTGCCGCCCAGTCAATCCACTGATTCAACAAAGATACTGTATAAATATTTCCAGTTCTAGAACTAAAAACGTTATAATTGAATTTTTTAGCGTTGATCTCACTGAGCCCTGGGGGAGCAGGCTCTGTGATCATCCAGTTAAAACCTCGGTGAGAGAGAGCATTGCCTATATGCTGGGCAAAGCAAGAGCCATAAGTGGAAACTTTAGTACCTTTACGGATCCTAAATTTTGGATCCCAAAGATGCACAATATCAAACATATTGCATTGCGCAACCGCCGATGACCAAAAAAACCTGCTATCTAATGATTTGTACGGGTGCATCCATTAGCTCCATAATTTAACATTAAGAACCATTTGACTATTCATGCCTAAAAGGCAAGGTTGAACACCCTTTAGGCACTTCAAGAATTCAGATAATACGTGCGACACTCATATTTGAACGGCGAGAGGTGGCCAAATGCTGATTAGTGGTACGCTTTCGCTCGCCAAAGTAAAAGATGTATCACCATGAGTTATCAGCAGTTGACCGAGGGAAAACGATACCAGATATCGGCTCTCCTTGCGCAGGGATGTTCGCCTGCCGCGATCGCCACAGCAATACAGGTCCACCGTTCCACGATGTACCGAGAATTGAAGCGCAACAGTTACAATGCGGCATATGAGCCCGGGGAAGCTCACGCCAAGAGCTCACGCACGTCGGATTGAGGCACGCAAGTACAGGGTGTCAAAGCAGACCGTCACGTATGTGGAGATGACGCTGTTCTGGCACTGGAGTCCCGAACAGGTCAGTGGTGTCAGCAAGTTTATCGGCCTGCCAGTGCTACCGCCATGCGGCGGCGTGGCAAGCTCTACAAAGCACTTCTCCAGGGCGATAAAGGTATCGCAGAAGCAGCAACAGCAAACGCTCAGTCATTCCAGAGCTGCGCTCGATCATCGATGAGCGCCCGTCGATCGTGGAGACACATGAGCACGGGTTAAACGAGAACTTTAACAGCCTGCTGTCCCGAAAGGCACGGACCTAAGGACGATCACTGACGAAGATGTCCGACAAGCGGAGAAACAACTAAACCTGAGGCCACGCAAATGCCTCGGGTTCAAGCAGCCTGAGATCGTGTTCCAAGGGTACCTTAGGGCTGCATAAGCGAGTGTCGCACTTCGGAGTTGAATTCGCGATACAATTTCTAAAAACGAGTATTTTTTACTCAAGCCTGCCAGAAAGCTTTTTAATATAACGAATTATTAATGCCTTGAAGGTAGGACCTCTAACACTTCCCAACTGATGAGATAAAATTTCTACAGCTTTTTCAGGTGTGATTAATTCACCCGTATCAGGATCTATATAAGTTGGATAAAGAATTAATGCAGCAGCAACCAGCTCTTCCAATGTAAGTTTTCGAGTACGACGCTTACACTCAAGCTTATCGGTCGTGAGCCCCCAACCTGCATAAAAAGGCATACCGTAAGTGACAACCTTTCTGCCACGTAACAGCGCCTCGAAGCCGGATAAAGATGTGAGGGTATGCACCTCATGCACTTGATCAAGCAATTCTGACATACCGGTGCCTTTAACCAGCAAATCGTAATGTTTTTTGGCAGCATGGGTATAGGACTTGCCGGCCCGCCCGCCCGCCAGTACATCCGGGTGCGGCTTATAGATAATAAAGGCATCTGGATTGGCCTCACGCACCTGCTGGAGCAACTCTAGATTAGTGCGCCAACGAAGAGCCCCGAAGCGTATCGAAGCATCTGTTTCCACCTGCCCCGGCACCAACACAATTTTTCCATGCTCGGGTAGTGCCAAAGGAGTTGAACGTTTACCGACGTTATACTTGGTTACCCCTGTCTGGACCAAGAGGTTTATCAGTGCCTTAGCACGTGCCCGGAGCTGATCATCGAAGGATGTATGTTGCAACATCAACTCCAGACTGCTGCTCCTAGTGGCGTCGTAATAGATACCTCTTGAGTCCATCACCAGCGACAAAGGTGGCACAAGGTCAATACCCAGCCCTGCCGAACGTATAAAACCATCTTCCATTCGCCAGAGCGGAACGTTCTGTTCTTTTGCTCGTAACTCAATATCAGGCGTTACCTTGCTTGACCAAACCAGCCATGAGCCTGTGCAGGCTAAGCCGTCCGCAGAGTCCACGAACTGGACAGGCTCACCTCCGAGAAAGTACGGAATAAAGCGTCGTTTCCACTTAGAGAAACCCAAGGCCGACCAGGGGCCTGCACTACGCTTGTCCAGTCTCTCCAACCGGGATAAGGTTTCTTCCATTAGGTGCCTATGCCTTGAATTCACTATTGGTGAAAAAGCCGGTTTGATACTGGGCGTTTCCTGGCTGCTCAGCTTACTCGCCCGGCATCCTGCAGTTTAAGTACCCCGCTTAGCGCGCCCTGCTCACCGACCACTAGTAAGGAGGTAACACTGGCTTTCAGCATGATATTTTCCGCATCCGCGAACATCTCATTTTCATTAATCACCAGCGGATTACGTGTCATGACATTTTCGGCTTTCATGCCATCAAGGGTGTCATGGTTAAACAATGCACGACGCAGGTCACCATCAGTAATAACACCCTTGATCTCGCTATTATCAACAACAACAGCCAACCCCAGACCAGCACGGGTTGCCGTCATGATGACATCCTTCATGCTATCGTGTGACGCACAGATGGGCAGTTCGGTGTGCATGACATCTTTCACACGCGTCAACAGCCGACGCCCAAGGCTGCCTCCTGGGTGGAAGACCGCGAAGTCATGGGGTTTGAATTCACGCCGTTCGATCAGGGCTACCGCCAACGCATCACCCATCGCCAAGGCGACGGTTGTGGAAGTCGTCGGGGCCAGGTTGTTCGGGCAGGCTTCACGTTCAACTGACACATCCAGCACCAGGTCACTATTACGCCCCAATGTGGATTCAGGGCTACCAACCAGAGCAATAATTTTCACACCAAAGTGACGCAATGAGGGGATAAGGCGGATGACCTCTTCCGTTTCGCCACTGTATGAAATCAGAATCGCAACATCATCGGAGGTGAACATACCAAGGTCACCATGATAGGCTTCAGCCGGGTGAACCGAAAAACTTGGCGTACCCGTTGAAGCCAAAGTGGCTGCAATCTTGTTACCGATAATCCCGGATTTACCCATACCGGACACGATTACCCTACCAGACGTGGACAAAACCAGGTCAACAGCCTGATCAAATTCACCATTCAACCGCTCAGCCGTCGCCTTCAAAGCCTCGGCCTGCAGTTCAAAAACGTTTTTCCCAACACTCACATTTGACATCAATTGGTATTCCCTAAATAAAACTTACTGCGCAGCACCACCAGAGACGCTTTGAAACCCTTGAGCCGAGTCGAACACTTCGGCTTTATCATGTGCAATCAGAATTTGATCGGCCAACTCCCGCAGGGCACCCTGCCCCCCGGATGCCGTCAACACAGACGACGCTTTAGTTTTCACGTAATCGGGTGCATCCGCTACGGCATAAGATAAACCACAGGCCGCAAAAGCCGGTAAATCAATCGAATCATCCCCGATACAGGCCGTTTGTTCAGCGGTCACTCCCGCTTGCTCCATCAGCATTTGGCAGGCTATAGCCTTGTCTTTTACGCCAAAGGCACAAAGAGTAACATCAAGATCTGCCACACGCTTGCGCAGAGTGGCTGAATCACGCCCTGATAACACGGCCACACGAATGCCACTTTCTTCAAGCAGCCTTATTCCCAGCCCGTCACGGACATGGAATCGTTTCAGGCATTCGCCGGATTCATCGTAATAAATCCCGCCATCGGTCAATACACCATCGACATCAGTAATCAGCAGCTTGACTCTTGCCAGGGGAGATACTTCCACATAATCATTACCGGCGAGAATAGCGCGCACCTTTTCCAGACACTCGGGTGTATCAACACCCGGGCCCGTCGGCGCAACTTCAAAGGCCCGAATACGCACGCCAGCAGATAATAAACGTAACTGCTCCAGTTGCTCTGATTTCTCCAACGGCGAATCTGGTAACTGAGCATAACGTTCAAGCACACTTCGACGGTATGCATACACGCCCACATGCTTTTTAAAACCGGGGTGCTGTTCGTGATCCCGTGGAAACGGAATAGGCGAACGGCTGAAATACAGCGCCATTGAATCCTGCCCCAAGGCCAGCTTGACCGTGTTGGGGTTTTGCGCCTCTTCAGCGTCAATCGAATGATATAGCGTACCGACACCTACGGAGTCATCTGCCAGCATACCCTGAACCAGCAACTCGACATCCTCGGGGCGTACCAAAGGCTCGTCACCCTGAAGATTGATATACACATCCGCTTCAACCTGCTGCATCACTTCGACAAGACGGTCGGTGCCTGAAGGGTGTTCAGGCGATGTCATCACAACCTTACCACCGAAGGTTTTAACAGCATCAACAATGCGAAGATCATCAGTTGCCACAATCACTCGGCTGGCAGAAGGGACCTGCAACGCCTTGTCATATACCCATTGAATCATGGGTTTTCCGTTAATATCGGCCAACGGTTTGCCGGGTAAACGGCTGGAGCCGTAACGTGCCGGTATTACCAGCACAACGCGTTGAGTATCCATCACAGAGATCACTTTTACTCGATTTCAAACTTGGGTAAGGATTTAACCACATCGTGGACTGTTTTAACCTGCGCCAGAAACGGCTCCAAAAAATGGAGCGGAACATGCTAGGGCCTTCATATTTTTCATTGTCAGGGTCAGGATGTGCTTCCAGAAAGAGCCCATCAGCACCTGCTGTCACACCTGAAATTTCCCTAATAAATATCTAAAAAATATATTAAATTCTTTTTCTTTTCATCAATGAGAGGTGCTCGTGAACGGAATTAATGATTTCAAGATTATCCGGAAAGGGAAAGTTGTGCCCCTCATCTGATATATGCCTGAAAATAAAATTATCTTTTGCCTTTAGGTTTCGCTCCAGTTCTTTAGCATTTTCAAAATCAATTTTGGCACTACCATACAAATAATAAACATACGCCTTATCATTATTAAGGGTTTCATTAAGAGATATTTTACTATTAACATTTTCAAGAGTAGCACGTAACCCTGGCCAAGCAAGACTATGTGAAAGCTCAAGATCAACCTGAGGATTAGTAACAAAGGCGTTAACACCAATTGCACCACTAATGTATAAAGCAGCAAAACCAGCCATTGAAGAGCCGAAAATAGTTACATTTTCGTAACCGCCTTCTGTAATAAAGTTCTTAATGAAAGACTCATAAAAATTATCAGAATTTTCACAAAAGTCAGCATAGTAATTATTATTATAGTTAGTTATAAAAAGAAGGTTTTGCTCCTGACAAGCAATTAATTTATCAAGCGCAAAAAAATTATTATATTGATTATGTGTACTTAGTATAATAATTAGATCTTTACTTCCACTCAGGGGTGAATAGAGGTACTCAGAGCCATTTGATAATTTTTTCTTATTACTTAATAGCTCTTTTTTTTTCAATTCATCAGGCCTATGAAATTTGCTTACGATACCTGATTTTTTTTTAGGAAAAACAAATTCTGGATTAAAACTATAACCCAGTTTCAAAAAATCTTCTTGGTAATAATTCTTTATTATACTAACGGCCTCGTCAGAGAGGATTTCATTTTTCTTGTATTTTTTATCATTAGTAGCGTTTATTTTACTGAGGGCAGTTTTTCTTGTTCCAATAATTGATGATAGGTCATTAAAGTCATTATCAATATCTTCTAAGTAACCTATATAATTAACAACTCTTTTACCTTCCTCATAAACCCATTTTACTTGTGGGTAAAAGTGTGAGAAATCAAACTTTTCAAACCCCCTATCCATAATAAAGCCTTCAAAGTCCCTACCATATTTCTGAAAAAGCTTTGCTCTTTTATTTGCAAATTTACTATTTGATTTTAATGCCTCATCTATATCAATATCAATCAAATGGTAAAAAGCACTTCTTATTCTGGCATAGGGATTTCTAACAAAACAAAATGAAAAATTATCTGTATGATCAATTCCTTGATTCTTAAGATTAGAGTGCCCTAAATCTAAATAATTCACACCTAAAGAATTCAAAGATTCACGTATAGAGTTACCAGCTGTTTTAGGTATATGGATAAATACATTATTCACTATAATCGCCCACTATAAAGTAAAATCATTATCGACGTTTGAAAAAAAATCTCAATGGCCTAATAACCGCTATTTTAGAGTCTCTGAAATATGCATATGGTTTATTACGAAGTTTTTTTATCAATTTTTTACCTCTATCTTCAGGGTAGCTTTTCTCTACTATGGTCAAATCTAATTTGGTAGAAATAGTGTCTGACTCCCTTTCAGCCTCGCCATTTCTAGCAATGACATCTTTATCTACTTCAATGTTTTGAGAAAGCCCTGTTTTCTTAGTAACTAAATTGACCGATTTATGTTTACGAAGACGCTCCCTTAATATGATATGACCCGAAGGGTGCACTGATACAAGGTGGCCAAGAAAAGATTTCACACAAAATTCTTCAAACAAGTCAAACTCTGAAAGGGTTAACTCTCCCCTTACAAGTCCTTTTTTAAAATCTTTGATAAAGCACTCGACAGAGGAATAGTCATGTGTAAACCCCTTTCTACCATAAAATGCATTTCCTAGCTGTACAGGTTTAAAACCATTAAACGCAGCTTCTATCGCAGCCTGCGAGCATAATGTAATGACAAGGTCCGACTGACCGAGTGCGAGCTCCAAATTATAATCTTCGACAATTATAACCCGATCTTTATAGTTATCTCTTAGGCAAGAACGAAGTTCTTCTTTGGTAATAGGCGCTTCGACACCAATCTTACTACTTTCCCAAGGGTGTGCTTTAAAAACAACATTATAATTTGAGCATTCAAGAACACCATTTATTATTTTCTTATATTGACTAATTGTACTTAATGGCCCAGCTGTCCCCAAAACAGAAAAATCGTTAACAACTTGCCCGATAATAAGCACAACAGGGTTTTCATTAGAAAACCCAAATTCTGGAGATTCAACAGGCTGCTGAACATTTTTATTATTTGATAATAATATTTTATTCGCAGCCTTAATTCGATCCAAATCATACTCATTTAAATCATTTTCTATTTTTATGCTTTTATAATAAGTAGAATATGCAAGATCCGAATTATTAGGCAAATGCTCGTATTTCTTCTCAAAGTAATATTCACTGCCAGTAAAGAAACTTTCTAGTAAGACCGGCTCGGTTGTGTGTTTTTTTAGTAACTCAATCAAAACTTTACTATAAATCAAACTACCTGAGAAAATACAGCAATAATCCTGGCTTGGTATATCATATAGCTTACATGACCACCAATCTACCCAAAAAACCACTGCGGCCATATTAAGAAGTAAATTTTCTTTATCTAGACTATATGCTAGTTCGAAAACCTGGTCAGTGCTGTTAGATACATCTTGATTTCGCCATTCTTTTTTTGCAATAACAGAGGAAAGAAATTCTAATTTGCATATTTCAAATACATGCATCCCTTTGTAAGAAAATGAGTAAAGATCATCTTTATCTAATAACCTTAATCGCTCGACTATAGGGTCAAGATTTGCAAGCTTAGAAGAATAATCACCATATAACGCGATCCAATCTTTCGGAGCTCTTGCATTTATTACTGTAGGATTATATTTCTCAAAGAATGTGAAAAGACTTTTGAAATTCCTTTTATGAAAATGTAGATCATCAGTAAGAAGAATTTTTAAATTTTTGTATGATGACATATACTTTTCCTTTATTTACACGATGAATATACTTCTATATTTTTAGAAATGCATTCTTGCCAAGTAATACATGTCATTCCATCTCCAGAAAGAATATTATTATTAAGCGCTTTAATTAATCCCCTATCATTAATAGCTTTCATTAAAATTTCCGAATCATGCTCAACGTTACCTGTAAGAATAAGACCATTTAAGTTATTAATAATTAAGTCTTTTACCATTCCTACATCAAAACCAATTACAGGTGTTGCTGAAGCAATAGCTTCTGGAATATTAGCAGGACCTCCTTCATGCCAGCTACACATTAATAGTACGTCCAAGCTTTCATATAGGTTACCAAACATTTTATATGGTAGCCTTTCGTAAACTTTTGCATCAAAACCTAATTCCCTAGCTCTAAATGCATCCTGTGTACGACCCTCCCCAACAAAAAACCATTCAACTGATTCAGGAGGCAATCTTTTCATTATTTCATAGAGATAGGCCTCTCCTTTAACTTTTCGGCCATACCTTTTGGATACCAACCCAAACTTAAGCTTTCTATTAGCCAAGTTTAATTTTTCAGAGGGCTTAAATATATCTTCTCTATAACCATGTGGGATTACAACTGTATGATTAATCCCTAAAGAATTAAGAATTTTTTCTTGAGAAGTGTTCAAGCATATAACCTTTTCACACTCACGATAACGATCATAAAACCTTGTAGGATCTAGCCAATCATCGGTATCTTTCAAGTCATGGTGAACAGTTGAAACTGCAGGTTTAGCAAGCTCATCTTCTAAATGTGGCCGATGATAATGGTATATATCTGCCCCCTCCACCGGCTTTATGGAAACCACATACTCTATACTTTTACTGTATTTTTTAAAGTAACCCATTATTGCATCAAATATGCCACTTTTAACATCATTTGACATGACATGATTTATAAGCACTGGTAGACCTCTTAACTTAATATAATATTTAAATATTAGTCATCTTATTTTATAAAAATGACCCTTTCTCTAGTTTGAGGAAGGCCTTGATCTTTACCCTATTTAGTACAGTATTGGCTCATTAGTCAGTCATTTTTCGCATATATAAATGGGCCCTAGTATGTTGAGGTAAACGGATTTTGGGAGTTCACCTCTCAGCTATGTCACTGAACTGACCTAGATTAGGAGAAAGAATAAATTTTTATCCACGTTAGCCACGTGGGATTCAACCCCCTCGGCTGCTTTTTTCTACCAGAGGAACGCCTCAAGCAAGAGATTTTTTCCATTTCGGAGAGCACACTTTCAAAGTAAGCTAAAGCCGTAAATGAAGAATCATAAATATAAAGATTACTTATTAATACCATATGCACATAGAAACAAAAATATAAGCATACTGAAAGGTATTCAACGATGACCACATATTATTTTATTGCAGCGCGTTAATGTCAGGATTCACCAAACTTAATATTCTTCCTGATAACACCATATTTTATAAAGAATAAAGTATCTAAAGAAAATATAGTTATGTTATAAACAGCTTATGATAATATTGGATTAATCAAGCCCATCAATTTCATCTAAACTAGCCTCAGCTTGTACCTTACGCTTCTGCGCGGCTTCCTGAGCTTTATGTAAGACCATTCTTTCAGCTTCATTTAGTTGAATGTATTGCTCACTATTTATTATCCATTTTAGTGCATCTAAACTGGCCCCTGCCTGATTAATTTCCTGTTGAATAGCCGTACGTTTTCCATCAGGTGTGCTGTTTATGATACTCGACAGTTCTTCAATACGAGCCTTAGTATTTTCTTGGAAACTTTTCAGTATATCGATTTCGCTCTTAGGCCACTGTAGATCACGCGCAGAAACGGCACAGATCCGCAAGCCATTGGCTTTACGCCGAACTTCTTGTAACGCTTTGCGAAAATTTTGCGTCTGCTCTTTAGTAAAAAAGGAGGGATCAACGTCATCAAAGGCCTTTTCATCCTGCGATATGAATTGAGTTTTATCTTTGTCACTGTCAGCATGGTAAGCTACAATGGCATCCTCAATATCATCGTACCAATGCGCCTCCCCTTCTTTTAGGTAGACACCTGCTTGGCACAGATCACGCAGAATACCTTCTCCATGAGACACCATAATCAACGATGCCTGCCCCACTTTATCTCGAAACAACTGCTTGGCTTTATCCTTGAAGGCACGATCACCCACAGCCGTGGCTTCATCCGAAATATAAACATCAAAATCAAAAGCAAATGAAAGACCAAAACCCAAACGTGAACGCATGCCTGATGAATAAGTTCTGATCGGCTCATCAAAGGCTTCACCAATTTCGGCAAAATCTTCAACAAAGCGGATAATTCGTCTCATCTCATCTTCCCCCCCCCCCAAGGCGCGGGCAGCAAACTTGACGTTCTGCCGACCGGTCATATTCCCCTGAAAGCCACCAGCAAGGCCTACCGGCCAAGAGACACGGCTATGTCGAATAACTTCCCCCTTATCCGGACTGTCCATACCGGCAATCAGCCTTAGTAGCGTGGACTTGCCCGCTCCGTTGGCACCGATAAGGCCTACGCTCACGCCGGTGGGAATGGTGAGGTTGATATCTTTGAGGACCCAGTCAGAGCCGTGGTGGTTGTGGTAACGTTTGTACAGGTTACGGATTTCTATCATGTTGCGGAGTCAGCTCATGGTAATCGTCAGATTCAGGCACGCTACCGCCCGGTCGCGTATACCTTCGTCCTGAAGGGCAACCTCTACAAAAGGGCCTGCGTGGTCCATCCATGGCACACAGGCTTGATATCTGTGGTGAATTAATCGCGGTGGTCGCGAATAATCAGTACCAGCATCTGTACGATCAACCCTAAAAACAGGGCAATAATAGTAAAAACGACAAGGTTATATACACGGCGCGGCTCCAGCGGGTACTGCGGCAGTGTCGGGTTTTGCAGTACGGATACTTGCTTAAGTTTACGTGCCGCTTCTATACGTGTATTTTCAAGTGCCGCCAAGGCACCTGAGTAGCTTTCCTGTGCAAACTGTACACTCAGTTCCAGTGTCTGGTATTCAGATGACAGCACATTTAAAGCGCCACCCGCCTGCTGAGCCGTGCGTGACCGCTCCTGGCTGATCTGGTTGATCAACGCATCGATCTCCGCTTCCACACGGCGCACGTCTGCGGAACGAGGGCTTTGATAGCTCAGCAGAGCGGTACGTTTGGCTCTCAGGTTAGCCAGCTGTGCTTCCAAACTGGCGACCACTGCATTAATGCTTTCTACCGTACCGGTCGGGGAGATCAGTCCGTTTTCATTCTGGTATTCGATCAGCGCCTGACGGGCCTGATCAAACTTGGCCGCAAGCGTATCGACTTGCCGTTCCAGAAAGCGCACCTGCTCTTCCGCCAGCCGCTGTCCCATTTGGTTCATGTGTTTTTCACCGGCTGACAGGAGTAATGTCGCCATCGCGTGGGCCATTTCAGGCGAAAAGGCTGATACCTTGACACGCAGTACCCCGGCGTAGTCATCCAGCTCAACCCTTACATGCTTGAGGTAGTACTGGTGCAGTTCTTCTGTGGCCACATCAGGGCCTGACAGGGCCGACCAGAAGTCGACTTCAGGGGCTGAATAATGCTTTCTGAAACCCAGTTGCTGATCCACTTGCTTCATCATATCGACTGAAAGCAGGTAGTCGCGCAGCAGCAGCATGTCACTGTTATTGCTGCCGCCTCCGCTCAGTAACGATTTAAAGTTCAACTCCGGTGCTGCCAGTTGTGGACTTTCCAACACGACATTGGCTTCGGATATATACCGGTCGCAGGCCCAGATCAACTGGTAAAAACCGACAACAACAACCGCCAGCAGGCAGATAAACCAATAAGGGTAGCGTTTAACAAGCGGGTGTATCATTGTCTTTTTAATCTCTGTTCAAAACGGAGGTGTAACGCAAGGCCAAGCGAGCCAGAGGCCAGTACCCAATACCACAAGTAGAGTTCGCTGGTACCGGCGACCGGGCGATAAGAAGCAAAAAATGCGCCCCTGAGCAATTCAAGCCCATGCACAATCGGGTTCCACATCAGGTATTCGAGCAGGGCATGAGGCACAAAATTCAGCGGAAAAATCACGCCGGATGCAATCATGAGCGGCAGTGAAAGTAGGCGGATGATTTTAGCCACCTCAGGCACCAGGCCCGCAATCGCTGAGAATGTCAGCCCCGCGCCAGCCCCGAGTAACCAGAGCGACAGCCAGAAAAAGAGCGCCAGCAGGGGCTCGTCAGGCATCAAGTCAAATTCCAGCAAAATGCCTGCAATCACAAACAGCAGAAAAACGAAGGTCTTGAGTAAGCCTTCCAGGTAGCAGCGGATAAACACCGGATCGATGGGTTTTACCTGGCGGTAAGCAAACAGACCCTGGTTCCCGTCAATGGCACCTATAGGCCGCATCATGTTTTCACGCACCAGGTGAAAACCGAACAGCCCGGTAATCAACCAGGGCACAAACTCGGCACCATCAATATGGCGCACGCGCCCCATCACTACTGTGCGGATCAGTACCATAATGGCAATCATCGCAATGGGCTCAAACAGCATCCAGAACCAGGCCATCCGGTTGGCCATGGTGCGTGCCAGGGCTTCGCGAATGAACATGGCATGCCAGACCGAACGGGTGACTTGCCAGGGGGTGCGGGCCACTCTGTAACCGGGTTCTGTTACCGCCATTACAAGTCCACAATCACCTTATACGACAGCGCCAGCTGGTACAGGATTTGGCTGAGTGTTGAGGCCAGTTGCAGGTTCTTGGTTGGTACAGCCGGCAGTACCAGTATTTCGTCGCCGGGCTTTAATTCGATATCACCGGCATCACGCACTTCGCCGTTCAGGCGGGCCACCAGAATACGATCATCATCGGCGTGCTGGGTAAAGCCCCCCGCACCTTCAATGTAATCCAATGCGGTAAGCCCCGGTTGGAAAACCACAGATTGGGGTACCAACACTTCACCGCTGATTAGCACAGCATCGTTTACTTCCGGCAGGGTAATCACATCGCCATCCTGAAGGCGGATATTACTTACCTCACCATTATGGGCCACCACCAGACGGCCGCTGGGCTCGTTCTGGGCGGCGCGGCGGGCGTAGTCGCGAATGAGTTCCGCTTCCTTGACACGAATCTCGGCCTCCTGCGGCGTGGCAGAGGAGGCGCCGAGGTAGTAGGTTTCCAGTCGACGCAGGCTTTCCTTTAAGGCCGCTTTTTGCTGTTCAGCCACCGATAGCCGGCGTATGGATACACTTTCGGTATCCGTCATACCCTTGGGCACTGCAACGGTATCAAGGAAGGACTGCAGGCGGGTATTGCGTGGCACCGCATAGCGTGACGGCCCATAGAAGCTGCCTTCAAGCTGGACAACAACCATTTCATCCCGCTGGTCAGAGCTGAACAGCAGCTCATCCCCACTGCGTAAGGCTTGTTCACTAAAATCATTCAACGCAAGATATTGCGACACAGGTCCCGACTCACGGGAACCTCTGAGCAGTACATGAGAGACACCGGTACGGGTACGTGCCAGCTCAAGCAATGCTTTGCCGCTCATCTGCTCAAGGCGCAGTTCATAACGGTAATCACGCTCGACGTCACCGGTGACAACCACCGCTGGGCCTCGTTCGGATACCAGGATGGTATCGCCATCCTGCAGTTGCGGGCGCGCCAGCTTGCCCTCCAGCAGAAAATCGTACAGATCGGCCTCAGCCAGAGTCCGTCCATCGCGAATAATCTCTATCTGCCGGTAACTGCCCAGTTGTGGATCTATGCCGCCAGCCTGATCAATAAAATAGAGCAACGAGTCCGTTGGCGTACCGGCATAGCGGCCCGGGTTATTCACATAACCTGTGACAAATACAGATACCGGCTGCACGCCCTGCAGGTTTGTGTAAACCTCAACACCCTCCGGGTACACCGACTTGATTGCGGAGGTGATCAGCCCTTGCAACTGCCCCTGCGTCACTCCCTGTACCTTGATGGGGCCGATGGAAGGCACAAATACATTGCCTTGAGCATCCACGGGGAGCACACGTTCGACTTCAACCGCGCCCCAGATCCGCAGTGTAATCTGGTCACCGGGTACCACTTTATAGCCGGCGTTCAGGCCATCACTGCGAATACCTGAAAAGCCGCCGGAAAACAGGTGCGCCCCAAAGGGCTGCAGCACTTGTTCTTCATCACTTGCCTGCAACGGCGCAGGCACATTGCGGTAGCGATACTCTTGCCAGTTAACCTGGCTGCTGTCCGATTCCAGCGTCTCGGGAACGGGCGCTGCCTGCTGGCCTTCAGGCAGAATGCCCTGGGCACTGATGCCGACGGCCAACCCGGTTGAGGCGTAAACCATCATCCCTGTCGCCAAAGCCGCCGCACGTGCAATCGAAATCGTTTTGTTCATCATGACTACTATTCCGTTTGATCGCGGCTTACCTGCCTTCGCCGGCAGTGCCAATGAGGTCAATTCGCTGCCACTGCCCATTTTTTCCACAGGCTATTGCACTGGCTGCCGCAGGTGTAGCCGGGCTGATTTTCAGACGCACGCAGTCTTTGCCTGTCGCCGAGAAGTAGCGTTCGGTAAGCGTTAAACTTAGTTCGGTTCCCCAGGGCGTTTTCGCGAAGGACTGGCTGGAACCCACAGGTGCCTTGGCAACAAA
>Ga0193951_1000187_pt1 | contig 28538 bp, 17 predicted proteins | sample BB_2_MG_FD_140370 | JGI IMG/M metagenome (GOLD analysis project Ga0193951, IMG submission 140370) | Microbial mat bacterial communities from the Broadkill River, Lewes, Delaware, United States - BB_2_MG | ecosystem: Environmental > Aquatic > Freshwater > River > Microbial mats | place: USA...
AAAATTCACCTCAAAAAATTCAGTTCCTTGGTGGGAGCTTAATGCGATATTAGTAATTAGATGATCGGGTGCATTATTACTTTTTAATATTAATCGTTTGTTTTTCCATACTTGAAAAGCAAAAGCACTTTGCTGGACTACTTGTAACGGTTTATCTCTATTAATATTTGCATTTGGCATACTATTCATTGCAGTTAATGTTTGCGCAAGGCTTAATAGTTGTTGATCAAACCCCGCCTCAGCTTGAGACATACTTTGCTTATAGCCTTGAATAGCAGCGATAAATGTTATTAATGTTAATACTGAAAAAAGTGTTAAAACTAAATAACGTCGAATACTCATAATTACCCTTTGGTATTTATTATGTAACCAACACCACGAACATTTTTAATAAACTTTTCCGGTAAGTATTTTCTTAATTTATGAATATGCACTTCTACCGCATTACTGAGTACTTCTTCTCCCCAATGATATAGTTTTGATTCTATTTTCTCACGCGATAAAATTCTACCTGCATTTTCCATTAGCGCTTTTAGTACCATGTATTCTTTCTTAGAAAATGTGATTTCGTGCTCTTTACCTGTAACTTGATCACACACAAATACTTTATGTGCATGGGTATCTAATTTAACCTCATCAATACAAATAAAAGCTGTATTAGCCGTGCCTAATCGTCGTTCAATAACACGAAGACGTGCCATTAACTCTTTAATTTCAAAAGGTTTAGTTAAGTAATCATCGGCACCATAATCTAAGCCTTTCACTTTACTTTCAATAGAGTCTCGTGCGGTTAGAATAATAACGGGTAAAGCTGATTTTTTTTCACGTAATTGTTTTAAGATCTCAAGGCCATCTATATCTGGTAATCCTAAATCTAGAATCATCATATCTTGATCATCACAGGCTAACGCGCTTAATGCTAATTTTCCCTGCTGAAGATGATTAACAACAAACCCTTCTGTTTGAAGCGACTTTTGCAGTGCTGTTGCAAGCGGAATGTCATCTTCAACTAACAATATGCGCATATTATCTCCTTGACCAGAATTTTATTTCTTGTTCGGTTAAAAATTGTTCCGCATTACTCCCTTGCAGTAGTGCTAATGTTGCTAATATGCCAGCTTGAATACACTGTGGTGCAACAGCGGTAATTGAACGCGGAGCATTCGCAATAGGCCAACCTGTTTTAGCATTAAGAATATGCCCATAACGAATATTATCTTTGATCAAAAACCGTTTAGCATCCCCACTGGTAGCAAGCGCACCTGACTTGAGTGAAATAATCATATCCGCATTTTGATTAATATGACTATCAACGTCAGGATGCTCGATGGCAACTTGCCATGTTTCATTGTTATAGCGTGGACCAGAAACGGCCAAATCTCCACCTAAATTAACTAAAACTGGTTGCTCTGTTAACTGTTTTGCTAAAATAATACTGCGATCAACCGCGTATTCTTTGCCTATGCCACCAAAATCAATTTCCATCCCTCTAGCTAAGGTTATTTGTTGGCGATCAAAGTGTATTTTATGCCAACCAACATAGGGTAAAACAGTATTGATTGATGTTTGCGAGGGAAACTTTGCATAATGCTCATTGCGACCTTGAAAGCGCCAAACCTTTCTTAAAACACCTGAACTGATATCAAACAAGCCATCACTCAATTGATAACATTGATCGGCAAAAACTAACAATTGATAAGTTTCTTCATCAATAGCAATAGGTTTTCCAGCATTGTTATTAATTAATGTACAAAGACTATCTTGATTATAACGGTTATATTTATCTTCAATCCGCCAAACCTCTTTGGTCACTCTATTACCAATTATTAATGCTAATGCTTTGTCTGTTGTTTGTATAATAACTTCACAAGGACTCGCCATAGCATTAAATTGAATACTATAGCTGTCTTTGTTCGTTATGAAGTTAGTGGCTCTGCTCTTAGTCAAAAAATTCTCTATTTAAAACCCCTTGTTCCGACATAAAACAAAGGAAAACCTATATCGTTAGAAAGAGTAAGTTACTTGCGCAATAACCGCATCAACACTCGGATAAAGATCAACACTTTTTAATACGCCAATCTCATCAAAACCTGCATCGGTTGGTCTTTGACTATAATACTCAATTCTAAAAGATAATTCATGGCCATTATTAACCAACATGCCATATTTTAAACCAACAGTATAAGCTGTCATTTCTCCTATGCGGTAATCGGCACTAGCAAAAGCAGGTATTGACTCATTGTCGATTAAAAATGGTTGATAAAAATCAGCGGCACTTTGTTGATAAAACCTAAAATGTGGTTGTAAATAGCTTTCTTTACCAAAGCTATCACCTAAGGGTATTCTAAAACGAGAGTCGATGGTATGAGACTTTATTTTCCAGTCATCCCACATATAGCGATAAGACACATCCAATACTGTTGTATCAAAATGATATAAGGATTGAGCAAATACACTTTGTTTCACGCGAGAATCAGGACGTGATTCATAAATATAATCTTGTGCTTCGCCATTATTATTGACGACAGACAATACTTTAAATGGGTCTGTTAAATAGCCATCTACCGTTGAATAGGAATAATTAAATTGCATCAACATTCTACGGTTAATTACCTGCGTAAAACCAAGTAAAATATCGACAGTCGTTTTATCGTCCTCACTCCCTATTCGTGTAGCTGAAAAATCATCATCCCAACTGTCAGCATTACTATCACCAATAAGCATAGATGAAAAAGCTTGCGGCAACCCGCCTTCTGGTGAGAAAGTATCCTTAAAATAACTAAAACCTGCTGAAAAAGTTGAGTTTTTACGATCAAAATCTACAGCGATATTACCGTTGATACCTAATGACAAGTAATCATATTCTTTAGAAAGGTGTAACCCGCCACTTGCTGTATAGTCAGGTGCTATAGGTTGTGTCCATTGTGCGTTAAGTTGCACACGCGTATCTCTAAACGTATCATCAAGTGGTGTTTCTGCTGGCGCTATTTGATATTGTCCATTACCTGATGGTCGAGTAAATGTTTGCACTGTGGGTTGCGCTACCGCACCATTAGCAGAAGCACCAGTTAAAGTATCGATGGTTAATTTTAGATTTAAAATTTCTTCAGTATCAAATGTTTTTTGTGCATTAAAAATAGCTTCACCGGCACTTACTCTGTCAGCTTCGCTATAGTATAAAATGGCAGTATCAAACTTCCATTCATCTGGCTCTGTCTCAAACGTATTTGATTCAGCATGAGCTAAACTGTTTGTACCAAGCAACGTTGCAGCAGCAATAGTTAACACAGCTTTAATGTTTGGTTTTTCGGTTATATTTTTCATATGTTTTCTTCAGATGTGATTACAGACTATTGATTTTATTTAACGTACATAAAACTCACGATTTTCTATACTAAGTAGTAAAATAATGATGTAAGGTTAGTTACAGCCACATCCACCGCCACCAAAGCCTTTACCACCACTTGATGCCTCTTTACTGAAATAGATATGATCATCAAGCGCAGAGTCAACAGGCGATGCATTTAATAGCATCTCTTTCTTCGCTAATAAATCTCGTTCCCACGGTTCAACACCCAAACCTAAGCTGGAACAGCCTGATGTAACCGTCAGCGTTGAAGCGATTAATACTATATTTTTTATTGTAGACATCATTATTTAACCTCTTTTTCAGTTAAGAATTGTTCAATTTCTTGTTGATATTGTTTAATTTTATTAGTAAAAAATCCGGTGTGTCGTGATTTTATTGTTCCATCTCGGCCAATAAGCATACTGCTCGGCATCCCTTGAATATTAAAATGTTTTGCTAGCTTACCTTTAGGATCATAAATAACAGGAAAACTCGCAGGCATTTCTATTAGAAACTTTTCAGCTAATGCTTTATTCGCGTCTAGGTTGATACTAACGACCGTAAAACCTTGTTGCTTATATTTGTCTTGTATTGTATTCATCCAGGGGAAAGATTTACGACAAGGAACACACCATGATGCCCAAAAATCGATATAAATCACTTTACCTTTATGTTCAAGCAACGTTTGCTCTAACAAAGTTTTACTACTAGCTACGGGGGTTTGGTTGCTTTGTGCATTGGTAGTAAATGTAACAGTTACTAATACAATAAAGCCTATAATGAATTGCACTGGTTTAATTAAGTTTTTCAAGTATCACCTGGTTTAAAGTTTTGATTAATAATTCATTAAACCATAGCTTAAGTCTCTTTTCTTAACGAATACTTAAACAAATTTAATGAACCTAATTTTATTGATATGATTTTTTGATATAGAGCTGCTATTTATCAATTGAATAAATAAATTGGCTAATTTTTTGCTTTTTTGCTGTTTAAATTAGTTTTATTTAATTTTATTTCATTATTTTATACATTTAGGTTGCTTTTTACTGCTGAGCTGTCAAAGTATCAGTTACTAATTAGTGTAACAGCACTAATTACTCACAATTCGATTCAACAATAATTAAAGGAGTAGCGCTTCAATGTGTTCGATCTTTGGTATATTAGATATAAAAACAGGTGCTGATGCACTTCGTCCTCAAGCTTTAGAATATTCTCGCCTATTACGTCACCGTGGACCAGATTGGTCAGGCATTTACAGTAATGACCATGCAATACTCGTGCATGAACGTTTATCAATTGTTGATACTGAACATGGTGCTCAACCGTTATACAACAATGACAAAACTAATGTTTTAGCGGTAAATGGTGAGATTTATAATCATAAAGCTCTGGCAGAAAACCTAACTGTTGATTACGAATTTCAAACAGCCTCTGACTGTGAAGTGATTTTACCTTTATATGAAGAATTCGGTGCTGAATTTGTAGATAAACTACAAGGCATGTTCGCGTTTTGTTTATATAATTCAAAAGACAACAGCTACCTAATTGCACGTGACCATATTGGTATTATTCCTTTATATACAGGTTATGATGCTGAAGGTAACTTCTATGTTGCTTCAGAAATGAAAGCATTAATGCCTATTTGTAAAACAGTATCTGAATTCCCTCCTGGGCATATTTTAGATAGCCGTGTTGGCAAATTACAAAAATATTACAAACGTAACTGGCAAGATTACGCGGCAATTAAAGACAATACGACTAGCAAAACTAAAATTCGTGAAGCATTAGAAGAGTCGGTTAAAAGTCATTTAATGACGGATGTACCATATGGTGTTTTATTGTCTGGTGGTTTAGATTCATCATTAATTTCTGCTATTACACAAAAGTTTGCTGCTCGTAGAATAGAAGACAATGACTTAGCTGAAGCTTGGTGGCCAAAAGTTCACTCATTTGCTTGTGGTTTAGCTGGCTCTCCTGATTTAGTCGCCGCACAAACAGTTGCTGATAGTATTGGTACTACCCATCATAGCGTTATCTTTACCGAGCAAGAAGGTATTGATGCACTTAAAGAAGTTATCTACCATTTAGAAACTTACGATGTAACCACTATTCGTGCTTCTACCCCTATGTATTTAATGGCTCGTAAAATTAAAGCCATGGGTATTAAAATGGTACTTTCTGGTGAAGGTGCTGATGAAATATTTGGTGGTTACCTATATTTCCATAAAGCGCCAAATGCTCAAGAATTCCATGAAGAGTTATTACGTAAACTTGATAGATTACACAAGTTTGACTGTTTACGTGCTAACAAATCAATGTCTGCTTGGGGTATTGAAGCTCGTGTACCATTCTTAGATAAAAACTTTATGGATGTTGCAATGCGCATTAACCCTGCAGATAAAATGTGTGGTAACGGTGTTATGGAAAAAGCTATTTTACGTGAATCTTTTGAAGGTTATTTACCAAAAGAAATCTTATGGCGTCAAAAAGAACAATTTTCTGACGGTGTAGGTTATTCATGGATTGATGGTTTAAGAGCACACGTTGAAACATTAGTAACAGATCAACAACTTGAAAATGCTCATATCAGATTCCCGGTAAATACACCTGATACTAAAGAAGGTTACTACTACCGCACTATTTTTGAAGAAAAATATCCATTAGCAACTGCTGCTGATTGTGTGATTGGTGGTAAATCTGTCGCTTGTAGTACAGAAGAAGCACTAGCTTGGGATGAAAGCTTTAAAAACAATGCTGATCCATCGGGTCGTGCAGTATTGAGTGTTCATAATGAAAGTTATTAATACATAAAAAGTGACCTTAAGACTTTTAGTGGGCCGATCGTTTTTCTTACGTTTACCCACTAAAAGTAATCCCTGCCCATTGTTAACCATTTATTTTTATAGAAAACATAACCATCAAAAAATTATTATTATCAATAATTTTTATCAATAGCTTGTCGACACTTTTCATTAACTGTTAATTAACCAATAACGACTTGATTTCGTCCATCAGCTTTTGCTTGATAAAGTAACGCATCGGCGTTTTTAATATAAAAATCAAGGTTATTATTAGTTTTACTCGTTATTGATGCTCCAACACTAAAAGTGATATCCCAATCGAGAGCAGGATGCTCACTTTTAATATCGATACAATAATTAGCAAAATTTTCATTTAAACGTTTAAAAATATTATCTACCACTGACTTTTTGGTTGTGTGTAAAATAAATAACCATTCTTCACCACCATAACGACCAAATTTATCATGGTCTCTTAATGTTTTTCTGGCAGCATTGGCAAAAGCTATCAGCACTAAATCACCTACATCATGACCTAAAGTATCATTAATCTTTTTAAAGTAATCTAAATCAACAATGGCAATAGTTAACTCGTTATCAAATAAACTGTTTTCGGCCATTACCATAATACCTCGTCTATTTGGGCAACTAGTGAGGTAATCAGTGTTTGCAATCGTATGATATTTTTTACGTTGACTCACTTGTCTATTAATCAAAAATAATGAAACAAGTATCAAAATTACGGCAATAACCGTACTTAAACGCCAAATTATTTTTTGTTGATATTCTTCCTTAGCTTTAAATTCACTCATAGCATTAACTTGGGCTAAGCGAAGTATTTCAGCTTCCTTTTCTTTTACTTCAAATTTAACTTGTAGTGTTCTAATATTATTTTCACTTGTAGCTTCTAGATGTTTTTTCGTGAAGATAAGCTCTTGCTCAATGGCGTCAAAAGCCTCTTCATCTAAGCCCAATTGCCGTTTTAATTTATACCGTTTACTTAAAAAATTAGACTTATAAATACTTCGACTAAACTTATCCAATAAAGCAAAAACTTCATCATTTATCTCATTTGCTTTTTCTATTAAACCTTGTGCAATATAAATATCGCTTACTAAAATCATCGATGCTAAATGCATATCATGTACACCTGCGGCACGAGCAAGTGCAATATTGTCATATATATCTCTCAAAGCTTCATCATAATGCCCTTCAGAAAATTCAATTCTTGAAATGATATATTGAGAAAAAGCAATACCTGTATGCATATTCACTGACTTAAAATACTGCAATGCCTTTTTCAGGTACACTAACGCTCCTTCATTATCGCCCCTATCTTGCAGTATAGTGCCCATACTCCAATAGGCTTTTGAGGTTAAATGCTCATCATTCGTTTTTTCGTAAGCTATAATCGCTTGTTTTGAGAAACTTAACGCTTTGTCATTTTCATCTGAAAAATTATAAGCGTCACTTATTTTACGTAGAAAAAAGCCTTGCGATGAAAAATCATCATAAGTTATTGCTAGTTCTAATCCTTTTACAGATACCTCAAGCGTTTTTTTAAGCTTATCTACAGAAGTATAGTAATAAGACAAGGCACGAAAAATAATAACCTTTTCTTTATCATTGGAAAGTAATACCTGTTCTTCTAATTGCTTAGCTAATGCTTTAGCTGCTGTAGGATCTTCATGTCGAGAAAGGTACTTCAATTTAGCTTCAAGTAATAGTAAATATAAATCCCGCTGCTTCTTAATTCCTTCATTTTCTATATAGGCATTAATATGGTGATTAAGGGTTTCATATTGTTCTTGTCTAAAAAGTAATTCACTATATAAAACAGCTGCTTCAAGGTGTATATCATCCCAAGATTTATTTTTACTCATTTCAAATATAGTTTGGAATTCTTTTTCATTCTTGAGGTAATCAAGCTTATTCGCTCTTAGATTGTTGATAAAGCTCTTAGCAGTTTTATAATCGATTGACTGAACTGCTGATTCAATAGGGCTAGTCTTAGCTAACAGTTTGTTATTAAGAAAAATGAAGAGAATAAAAATTAGACACTTTGCAAACACAATATAATAATTATGTGAGTTGTTAATTCTATTTAACATATAATCCTGTATAAATTTTGGTTTTCTTTATGTCGATGCACCTACAAATAAAAACATTGTTGTATAAATATTATTGAATTCAACTACTTTGTATTCCTCATTAATATTTGATCATAATGTATCAGCTCTCTATTGGTTAGGCAATAATAGAGAGCTAATAATAAAAAACACTTATTGAATAAACTTAACGTTTTGTTTTACAAGCCAATTTATAATAGTGATTATTATTAAATTCAAAATTATTAATAACGTTTAATGGTGTTTTTTTCGTATGTGCTTTATATGAACGCGTATTAATTTTATTAATAAACGTAACCATTATTGGATAACGTTTAGACATTTCACTTAGCGAAAAGTTAAATATTTTTTCAAACACACCTTGCCCACGTACGATTTTATCAACACAAACCGGGCCGTATTGATAAGAATTTGTTTTGGTAATAGCTTGTTTATGACAAGTTGAGTCATATAAGTTTTCAATCATAAATTGGAACATTGGCCATTGTGACCAATAATCCCAAGATGCAGCCATAGCATAAGCAACCACTTTATTATTTACACAAGCAATAAAAAGTCCCTTTTCATCTTGAATTAAACTAGCTAAATGCGCTTTAGTGAATGCTGTTGTTATAAAGCCATCGGTCTTGTCTTCCTCACTAATTGAGTCAATTTGATATTTATAATGCAGTGTCAAAATTTCTTCTATATTATCTAGCGTTGCTACTTTTAATTCAATATTCATATTTAAAAAACCTAAGATCACTTACGTGTGATTAATAATTATAAGTTTGTTTTACAGTGATACTATATTGTCTTTCTCACTACAGTACTATTAATGTCCGTTGCTGATACCTTCAACACTAAAAATAATATCTATATTCAAATTTTACTTCATTAAAATGTTTCGCATCATGAATTTTAGAATCTACTTTGTGAAAACCAGCTGATAAACGCAAGCTACTCGAATCACTTATTTGTATATTTTGTTGAAAACTAATTCGGCTACGTTTCGTTTGATCAAATAAAAATTGATAATGCTCTGCTTCTAATAAAAAACTTGTTTTAGGCCAATAATATATAAACCCGGCATGTAAGCCAGGGGCAATATTAGTGTACGCTTCAAGCTTGCGATTAAACTCTAATCGCCCTGTTGCCATTAAAAAAACATAACTGTTGTTAAGTGGTCGGTAACTAACCCCTCTACCAGCGGTACCTTGTGTTACAAGAACTTCCTCTTTACTTGTCCATTGTTGTTCAACACTTATATTTGCTTGCCAAGACCAAGGCGAAACAAATTCATTACGCTCAGACAAGGAAATAATATTCAGTAATTCCGCTTTATCAAGCTTAATATCATCGTTTTCATATACTCTAAAGCTAACATTCACCATATTTAATGACATACCATCATAGTAACCATCTAACGGATCAATTAAGTCGTGATAACTTCCTCGGTATTTAAATTCTGCAAAATTGTTCTTTTCATCTTGGCCAACACTTACAGAAACCATTGTTGTTTTATGGCCTTGATCTGGGCTGGTTGGCGTCGCTATAACGATATCTAGATCCGTTGGATTTTTATTTAAATACCGTAATAGTTCAAAACTTCGACGAGTAATATCAACATCACGTCCGTTAAAGGTATTTTTATAACGTAAATAACGATAAGTACTATCGACAACAAGTTGCTGATTTTCGGTGGGTAAGTTTGTAAAACGAGTCTCTAATAAAACATTAATATCTTCACTTAACGCTAAAACAAGTTTTCGCTCTTTAGCTGATAACAACGTTAAATGAGCTTCAAGCTCAGTTAAAATCGAAGGTCTGTAGTATTTGTCAGCTATTAAATTCGCATCATCGACTACCCTTATCGTATCTAGAGGCATTGCCGTAACAGGGAAATTGTTAGTTAAATAAAGCCCAGGTCTTGCAACATCAAGTAACTCTAATAACCGGAATGAACAATTTTCATCGAAAAAATAGTACTCAAAGTTAATGCCCTGTAACTCCCATATATGAGAGAGCATTTTATCAATTTCATCGTCAGTTAAGTTCAGCTTATATTCCCACAAGTCTCTATTTTCTAACCGACTGTATTCTTTAATTTTTTCAAAATAAGGGTTGGCAGCAAAACTTCCTGGATAACCTCCAGTAAGACCTTTTGCCGCATAAAGAAAACCATTTTCATTTTCAGGTACTGTTGCACCAAAATTTAATGCATAAGATAAATATGTCGAATTATTATCAACTTCTTCTGTATCAAACCGCAAAAAAGTATGACCATACATTGAAGAAGGACTGTTCAGTTGCGCAGAAGCAAAAACCAGTACAACTGATTTAGTGTTTAAACGATTTCTCCAGTTGAGATACTCAGTACAGTCACCTGAAATAACTTCATTAGATAATTCGGGAATATTGTTAAGTAAAAAAGCGGTTCTAGCTGGGTACCTACATTGAATAGCACTATCAGTTTTTAAGGCATTTAACGTTGCCAATAATTCGTTTTGCGGGTTTTTATAGCCATCAGCTGCGATAAAAAATTTACTATCATCAACATAGCTTTCTATTTGACTACTATTTTTTTCTGTACTTATATGCAGTAATGCTCGCCACTCTGTAGTTTGAGATAATGCTAAAGTATCCACTGAATTATCGGCAGAAACCTTTAATGACAATAAGATGATAAAAGGAACGTTGAGAACACGGAAAATAAGATTCATAAAATTTCAAAATAAAAACACTAAATTAACTAGGATAAGTAATGTAATAAAAAAGGCTACCTTAAGTAGCCTTTTAAAAGATATTTAATAAATACTACACAGTGTATTTAGCTAATATCTCATCATTTTTCATTAATGAAAACATAGAACTAACAACATGTTCAGTAGTTGCATTTTCAGAAGGGAATAATGTATCGAAGTTATTATGAAGAGTAGCTTCAAAATGCGCGCGTTCAGCTTCTGAAACACCTAAAGACACAGCTACTGCTGTTAATGCTTCACCATTACCACGTGCAACATCTTCACTAAACTCGTCCATAATCATGCTAACATCAATCATTTCCTTGCCACCGTACGTTAACGTACCATCAGTAGAACAACCATTAGTACCAAAAGTCATACCAAAAGTATTGTTACCTGTTGAACCGTTAGTTGTCGCTGCAAGTACATGACTTGGCGTACCACTTTGACCAGCAAATAACATGTTACCCCAACCACAAGTTTGGCTACCAGGTGCATCAGCAAAAGCAGATGTAGATACTAACATTGCAGATGCAATCAATAATTTTTTCATAATTAATCCCTATAATTTAGATATTTATCTAATATTCAACTGATATTAGAGTGCGCATTCTAATGTATGTTCTGAACAAATTCACCTTTATTCGTACAAAAATTTAAATTTAGAATAAAAAATTTTATATTAGTACTCTAGCTATCATCATTGGTGTGATATATCAGCTACAAACCATTAACTATGTCTTTAATTAATGGCGGACCTTGATAAATAAAGCCAGTATAAACTTGTACTAAACTTGCACCAGCTGCCAATTTTTCATTGGCATCATTGCTAGAGGCGATACCACCAACACCAATAATAGGAAGTTTATCATTTAAAGCTTCCGCTAAAATACGAATAACGGTAGTACTTTTATCTTTAACTGGTGAGCCACTTAAACCGCCCTGCTCAGTGCCATGCTCAAGTTGTTCAACGCCTTCTCGTGATAAAGTAGTGTTAGTTGCAATAACACCATCAATACCATTGTCCATTAATGATCTCGCTATCGATTTCACTTCATCTTCCGTCAAATCTGGCGCTATTTTAACGGCGAGAGGGATATATTTTCCATATTGATTAGCTAAATTTGCTTGCTCGGCTTTTAATGCTGACAATAATTCATTTAAGGCATCACCATATTGTAACGCTCTTAAACCTGGTGTATTGGGTGAAGATATATTTACCGTGATATATGAGGCAAAATTATACACTTTACGCATACAATGAATGTAATCATCTTTAGCATTTTCTTCTGGAGTGTCTTTATTCTTACCTATATTTATCCCTAAAATACCGTCAAAATTAGCAGCCCGCACTTGTGATACTAAATAATCAACCCCCTTATTATTAAAGCCCATACGATTAATAATGGCATTAGCTTCAGGTAGTCTAAATATTCTCGGTTTATCATTACCTGGCTGTGGTTTTGGTGTGACTGTACCAACTTCAATAAAACCAAAACCCATTGCAGCGAAAGCATTAATACATTCTGCATTTTTATCTAATCCAGCCGCTAAGCCCAATGGATTAGGGAAGTCTATCCCCATAACATGAACCGGTTTTTCATTAATACGTTGTTTATAAAATGAATTTAAAGGAGTTGAACCGGTGCTTTTCAACCCTTTAATTGTCAATTCATGAATAGTTTCCGCATCAAATTTAAATAAAACTTTACGAATAGCAGGATAGAACATAGAACCTAGAACCTCAAAGTAGTTATGCGTAGGAGCAGAAATAAAAAATCCCCGCTGAACTTAAACATTAATAAGTTAGGCGAGGATTTTATCAGTTAACACGCTATTTATACATTGCTTTTAACGCTAATAATTTAACTTTTTGATCTTAACTTTCGTTAGATCTAGATTTAATTTTATTTAACTAACCTTTGACAATTTAAGCTTAATAACATTAATTCACGTAAAGCCACAGAGAACTTAGCAAATTCATGGGTTTGACCTACTTTAAAGTCAGCTAAGATATTTTTCCATCTATCTAATGGCTGAGCATTAGTGTTAACCCATGCTTCGAGCATATTATCTAAATCTTTCGCTGTAGCACTACAATCACATCGTAATACAACCGCCGTTAATGAACGTTGTTGCCAATCTAGCTCTTCTCTAAATGATGCTCTAGCTAGTGCCTGCCAATGATTACCAACAGGTTGGCGTGTGATTTGATCTAAGAACCAATGTAGATCTAATCGAACACCTAGTTTAAAGTATAAACTAGCAACAAGCTCGACGTCTCGCCCATCTTCGTCAGCAATTTCGGCTATGTCTAAGGCTGAAAAAATCGTACTTAATTGAGAAATTCGAATAGCAATTTCTTTAGGTACGTTAGCTTCAACTAAATCATTTTCAACACGTTTTAACTGCTCTAATTCACTTTCAATAATAAAACTATTTAATTTCTTAGACATAATAGCAAAGGTAGGTTTATACAACGCTATTGACTGCTCAATACTTAATGCCTTATTACGATGACGTAAGAACCAACGAGTCGCTCGTCTTACTGTACGTCGATACTGGAATAACATTTCCGTTTGGATTGAAGTAGAAATTTTATTATTTAACACTTCTATTTTTTTCCAAAACTCTTCAAGTTCAAATATGGCGCACGAAATAGTGTAGCTATTCGCTATTTCAGTAACCGTTGCACCCGTTTCTTCTTGCATGCGGTTAACAAAATTAAAGCCCATATCGTTGCCCATTTTATTCGCCAGTTTAGTAGCAATAATTTCAGCACGCAGTGGATGTTGCTGCATTTGTTCTTGGTACTTTTTATGTAACTGCTCTGGAAATGCATTAATTAATAACTGGTCGTAATATGAATTATCAGTGACATCTGGGTGAATAAGGTCTTCTTTTAGCACCATTTTACTATACGCAAGTAATACTGATAATTCAGGACGAGTTAACCCTTTGTCTTTAGAAACTCTGTCTGCAATTTCTTCATCATCAGGAATAAACTCTAAGGCTCGATTAAGTTTACCGGTACGCTCTAATTCATGAATAAAGCGAACTTGCTCTTTTAATTGATTAACACCACGCATAGCGGTAATTGATAATGAGTGTGTTTGACGATAACAATCTTCAATTACTAAGTTGCCAACAGCATCAGTCATATCATAAAGCAACTTATTACGTTGTTTAACAGTTAAATCACCCGACTGAACAAGCGTGTTTAATAAAATTTTAATATTAACTTCATTATCACTACAATCAACACCACCAGCATTATCAACTGCATCAGTATTAATGCGACCACCATTTGAGGCAAACTCAACTCGTCCAAGCTGGGTAAAACCAAGATTTCCACCCTCACCTACAATTTTAGCTTGTAAGTCGCAGCCGTTAATTCGTAGTGCGTCATTTGCTCGATCACCTACTTCTAAATGAGTTTCTTTCGTGCCTTTCACGTAAGTACCGATACCACCATTCCACAATAAATCAACTTTCATTGTTAAAATAGCTTGGATTAAATCTGTAGGCGACATACTTTGTTTTTGTGTGCCTAACATCTTTTTAATTTGTGGTGTTAACTTAATTGATTTCACATGACGACTGAAAATACCGCCACCTTCTGAAATTAATTTTTCATTATAATCTTCCCAGCTACAGCCTGGTAAATTAAATAAACGTTCACGCTCTGGGTAAGAACTCGCTGCATCAGGGTTTGGATCAATAAAGATATGCATATGGTTAAACGCCGCTTGTAAACGAATATGTTTAGACAACAACATGCCGTTACCAAACACATCACCAGCCATGTCACCAATAGCAATACAAGTAAAGTCGGTGCTCTGACAATCGATATCTATTTCTCTAAAGTGACGTTTAACAGATTCCCAAGCGCCACGTGCAGTAATGCCCATTGCTTTATGATCATAGCCAACACTGCCACCTGAAGCGAACGCATCGCCAAGCCAGAAATTGTATTCATCTGAAATACCATTAGCAATATCAGAAAAGGTTGCTGTACCTTTATCGGCAGCAACAACTAAATAAGCATCATCTTCATCAAGACGAACTACATCAACAGGAGGAACAATTTCGCCATCAACAATGTTATCTGTTATATCTAATAAAGCACGAATGAAGGTTCTGTAACATTCTTTGCCTGCTTCAAATATTTCTTGACGCGAACCTGTTGGCAGCTGTTTACAAACAAAACCACCTTTGGCACCAACGGGGACAATTACACTGTTTTTAACTTGTTGTGCTTTCACCAAACCTAATACTTCAGTGCGGAAATCTTCACGTCTATCAGACCAACGTAAACCACCACGAGCAACTTTACCACCACGTAAATGCACACCTTCAACTTGAGGAGAATAAACAAAAATCTCAAATTTAGGTACAGGTTGTGGCATCTCACTGATTTTATCTGGGGTTATTTTAAATGAGATATAAGGTTTTTCGCCTGATACGCTGTCTTTTTGGAAATAGTTTGTACGAATAGTCGCCAAAATCATTTCTGAAAAACGTCTAATAATTCGATCATCATCTAAGTTAGCAACATTATCTAACGATGTCTCAATAGCTGCTAATAATTTTACTTGCGTTTTTTCTTTAGCACTTTCACTTGCATTATTCTTTGGATCAAAACGATGAATAAATAAGTTAATTAATAACTGTGCTATATCAGGGTAACGTGCAAACGCATCTTCAATGTAGCTTTGACTAAAACGTCCACCAATTTGGAATTCATACTTGGCAAAGGCACGTAAAATAGAAACACTTCGTCCTTCTAAGCCTGCGCCTAAAATAAGACGGTTAAAGCCATCATCTTCTAAATCGCCTCGCCATACTTTCGCGAAGGCATCTTGGAACAAAGCACTAACAGTATAAATATCAAATGGACTATCGCCATTAAGTAACATAGAGAAGTCTAATATCCAGAATGTTTCACCTTCAGATGTTTTTATCGCATAAGGGCTCTCACCAATAACGCGTAAACCAAAGTTTTCTAAAATAGGTAATACATCAGAAAGATGGATAGGATCACCCTTATGGAAGAGTTTCAGTTTTACAAAGCGACTATCAGCTTTTTCTTCTAACGGTTGATAAAATAACATTTCTAAATTATCAGAAAGGTTTACGCCTTCTAATTTTTCAATATCAACAATGGCAGAGCCTGGTAATACTTCATCTTTATACGCTTGCGGGAATTTTATGTATTTATTACATAATGCTTTAGCTGCGACTTCCCCTTTATTTTCAGCAAGTGCAGTGGCTAATTTATCATCCCAATTCCGCGCGGCTTCATTTAAATTCTTTTCAATTTCTTTCACGTTAACATCTGCTTTTGTTGATTTCACTTGAACAATGTAGTGCGTTCTTGCTTGCACTGATTCAGAAAAATAAGTAGTAAACTGTACTTCTTCGTCACTGCCGAAGGCTTCTTGTAATAGCAACTGAGTTTCTATGCGTAATTTTGTGGTATATCGTTCACGTGGTACATAAACCATACATGAATAAAAACGATCAAAGGCATCGCGTCTAACAAATAAACCACAATAATCACGCTCTTGCATTTGCAAGATACCTTTAACATTCTTCAGTAGTTCAGCGGTATTACTTTGTAATATTTCATCCCTTGGGAAGGTTTCTAAAATATTAATTAACGTTTTATAAGCATGAGTACCTTGAGCAAATCCTGATAAATCACATACTTGTTGTACTTTGGTTTTAATAAGCGGTAAGTCTAATGCACTATTAGTGTAATAAGATGAACCGAATAAACCAATGAAACGATCTTCGCCAATGACATTACCTTTGTCATCAAAACGTTTTACGCCTATATAATCTAATTGTACGGGTCTATGTACTCTAGAGCGCGAATTTGTTTTTGTTAAGATAAGGTGATTGCTACCTAATGCAACTTCGCGGCCTGATTCACTTAAGGTAGAAATTAATCTATTTTTGGTGACACGGGAGTTTCTCATTAAACCGAGGCTAGACTCAAAGTCCCCCTCAAGCTTTATATCCCCTTTTACCGCTGTTACTTCATAGGAACGATATCCCATTAAGGTGAAATTATTACTTGCTACCCAAGTTAGAAACTCAACAGTATCATCCTTGGCCTGTTTTCCACCCGGCAGTTTACCTTTAGATACTTCCGCAATAGTACCTTTTAGTTTTTTCAGCATAGGTTCCCAGTCATCAACCGTTAAGGTGATATCTTCTACAACGCTGAGCAATTCATTTTTTATATTATCAAGTGCCTGTTGATCAGGCTGACGATCAATTTCAATAAAGAAAACTGTTTCTTGTTTAGCCGCTTTATTACTAGTATCAGCACTAGAAGTAACTTGGATAATATTTTTCTTTTTATCTCTAACAACTTTTAGCGGAGAGTTAAGCATCAAGTGTGGTGTTAGGCCTAACCTATTAAGTGCTATTCGGATAGAGTCTACTAAGAAAGGCATATCTTTAATAATCACTTCTATGATTGTATGACTAGACTTCCAACCATTTTTACTTACTGAAGGGTTAAAAACATGTATTACCGGTTTTTTATTTGTGTGTTCATTAAGTGAACTCCATAAACTTAATGTTGCACCATACATATCACTATCGTTACGTTCAGATAAATCAAATGAAGAGATATTGCTATAAAGTAAGGTGGCAAATTGATCGACTAATTCTGCAGATTCTGTAGGGACTTTTTTCTTTATTAATTGTGCTACATTTTTCAGTATCACAGATGGTGAACCATTCACTAACGCCATGCTATTTTCCTTTTCCTATTTTTATACAGAAGTTAAAAAGAAAGCTTGTAATAATTTATTTGTTTTTCTTATATTGCTACTTGCATTATAAGTAGATACTTTTTATCAAAAATAAGTATTCCTTAAAAATATAAGGAAATCTTATTTGAGTATAGTACAGATTTTATGGATTAATTTGCGGTAATGCGAGGATTATTTTGATTTTAATTCTAAATATTTTCTTTTTAAATCAAACGTTTTCTTTAACTGTGTTTCTTTATGCAAGTATAATAAATAAAAACCACTGAAACTGGCTGTTTCCTGTTTAAATATTCAATTATTTAATAAAAAAATACTGCTTAAATATTGTAAATTTAATTGTCAAATTATAGCTAAAACCACTTATTGCCAAAGATTGATACATTTTATTACTGACTAAAATGATAATAGCCATATTATTTTATTATTTTCTCAAAAATATCCACGATCAGTTATGAAATTATAGTGACCAACTTACTAAATAACACTATTTTGAAACTGTTTAAACAAAAAAACCTTTAACTCAGTTGAATTAAAGGTTTTATTTTTATTTCTTCACTTTATTATTTTTTCTTGTTTGGCCATAAAAACGCAGCTAAAGCAGGTAAGACAATAACCGCTGCTAGCATATTAACTAAAAACATAAAGGTTAAAAGTATGCCCATATCAACTTGGAATTTTAAATCTGAGAAGAACCATGTAGAAACACCAATAGCCAATGTAATGCCGGTAATTAATACTGCACTTCCTCGCTCCTTCAGTGCTGATAGGTATGCATCATGAACATTTGCGCCATTCTTCAACTCATTACTCATGGTTGATAAGATATAAATACCATAATCAACACCAATACCAACACCTAAAGCAATTACAGGTAATGTTGATACAGTTAAGCCAATATCTAATACCGTCATTAACCATTGCGCTAAGGTTGATACAATATAAAGCGGTAACACAACAACAACTGTTGCTCTAATACTTCTAAAACTTAATAAGCATAATATAATGACCGCACCATAGACATAAATCATCATAGGTAACTGAGCTTCAGCTACTGCTTCATTGGTAGCAGCCATAACTCCAATAGGACCTGATGCTAGTTTAAACTGTAATTGATCATTACCTAGCTCTTTTGCTGCCAACTTAACTTCATTCACAACACGTTCTATTGTGTCTGCCTTATGATCTTGTAAAAATAAGATAACAGGCATAACACTACAGTCATTATTTAACAAACCACTTGATGAAGGGACACGAGCAATAGACTGTACTAATGTTTGTTGGTTACGTGGGATCACACGCCAATTAGGATTACCTTCATTATAACCCGCATTAACAACCTTAGAAATTGAGGCCAAACTAACAGCAGACTGGACTCCAGGTACATTTTCCATACGCCATTGAAACCTATCAATAGTATTCATCGTTTCATAATACGTACAAGCATCAGGCGTTGTTTCAATGATAATTGACATATAATCAACACTGATAGCATAGCGTTCGGTAATTAAAAAAGTATCTTGATTATAGCGTGACGACTCATGTAGAGCAGGTGCACCAGCGTGTAATTCACCTATTTTTAAATTTTGTGAATTTAATAAGCCAGCAGCATAAAGCACTACAGTAAAAACTAAGATTACAAACGCTGTTTTCCTTGTTGCGAAAGTAGCCATAAAGCGCCAAACTGAGCTTTCTTCACCAATATTTCCAGCATGGTTAGCTCTATCTTTTGGTGTGATTTTCAAGTATGAGACCAACAAAGGTAATAATATTAAATTGGTAAGAATAATCATCGCTACACCTAATGAAGCAGTGATGGCCAGTTCTCTAATAACACCAATATCAATAGAAAGTAATGTCATAAAGCCAATGGTGTCAGATAACAATGCGATACCACCAGGGATTAATAAAGCCCTAAAGCTAGCTTGAGCAGCTGCTTGACTTGATAGACCTAAGCTCACTTGTCTCACAACAGAGTTAATCATTTGAACGCCATGACTAACACCAATGGCAAAAACTAGAAATGGCACCAAAATAGACATTGGATCTAAACCAAAACCTAAAGTAGACAACATGCCTAATTGCCAAATAACAGCCACTAAGGAACATAAAATAGGGAGAATAGTTAAGCTAATTGAATGGCAGAAAAAGTAGACCATTATCGCAGTAATCGCGATGGCGATAAGAAAGAAAATTACCACTCCTTTCGCACCGTCTGCCACATCACCAACAACTTTAGCAAAACCAATAATATGAACAGTAATATTATCTTTTTCAAATGATTGACGAACGTCTTCTTCAAGTTGCGCAGCTATTTTTAATATATCTAGCTTTTCACCTGTGTCAGGGTTGAAGTCAAGTAGAGACGCTTTGACCATTGCACAACTGTAATCATCGGCAACAATGCTACCTACTATGCCTGCTTTTTCAATGTTACCTTTAACTATCGCTAAACCACGTTCATCTGGTTGAAAGTCTGCCGGTATAACTGGACCACCAGCAAAACCATCTTCTACTACTTCAACAAAGCGAGTACTAGGTGAATATAATGATTTAACTTGAATACGGTCAACACCTGGAATAAAAAACAACTTGTCATGAACGCCTTTCAACGCTTCAAAAAATTCTGGGTTAAAAATATCGCCGTCACTATTACAAACAGATATTAAGATGTTATTAGCACCACCAAAATTCTCCCTATGTTTTAAATAGGTTTTCATATAACTATGGTTAAGCGGAATATTTTTAGTAAATGAGGCACCTAACTGAATTTGCGTAGCTTGAAATAACAAAAAGCCACTAACGAGGACAAACATCATTAATACTAAAATTTTATGACGAAATAGACCAATTTCTAAACGGTTTGCGAGAGAAGTTTTCATAATATTTTGCAATCCAATATTTTTAACTATTATTATGGTTTAAGTTTATAAAGATATTAACTTTACGCCGACATCTGAAACAGCAATTAATTTCCCGTTAAACCACACTCCTGCGATTAACGATTTTCCATCTTTTTGTGCTCTTAACTGATAACTTTGACCTTGATCTTTACTTTCTAATAAAGTGCCATTATTTGCTAAAAGGAAAATGCGATCATCTGCACTTAAAACAATATCATTAATAAGTGCTGTAGTATGTGTTTGAATAGCTTGCCATGTTATTCCATTATCTTTACTTTGAAAAACATGACCGCGTAAACCTGCAACTAAAAAATCACCTTGTTTTGTTTTAGAAATATCAAAAAATGAACCTTGATAAATATCATCAAACGGTTCCCAAGTAACACCAAAGTTATCACTTTTAGCCATTAATCCAATTTCTCCAACCATATAGAGAGTTTGTTTATCAAGAACCAAGCGATTAAAGTGCGGTAAAATAGAAGAGGCTTCATCTAAATAAGCTTCTTCATCTTCATTTTTAATTTCAGCTAAATATTCTGCATCTTCGGGTAAAAGGAATTCAGTATGAAACTCATTATGCCAACTTACTCCACCATCATTTGTTCTAAAAACAAGGCCATAAGCACCAATAGCGATACCTTCAGTTGGCGTTTTAAAAATAATATCAAATAAAGGTTTTTCTAGTTCAGGCATGTATTGCTGAATTTGCCACGTAGCTCCACCATCAACGGTATTTAAAATAGTAGCATCATGACCAACAGCCCAACCAAGTTCGTTATTCACAAAAAACACACTGGTTAGTGTTGTTTGTAATGGCACTTTAGCTTGTTGCCAGTTAACAGCATCTGATGAAAGTAAAATATGTCCATGCTCACCAACAACTACTAATTTATTAGGATTTACCTTCGTTATATCGAGTAATAGTGATTTACTCGCTAAACGGGCTTCAGCGGCAGGAATATTGATAATTGGTTTATTCTGTTTTACCGGTAACTCATCAGCAAAGCTTGTATAAGTTACTGAGTATAAGAGCAAAAACATGGTTAATAACGGGGAAATAAAAGGCATCGTTGAAATTCTCGACATTAAGTATGAAACGGTAGAAAAAATTACTAAAAATATTAAAAATGACAAAAGTAAACGTTAGAACAAAAACGGCTGGCACCTGCCAGCCGTTTTTAAGTAAAAAGCAGCGCTATCTTCTACCTTCTCTTCTTAATGCCGCAGGGGTAAAATCTTTATGCTCTAACTCTGCAGAAAAATCATACATTTTTGCCTCATTATCTAAGCCCATAGCAATATATCGTCTAGATTGAAAATCATGATAAACTTCTAGCGTAGACCATTGTGTTGGTACTTCATAGTAATTAAGACCATGAGCAACAGCTACACGATATAACTCATCTCGGTTATCATAAATATCAGAAATTGCTACTTGCCAACTATCTTCATCTATATAAAACACACGTTTTTTATAGGTATGACGAGTATTTTCTTTCAAATTAGCTTCAACAACCCAAACACGATGTTTTTCATATCGTACTAAATCAGGATTAATATGACCGGGTTTTATAATGTCATTATATTTAACTTTGTCGCTATGTAACCGGTAATCATTATAAGGAATAAGCAGTTCTTGCTTACCTTTTAGTGTCCAGTTATAGCGATTAGGTGCGCCATTGTACATATCAAAGTCATCAGTAAGTCTTAAACCATCTGATGCACTACCTGGTGCGTCATATGCAACATTCGGTGCACGTCTTACTCGGCGTTGTCCCGTATTGTATGTCCATGCTTGACGAGGTGTTTTTATTTGATCCATGGTTTCATGAACCAATAATGCTGTCCCGGCTAAACGTGCTGGCTCTGTAACCTTCTGCTTAAATTTAAATAAAATATTTGTACTTTCAAGATCAGCCGGCGTGCTACCTTTTACGTTGTAAGGTAATAGTAATTGGTCATCAAAACCAATAAAAGTGTAATCACCAGAAGCCGTAGGCGCTGCTTGTCCACCTTGACGTGTTAACCCTTCACCTCGATAACGAACAATATGATTCCAAATAGCTTCTAAGCCATTCTCAGGGATCGGAAATGGAATACCTACCGCTGTATTCTTAATACCATTGCCGCCTTCTACAAGTTCAGCTCTGGTTGAGTTAACTTTTACTGCCTTATATACATGATCAGGAAATGAAGCACTTCGTCTTGTTTGATAAATGTTCATTTTATACGTTTCAGGATAAGTTTCAAATAACTTCACTTGCCCAGGAGTTAACAAATCTTTGTACTCAGCTACATTACTTGCAGTAATCGTAAATTTAATTTTATCATTTGGGTATGGATCTAAGTGGTGATCACCAACTTTATATCCTTCAGGGGCTTTAGTAATACCCCCCGTCCACTCAGGAATTGAGCCATCTTTATTTGCCGCTTTAACTGCGCCCATTGGCGTTAACTCATTTCCTAATTTCTCTGCATCTTCTGCTGAAATTTTGGCTAGCGCACTACCGGAAGTAAATGCAACGGTTAAGGCGAGTATAATTGCACTTTTCTTTAAAGTACGTTTATTTAAGGTATGAGTCTTAAAGTTCTGATTGTTCATAATTGTGACTTCTCCTAAATTGAATAACTTATGCTAAGTGATATGTAGTCACGATCTTCCATTTGGTTAGTCGTGCCAACACCATCGAAGAAGCTGTTATAGTTTATATCTGCTTTCCAGGTGCTTTGGTAATCAAAAGTAAAACCAAGCGCTACAGATTTTCGATCTTCAATAAATAAAAATAATGGGTCAGGCGTTATACCTTTCACATCATGTGAAAAAACGATACGAGGACTTACATTAACCCCAGAAAACACGTTAGCGTAATCAAGCTTACCAACCATTTTATAACCCCAAGCAAAAGCCGTTGGGAATGGGTTAGTCTCTATACCATTTTGTAAACCTAATTCTAATCCTGGTGCTGCAGCTACACCACCATTTCTTGACGTACCCGGACCATTTAAACGTAGTACATCTTCATCAGGCATGTCACTGATATTGATCCCGCCAATTTCAACTAACCCAACAAATTGGCTTGCGCCTAACATTGGACCAAATAAGTGGGTGATGGTCATTTGTGCTTGAACGGTATCCGCTAAAATAAAACCATTGGCTGTAACACCTGAAGCATAAGGCAAACCTGTAGTGTCATCCTTAAGTTGAGATATATTGTTCAAATCATCTCTTAAGCCAGCATTAAACAACTGTTGTGGCATTGCAGCAAAAAGTAATTCAACATCATCAATTTGCAATGGCTCATCTTCACGATAACTAATTTCACCGGCAACCGCAGTATTTCCTAATGTTGTATTAAAACTCATTGCATACATTTTAATATCTTCAGGATAAGCAAGTTTTACTTGTGAAAAAGTACTCAGATCATAAAGATTTTCTGTGGTAATTTGACTTGTGGCTATTTGCGCAAGATCAGCACCAATAGAGGCAGCACCAAAGTCCGCTGTTTGACCTGAGAATAATGGGCGACGGCTATGATAGTTTACATAGTACAAGCTTAATTCTGTTTCATTTAATTCAGGTAAATACCAAGAAAAACGCAAACCATATTGACCTCCATTTTCAGGTCGCCATTCAGCAGTTTCACCTGGAGAACGCAATGTAACCTTACTTGGATAAGCTAAATAAGCCTGTGCAGCTGAAGTGCTGTCTAATGAACCAGCTCTTAATAAATCACCCAGTTGATTTAAACCAGCCATTAACGTATTAACATCAATATCTGGATTACCTGAGAAGCCTAGTTGTACATTATTATTATCGCCCCCATCACCAGCAAAGTCGTTCGTTGAGAAATAACTGCCTGGTGGGGGTAAAATAGTTTTTTCCCATGAGTATTGATAAAAAGCTTCAATATTAAAGTTTTCTGTAATACCCAAAGAGCCCCAAACAGCACCGAATGGAATAAACGCTTCTTTTAACTCTGCTCCAGGCGCTCTTAAACGTGAAATATCTACTGGGTTTATTTCACTAATACCATGACCAATGAGGGTACTTTCCCCCCAACTAATCACTTGCTGCCCGACACGAACAGAGAACGGCATATCGGCAATATCAAAATTACCGTAAACATAAGCATCAAGTATACGCACATCAGCACAAACTTGTTCTTTAGCTTCGCTATCATTACACGGGTCATTAACTTGACCACTAATTTGATTGGTCCAATCTCGATCACTATCCATCATGGCAAAGTCGTAATAATACATACCACGTAGGAAAACACCCATACCGTCATAATGAATATCTAATTCGTGTGTACCTTTAAGTATTTGTGAAAATGATTCACCAGCGTCGTAATTTAAATTACCGTTATCACCATTTGCAGAATAGCCACCCTGACCTTGCCAGATAGTTTCTTTTGTTGGGTTGGCATTAAACACCGCATTATATTGACTAAAATCAAGACCATTATTAGGATTGTTTGCTATAGCAACATTATCATTCCAATTTCGGTTTTCAGTTCGCCAACTACTACCAGCACTGAAAGTAGAATCAAAATTAACTTCTACGTCTCCAAATTCCCATCTTGCAGCTTGGGCATTATTAAGACTTGTGCCTAAAAGTGTCATTGAAAGTGCTGCAGCAATACCAACTGCTATTGGTTTTTTAGAAAACCTGCGAGGGTTATATTTCATATTCTGTTTCTCCCCTGAAGCGAATCAAATAATTTAAAATCTTATCTTTTTAGTTAAACGTAAAAAGTAGATATTTACCAAAACTTAAAATCGTTATTTGTTTTTTTATTTATTAACCACAAATGTGAAGGTTAATACACAATTTGATAGTTAGCCAATAATTGCATCATTTTCATTAGGTAGCAAGTGCAAAAACAATAGTTAAATAGCTGTAATATAATGATTTGCAGATAGTTATATCACATAAACTATCAGACGTTTAAAACATTTGTTTGAAAACAAAAAACATCTGTAAAATATATTACAACTAAGTTAATGAAATAACGGTTGTTTCTAAAGAAATATTCCCTTAAACAAGTCATTTAATGGTCAGACCTCTGTTTAAAGCTATTACTCTATTGGATTTAAAAAATATTTTTTTATGATAACTTTCTTAAAGATAAAAATTTATTATTTTCAGTTTCCAAACAAAAGTGACCGGAAATTCCACTACTTGTTAAATGATTCCGTAAATGCATTGCTGGAAATTGGACCTTAGTTCCTAAATTACTAGTTACTACTATTGATAAAATTTCACCACGGTAATAAGGAAAAAATTCTTCCCTAGATATATTTAATGAAAAATAATACTTCATGCTAATTTCATTCTTTAAAAATATAGACTGATGCATGCATAAATACCACATCAGCCTAGGTTGGATTTACATTGTTAGTGATGCATCTAATTTTTCTTTCAAATCATTAGACAAATGTGGCAGAGTTTGTAATTTCAATAATTGCGCCTTCATTAATTCTTTATGTGGTTGGGCAAAACTATTAAATTGAATTAGCGGTGTTATGAGTCTTGATGCTACTTGTGGGTTAATAGCATTAAGAGCAGCAATATTTTCTGCTAAAAATTCATAGCCTTTGCCTGACACACAATGAAAATAGCGAGGATTATTCATAGCAAAAGCGCCTATTAGTGATCTGGCTCTGTTAGGGTTTTTCAGTGTAAATAACTTGTGTTCAGTTAAGTTACCCAACTGAGTAAAAATATCTTCACTCACAAGACTGGCAGATAATGAAAACCATTTATCCATAACTAAGGATGTATCTTGCCACTTGTCTTCAAAAGCTTGCATTTGTGCGGTAAAGCCATCTAGATTGTATTTGGCACTACAAGTTAATGCGGCAAGTGAATCAGTCATATTGTCTGATTCATTGAATTGTTGCTCAACAAGCGTTGCGTGCTGCTCTAAAGATGCTAAGTAATGTAAACAGATATTTTTTAATGCTTTATTTGCTGTTACTTCTGCTTCAGATAAATTGCTATTTTGTAACAATGTCTGACAATCTCGTAGTTTTTGTAATAAAGGTTGTTCTATTCCCTTTGCAATGAATAAAGAAAGTTTTTGTAAAGCATTAACTAAGTTAATAGGGTTTACTTGCTCAATAATATCTGCTGCTTCATCAAAACTAGGTAGCATAAGCTGCTCAGCAATAAAAGCGGCATCATCGTTTGAGTTTAATAGCTCGGTTAAACATGTTAAAAGCTGGGTTGGAATAACAAATTCAGGCAGTAAAGTTAAAGATTTTATGTACGACATCAATAACTTTTGTCCTGCATCCCATCGACAAAAACTATTCTTTGCTTTTGAAATAATAGTAAATAAATCATCATCATCCTGAGCAAAGTTAACTTTTACTGGCGCACTAAAATCAGCTAGTAACGCAATAGTTGGCTTTGTTTCAAAACCTTTAAAATGCCATGTTTGATCATCTTCAGTTAATTCAACCATATGTTCTTGAACGGCTGTTTCACCATTAACAATAAGTTCAAGTTTAATAGGAATATGTAACGCTTGAGGGGCAACTTGCTTAGTGGTAATAGGCGATTGCTGAGCTAATGTTAAGCTATAAACCCCCGCTTCATCGAAATGCTCACTTACTCTAATTGATGGTGTACCTGACTGACTATACCAAAGCTTAAATTGTGATAAATCTTTATTAGCAGCATCGCTCATAGCATTAATGAAATCATCACAGGTAACTGCCATACCATCAAAGCGTTTAAAATAAAGATCCATACCCAATCTAAACTTATCTTTGCCTAGTAATGTATGCAACATACGAATTACCTCTGCACCTTTTTCATATACAGTTAAGGTGTAGAAATTATTCATTTCTAAAACTTGTTCCGGACGAATAGGATGTGCCATTGGACCAGCGTCTTCAGAAAACTGTTGTGACCGTAATACTCGTACATTTTGAATGCGTGTTACTGCACTTGAATGCATATCTGCGCTAAATTGTTGATCACGAAAAACGGTTAATCCTTCTTTTAGACTCAGTTGGAACCAATCACGACAAGTGACTCTGTTACCTGTCCAGTTATGAAAGTACTCATGTGCTATTACCGCTTCAATATTAAAATAATCGCTGTCTGTTGCACAATCTTTATCAGCTAAGACATATTTACTATTAAAAACATTTAAACCTTTATTTTCCATCGCCCCCATATTGAAGAAATCAACGGCAACAATCATGTAAATATCAAGATCATATTCTAATCCAAAGGTTTGTTCGTCCCATTCCATGGATTTTTTTAACGAGGCCATCGCATGTTCAGCTTTATGTAAATTCCCTTTATCAACGAATATTTCTAACGCTACTTCACGATCAGAGCAAGTCGTAAAGCTATCCGTTAATAAATCAAAGTCTCCTGCCACGAGTGCAAACAAGTAGCAAGGTTTTGGGAAGGGATCATGCCACGTAACAAAGTGTTTGTTATGGTCTAAATCACCTTGTTCAATTTTATTACCATTAGATAATAAATAAGGGTATAGCGACTTATCAGCAATAACTTTTGTCGTAAAAACAGCCATTACATCGGGTCTATCTAAATAATAGCTAATACGACGAAAACCTTCAGCCTCACACTGAGTACAGAAGGCATCACCTGACTTAAATAACCCCTCTAGAGAAGTATTTTCAACAGGGTTAATACGAGTAACAATCGTTAATTTAAAATCATTTTCTAATGTGCTTAAAGATAAACTATTTTCAGATAGCTGGTAATGTTCTGTAGATAATTGCTCATCGTTAATATAAATAGATATTAGGGTTAGTTGCTCACCATTTAAAACCAATGGTTCTTGATGCTCACCTTGACGA
>Ga0193951_1000188_pt1 | contig 28430 bp, 13 predicted proteins | sample BB_2_MG_FD_140370 | JGI IMG/M metagenome (GOLD analysis project Ga0193951, IMG submission 140370) | Microbial mat bacterial communities from the Broadkill River, Lewes, Delaware, United States - BB_2_MG | ecosystem: Environmental > Aquatic > Freshwater > River > Microbial mats | place: USA...
AGTTTCACCATCTGCTATAATAGTTCCACTTCCTCCAACGTTAATAAGCCCTAATTCTCTTCTTTCTAAAAAGTATTCAGCTTTTAATGGATCAATAGTTTCTAGTTTTAATGGAGCAACTGGCACTGCAGATCCAGCAATATATCTATCGTAATGCGTATAGGTTAAATTAATTTTACCTACTTCCATTAAGTTGTTTATTAAAAATTCTTCTCTTAACTGTTGCGTGTTATATTGTTTAACCGCTTTTGGACTTGAGGCGTACCTAACATCATAATTTGTACTCATAATAATTCATATTTTTTGTAAAAGTAATCAATTTTTTTTAAAATACAATCGATTGCATTTTAAATTTTTATTAGCTATATTTGTTCAAATTAAACAAAACATTACATTTACATTTTGCAAAAAGAGCTGAAATTATTTAATTTTTAGAATGAAAAAAGGAAAAATAACAATACATGACATTTCTAAAGAATTAGGAATAAACAGCTCTACAGTTTCAAGAGCATTAAATAATAGTTCTAGAGTAACACAAAAAACAAAAGATAAAATTCTTAAAAAAGCTACTGAATTAGGGTATCAAAGAAATAGTTTAGCGTCTAAGTTAAGAACTAATAAAACAAATACAATAGGAGTAATTGTGCCTAGAATTTCAAGACAATTTTTTTCTTCTGTAATTTCAGGGATTGAAGAAACAGCTTACGATGCTGGTTACGATGTTATAATATGTCAATCTCTTGATAATTTGGAACGCGAGAAAAAATTAATTGAAACTTTACTATCTAATAGAGTTGATGGCATTTTAATTTCAGTTTCGACACAAACTTTAGGAAAGGACGATTTTAATAATTGTAAACAAAATGAAACTCCAATTATATTTTTTGACAGACCGTACAATGTTGAAGAAAATACAAATGTTATTATAGATGATTTTAAAGCAGGTTTTGAAGCTACAGAACATTTAATTGTGAATGGATGTAAAAATATTGTTCACTTTTCGGGACCACAAAATTCAGAACTATATAAAAGAAGGAAAAATGGTTATATAGCAGCTTTGAAAAAATATAATCTGACAGTTGATTCTAATTATATAATAGCATCTAATTTAATGAAATGTGATGGTATTGAAAATGCTAAAAAAATACTAGATTTATCAAAAGTAGATGCTGTATTTTCTGCTAATGATGTAGCTGCAATCAGCGCTATGTTATATTTAAAGGAAAGAGGTGTTAAAATACCAGACGATATTAAATTTGTTGGTTTTAGTAATGAACAAATTTCATCGGTAATAGAGCCGTCATTGTCAACTATTAGTCAAAGTGATTTTAAGATGGGAACCGTAGCTTCGTCTTTATTATTTGAGCAAATTGAGCATAAAACTATTTTTAAAAAGGGATATACTAAAATTCTAGAACCAAAGTTAATTATTAGAAACTCATCACAAAAAAGTGCAATTTAAAGTATTTGTAATGAATAGATTAAGTGTTTTTATTTTGCTGTTAGTGTTTTTTGGACTACTGCCGTTTTCTAATACAAATGGGCAAGAAATTGAGAGAGCACCAAACAATTTAAAATTTAAACACCTTTCTTCAAAAGAAGGGTTGTCTCAAAGCTCTGTTGTTGCAATTTTACAAGATAGAAAAGGATATTTATGGTTTGGAACAAGAGATGGGTTAAATAAATACGATGGTACTAAATTTACTACTTATAGGCATAATTCTGAAGATAAAACGAGCCTATCACATAGTTGGATAACGGCCATTTATGAAGATGCTTTCGGAAATTTATGGGTTGGAACAAAAGATGGATTAAATAAATACAATGCAGAAAATAATAATTTTCAGCAGTTTAAACATACTACATCCGTAAACAGTATTACTGATAACGAAATTTGGGATTTAACTCAACTAAATGATGCTTCATTATGGATTGCAACAAACAATGGGTTAGATAAACTCGATATTACCACTAATAAATTTACACATTTCAAGCATTCTAGAAATAATAGCAATTCAATTAGCGACAATAGAACTAGAGGTTTTTTAAAAACAAGTGGTAAAAAACTGTTTATAATAAATTTGGAAACTATAGATGTTGTAGATCCAGATACCTTTAATATTAAGCATTTATTATACCCGAAAAATATAACTCAAGAACTGCAAGTAAACAATGCTCCAACGTTGTTTGAAGATAGTAAAGGTGTAATATGGTTGGGTTATAGTAACGGATTGGCAATGTACAATCAAGAATTAGATGAATTTATAGATTATAAGACGTTAGACAATCAAAGGATTACTAGCTCAGTTCGCACAATTTGTGAAGGTTTTGATGGCGATTTATGGATTGGGACTTACAAAGGGCTTTATATTTTAAATACTAAAAATAATAGTTTAAAACAGTATCAACATAATGATAATGACCCAAAAAGTTTAAGTCAGAACTCAATTTATAAAATAGTAAAAGATTCTAGAGGTGATATTTGGATAGGAACTTGGGCTGGAGGCATTAATTTTTTCGATAAAAGTTATGATAATTTTAAACTCTTTTCAGCAGGAGCTAACAACCGTTTGTTAAATTATAAGGTAATTAGTTCTATTGTTAGTTACAATAAAAATCAACTATGGATTGGAACCGAAGGAGGCGGTATAAATGTGTATGATAAAAATACTGGTACATTTAAATACTACACTCACAATCCCAAAAACAGCAATAGTATTAGTTCAAATAATATAAAATCTATGCTGAAAGATGTCAATAATAATTTTTGGATAGGTACGCACGACGGAGGTTTAAATTTCTTAGAAACTTCTACAAAGCCTTTTAAATTTCAACATTCATTAAATAATAAAACTTTTGAAGAAGTTAAAGATTATAGAATTTTAGCCCTGTTTGAAGACGATAATAACAATATATGGTTAGGTACTTCAACAAAAGGTTTAATTAAATACAATACATCAACTAAAGTATTTACAAAACTTGATACAATCTTAAAATCGGCAACCTGTATAGTAAAATCTAAAACAGCCAATCAAATTTTGGTTGGAGGTTCTGCTGGACTTGAAAAAATAGATATCAATACTCTTAAAAAAACGAATATTAACTACAACCCAAATGTAGATATAAACAATATTGATAGAGCTGTAAATTGTGTGTTAGAATTAGATGAAAATTATTGGATAGGTACAGAAGGTCAAGGACTCTATTTTTACAATACCAAAACAAAAAAAACTCTAAAATATGGAATTGCAGAAGGCTTGCCTAATGAAGTAATTTATGGAATTTTACCAGATGAAAACAACAATATTTGGATTAGTACAAATTATGGAATTAGCAGATTTGATTTACATTTAAAAACATTTAAAAACTTCGATGAATCCGACGGTTTACAAGGCAACGAATTTAATTATGGATCTTTTTTAAAAACCCAAAACGGTATCTTAATGTTTGGAGGTGCCAACGGACTTAATTATTTTAATCCGAGCACTATTATAGAAAATAATTTTATTCCTTCAGTAGATATTTATGCAATAAACGTAAGTAATAAACATTTTTTAAACATTACAGATTCTATTAATAAAATTGAATTAAAATACAATCAAAACGATTTTAGCCTCGATTTTACCGCACTTAGCTACTCACAACCAAATAAAAATAAATATGCTTATAAATTAATAGGTTTTGATACTGATTGGAATTATATAGGTAATAATAAGTCTGCAACCTATACAAATTTAGACAAAGGAGATTATATATTTCAAGTAAAAGCTTCTAATAATAATGGATTATGGAACGAAAAAGGAGATACAATCAATATTTCAATATTACCAGCACCTTGGAGAACTTGGTGGGCATATTTAATTTATTTATTTATTTTTAGCATATTGTTTTACTATGCTAGAAAATTTGCAATTACAAGAATTAATGAAAAGAATGAATTAAAAAGAGAAAAACTAGACAAAGAAAGAATAGCAGCAGTAAATAAATTAAAATTGCAACTTTTTACAAATATTTCGCATGATTTTAGAACGCCATTAACACTAATAATTGGGCCTGTAGAGCAATTGTTAAAACAAAAAAACAGCAATACATTTGTTAAAAGAAATTTAGAAACAATACAAAGAAATACAAATATTTTACTTCAATTAATTAATGAATTATTGGACTTTAGAAAAAGTGACGATGGTAAATTAAAACTCTATGCATCACAAAGTAATATTATTCCTTTTATTGAAAATATAAAATTATCTTTTGAAGAATTGGCAATTAAAAACAATATAAATTATAAATTAACAGTTTCAAATCCAGAAATAGAAGTTTGGTTCGATAAAATAAAAATTAAAAAAGTACTTTTAAATCTACTTTCAAATGCCTTTAAGTTTACCGATGCAAACAGCAATTTATTTATTAATGTTTTAAAAGAAACTTTTGAAAACAAGGAGTTTTTAAAAATTGAAATTATAAATTTTGGACAAATAATTCCAGAAGAACATATCAACTTTATATTTGATCGTTTTTACCAACTCAATCAAAAAGGAGTACAAAGAGGAACAGGAATCGGTTTGTCTTTGGCAAAAAGTTTGGTTGAACTTCACAAAGGTAAAATAGAAGTTACAAGTTCTATTGAAAAAGGTACTTGTTTTTCAGTGTATATTCCTTTGGGTAAAAATCATTTAAATCCAGAAGAATGTATCAATGAAATTGAAGAAGAGACCATAAACCAAGTGTTTGATAAGCCTATTTTTGTTCAAAAGGAATTGATGGTAGCTAAGCTAGAAAAGGAAGCTAAAACAACCAATTTAAATGAAAATGCATCTACCTTATTAATAGTTGAAGATAACAAAGAAGTAAGAGATTTTATTGTTAATATTTTTCACACTAAATACAACGTTTTAGATGCTTCAAATGGAGAAGAAGGTGTTTTAATTGCAAAGAAAAACCCTGTAGATTTAATTGTTAGCGATGTAATGATGCCAGTAATGGATGGTTTTCAGTTATGTAAAACTATTAAAACAGATATACTTACCAGTCATATACCAATTATTTTATTAACAGCAAAAACATCACCAATTCATAGAAAAGAAGGGTATAAATACGGCGCAGATGCATATATTACAAAACCTTTTGATGCTACTATTTTAGAAGTTAGAGTTGATAATTTATTAAATTCAAGAAAAAGTTTAATTAGCAAGTTTAAAAAAGACATTATTTTAAAACCTAAAGAACTTACAATAACATCTGCAGATGAATTATTTCTTAAAAAAGCCATTGAAATTGTTGAAAGTAATATTTCGGATGTAGATTTCAATGTCAATGTTTTTACCGAACAAATGAATATGAGTAGGTCTGTTTTATACAGAAAGTTTAAAGCAATTACAGATCAGTCTATATCAGAATTTGTTAGAACAATAAAATTAAAACGTGCTGGGCAATTACTTTCTCAAACAAATATGAACGTTTCCGAAATTGCTTACGAAGTAGGTTTTAACGATCTCAAGTACTTTAGAAAAGTGTTTAAAAAACAATTTGATGAGTTGCCTTCTAAGTATCGAATAACCCAAGCAAAAAAACAGTAAGTTTTATCTGTTGTACTGAACCAAACGCTCTGGCAGATAATCTTTATTCAATACCTTAATATTGTTTAATAAAAGTTAGTGTAAAAAGACTAATTAGTAGTATAAATTAATAGGCGCTACAATAAACTTAGATTTTTGTTGTCAGGCCTTATAACTTAGTGTTTTAGGGTGTTAGATTTTTAAGAATATGAAAAATGAACAATAAACACCTGTTTATTGAACCTTAAATCCCCTATAATTTAATGTAATTAAATGTAGTTTTGAATATCATAAATTAATGAAACTTTAAACATTACAAATGAAAACTAAATTTAACTTAACAAAACAAACACTTCGCAAATTAATTTTTGCAATGCTGTTTTTTACAGGTTTGTGTACTACTGCAATTTATGCGCAAACAACAACAATAAAAGGTGTTATTACAGATGAGGTAGGAGCCCCACTTCCTGGAGCAAGTGTTTTAGAAACTGGAACACAAAACGGAGTAACTTCAGATTTTGATGGAAATTACACGCTACAAGTAAAAACAGGCAGGACATTAACCTTTAGCTATCTTGGTTACAAAACAGTAACTATGGAAATAAAAGGGCAAACAATTATAAATGTGAAACTTACACCTGATGTAAATCAATTAGAAGAAACAGTTATTATTGGGTATGGTTCTGTACAAAGAAAAGATGTAACTGGATCTGTTGCCACTGTTAAAATGGATCAACTAAAAACAGCTCCTGTTGCTAATTTCGATCAGGCTTTGGCAGGTAGAGTTGCAGGTGTTCAGGTAAGTTCAGGAGATGGGCAACCAGGTGCTGGTCTTAATATTGTTATTAGAGGTGGAAATACGGTAAATGGAGACAACTCTCCTTTATATGTTGTAGATGGCTTTATTATGGAAAACTTTAATCCTGGTCTAATTGACCCTTCAGATATAGAATCTATAAGTGTTTTAAAAGATGCTTCTGCAACTGCAATTTATGGTGTTCGTGGAGCTAATGGTGTAATTATAATTACAGGAAAGAAAGCAAAACTAGGAAAAACTAAAATATCTTACGAAACAAGATTAGATGTTAAAGAAGTTTCTAAAAAATTAGATGTGTTAGATGCTTATGAGTATATAAAACTTGGTTTAGAAATTAATGAAAGTAGTACAGAAAGTAGATTTTTTACCCTTTTTAATGAAGAAACACAAGAAAATGAGATTGTAGGTGGACTTGAAGATTATAGAAATGTTAAAGGAAACAACTGGCAAGACGAAGGTTTTAGAACTGCATATTCAAAAAGTCATAAACTTAAAATATCTAGTGGAGGTGATAAAACAAGATTTAATGCTTCTTTAAACGCTATTGAAGATCAAGGTTCATTATTAAAATCTGAATACAATAGAATAAATGGTAGGATAACTCTAAACCATAAAGTAAATGAAAAATTAGATGTTTCTACAGATGTAGTTTATACTAATTATGTTCAAGATGGGTTAAATACTAAAGGAACATCATCATATTCATTTATGAGAAACCTAATTTCTTATGCACCAGTTTTAAACAAATTTAGAGATTACGGAGATTTTGATCAATTAAACGATGTTAATGATGATTATGATTTAGTTAATATTGTAAGTTGGCACCCAATTGTTTCATTAAAAAATGAATATAGAAGAAGCGAAACAGATCAATTTATTGCAAACCTAGGTTTAAAATATAAAGTTACTTCAGATTTAATTCTTGAAACGAAAGGAAGTTTTAGTTCACAGTTTAGAAATGTTGGAACATTTAATAATAGTAAAACTGTTTATGGTAGGTTAGTAAATAAGATTGATGGTATTAATGGATCTATTTCTAATCAACGTTGGAAAAATTTCTCTAATGTAAATACACTAACTTATAAAAAGAAATTTAATGATCACTCTATAAATGCACTTGCAGGTGTTACCTTAAATGTTAGAAAGTTTACAAGTTCTTTTGTTAGATCAATAGATATTCCTCAATATTTAGAAGGTTTAGGAATAAACTCAATAGATGGTGGAACTTTAGATGATGGTGATGATAACCATGGTGATAGTGAGTCAAGAATCTTTTCTTTATTAGGAAGAGTAAATTATTCTTATAAAGACAGATACTTATTTACAGCCTCTGTAAGACGAGATGGATCTTCTAATTTTCCAGAGCAAAATAGAATTGGATATTTTCCTTCAACAGCAGTTTCTTGGAAAGCTGATGAAGAAAGTTTTATTAAAAATTTAAACATCTTTTCTCAATTAAAATTTAAAGCAGGATATGGTAAAACAGGAAACGATAGAATTCCAGGTTCTGCACGTTTTGAGTTTTTAACAGATTCAAATTCTTCTTATTTCTTTGATGGACAAACTATTCAAGGTCAAAGACCAACAAGTTATGGAGCAAATCCAAACCTTTTCTGGGAAACTACAGAGCAATTTAATGTTGGTGTAGATGTTGCGTTTTTAGAGAACAGAATTTCATTAACTGTTGAAGCATATCAAAAAGATACTAAAGATTTATTAATTAATGCGGACGCAGCATTATCTCAAGGGTTTTCTACAATTTGGACTAACTCAGGTCAGGTTAGAAATAAAGGTCTAGAGTTTGCTTTAAATACGGTAAATGTTTCAACTAAAGATTTTAAATGGACAAGTGATTTTAATATTTCATTCAACCAAAATACAATAGTTTCGCTACCAGAGGGTAAACCAATTTTTGGTAAACCAAATTATTATTGGAGATATAGTTCTAACCAATTTATTGTTGAAGAAGGAAAGCCTTTAGGAAATATATATGGTTATATTTCAGACGGTGTATATCAACCAAGTGATTTCGAAAATTACGATGCTACTGCACCTACACACACATTAGCAAGCGGTCAACCATATTATAAGGCACATCAACCAGGAGATGAAAAATATAAAGATTTAAATGGTGATGGTCAAATTAATGGTGCTGATAAAACTATAATTGGAAATGCGTTACCTAAACATTTTGGTGGTTTTGGAAATACTTTTACCTACAAAAACTTCGAGTTAAGTGCGTTTTTACAATGGTCTTACGGTAACGATATTTTAAATGCAAATAGATTGGTATTTGAAGGGATGACAGTTGCTGGGCAAAACCAATTAGCATCTGTATTGGATAGATGGACTCCTGATAATATGGATACAGACATGCATAGAGCTGGAGGGCAAGGTTTTGAAGATGTTTCTTCTAGAATTGTTGAAGATGGCTCTTATATAAGATTAAAGACTGTAAATGCGACTTATAGATTTCCAAAAACAACATTAGATAAAATTAAATTAAGCAGTTTAGAAGTATTCGTATCTGCTCAAAACTTAATTACTTGGACAGATTATAGTGGTTTCGATCCAGATGTTTCAGTTAGTAATTCACTACTTACACCAGGAATTGATTATTCAGCTTATCCAAAGCATAGAACTATAAGTTTAGGACTACAAGTATCATTTTAAAAAAATACAACCATGAAAATTAAATTAATAATTTTAGTAATCTTTACATCCTTATTCTTGCAAGGTTGTGATGATCAGTTAGAAATAGCTCAGAATGATAATATTTCTTCTGAAAACTTATACAATACAGAGTCTGGAGCTTTAGCTGGTTTGGCAGGAGCATACAGCCGTATTGTTGCAGTATACAGACAAGCAGAAATAAATGCACAATACCCAACAAATTTTACCGATGAAGGGCATTATAATAGAAAAGGAACTAAAGGTTTTCTTAAAAATAATTTTACGGCATCAGATCCAAGTTTAAATAGTACTTGGGGCGGATATTATGAAGCAGTTAGCGCAACAAACACTTACTTAGAAAACCTTGCAAAATCCACTTTAGAAGAAGATGCTAAACAAGTATTTTTAGCAGACGGACGTTTTTTAAGAGCATTTGTTTATTTTGACTTACAAAAAGCTTTTGGAGGTATTGAAGGTATTCCAATGCCTTTAGAAGAAACATCTAAACAATTATTACCAAGAACTCCAGGTCTAGATGTATATAAACAAATAATTTCAGATTTAGAATATGCAGAACAACATTTGCCAACAGACGCAGAAGCAACACCAGGTAGACCAGGTAAAGGAGCTGCAAGAGGTCTTTTAGCAAGAGCATATTTATACATTGCAGGTGAACCATTTAATGAAGCAGGTGCTTATGAAAAATCTAAAGAATGGAGTGAAAAAATTGTAGATGATCCTTTTTATTCGCTAAATCCTAGCTACCAAGATGTATTCGATCAGTTAGCAATGGAACAATATGATAAAAATGAAACTCTTTTTCAAATTGGTTTTTCGTTTGCAAATTTAGATAATAACCAATCCTCTAAATTAGGTTCAGCATTCGGGTTTTTAGTGGAAGATGAAGGTTGTGGAAAAGGATATTCAATAACGTATGCAACTATTTCTTTAATTTTAAAATACAGATCAGACCCTTCAGATGAAAGAGGTATGTGGAATACTTCTCCATATTATGTGCCACGTGGAAACGATTGTAATTTTAAAACTATCAACACACAATTTAGATATCCAGCTTCTAAATATCGTAGATTTTTAGAAAGTAACAATACTAACACAAGTTATGGGCCACACCATTGGCCGATTTTAAGGTTTTCTGATGTACTGTTAATGTATGCCGAAGCAGAAAATAAATTAAACCCAGGTTCAACAGTTGCATTGGATGCTGTTAACAAAGTAAGAAATAGAGCAAAAGCAACTCCATTAACGGAAATTTCTGATGAATTAATTCAAGATGAGCGTTTGTTAGAATTATGTTTTGAAGGACACAGAAAATACGATCTTGTAAGATGGGGTAAGTTAGCTGAAAAAGTTTCTGGAACTAGAATAATGATGGAAAGTTTAAGTACAGATGCTAATTTTGTGAATGAGGATTGGTCTATTTACGGCGAGCCAAACTTAGGACCTGATGGAATTCCATTAAGTGGTGATGAACCAGCAAGTTTAGATATTAGAAAGAATACTTTACACGCTTCTTTTAGTTATTTTGATGGCTATAATGATTTTGACCCTTCAAAGCATTATATATTACCAATACCTGAACAAGAACTTGGAATTAATACAAATTTAAAGCAAACAACAGGTTGGTAAATTAATTAAATTACTAATTTTAAAATATTTCAAAATGAAAAAAGTATTATATATATATACGAGCATATTGCTTTTAGCAATCACATTTCAAAGTTGTGATGATCAAGAAGAGGTTACTGTACCAGACTTTAAAGTTCAACTTGCATCTAAAACCGTAAAAGTTGGTGAAGAAGTTGAGTTTAAAGTAGAAAATGCACCTAATTTCTTGTATTTTTTTGCAGGAGATTTTGGACACAAATATAAGTACAAAGACAGAACAAATGCAGAAGGTACCGTTACTATGTCTTTTTTAAATTCTCAAAAATGGGGTCTTGGTTCAAATAGTGAAGGAACATTAACGGTTTGGTACTCTAAAGATTATGATGGCTCTGGAACAGTTGAAAGTGTAAATGCTGCTAACTGGACAGAAATTTCAGAGAGATTCAATATCTCAACGCTATATGACTTTAGTTTACAAGAGTCTGGTGTTGTTGACATTACAGATTTAGCTGATGGAAATAACATTTATTTTGCATTTAAATATTTCTGTGATAATACGGCAGAAAGACCAGCAGAATGGTATTTAGACGATTTAAATATTAAAATGGTAGTTGAAGATGCTCCTGCACCACTTTTTGTTGCTAGTGAGAGTAGTCCTGGATTTAAACCTGTAGATGCTCAAGGTGTTGTAAGTGGTTGGAATGCAAATAAATGGTATTGGAGTGCTGATAAAGGTGATAACGGATTATGGAGAATGAGAGGGCAAGTTAAAGAAGGTGGAGAATGGATAGTGAATGAAGATTGGTTAATTACAAATGCAATTAATTTAACCAAAGTTGCACCAGATAAAGGAACTCCTTTAAAAACATATTCAGACAAACTAGAATCTTTTACCTATACATATTCAAAACCAGGAACGTATACTGTAACACTTATAGGTAATAATACTACAATATATGGAAATCAAGAAAAAATTACAGAGCTTACTATTGAAGTAACCGAGTAGTTTTTGTAAAAATAAGACTGTCTTGAAAGTGAAAACTACGTTAACTTTAAGCATGTTTACCCATTTGGAAATAAGTTTAGAATTACGAATTTCAAATTTTAAGACAGTCTTTTTTAATAGCTTTACATACAATTAAAATTAAATAGTATTCCTGCATAGTCACAAACCCATACAAAGTTGTATTAGGAATCTAAGCCTTTAGAAATATACAATTATAGTATATTATTACCTGCTTGCAGACAGGAATTTAAAAGTGAAAATCGCAAAATATAATACTTTTATTATAAATGCTAAATTTAAAAATTGTCTAATTGCCTAAACGAATCTAACATAATGAAAACTTATTTAAGAAAATCCAACTATAAATTAAGCATACTATTTGTATTTCTTTTTTTTAGTCTTATTTCCTGTACCACAAAAAAAGAATCAGACGTATTTAAAAGTAATTTTGAAGGCATAACACAAAGAACTTGGATTGGACCAGAATATTGGGCTAATCCAATGCAAGATTGGCAGATAGATTCAAATAGAATTGAATGTTTAGTAAGTAATTCTAATAGAAACATTCATCATTTAACAAGACAATTAGGCGATCAAGAAGGTACTTTAGAAATGCAAGTAACTTTAGGTTTATTAAACACCCAAGAAACTTTAAACACAAATAATTGGGTAGGATTTAGTATTGGTTCACAAGGAGGATTCAACGATTATAGAAATCACGCAGTTTTTGGAAAAGGACTCAATATTGGTATTGGTACAAATGGCGCTTTATTTATTGGTAAAACCAATAAAAATAATAAAAATGAAGCTGTAATTACTGCCTTAAAAGAAGAAGGTGTAGATTTAAATATTAAAGTTACACCGCTTAATAATACTTACAAATTAGATGTTTCTTTGTTTCAAGCTGGAACAGAAAAAATGTTAGCAAATATCTCTAAAAATAATGTAGCTTCAGAAAATTTAGTAGGTGATTTAGTACTGGTAAGTAACTTTGAAACAGAAAATAAAAACCAAAGAAATTATACTAAATCTGTATGGTTTAAAGATTGGATTCTAAAAGGAACAAAAATTGTAACTAAAGATGAACAAAGATTTGGGCCAATCCTTTTTTCTCAATACACGCTTAGTAAAAAAATATTAAAACTTACAGCACAATTAGCACCGGTAGACCACCCAACAAAAAAAGTGAAATTACAGATTTCAACAAATAATAAATGGGAAACTATTTTAGAAGAAAATATTGATAAATCAGCGCGAACTGCCGCTTTTAGAATTGAAAATTGGGACGATACTAAAGATTATAATTATAGATTGGTCTATAATTTAGAAGTTGCAAACAATAAAAATAAAGAGTATTATTGGGAAGGTACTGTAAGAAAAAACCCAAAAGATCAAGACGAAATTAAAATTGCTGGTTTTACAGGAAATAACGATTTAGGCTTTCCAAATAACGATATTTTTGAAGAGGTTAAACTTCACAATCCAGACCTTCTATTTTTCTCTGGAGATCAAATTTATGAAGAAGTTGGTGGTTATTATATTCAATTAGAACCATTAGAAGCTTCTAAATTAGATTACTTAAGAAAATGGTACATGTTTGGTTGGGCATACCGCGACATTTTAAAAGATAGACCTTCAATTTGTATAACCGATGATCACGATGTGTATCACGGAAATATTTGGGGAGAATCAGGAAGACCTACTCCAATAAGTACTGGACACAGAAAAGATATTCAAGACAGTGGAGGTTATAGAATGGCTCCAGAATGGGTAAACATGGTAGAGCGTACCCAAACAAGTCATTTGCCAGATCCTTACGATCCAACTCCTGTAGAACAAGGCATTGGTGTATATTATACCTCAATGAATTATGGTGAAATTAGTTTTGCTATTTTAGAAGACAGAAAGTTTAAATCTGCTCCAAAAGAGAACCTTCCAGATGCTAAAATTGATAATGGTTGGCCTCAAAATAGAGATTTTAATATAGTAAAAGATGGAGATGTTCCTGGTAAAAAATTATTAGGCGATAGACAATTATTATTTTTAGATGATTGGGCATCCGATTGGAGCAACGGAGCACAAATGAAAACCTTATTATCTCAAACCATTTTTGCAAATGTAGCTACCTTACCAAAAGAAGCACTGTCTGATGTAGTTGTACCAACTTTAAGAATTATGAGAGCTGGAGATTACCCGCCAGATGATCAGCCAGTTGCAGATATGGATTCTAACGGCTGGCCGCAAACAGGTAGAAATAATGCTATTAAAATTATACGTAAAGGTTTTACGTTTCATTTAGCTGGAGACCAGCATCTAGGAAGCACTATTAAATACGGAGTAGATAATTGGCAAGATGGTGGTTATGCTTTTTGTGTGCCTTCTATTTCTAATTATTGGCCAAGAAGATGGTACCCACAAGATGGAGGAGCTAATAGAGTAGCAGGAGAGCCTAAATACACGGGCGATTTTAAAGATGGTTTTGGAAATAAATTTACGGTAAAAGCAATTTCCAATCCATTATACACAGGTAAGAAACCAGAAAAACTATACGACAGAGCTGCAGGTTACGGAATTGTGAAACTACATAAAAAAAGTAGAGATATTACTATAGAATGTTGGCCAAGAGGAAGTAAACAAGAATTAGGGGAGAGCCAACAATATCCAGGTTGGCCTATAACAATTAACCAATTAGATAATTTTGCTACCAATTATAAAAATGCATTACCAACTATAAAAGTAAATGGACTTAAAAATGCGGTTGTGCAAGTTGTAAATGAAAAAACTAAAGAAATTGAGTTTACAATTAGAATTAATGGGAATGTTTTTGAGCCTAAAACTTTAAATGAAGGACTGTATACTATAAATGTTGGAGATCCAGATTTAAATGTACTTCAAACAAAAGAAGGGGTAAGTTCTAAATTGAACAATACAACAATACTAAATTTTGAATTTAATAAATAATATAATGTTTTTATCACTTTATAATATCAAAAAAATAGGTGCAGTGCTTCTTTTACTAATTAGCACACAAGTATTTTCACAAAACAACACAAAATCAGTTGTAAAAGAATCTTTTGAATCTGAAAATTCATTGGCAAAATTTACTTCAAATTTAGAAAGTTATTTGTCAATAAGTACAACGCATAAATACTTTGGAGATGCTTCACTTCAATGGGAATGGTCTGGAAAAAGTTATTTAAAAACATCAAATTTTATAAATTTAAGTGAAGCGGATAGTCCATTAAGATATGGAACACATTTTCCAAACAGTCCAATTTTAATCATGTCTTTATACAATGAAAGTGCGCAAGACGAGGCTATTAAAATTTCTTATGAAAAAGAAGGCGTGGAGCAAGTTTGGTTCAATATTAATTTAAATTTTACAGGATGGCGAACCATTTGGGTACCGTTTTATGAAATGAATGGAAATCCACCAAAAAAGAATCAACCTGTAGATTATGACACCTTTAAGATAAGTAGTATATCAGAAAATAGCAAAGGAAAATTATTTATTGATGATATTGTTTTTTCTCAATTTCAAGATGATAGACATTCGTATCCAGATATGTTAGTGCCGTTTATTAAGAGAGATTTGGTAATGGGCGCAGACCATTGGATGCCATTAATTAGAGACTTCAAACGTATTCAACAAATTGAGACAAAACCAATTTCAGATGTAGAAATAAACGATTTAAAAATTATTGAAAAAAGAATAAATACCCAATTTATTAAAAGTAATAAGGTAAAAGATAATTTAGCAAAAGCAAAAATTGAATTTGCTAAATTAAAATTAGAGGAAAAAGAGACAATTTTAGGGCCTCCATTAGTATTTAAAATTGAACAAGTTTATTTTGATGAAAAAGATAAAAATAAAACCAATTTTACAGAAATTCAAAAATTTGGAAAAGTATTAAAAAAGCTTGCTGCTTATTACCTACAAAGTAACGAAGCGCACAAAATTGAAATTGAAAACATGTTTATAAAGGCTTCTAAATATTTTTTAGATCAAGGTTGGCAAGCTGGTACTTCTGGCGGAACAAGACATCATATTGGTTATAATGTTAGAGAACTTACCGATGCTTTTTATATAATGAAAGAACCTTTACAAAAAGCAGGAATTTTAAATGAAGTAGGAAATAGTTTAAAGTGGATCTTTAATTTAGGAAAAGTGCTAGGTGACCAAGAAGAGTTTCACGCAAACATAGATTATTTTAACACGCAATCTTTTTATCATTTAATGCTTATTTTCATGAGCGATAATGATGAAAATAAAGCAGCTTTATTAGATGCATATTCAAAATACATCTCAATTACCTTAGCGCAAGATGATGGAATTGGTGTTTTTAAAGTAGATGGGACATCGTGGCATCACGGTGGGCATTATCCTGCATATGGTATGGGGGCATTTCAAAATATTCCACCAGTCATTTATACCTTATCTGGAACACAATTTAGAATTCAAGCAGCAGGTCATAAAAACTTTAAGAAAGCATTTTTAACTACACGTTTATATAGTCAGCTAATAGATTATGGATTTGGAAATGCAGGAAGACATCCTTTAGAAGATAATTCTATAAAATCTTTAAGAAGTCAATTTTTGGATATGGCAAATGCAGGAAATCCGGAAAATACTTCAGCAATAGATTCTGAAGTAGCAGCCGCGTATTTAAGAATTTGGGGAGCTAAAGATAAGCTAAACACAGCTTTATTTAAAGGAATGCATGGCATTACTAAAGAGACTTTACCTGGTTACCATGTGTTGCCGTATGCTGCAACTTCAATTCATAGAAGAGACAATTGGGCAGCCTTAATTAAAGGATATAGTAAATATGTTTGGGCTTCAGAAATTTATGTTGCATCTAACCGATATGGAAGATATCCAGCAAACGGGACAGTACAATTATTGAATAAAAAAGGTGAAAAAGCAAGCGGATTTAGACAAGACGGATGGGATTGGAATCGCTATCCTGGAGCAACAATTATTTACTTACCGTTAAAAGAATTAGAACCAGACACGCCATTAATTATGTTTAGGTCTAGTGAAACTTTTGCAGGTGCAGTACAATTAGGTGAAAACGGTGTTTTTGGAATGAAATTAAACGAAGGCAAAGGCTCAAACGCTGAAGGGAATATTCAAAATAATGGATTTCCGGGGAAACTAAAAGCTAAAAAATCTGTTTTTTCATTTGGTGATAAACTAATTTGTATTGGAACTGGTATTTCAAGTATTGATACTGTAAACCCAGTAGAAACTAATTTATTTCAAAATTATTTAGAAGATAAATCAATGCCTGTTTTTTCATCAGTTTCTAAGAAAGGTGCCAAATTTCCTTTTGAAGCAAGTATTACAACAGCCAATGTTTCTAAAAAATGGGTAATAGACGCACTGCAAAACGGATATCATATTTTATCGCCAACAACTGTTGAAATTAGAAAAAAAGCGCAAAAATCTTATCATAATAAGTATTCGATAAATACTGGAAAGATGAATCCAAAAGGTAAAGGAGCAACAATAACAAAAGGCAATTATGCAGCTTCTTGGTTGTCACACGGTATTGCTCCAAAAAATGCTTCTTACCAATATGTTATTTATCCGTTTTTAGATAAAGAAGGCGTAAAATCATTTAATAAAACTATTAAAAAAGATACTTCTTATAAAATTTTAAGAGCCGATACTATTGCTCATATTGTTAAAGATATAGAAACCAATACAACGGGCTATATTATTTTTGAAACGGATACCGAATTAAATTCAGGTGTATTAAAAGCTGTCTCACAACCTTCTCTTTTAATGGTTAAAGAATCTGAAACAGGAATTACTTTAAGTGCTGTGCAACCAGATTTGAACTTCAAAGAAGATGAAGATAAAACAAAAAGAGGTTATAGCTATCCAGTTGATTTGACTGTTTTATTAGAGGGAAAATGGAATTTAGCAGAAAATTCATCTATAAAATCTGTTCGATATTTTGAAGGAAATACAGTATTAACTTTAGAGTGTAGACACGGATTTTCTAAAATAGTTGAATTATCTAAAAACTAAATTACACATGAGAATACAATCTTATTTTGTGCTATTTTTAGTTACAGTACTTTTTTTTGGAAATAGTTTTATTGCAACTTCTCAAGAAAAAAGGCCTAATATTCTGTTGATAATGACCGACCAACATCAAGCTGAGGCATTGAGTGTTTTGGGTAATAAAGATATAAATACACCACATTTAGATAAGCTAGCTAAAGGCGGTATGCTTTTTCAAAATGCGTATGTAACATTTCCGTTATGTACACCATCGCGATCTAGTATGTTTACAGGTAGGATGCCTCATAATTTAGGTGTAAAATCTAATGAAAAAGACGAAAATGTAATACAACAAGAAGATAAAAATAGTGTTTTAGGAATTGTTTTAAAGCAAGCAGGTTACGATACCGCTTATGGTGGAAAATGGCATGCACACCAAGCTAGTATGGTTGCAGGTAATGGTTTTGAAATGATTGCGCCGATGGGAGACGTTGGTTTGGCAGAAAAAAGCATTGCTTATTTAAAGTCTAAACAGTATTCAGAAAAACCATTTTTCTTAACTGTTTCATTCGATAATCCGCATAATATTTGTGAATGGGCAAGAAATGAGCCTTTGCCTTATGGAAATATTGAAAAAGTGAATTTAGATAAAACGCCACAGCTTCCTGTAAATTTTAAGCAATCGGCAGATTTTCCTGAAGTGTTAAAAATTGAACAACAGGCTAGTAAAAAAATATATCCAACAGCAAATTATACAGAAGAGGATTGGAGACATTACAGGTATACCTATTACCAACTTGTGGAAAAAGTAGATGCAGAAATTGGTAAAATACTAGATGCAATAGACAATTTAAACCTCAGAAATAATACCTTAATTATTTTTACTAGCGATCACGGTGATGGTAACGCATCGCATCAATGGAATCAAAAAACAGCTTTAATCCAAGAGTCTATAAAAGTGCCATTTATTGTTAGTTATAAAGAGAAGATTCAAAAGAATACAACCTCAAAAGTAGCTATTTCCAATGGTTTAGATTTGTATTCAACAATTTGCGAATATGCAAAAGTTGAGTATTCAAAAGAGCTTTTAGGAAAAAATTTAAAACCTTTGTTTGAAGGTGCAGCTAAAAAATTAAATAGAGATTATGTGGTTGTAGAAACAAAGTTTGATGGAAAATATGCCTTTGGAACTATGGGAAGAGCTGTAATTGGAAATCAGTACAAATATGTGTTGTACAATTGGGGTAAAAATAGAGAACAATTATTTGATTTAAAAAATGATCCTTTTGAATTAAACAATCTCGCAACTTCTAAAAAACACCAAAAAACACTTGATTTGTACAGACAAAACCTTTATCAATGGTGTAAAACAACTAACGATGCTACTTTTCTAAGAAAACTAATTTTACCGAGTTCAAGTAAAATGTCTTCCACAGAATTGTTTAACAAACCCTATTAATATGAGATTTATACATACATTATTTATAGTTTTAGTTATTTTAAGCCTGCTTTCTTGTAGTACTTCAAAAGTAATTTACAACAATGCAATGCTAAATCAAGAAAATTGGATAGTAGAACAGCAACCTGGTGGTACTGTAGAATTTAATGCTAATTCTATGGAAATTACCGATGCAAAAGGTTGTACAGTTTGGTTTAAACATAAGTTAAAAGGAGCTGTTAAAATTGAATACGATGTACTTGTAATTGATGAAGGTGGACCGTACGATAGAGTTTCCGATTTAAACTGCTTTTGGATGGCTTCCGATCCAGATCATCCAAAAGATTTCTTTAAAAACTCAAAGCAACGAGGAGGTAATTTTAAAAAATACCACACTTTACATCAATATTATGTTGGTTACGGCGGACATAATAATACAAAAACTCGTTTTAGACGCTACAACGGAAATGTAGATCGTCCTCTTTTACCAGAACACGATTTAAGTGCTAAAGAGTATATGATAGTTCCAAATAAAATAATTCATATTACATTAATTGCAGACAATTCTGAAATAAAATATTTACGTAATAATAAAGTAGTTTTTACCATTCAAGATAACGAACCTTACAAAAAAGGTTACTTTGGAATAAGAACTGTAAATAACCATTTAAAAGTTTTCAACTTAAAAATAACTCAATTATAATAGAATAATTTGATCTGATAAATGTTAAATATGAGTACTTCAGACGCTTACATTCTGAATAGAACTCTTTGTCCCCTTTTTAAGAACTAAAATACACCTGTGTATATTAAAAAGTTTTTGGAAATTGCAATCAAATAAAATAGAAGAATTTAGAAAAAACAAATGCCTTTTAGGTAATAAATTAATTATTAAAGATGAGAATATTAAACACTACCCTTGTACTAATATCTGTTGTTTTACTTAGTTTTAGTTGTGCTACAACTCCAAAAACAGAAAATAAATTTCCAGAATCTGAATTAGAATTTGCAGAAAAACAGCTTTCATTACTTCTTGAAACTGCTAATGAAGCCAATAGAATTCCAAGAACTGTTACTGAAGAAAATGAAATGCATTGGACAAGAGAAGGTTTTGATTGGACTGAAGGATTTTTTCCAGGTACTTGTTGGTATCTATACGAAACAACAAAAGATGAAAAATGGAAAATTGCCGCAGAAAAATTTCAAACAAAATTTGAAAGTCATAAAAATTATACTTCTTACCATGATTTAGGATTTGTTTTTAATTGTTCTTACGGTAATGGATATAGAATTACTAAAAATAACGATTTTAAAGACGTACTATTAACAGCAGCTGATTCTTTACTTACAAGATTTAACCCTGCGGTTGGAAGTATTATTAGCTGGGATGTAGATAAAGGATGGCAATCTAAAAGAGGTTGGAAGTTTCCAGTTATTATAGACAACATGTTAAACTTAGAACTACTTTTTGAAGCTTCAATAATAACAGGTAACCCAAAATATAAAGATGCTGCAATTACACATGCCAAAACTACAATGAAAAATCATTTTAGAGCAGACAATAGTTCTTTTCACGTAGTAGATTACGATCCAGAAACAGGAGAAGTTAGAAGCAAGCAAACGGCACAAGGTTATGCACATGAAAGTTCTTGGGCAAGAGGTCAAGCTTGGGGAATTTACGGTTACACGCTTTGTTACCGTTATACAAAAAATGAGGAATTTTTAACACAAGCTCAAAAAATTGCAGATTTTATTATCAATTATGAAGGAACTCCAGAAGACGGAATTCCATATTGGGATTACAATGCTCCAAACATTCCAAACGAGCCTCGAGATGCTTCTGCAGCTGCAGTTACGGTTTCAGCTTTGATTGAATTAAATGGATATACAAATGGAAAATACGAAGCTGCAACCGATAAAATATTAAAATCGTTGGCCTCTTCAGCATACACAGCAAATTTAGGCGAAAACCATAATTTTGTTCTAAAACATAGCGTTGGAAGTATTCCTCATAATAATGAAATTGATGTGCCATTAAATTATGCAGATTATTATTATGTTGAAGCTTTATTAAGATACCAAGATTATAACAAGAAATAGTACTTTTATGAAGTTTCTAAATTTTATTTTTACTGTAATTGTATTCTCATTTTTAAGTTGTAACGCCCAACAAAGTGCTGTTTGGGAAAACTTTAAAGAAGCAAAAAAGAATGGGACACAAGCAATATTGCCTGATTTTTCATATGCAGGTTATAAATACAGTGAAGTTGAAATTCCAACTGTAAATTATAAAATATTTGATGTTACCAATTTTGGAGCACAGCCTAATGATACAATTTCAGACAAAAAAGCTCTAATAAAAGCTATTGCTGCTGCTAACAAAAATGGAGAAGGAATTGTTTACTTTCCAAGAGGAAAATATTATTTTTTTACTGGAAATGACCCATTAACGCCGATTCAAATAAAAGGTTCTAATATTGTTTTTAGAGGTGAAGGAGTAGGAGAAAATGGAACAATCTTATTTTTTGATAAAGATTTACCTGCAAAAGATTCTACTAAATTATGGACAGTTCCATTTATGCTACAAACCGTTGCTACTGGTTCAGATGTGAAATTAGCAGATGTTGTAGCAGATGTAAAAAGAGAAACATTTAGTGTTGAAGTTTCAGATGCTTCACAAATAAAAAAAGGAGACTGGGTAATTTTACACGTAAAAAATAATAGTAAAGATCTAATTGAATATGATTTGCAACCTTTAATTCCAGATCCAGCTTGGAGTTCAATTTTAGATAAAGGAGTGGTTGTAAATGAACGTCATCAGGTAGCCTCAGTAAAAGGAAATACAGTTACTTTTGTAACACCAATTCATTATGATATTTATAAAAAACATAACTGGAAAATTTCTAGTTTTGCACATTCTAAAGGTATAGGGTTTGAAAATCTAACTTTTGAAGGTAATTGGACAAAAGAATTTATCCATCACCGTTCTGCACAAGATGATGGTGGCTGGAGTATATTAAAAATGGCTAGATTGGTAGATTCTTGGGTAAAAGATTGCAAGTTTGTAAATGTTTCAAATGCAGTTGCTTTTTCACAATCAGCAGCTTCAACAGCTTTAAGCATTACCATTGAAGGGAAAATTGGACATAGCGCAATTCATGCAGCTGGAGGTTCTACAGGAATATTAATTGCCAACGTAAATGATATAGCAGGAATGCATCATACTTACGGCGTTGGTGGAGGAAGTACTGCTGGAACCGTTATCTGGAGATCAAAACATCCAGCACATACATCATTTGAATCACACGCATCGCAACCACGTTGTACATTATTTGACAATGTTGAAGGTGGGTTTTTTTTAGGAAGAGCGGGTGGAGCACGATTTAATTTACCTAATCACGGACGTTATTTGGTGTTGTGGAATTATAATGAAACTGATGAAGCTGAAACCGATTTTGAATTTTGGTCTACTAAAACCTGGTATTGGAAAATAGTACCACCAATTGTTGTTGGGTTTCATGGTGCAGGAACAACTTTTAAAAAGGAAGATGTTCAAATTGTAGAAAGTTTAGGAACTCCAGTACAGCCAAAATCGTTGTTTGAAGAGCAACTAAAATTAAGGTTAGGGAAACTCCCAAAATGGATTTCAGAATTTAATAAAAATTAATATAATAGTAACCAATAATTAAAATGAATCTTATGAAATTACTTAAAGGTATTTTTTTGATACTTACAATTTTAACAATAAGCTGTACTACAAAAAGTTCTAAAGAAGTAGCTAAAGTTGAAGAAAATGTTTCAGAAAAACCAAATGTTTTAATGATTTTTCCAGATCAATTAAGACGTTATAGTGCAGGTTATTGGTCGGATAGTAAGTACAAAGAACATGTAATTGGGAAATCAGATCCAGTAGTTACACCAACTATAGATAAATTAGCAGAAAATGGTGTTGTGTTTACAAACGCCATTAGTAATTACCCTTTATGTAGCCCATTTAGAGGAATGATGATGTCTGGTATGTATCCAGAACAAAACGGAATTTGGAATAATTGTAGAGAAGGAAGAGATGATAGTTTAGATGATGATATTCCAATGTTAACGGATTTATTTTTTGAAGCAGGTTACAATACTTCCTACTTTGGAAAATTTCATTGGTTAAAAACAGAACCATTATTCGATGAAAATGGTAATTATGTTGGAACAACAGAAAAGCCAGGAGGGCATTTTGTTAATAAATACGATACATATTTACCACCTGGAAAAGCTAGGCATAATATCGAATATTTTTACCAAGCACTTAAAGATGAGCATTACAATCCTCATGTATATTCTAACGATCCAAATACTATTGAAGGAAAGAAAGATGGAGAATTGCATTTGCCAAAAGTATATTCACCTAAAAATGAAGCTGAAAAAATTATTTCATATTTACAAAATAAAAACAATGTTAGAGATGTAAATAAACCATTTTTTATGATTTGGTCTTTAAACCCACCACACAACCCTTGGGGAGATGAAGATACCGATATGGAAATGGTAGAAGAATATTACGATACGGATAAATTTCTTGAAATAGATAGAACTTTAGTAGTAAGAGAAAATGCAGATTTAGAAGTTGCAGATTATGCAAGAAATTACTTTGGAGCAGTTACTAGCGTAGATAAATATATTGGTAAAGTGATTGATGAACTTGAAAAAACAGAAACATTAGATAATACTATTGTTGTTTTCTTTTCAGACCACGGTGAAATGTTAGGAAGTCATGGTTTAGAAGGTAAAAATGTAATGGAAATGGAAGCAATGGCAATACCTTTTATTGTACATTGGCCTAAAGGATTAAAAGCAGGAGGTGTTACAGATGTGCTTTTAAGTGCGCCAGATATTTTACCAACTACATTGGGTCTTGCAGGTTTAACAAATAAAATTCCTACTGAAGTACAAGGAGCTAATTTATCAGAATTAGTATTTGATCCAACTTCAACAAATGTTGTAAAGCCAGAAGCTGTTTTGTTAATGTTAGGAAATTCTAGAGGAATTCTAACGCATGAATATACACTAAGTTTAACAGAAAATAAAAAGCAGTGGGACAAAAGAAAAGGGACAAAACTTGCAGAAACATTTTTATATGATAATGTAAATGACCCTTATCAATTAACTAAAATCCCACTTTCTGAAAGACCAGAAGTTGCAAAAGATTTATTGATAAAATTAGGTGCTTTGTTAAAACACGCAAACGACCCTTGGTTTAAAGAAAATAAGTATAATGATTTAATTATATATCCAGAGAGTTAATTTTTAAGCACTAAAACTAATTATTAGGAACTAAAGCTTGTATACCGTAAAGTAAACGCTGTTTGCTAACGGTATACAAGTTTTTTTTAATTTAGTTTGTTGTTGCTTTCTGTGGTCAATATACCCTTCTTTATAGACATCTAAATCACCTCTTTTAAGTGAAATAATAGGTATCTTTACAGTACTTAAACTGCTATTTACATGAGATCCAAATCCCTGAAAATAATTTTGAATGCACTACTGTTAGTTCTTTTTGTGCAATTTCAAGGTTTTTCACAAGATCAATCTTTTGAAACAATTGCTGTCCCTTCAAATTGGACAACATCTACAGGAAGTTTAAGTACTTCAAATTTACATTATAAATTAGGAAATAGGTCTTTAAAATGGGATTGGAATGCAAATACAGTTTTAACAGTTTCTAATTTGCAGAGTAATGGATTAATTCCTTCAGAAGTATTGGGGTATTTTGAAAATATGTTCAGAATGTGGGTTTACAACACTTCAAAAATTAGCAATCAACCTTTAGTAATAGAGTTTTACGATAACAATGGAAAATTGCAATTCTATTATAGTTTTAAAACCAATTTTACAGGTTGGAGAGCAGCTTCAGCAAGTTATAAGTTTGAAATGTCTGGAAGCAAAACTTCAACTAATATTACAACATTAAAAATTAAAGCACCAACAACAGGAAATGGAACTTTTTATTTTGATTATATTGATTATACAATGGCAAGAAACACGTATAGATCTCCAGATTATCAGTTGTCATTTATAAATTTTGATAATGATAAACATTGGAGTGATATTATGTATTTTCAATCGCTAACTAAAACAGTGACTGCAAGTACGCCAACTGCTCAAGAATTATCAGATTTTAATACCGTAAAACAACAATACGATGCGTTAATTTTAGGTAATGTGCCAAGTAGTAATAATGTTACTAATGCTGTAAATAAATACAACAATTTAGCAATTAATTATGCTGATGGAATTGTTACAGGAAAACCTATTTACGGAACAGATTATAGCAATGTCGAGAGTTGTGCAGCTGTTGATGATTATTTGTATACATTGGCAAGCGATTTTAAACACAATGGAACTGCTACAAGTTTAGCGTATTTTTTAAATTCGGTTCGCTATTTACTAGATCAGGGGTATGCAGAAGGTAGTTTAGTTGAAACAATACATCATATAGGATATAGATTTAGAAATATTTCAAAAGCTATTCATTTAATGAAATCGGAATTAGAAACTGCTGGTTTATGGAATGAAGCTCGGAAAATGGTTGAATGGTATACTGCAGTAGATATTATTTGGCATCCAACAGCACACAATAGTAATTTAGATGATGCTTTAACAAGATCACTTTCTATATTGGGTGCCTGTCTTTATAAAACTTCAGATAAAGAAAAAGTACAGTATTTAAAAGGATATACTTTATATATTCAAAATTGGTTAACGGAGTATTCTAAACAAGGTGAAGGATTAAAAATTGATTTTACAGGTTTTCATCACAATACATATTATCCACTATACACTTTTGGCGCATACAACAACCTTTCTGAAGTTGTAAAATTAATATCGGGAGGTGTTTATGGAATTTCATCAGAAAAAAAAGAATTATTTAAAAACACCTTACTTTTAGCCAGAGTTATAATGTCTAATGGCGATCTTCCAAATTCATTATCAGGAAGAAGTCCTTTTAAAGGAATTTCAATAGAAAAAAGTTTAAAAAATTTAGGTTTGGCAAATCCAGCGGATGCACAATTATTAGGAGCTTATAATTATATTTCTGGTGGAGATTCTAGTACAGATTTATACGGAACAGAGGCACCACCAATTGGCTTTTGGCAAGTGAATTATGCAAATTTAGGTGCATATAGGCAAAGTGATTGGGTGGTAGATATTAAAGGTTTTAACAAGTATTTTTGGGGTACTGAAATTTATATATCAGACAATAGGTTTGGGCGTTATCAAAGTTATGGTGCTGTAGAGGTTTTATACGGAAAAGGATATTCAAATTCTGGATTTAATAGCAATGGATGGGATTGGAATAAAGTACCAGGTGCAACAACCATACTTTTACCTTGGAAAGATTTAGAAGCAGCAAATAATAGACAAGATGAAATTACCGATTCTAATTTTGCAGCAAGTTTACGCTTTGGAACAAAAGATAATTATTATATAACTTCAAACTTAGAAGGGAATTACGGAATGTTTGGAATGAATTTTACCCAAAAAACGAATTCTTCAACACATACATCAAGTTTTAAATTTAAAAAATCTGTTTTTTGTTTCGATGGAAAATTAATTTGTTTGGGAAGTAATATTAGTAATAACAATGCTACTAATACAACTGCAACTAATTTGTTTCAAAATTATTTAGATGCTACAAGCACACCTATTATAATTAACAATAGTGAAACGGCAACATTTCCATATGCAAATACTACAGATAAAGCTATTAATACTTGGTTAATAGACGCTGTAAATACAGGTTATTACGTAAAAAGTGGTAATACAATTGTTATAGATAGAAAAAGTCAAACCTCTCCACACGAAAATGGAAATGGCACATTTACAAATGGTAATTTTGCTTCAGCATATCTAGATCATGGAAAAAAACCAACAAATGCAGCCTATGAATATGTTATAATTCCTGGAACAACCACTTCAGAAATGGCAACTTTCTCAGCCAATATGGAAACTTCTGAAACAGCGTTTTATAAAGTAATTCAGAAAAATAAAACAGCACATATTGTTAGTTATAAAAATATAGTAGGCTATTCTTTTTTTGAAGCTGGAAACTTTTCAAATGATACTCCGATTAAAAGTAATAATTTACCTTGTTTAGTAATGACTTCTGAAATTGAAAACAACTTAGAATTAACAGTTGTAAATCCAGATCTAAGTTTTGAGGTGAACAATGGCGATAGTCAAATTACAACAACTAGTTTAGTGTTAAACGGAATTTGGAATATAAACCATACTAATGGAGTAGTAAACGCAACAAAAGGAGCAGATGAAACTACGCTAACTATAGAAACTAAAGATGGTTTGCCTATTGATATTAAATTGTCTAAAGTTGTTATTAGTGTTTCAAATCCAATTTTTGAAATACAAACAACTAGTGAAACCTGTACCGATAAAAATAACGGAATAATTACTATTAGCGCACAAACAGCACAAGATTATACTGCTAGAATTAAAGGAACTGCTGTAGATGGAACCAAAATTTCTGAAAAAAATTATCCTTTTACAAAAGCCACTGGATTGCAAATAAGTGATTTACAACCAGGAGAATATACTATTTGTATTACGATAGATACTAACTATTTTGAACAATGTTATATTATTAAAATAGAAGAAGCTGTTGAGTTGGAGCTGAAATCCATCATTAGTGCAAATACTGTTTCAGTAAATATTATAAAAGGAACGGCACCTTTTAAAGTGTTAGTTAATGGTTTGGAGTTGTTTGAGACGACTGGAGCTACTTTTTCGGTACCAATTTGGAACGGAGATGTGTTGGAAGTTAAAACAGCTGTTTTTTGTGAAGGGATTTTTTTAGAAAAAATAACTAAAGATACTGCGGTTGTTGTATATCCAAATCCGACTAAAGATTTTTTATATATCAATATTTTAGATTCAACTATTGAAATACAAAATATTCAATTATTTGATGTTTTAGGTAGGTTAGTTTTAAAACAAAGAGACCAAGTAATAGATGTCTCAAATTTTAAAAAGGGAATTTATTTTTTAAAAATAAAAATGAAGCAAGGAACTATTATTTCTAAAAAAGTATTTGTGATGTAAAAAATTAAAATAACTTAATTATAATAAGACACTAAACTGAAATAAAATGCTGTAACTAAATAATAAATACGAAGCTATTTCTTTCAGGATTTAAGCTAAGTAAACTATATTTACACTAATAAAACACTAACAAAATAACGTATTTCTAGATACATTAAAATTTAAAAAATGAAATTAAAACAGCTTATTCTCAT
>Ga0193951_1000189_pt1 | contig 28354 bp, 22 predicted proteins | sample BB_2_MG_FD_140370 | JGI IMG/M metagenome (GOLD analysis project Ga0193951, IMG submission 140370) | Microbial mat bacterial communities from the Broadkill River, Lewes, Delaware, United States - BB_2_MG | ecosystem: Environmental > Aquatic > Freshwater > River > Microbial mats | place: USA...
AACTTAAAATTAAACCTTAGCAATACTAACGCTAACTTCATCACTGATATTTTCTTTACACAATATTCAACTCTAGGTTTAGATCCAGGATATGATGCCAGCTTATTAGGAGGTGTTGCACCTGCATTTGCTTTGTATTCTCATTTAGTAGAAGATAATACAGATGTTCCTCTTGCAGTTCAAGCTCTTGGCAAAACAGATTATATGGATATTACAATTCCTTTAGGAGTTAATGCAAACCAAGGTGGACAGATAATATTTAGTATTAATGAGACTAACTTAGCTAATACAGTAGAAGTTTATCTTGAAGATAATGTCACTAATACATCTACACTATTGAATACAAGTGATTATACACTTACTCCAAATGTTGATCTTAATGGAACCGGTCGTTTTTACTTACGTGTAACTGATAATTCACTTTCTATATCTGATAATAGTTTAGACAATTTAAATATCTATAACAATCAAAAAGATAAGACTGTAGTTATTTCTGGTCAGTTAGCAGAAACAACAACTGCTAAATTATATGACATACAAGGAAGAACTGTAAGCACGTCACTTTTACAAAACTTAAATAGCCTACAAACCATTGATGTTAGTGGTTTAAAAGCGGGTGTTTACGTGGTACAATTAGTTAATGGAACTCAAAACAAAACTCAGAAAATCATTATACGTTAAATTGTAATATTGATTTTTGTATATATTGCAAATATTACACACAAAATATGTTGGTGTAATATTTGCAATTTAACATAATATTGATTTTATTTACTTGAAATAAAATCTTTTACACAATAATTAGGTAAATTAGAATACAGAAGTGTATTTACATTAATTTTGAAGTCTAACATTTTAGATGTAATTTAACAGAAAACATTACTGTTTTACAAAGAAAATTTGATTTTAATGTAAACCTTTTCGTATTTTACTTTAATAAATAAAATATTTTACTATTTTTGAACACAAAATTTAGGGCAAAAGCCATGAAAAAAGACAACAACTCAGATAAAATCACTCGTAAAGAAGCCATTCAGAAAATGGGTAAGTATGCTGCATTAACAGCAGTAGGAACATTTGTGATTTTAAACCCACTTAAAGCACAATCATCATCACCACCAGATGCAGGAGGTGATCCATTCGATTAATTTTCGATTTTCATTTTGAATACCAACTTAGCACCTACATATAAAAAAATGTTTGGTGATCATTGGATTTTATGGTACACCATATCCAATAGTTATAGTATTATTGAACCAGAATTTAAATTACTTTTAGACTCTTATTTAGAATCTAATTCAACAATCGATTTTTCCGCTACGATTTCAGATAGCATTGACGTTTCAAATGATCTCACCTACAGTATTTCTGAAACGTTATTTAATTATCTCAAGGACTGTAATAGACCTTACTCGCCCCCAATAATTCCTTTAATCCCCTTAGATAAATCTTATAGAAACATATCTAAGCAATATAATTTTGAAGGAAAAACAATTCAGATATATTACAATTCAGAACTGGTATTAAAAACAGTTCATCCAGCCTTGGCATATTGCTGTATAAAATCTAGTGATGTAGCATTAGCTACATTTGATATCTATTTAAAAGATGAGGATTTATATTTATTTAAAAATGAATGTTTAATTTCTCGGGTTTCTAAGCATGACTACCATCTGATTCAAGGTAAATTTATAATGCAATTACTCTGTACTTTACACGATAAACAGGAGAGTGATTGGATTGGTACATTTCACGGATCTACTATAACAGATGGCAATTCGTCCATTCTTTTTATCGGAGAATCTGGAAAAGGAAAAAGCACCCTATGTGCACTATTAGCTGCAAATGGTTTTGATTTACTCGCAGATGATGTATCTCCCTTGCTTTCTAAAGACAAACATATATATTATAACCCTTTAGCTATATCTATAAAAAAAGGGGCTTTTAATGTTCTTGAACCAATTGTAAGTGATTTTGATAGCTTGCCTTTAGTAAAATTTAATAAAACTAAAGGAGATTTAAAATATATACCTTGTGAAAAGCCAAAAAATAACCACTACCCTTGTCATGCAATTATTTTAGTGAATTATAAACCTAAGGCTGGCACAAGTCTAGAAAAAGTATCTGTTAAAACCATTCTAGAAACTATAATTCCTGAGTCATGGTTGTCCCCTAACCCAAAACATGCAAAACAATTTTTAGATTGGCTTACAGATATAGACATGTATCAACTAACCTATAGCAATACCAAGAGTGTAACTATTGAAATTTCAAAATTATTTAAACAACTTAATAAAAAGCTTTAATAGCTTATATTAGTAGTTCATTGATAGACTTATGAATAACTTAGCTATTACATACCAACATATTGCAGATATACTAAGTTTTGAAACACCAAAGTCTCAACTTGAAAAAACACTTAGCCAAGCTTCATTTAATTGGGAAACTATTATAAAAGAAGGTAGTAAGCACTTTATAATACCTACAATTTATTGTCGGTTAAAGACCAAGCAACTCTTACATTTATTACCTGAAGATCTTATTGCTTATTTTGAATATATTACAAGTGAAAACAGAAAAAGGAATGAAATTGTTTTAATGCAGGTACATTCTATTTCTGAGCTCTTCAATTCTGAACATATAGAACATGTCTTTTTAAAAGGTTCAGCACTTTTAGCACTTGGTTGTTTTAATGACATAGCTGAACGTATGCTTGGTGATATTGATATATTAGTAGCCCCAAACCAATTAAAAAAAGCATATAATTTACTTTGTAAAAATGGTTACTACCCATCGAAACAAACATTAGGAAACGATTTTTTTGAGCATAAGCATCTACCAAGGCTAAAGACAGAGCTATCTCCTACTCGAATTGCTGCTGTTGAGATTCATAGAAAATTATTTGTAACATACAGCACTACAGAACTTGAGCACCTGTCGATTTTTAAAGACAAAAAAGAACACAATAACGTATTTACACCTTCTATAAAACACCTTATGATGCATAATGTGCTTAATTTTCAAATTAATGATTACGGTGCTTTATACAACAGTATAAGTTTTAGGTCTATTTACGATACAATTATATTACAACAAAAATATAAAGGAAATAAAGAATGGTATAAAAACAAGATATTTAAAAAATATTTTATATATTCTAGCCTATTCTTTAATGACATAATTATTGTAAAGCATGGATATACAAGAGTTTTAACTGGCTTTTACTTATTTAAACTAAAACACATTAAATTTTATAAAAGTTGGAATAAACTCTTAAAATTAATTAGCTTTATACCAATTATCACAAATCGAATGTGCTTTTTTATGTCAAATAGTTCCTATAGAAAAGCCGTAATTAAGGATAGAAAGCGAATTTTTGCTCATTTTACATCTATTTTGAGCAACAATTAATTTTTTTTGAGTATTATTATAAAACTTTTCGTAATATTTGTTTTATAAACCATAAAGTTTACCTTTGAACAAAATTATTTTAGCATGAAGAAATTATTTTTAATTGTATTATTAGTAGCATTTAGTATATCGTCTTTTGCTCAAAGAAGTGATAATGATTGGTATTTAAACGTTGGGGTTAACGCTATCAACAGTTTAGGATCAAGATCACCTATCTACCATCCTGGTGATTGGACATTCCAGTTCCCTGTCTCTGCTGCAGTTGAATTTAATTGGAGTGAGAATTTCTCAATAGAACAAGCTATTACATTCAATGGATTTAATGAAGATAAATTTATTGATGGTTTTGATTTACAAGAAGATTATAACTATTTATCTTTAGACACCCACGTAAAGTATTATTTTGGTGAACATATTCTAGGACGAAATGCTGACTGGATTGATTTTTATGCCAATGCTGGTGTTGGTTTCTATCATATAGACGAAACAAATATTTCTGCCAATCTTGGTGGTGGTGTTTTAGTTTGGTTAAATGGAAGCAGAACTTTTGGTTTAAGAGCACAAACCATAGCTAAATTTGCCTTTAATCATTCTGAAAGTGGGTTTGATAACAACCACTATCAATACCACTTACAAGCTGTATTTAAATTGTAAAAAAGTACTTATAACATAACCATAAAAAAAGGTTCACAATTAATTGTGAACCTTTTTTATATTCTATATTTAATTATTCTTTAAGTAACTTATCAAAGTAATTAATAGTGTGTTTAAGACCTTCTTTTAAATGCACCTTTGGTTCCCAACCTTCTAACTCTTTTTTTGCCAAACTAATATCGGGTTGTCGTTGTAAAGGATCATCTTGAGGCAAAGGAAGGAATGTAATTTTAGATTTAGATCCTACTAAGTCTATCACTTCTTTAGCTAATTCTAACATGGTAAACTCTATTGGATTACCAATGTTTACTGGACCAATAAAACCATCTCTACTATTCATCATGCGATGGGTTCCTTCAATTAAATCATCAACATACTGAAAACTTCTAGTCTGAGTACCATTACCAAAAATTGTAATGTCATCACCTTGGAGGGCTTGCACAATAAAGTTTGAAACAACACGACCATCTTGAGGATGCATTCTTGGACCATAAGTATTAAAAATACGTATGATTTTAATTTTAACATCATTTTGATTATGGTAATCCATAAATAACGTTTCGGCACAGCGCTTACCTTCGTCATAACAAGATCTCAATCCAATTGGATTAACATTTCCCCAATAACCTTCTGTTTGAGGATGTACATTTGGATCTCCATAAACTTCGCTAGTAGAAGCTTGTAGTATTTTTGCACCAACACGTTTTGCCAGACCTAACATATTAATAGCTCCCATTACAGACGTTTTTACCGTTTTAATAGGATTATGCTGATAATGAACAGGTGATGCAGGGCAAGCTAAATTGTATATTTCATCAACTTCAACCATATAAGGATTAATAATATCATGACGTACTAATTCAAAATAATTATGATCCATTAAATGTTCTATATTTCTTTTAGAACCTGTAAAATAATTATCTAAACAAATAACTTCATTTCCTTCATTTAATAGGCGCTCACATAAATGCGATCCTACGAAACCAGCTCCACCAGTTACCAAAATTCTCTTCATATTTTTCCTTTTTATGGGTCAAAAATAAGGTTTATTTTAAATAGTGACTAATAACCTGTAAACTTATAATTAACCATTTGTTTCATATATCTATAAAGCTCTGGAAATTGAGCCTTAAATTCAGTAGGTGTCTCAATAAAATTCTCTAATAATACAGCAAAAAATTCATAATGATTCGTATAAGCATAAGCTCTAAAATATTTTGAAGCAATTAAATTTTCTCTAATAGTTTTATTGTGCTGTAAGTATGTCATCAGTCGATTAAATCCATGCTTAAACATTAAACTACTAGCATCATTATTTACAGTTGCATTAAGATGTAGTGCATGACCAAATTCATGAATTCCAAGATTAAGGTTATCATCGCCTATTTTATAACCGTGTTTAAAATCTTCCCAAGAAAACACTATCGCTTTCATTTGAGGATTTGTTTCACCTTTATGGTATGTTTTATTAATATGAGAGTAATAAGCCTTTGGGTATATAATGACTGTTTTTATTATTTCTAAAAGATACTTACTGTATCCGTAAGTTAACATTGTAGAGGTTCCTGCGACTAAAACTTTCATCTCATCAGTAACTACTAAATCGTCTCTACCTATAAATTTAGTCTTCTTTATAAATGTAGCTACTCTATGCTCAAAATAACGCTGATGCTTACCTGATAATTTTTTAAAAAATGAATACTCTTTTTTTAATATTGAATGCTGTACAGGAGTAAGTTTATTAAGCTTAAAATAAGTATGAGTATACACTGGCTTTTTAAAATATGAGACATAGTAAAACTGAAAAACTTTAGCCAATCTATACAGGATAAAGAGCATTATAAGACCAATTACAATTGGTATAACGTAGTTATAAATTAATTCCGATTCAATTTTTTTTTGCTCAGTCTGTAATAGCATTTAATAAGTCGCACTAATAATTATAAAAGCTATTATTTTATGAGCTTTTAGCGCAAACTAAGACGTTTGCTTAACCATATATTATAGGAACAAATGTATAGAAAATTGAGGTCTTTTTTATCAAAATACAGATTAAAGCCTACTACTAAAAAAATTAAAACATTATATTAACATCTCCTATTATGGATTACAAATTAACACAACAATACCATTAATAAAAAAAGCTAAATTAAAGTAATGAGCATAAAAACATACAATTGGGGAATTATAGGCTGTGGCAAAGTTACCGAACTAAAAAGTGGTCCTGCCTACCAAAAAACAGAAGGATTTAAACTATCTGCTGTTATGAGACGAAGCTTAGAAAAGGCGGAAAGTTTTGCCAAACGACATAGTGTTCCAAAGTATTGTGCAAATGCAGACGATCTTATTAATGATGTAGATATTGATGCTATTTATATAGCAACTCCACCTGACTCTCATGAATATTACGCTTTAAAAGTAGCAAAAGCAGGAAAAATATGTTGTATTGAAAAACCTATGGCTCCATCTTATGATGCTTGTATTAGAATTAACAATGCTTTTCAAGATAAAAACCTACCCTTATTTGTAGCTTATTATAGACGTTCTTTACCGCGATTTACACAAATAAAGACATGGATAGACAATCATGCTATTGGAAGTATAAGACATCTTAATTGGCACCTAAGTAAACCTGCTAATGATATTGACTTATCAAAAACATATCATTGGAGAACTGATGCTAATATTGCACCTGGAGGTTACTTTGATGATTTAGCATCACATGGTTTAGATTTATTTATTTTCTTATTAGGAGACATTGTTCAAGCAAATGGTATTTCTATAAACCAACAAGGTTTGTACTCTGCAAAGGATGCCGTTACAGCAAATTGGCTTCATAAATCAGGAATTACAGGTTCTGGAAGTTGGAATTTTGGTACTGAAAAGCGTGAGGACATCGTTCAAATATATGGAAACGAAGGCAAAATAGAGTTTTCAGTTTTTGATGAAAAACCTATTATTTTAGAATGCAACGGAGTATCTAAAAGCTTAGTTATTGAACATCCCGAAAACATTCAACTTCATCATGTTCAAAACATAAAAAACCATTTGTTAAATCGCGCAACACATCCTTCAACTGGCACGTCTGCGGCACATACATCTTGGGTAATGGATCAAATTTTACAACCTAAATAGTAGCCTTGGTACTTTTATCTGAGTCTAAACGCAATATAATATAACCTATAATAGCTGATATAAAAGAGCCTATAAGAATACCTATTTTAGCAGAATCTATGTATTCTGGTGTAGAAGCAAATGCTAAACTTGCAATAAAAATAGCCATAGTAAAACCAATACCTGCTAAAAACGCAACACCTATAATTTGCCTAAAACTAATTTCATTTGGCACTTCAATAAGTTTAATTTTTTGTGCAATCATTACAATTGAAGTAATTCCAATACCTTTTCCTAGCACTAAACAAATCACGATATTAGTTACCAATGCAATATCTAAATTATCTGCACCACCTATAAGTACACCTGCATTTGCTAGTGCAAAAATTGGAATGATAAAGTAGGCTACCCAACCGTGTAAATTATGTTCTAAATGCTGTAATGGAGATTGAAATTTAGATGACCAATCTTCTAAATCATCTATAAGCTCTATTTGCTCTGTAGAAAGAATAGGCTTTTGCAATACACTTGAGTTTTTAATATCAGTATATACATTTTCTAATTGCTCTAAAAATGTTGATGTATCAATTTTTTGTCTAATAGGAACTGAAAAAGCCAATAAAATACCAGCTACTGTTGGATGTATTCCAGATTTTAAGAATAAGAACCAGATAATAATACCAAAGAAAAACATTATAAATCGAGAGTAGTAACCTTTAAATGAGAGGTAATATAGAAACATAAGCATTACCACAGCAATCAATAATAACGTTATATTAATAGTTCCACTGTAGAATATAGCAATGACTAATACTGCTCCAATGTCATCTACAATAGCAAACGCTGTTAAAAACACTTTAAGGCTTAATGGTACACGTTTTCCTAAAACATTTAAAATTGCTAATGAAAAGGCAATATCAGTTGCCATAGGAATTCCCCATCCCTTATAAGTATCTGCATTTTGATTTAGCAATAAAAAAAAGGCAACAGGCACTAGCATTCCTCCAATTGCTCCTACTAATGGAAAAGCAATTTTTTTTGGAGAGTTAAGCTCTCCTATTAACAATTCTCTTTTAATTTCTAAACCAATTAGGAAAAAGAAAATAGCCATTAACCCATCGTTTACCCAGAGAATTAAAGGTTTTTTAAACTCAAATGTTTGGGTTACAATACCAATATCATACTGCCATATTTCTCTATAAACATCTCCAAAGGGCGAATTTGCCCAAATTAGAGCTACAATTGTAGCTAACATTAATAGAATACCACTAGAGCTTTCTATTTTTACAAATTTTTGGAATGGTGTGAGAAATACTTTTTTAATCATATAAATTTAATTTGATATAAAGTGTGTTTAACTCCAAAGATAAGATTTCAAGATATGAAAGCTTAAATTTTTTCATCATTTAAAGAATTTTTAACTTAAAATTGTTTGTTTTATAATTTATTATACTTTGTATAATTTTCGAAATATTTTTAAATCTGAGCGTTTAAAATCGCGTAGATTATCGTCGTCTTCCTCCTGAATACGTCATAGCTTCTCCTTTTCCAAAACCATAGCTTAATCCTAATGTAATGAAACGACCACGCTGATCAAAACTGTAAGTTTCAAAAGTTGGTTGTGATACAAAACGCTCTGAAATTCTTGATTCAAATACATCTCGCACACCTAAATTAACAATTGCTTTTCCTTTAAAAATCTTTTTTCGAACTCCTAAATCTAAAAAAGCATAACCAGTTACATCTCCTTGAACAGTATTGAAACCAGACTGATAATTACCTGTTAACTCGATATCAATATCTGCTGGCAATCCTATTTTAGAACCTAATCTTGATGACCACTGACGCCCTGAAAAATCAAAGGATTGTGATTGAAAACTCCCAACACGATCAAAATAATTAAAATTAAAGTCGCCCGTAAATGTAAGCCACTTACTTAGACTATACTTTCCGTTGGTTTCAAAACCTATAGACGCATTTGTACCTATATTTTCTGGAGTTGTAGTAGTTACATTATCAACAGATGTAGAGACTCGTTCTACCACTTCTGTTGTATATTTATGATAAAGACTAGAACTAAAAGAGGCTTTTCCTATTTTATAAATACTTGTTAACTCATACGAGTCGGTGAATTCTGGCTGTAAGTTTGGGTTTCCACGACGGATATTAAAATTATTTCTAATGTTAAAAAAGGGATTTAAATCCCATAACCTTGGTCTAAAAATTCGTCTTGAATAACCCGCTTGAAACGAGACATTATCATTTACTTTATAAGAGGTATGTAAGGATGGAAAGTAATCTGTGAAATTTTGGGAATTAGCAGAATTGGTATTGGTCAACAAGGTGTTTAAATCTGTATTTTCTAATCGTAAACCTCCTTTTATTCCCCATTTTTCAAGTTCATATGACCCTGTAAAATAGACTCCCAAAACTTTTTGATTATATTCAAAATTATTAGATAAATCATCTATCACCTCATAATTGCCGCCTATTAAATCTCGTACTTCGTAATCGTTTCCTACATCATTAATTACATATTGCGCACCTGTTTCAATCGTAAAAGTTTCTGATAATGGACTGGTATAATCTGCTTTAAAAGTATAATCTGCTTGCTGAAACTTTGTTTCTGTTTGCTGATTGTTATCCGCTACAGTTCCTATTCTTACAGAATTATCAAACTGAGAAGATTGATCTTTTCCAAAGAACCTTCCTAAAACACTTAAAAGTAATGAATGGTCATCATTATTTTTAAACTGCTTTTTATAGTTAAGTTCATACTGATATTTTGGATTTGTAGCTTCTGTTGTTTCTTTTCTTAACCAACTACTCAATAATATATTGTTAGAATCATAGGTTTTAAAATTAGTTTCCGATGGTTGGTCCTCAACTTCATAAGCAAAATTACCAGATAAGGTTAATACATTAAGGTCGTTTATATGATAATCTGTTCCTAAAGTAATGGTATAAAAAGTTTCATCTCTATAGGAAGTACCTTTACTAAAAACGGCTTCATTGTTTGATAAATCAGTATTAATTGCCTCACTATCTCTTGGCAATGAACGGTAACCGACCCCAACTTGTGTAAACAAATTAAATTTTTCCGTTCTGCGATTAAGGCTTAAGCCAATACTGTGATTGTCTGGAATTCCAGTATTTAATGTCACGGAACCATTCCAGCCTTTTTTCTCCTCTTTCTTTAAGATAATATTTAAAATACCTGCTGTACCAGAAGCTTCATATTTGGCAGAAGGGTTTGTTATAACTTCAATACTTTCAATCATATCTGCGGTTATAGTCCCTAAAGCATTGCTAGACTCATCTGCTAAAACAGATGGTTTTCCATTAATTAATATTTGTACACCTGTACTACCACGAAGGCTAACCTCCCCTTCAATATTAACATTAACCGATGGTACATTATTTAATACTTCTATAGCACTCGCACCAGTACTACTAATATCTTTTCCAATATTGAACACGCGTTTATCTAGTTTAAAAACAGTTTTGGATACTTCTGCCATCACAACAACTTCTTCGAGTGCTTCATTATCTTCTGACAGCTTAATGACACCCAAATCAATTTTAGAATTCCTAAGTGTAAAATCGGTTATGGTTTTTGTTTTAAAGCCCATAAAACTGATTTCTATATAAAACCCAGAAGCTGAAGTATTAATATAAAATTGTCCTTTATCATCCGTTGTTGCTCCTGTAATAATATCCTTAGTACTATTATTGTAAAGCGCTACAGTGGCATAAGGAATAGGCTGCGAGCTATTAGCATCAACTAAAGTACCTATAACCTCTGTATTGGTTTCTTGAGCGACCACAAAATTACAAGTTAGAAGAAGCCCGATAACAACTAATTTTTTAAAACCTATTTTCATTGTTTATAAACTATTATTATTTCTCTCTGTTTTTACTTTTTAAAAAGGCATCTACAGAATATTTTCCTGGTCCTGTAAAACATAAAGCCATATAACCTATTCCATATAGTAGTGCTTTTTCCATTACTCCAAATCCATCAGAAATATGAACAACACATGCTGCTATCAGCATGGTAATAATTAATGGTAATAATGCCCAACGAGTAAATAACCCTAAAGCCAAAAGAATTGCACATATAACTTCTGCAAATACAGCCATTACTAACGATGGTGTTGCACCAATACCAAATGGGTCTGCAAACTGAATCTCTTCACCACTAAAAAGTGTATTCCATTTTCCTATACCATGACCAAAACACATGGCTAATCCTAAAAACACTCTTAGTAATAAAAGACCTAAATCATTAAAGGTGTTTGTTCTGTAAATATGTTTATTCATCTTTATTATGCTTTTGATATTTACAAAGAAAACGTATTCTTTGTAAAACTTAAATCTAATTGAATTCTTTTACAAGTGTAACAGCCTAACTTAATTATAAAAAAGAGCTTCAATCTTAATATTCTCTCACAAAGTTGTATGTTTTTTGATTAATAAAACCCAAACGGCGTATCCATTTGTTGGGATAGTTTTAAGCTGTTTTCAAAAGTAGTAGAAAGTTGTTTTTGACCTATTTTTATTGGAAACTATAGCCTTAATAATTTTTAAATTATGAATTCTTCAAAAAGGTAGCTTTTTAGTAAAAATTACAATTCATTAATTTCATATATTTTAAGCGATTTATAAAAAAACCTTTAGATAATTATCGATTTAAAAAAATAATTAGCATAAAAACACAAACTACACAATTTTAATTTATTATTTGATTGGGTAATCTTATCTTTGCCGCTTTAATAAATTCAGTACTATGAAAGTTCGTGAAAAGTTTATACTAATTTCTACAATTTTAGTTTTAGCTATTATTGGAATAGCCTTCTTTTGGTCACCTATACTATGGAGTTTTATATTAATAGGCCCACTTGTAATTATGGGGATTTTTGATATTCTACAAACCTCACATACCATTAGACGTAACTTTCCTTTAATAGGAAGATTTAGATATATGCTAGAGTCTATTAGACCTGAAATAATGCAGTACTTTGTTGAAACTGATACACAGGGAAGACCTCTTAATAGAATTCTTAGATCTTTAATTTACAGAAGAGCTAAAGGCGAAAACGACACCGAACCATTTGGTACTCAAATGGACATTTACCATTCTGGATACGAATGGTTAGAACATTCAATGTATGCCAAGACTAACCCAAAAAACATTGGTGAGTTTCCACGTTTAATAATTGGCGGTAAGGATTGTAAACAACCTTATTCTTCAAGTTTATTAAATATTTCGGCAATGAGTTTTGGTTCATTAAGTGATAATGCAATACTAGCCTTAAATAAAGGTGCAAAAATGGGAAACTTTGCACACAATACAGGTGAAGGTGGTATTAGTGATTACCATTTAAAACATGGTGGAGATTTAATATGGCAAATAGGTACTGGTTACTTTGGCTGTAGACATGACGATGGAAGTTTTAACGAAAAGACATTTAGAAAAAATGCGACAAGACCTGAAGTAAAAATGATTGAAATAAAGCTATCTCAAGGTGCAAAACCTGGTCATGGTGGAATTTTACCAGCTTCAAAAAACACAGAAGAAATTGCAAAAATCAGACATATAAAACCTGGTATAGCTGTGCATTCTCCTCCGTCGCATTCTGCATTCTCTGATCCTATTCAGTTTATGTACTTTATAAAAAAACTTAGAGAGCTTTCAGATGGTAAACCTATTGGTTTTAAGCTTTGTTTAGGTAGAAAGCAAGAATTTATGGATTTTTGTGAAGCGATGATTTTTACAGGAATTCTTCCAGATTTTATTACCGTAGATGGTGGTGAAGGTGGAACTGGAGCTGCGCCTGTTGAATTTTCAAACTCTATGGGAATGCCGTTACGTGAAGGCTTAATTTTTGTACACGACACATTAGTAGGCTTTGGATTACGAAAAGAAATCAAAGTGATTGTTGCAGGAAAAATAATAACAGGTTTCCACATGGCAAGAGCCATAGCTTTAGGAGCTGATGGTTGTAATAGTGCACGAGCAATGATGCTTTCTATTGGTTGTATCCAAGCCTTACAGTGTAATACAAACACATGCCCTGTTGGTGTAGCTACGCAAAACCCTTCTTTAGCTAAAGGTTTGGTTGTAGATGATAAAGCACCAAGGGCTAATCGTTATCATGAAGCAACAATTCACAGCTTCTTAGAACTTGTGGCTGCCGCTGGACTTAATAGTCCGGCCGAATTAACAAGAGATCATATAAGTAAACGTGTAGGTTTATATGACGTAAAAACCTATCATGATATTTATCCTCCAATTGAAGAAGGTTGTTTATTAAACATAGATACCATACCAGAAGATTATAAAAAGTTTTTCCAACTGACTCGTATTATGAAATAACAAAAACTTTTTTAGCACTATTAAGCAGCTGATAATTTTCAAAATCTCGAAAATTATCAGCTTTTTTTTCTTAAAACAATTCAATAGTCAATAGTACCTATGAGGTCTTCCTTATTCAAGTTGTATCTTTGTACTGAATTATAAAATATAAAATCTCATTTTAACTTTTATCCTAAAACACGCTAAAGAATTATTAGAATTCTTTAAAAGCACTAGCTTTTCAAAAGCCGTTTTAATTGGTATTGCAGTGACAACTCCTATTATATTAGGTATTGCAACTAACCATTTTGAAATTGGCTTGGCTATTTGTTTTGGTGCTTTTTGGTGCTCACCAAGTGATGTTAGCGGAAGATTAAAACACAAACAAGTCGGGATTCTTTTTTCGGCTATTCTTGTGGTAGTAATAAGCTTTATTGGTGGCTATTTTGACATTTCAAACTTCTTGCTTTTTCCTATTCTAGGGTTTTTAACCTTTTGTATTGCCTTTATTTCAATTTACGGATTTAGAGCATCGCTAATTAGTTTTTCAGGATTATTAGCATTGGTTTTAAGTTTTGCTCATACTTCTAGCACCTTAGAAGTGTATCAATACGCCTTATTAATTGGTCTTGGCGGCATATGGTATTTATTACTTTCAACATTATGGTTTTATATTAATCCCAAAGCTCAAACCGAAGAAACCCTAACTCAAACATTCCTACTCACAGCTAGTTTTTTAGATATTAGAAGACAGCTCATTGGCGAACAACCCAACAGAGACGACTTACAGGTACAACTCTTAAATATACAAAGTGAATTAACAGAACATCATGATACTTTAAGAGAAATATTAATCTTATCTCGTAAAAGCTCTGGTAAATCGAATTATCAAAGCAGACGATTATTAATATTCATTCAATTGGTAGAAATATTAGAAACTGCTATTGCAAATCCTGTAAACTACAATAAAATGGATATGCTTTTTGATGCACATCCCGAGTTTAAAACCGACTTTCAAAAGTTGCTTTCTGAATTCTCTCTTCAATTACGCGCTATTGCACAAGACCTCAACAAGTCGAAAAAATTCCCTTCTAACAACATACTGTCGGAAACCTTTAAAACGCTTGAAAATGATATTTTAAAGTTTAAAAACGAGAACCATATTGAAGATTACGAACGCTTTTTAATGCTCCAAAATCTCCTAGACTATCAAAAAAAGCAATTTGAAAAATTAAAAAAAATCAAATGGTTATTAGGTAATCCTGAGCTGACTTCAGACGATTATATTAAAAATGACAAGCTAAAACGTTTTATTGATTCGCAAGACTACAATCCAAGGTTATTACTTAGAAACTTAAGCTTTAGGTCTACTATTTTTAAACACTCTTTACGATTATCTGTAGCTGTAATGCTAGGTTATGGTATTGGTCTGTTTTTCGATTTTCAAAATCCGTATTGGATTATTCTAACTATTATCGTCATTATGCGACCTAGTTATGGACTCACAAAAACACGTTCTAAAGACCGAATTATTGGCACATTAATAGGTGCCACTCTTGCAAGCGGCCTAGTATTTCTAATTAACGACCCTTATATTTATGGTGCAGTAGGTGTACTGTCCTTAGTCGTGGCATTTTCTATGGTTCAGAAGAACTATAAAGCCTCGGCAACCTTTATAACCTTAAGTGTTATTTTTATTTATGCCATCTTACAGCCTAATATTTTAACCGTTATTCAATTTAGAGTTATTGACACCTTAATTGGTGCCGCATTGTCTTTTATAACCATGCGATGGCTATGGCCTGCATGGTCAATTATGGAGATTGGAGATAATATTAAAGATAGTTTAAAGGCCAATGCTGCCTTTTTTAAATCTATTAGCAACTTTTATCAAAAAAAAGGGCCTGTACCTACAAGTTTAAAAGTAAATCGAAAGGAAGCTTTTTTACAAATGTCTAATTTAAGCTCTGCTTTTCAGCGTATGGCTCAAGAACCAGAATCAAAACAAAACCATATAGACGACATTTACGAACTTGTTGTTATTAATCATAGTTTCTTAGCCTCTTTAGCATCCTTAAGCACATACATTCAAAACCATACGACTTCTAAAGCTTCAGAAGATTTTAAAATGATATCTGATAAAATTGATAACAACCTCAATCATGTCTGTTCACAATTAAAGGGTATTAATTTTAAAGAACCAAAACCTAAAGGCGCCAGTTTTAAACCAGAACCATTTAACTTTCCTACCAACCATATCAGCAATGAAGCTATTTCACAATCTCATAGCGAACGGACTAATAAGGAAGCTCATTTAGTTTGGGAACAATTGTATTGGTTGTTTAGCTTAAGTGAAAAAATGCTGAAGTTAACATCCAAGTTTAAGTCCAAATAGTATTACTTCTAACAACTTTACTCCACCAAAATAAAAAAATAAAAAAAAACGCCTTTCAATATAATACTGAAAGACGTTTTACTAATTAAATAATTAAATCACACTATAATCAATTCATTGCAATAGCTATACGATCTTCTTTTTGAGAGCTTAAAACCCTACCCTTTGAAGCCAAAAGCTCATTTAAATAATCTTGCCATTTTTGCGCAACACTAAGCTCATCACTTAAAGTCACTTCATCATCATTATTATAAAATTCTAAATAGGTGACATCATCTCGATTATGGTTTATAAGAGATAATTGTAACTTATCAATAACATCATAATGCTTAGATTTGTTTTTAACGCGCTTCGTTTCTTTTATTATTTTACAAACAGCAACTGATTTTAAATCGACAACTTTAGCAAAAACGACATCTGTTGTTGCTTTATAAAAAAACAACTTTTGCGCATCAGTGTCAACACCTAGTGCAAAGTTATTATACATTTCAAGTTTTGTTAATTTACAGTTGTGCTGTGCTGCTTCTGTTTCTATTGCTTTACGTAATTGTTTTTTTCTTTTTGCTCTTCCGTTTATAAATAATGCGAAAGGCAGAATAACGATAGCGATAATAATCGCATCGATAATAAATAATCCTGTTTCCATGATAATTTGTTTTGGATATAATTTTTAAGTGTATAAAGATTAATATGACGTTTTAGGCCATATTCCGACATCACTTTCACATGATGTTATTTACACTTATTTTACCAAAACGAATGAAATGGAAAAAGGGTTTCCCGTAAATGAAAATTGTAAAAACTAAGCCGCTCTGCAATAGTAAATTGTGAGCGCTGTGTCGCCGTAAGCTGTTTACTAAGATTGTTAAGACTGTGTTTTTTTGCCTGAAGCTCATCCGAAATTACAGGCTCTCCATAAGAAATACTAACAACACTGTAATCCTCTATTTGTATATCAAAAAACAGATGCTCTGTTGACAAAAATTGATAGACTTCGCCTGAAGAAGAGGCTTTATAACTATTTGAAGATTCTAAATCACTATTCAGAAATTGAATATCGATAGTGTTAGCAGAAGCACTCATGCTAACAATAAACAATACTATACTAAAAAGTGTTTTAAACATTTTTGAATTCAAATTACAGTACAAAGTAAATCTATAATTCTGAAATCGAATGCAAAATGATTGTTAAATTATTGTCTTTTTCATGTTGCTATTTTCATATTAAACTGTAAGCAACCAGCTTTAAACATAGACTTAAAATGAGAGATAAAGCTTACACTCATTTGTAACAAAACAGAACGGAGCTCAAGGATTGCTACGTATCCCTTGAGCTCCGTTCTGAAACTATTTATTCGTGACCTCGAGAGGATTCGAACCTCCAACCCTCAGAGCCGAAATCTGATATTCTATCCAGTTGAACTACGAGGCCATTAACTTCTGTAAACACAGAAATTGCTTTACTTTATCTGTTTAAGACAACTTTGCCTTTACAATATTAGAAATCGTCTTTCCATCGGCTTGTCCTGCTAATTTTTGACTTACAATTCCCATAACTCTTCCCATATCTTTCATACCTTCTGCACCAACTGCTGCAATGGCTGTCATTACTTCTTCTGTAATTTGCTCTTCAGAAAGTTGAGCTGGCAAGAATTGACTGATCACTTCTGCTTGTGCTAATTCTGGTTCTGCTAAATCATTACGATTCTGCTCCGTAAATATTGCAGCACTATCTTTACGTTGCTTTACTAACTTAGATAGAATTTTTATTTCTTCTTCCTCAGACAAACCGTCTTGGCTACCTGATGTTTGCGCTAATAATATCTCTGATTTTACAGCTCTCAAAGCAGCTAAAGCTGTCTGATCTTTTTCTTTCATTGCTGCCTTCATAGCAGTCATTATATCTACTTGTAAACTCATAATTGTATTCTTTTTAAAGAAATGCGAAGATAGAAAAAGTTTTGCTTACGTGATGTAAGATTAGCTCTAAAACAAAAGCCGCTATAAACAAAAAGCCCAAAAAGTTTGAGGGACTTTTTGGGCTTGACTTAAGTGCTTTAACACAATAAATTAAACTTGCTACTAATCTACGTTATCGTGTAAAAATGAATTGTTACTTCTTAATTGAATATCGTCATTCTCATCGGTTCCAACAGACATTCTAGAAGCTTTAATCTCAGAAGAGTGCTGTGCATCTTCAAGGTTAACACCTTGTCTTTTGTAAGCAGGTACTTTTTCGATTTCGTTTATTTTAGCATCATTAAATTTATAATTGAAATCTTTCATTTTTCTTCTACGTTCATCTGCACGAGCAATAAGCAACTCAGAGATAGGACTGTTCATTGGATCAATCTCTTCTTCTCTAACTTCTGCTGTTTCATCCATAGGAATTGTTTTCTTTTCAAAAACAATTTCTTCTTTTACTTCTGTTTTTTCCTTTTTAGTATTTATAGAGGAATGAAATGTTTCAAAATCATCTAATGCATAACGTTTTTCACCTTGCTCATTAACCTCTGTTACTGAGATAATTTCTACAGGTGCATTAACATCTATATCCTTAACTTCTTCCTCTAAACTAAAGAACATTTTTTCTTCCTTAGCTTTAGGCTCTTCATCTTTTTCCTCTGCTTTATTTGCCAATGGTAAATCAAAAGAAAAAGTGATTTGCTCTTCTTTTGGTTCTTCAATTACTTCCGCTTTATTTACAATTGGAGTAATCACAAAATCTTCAGGCTCAATTGTAGCTTCTGGTTTTTTATCTAAAACTTCATCATAAACCACATTCATATTTTTCAATAAATCTGTTGTAGCGATTAAGTCTGTTCCATTGTTTTCTTCAGCTTTTGGCTCTTTCTTTACCTCTTCTTCGACTTCTTCTTCAAGCAAAGTGTGACGAACAATTGGTGTCTCTTTTTCTTTTTCTAAAACGATATCTGGTGTAATAATCGCAGGCTCTTTTTCTTGTGTACTTGTTTCTGTTGTTTCACCTAAAGCATGAATAACTTTCTTAGTTTCCGTATTAGAAATTTCATTCTGCTGATCCAAATCAAATCCTGTAGCAATAATAGTTACAGAAATAGATTCTTGTAACGCTTCATCTTCACCAACACCCATAATAATATTGGCTCCAAATCCAGCTTCAGTTTGAATATGATCATTTATTTCTCCGATTTCATCGATAGTAATTTCTTGAGATCCAGAAACGATTAGCAACAATACGTTTTTAGCACCTGTAATTTTATTATCGTTAAGTAATGGAGAGTCTAAAGCACTCATAATAGCTTCTTGTGCTCTGGTTTGACCAGAAGCTGTAGCAGATCCCATAATCGCTGTACCACTATTACTTAACACGGTTTTAGCATCACGTAAATCAATATTCTGAGTGTAGTGATGTGTTATAACTTCTGCAATACCTCGAGATGCTGTTGATAATACTTCATCTGCTTTAGAGAAACCTGCTTTAAACCCAAGATTTCCGTATACTTCACGAAGTTTGTTGTTGTTAATCACAACTAATGAGTCTACATGAGAACGCAATTTTTCTATACCACGTTGGGCTTGTGCATTACGCATTTTACCTTCAAACTGAAATGGCATAGTTACAATTCCAACCGTTAAGATATCGAGTTCTTTAGCCATTTTAGCAATGATTGGTGCAGCACCTGTTCCTGTTCCGCCACCCATTCCTGCAGTTATAAATACCATTTTTGTATTGGTATCTAACATTCTGCGAATGTCTTCTAGACTTTCTATTGCTGCTTCTTCTCCAACATCTGGATTGGCACCTGCTCCTAAACCTTCTGTTAAGGCAACTCCTAATTGTATTTTGTTTGGAACACCACTATTTTGAAGTGCTTGAGAATCTGTATTACAGATTACAAAATCGACTCCTTTAATACCTTGCTGAAACATGTGATTGATGGCGTTACTTCCACCTCCACCGACACCAATTACTTTGATAACGTTTGATTGGTGCTTTGGCAAATCAAATGAAATGTTTCCAAATTCGTTGCTATTACTCATTTTAATTATGATTATGGGTTTTCAATTCTATTTTTAATTCTATTTAGATAATTTGTTATTGCGTATTATTCCGCATTGTCCAAAAAATCCTTTACACGCTCAGTTAACTTATCTAAAAATGAACGACGCTCTTTTTTTGGTTCTTCTACTACAACATCCATTTCTGGTTCTTGCATTTGTTCTTCTTCTACAGCCGCAATCATTTCTTCTTCAATTGCTTCTACTTTTTTACGTTCTTGACGCTTTAAGCCATCCATGACTAAACCAACTGCTGTTGCAAATAATGGACTTGCTATATCTTCGTCACTATCACCAGCTAAATGTTCATTAGGATAGCCTATTCTAGTATCCATGCCTGTGATATACTCTACCAATTGCTTTAAGTGTTTGAGCTGCGCTCCACCTCCTGTTAAAACAATACCACCAATTAGTTTTTTCTTTTGCTCTTCGTGACCGTAATTTTTTATTTCGACATAAACTTGCTCTATAATTTCTACGACTCTAGCGTGGATAATTTTAGACAAGTTTTTTAATGTAATTTCTTTTGGTTCTCTTCCTCTTAATCCAGGAATAGAAACAATTTCATTATCCTTGTTTTCTCCTGGCCATGCCGATCCAAATTTCACTTTTAAAAGTTCAGCTTGTTTTTCTATAATTGAACAGCCTTCTTTTATATCTTCAGTAATTACATTTCCTCCAAAAGGTATAACTGCAGTGTGACGGATAATACCATCTTTAAATACAGCCAAATCTGTTGTTCCTCCTCCTATGTCAATTAACGCAACACCAGCTTCTTTTTCTTCTCTGCTTAAAACAGCATTTGCCGAAGCTAAAGGCTCTAGCGTAATACCTTCTAAATTTAAGCCTGCACTTTGTATACAACGACCAACATTTCTAATCGATGATACCTGACCAACGACCACATGAAAATTGGCTTCCAAACGTCCACCATACATTCCTATTGGCTCTGTTATTTCGGCCTGACCATCAATTTTAAACTCTTGTGGTAACACATGAATAATTTCTTCGCCAGGAAGCATTACTAATTTGTGAACCTGATTGATTAAGCGATCAATATCCTCTTCATCAATAACCATATCAGAATTTGGGCGCGTAATGTAATCGCTATGTTGCAAACTACGTATATGCTGACCTGCAATACCAACGGTAACATCTTCAATTTTTTCACCAGCAGCAGCCTCAGCTTCTTGAACGGCTTGTTGAATAGACTGAATGGTTTGGGTGATATTATTTACCACACCACGATGCACACCCATACTTTTGGCTTTACCTAAGCCTAAGATTTCTACTTTATCATACTCGTTTTTGCGACCAATCATGGCCACAATTTTTGTGGTTCCTATATCTAGGCCTACCGAAATGTTTTGCTTGTCCATAATTTACTTTTTGGTGCAAATAACTTGTTTATCAAACTTTAAATTCACTTTTGAATAATGATCTAAAACTTGGTCTTTTAAAGCTTTTTGATAAAAAGCCTTAAAATTATTCATCTTTTTTTTGAGTTGTTTTAAAGTTCCTACATGAACCGTAAAATCACATTTTCTAATTTTAAAATCAATAGTATTATCGTCATTTTGACGAATCTCAATGATATGTTTCTTTAAGAAATCATCTTCATCTACAGTTTTTGCAAATTGAAAGACTGTTTCGAGCTTATTTTTCTCAATATTACCAGTAACGAGTGGTACCCTTGCTGCATAATTATAAGACAAAGGCATATAACCACCTTCATCATCGATATAATATGACGCATTTGTGTGCACTCTTGCAATAGGTCGTTTCTGTTCGATTTCAGCCGAAAGTGCACCGTTTACTGACATAAACACTTCCGCTTGCTTTATCATTGGATTAGATTTCAGGGCAGATTCTAATTTATTCAAATCTATAATTTCTTTAGGTTGCTCCGAAACAGGTTCCTGATTTACTATTAACAATTTACTAACATTCGCATCTGTTATAAATAATTTGTTTTCTCCTAAGAATGTGATGTTAGGCTCGCTTACTTTTCTAGTTTTATTTCTTTGATTAGAAAAGGCAAACAGAAAACTCACCAAAACTATTAAACCAATGATTTTTATGTAGTTATAATTTATTTTAAACATAGAAAGCTTCTTTTATATGTTTAACTTCAACTCCAATATCTCCAGCTCCAATTGTTAAAACGATTTGAGCTTCAGATTTTTTAATTTCATTAATTATTTCTGTCTTTTGAATTAATTTTTTATTCGAATTTTCAATCTTATCTAGAAGCCATTTAGACGTTACTCCTTCTATAGGTAATTCTCTTGCTGGATAGATATCTAACAGCAATAATTCATCGAATTTTGAAAGACTTTCTGCAAATCCATCTACAAAATCTTTTGTTCTACTAAACAAATGCGGTTGAAAAATGGCCAATACCTTTTTATCTGGATACATTTCCCTTACGGCTTGATGTACTGCATTAATTTCTTCAGGATGATGCGCGTAATCATCTATAAACACAAAATCATCTGTTTTAATCTGATACGTAAATCTGCGCTTTACACCTTGGTAAGTTTCTAAACCTTTAGCGAGTTCTTCATAAGAGCAACCATATTCTGCAGCCATAGCCAATGCAATTATTGCATTAGATAAGTTGTGTCTGCCTGGCAGGCTAAACTTGAAATTTTTATAAATCCCACTTGGTGTCTTAACGTCAAAAACATAACTCCCGTTTGCTATAGAGATATTTTGAGCACAATAATCAGAATCATCTTCAATTCCGTAAGTAATCCCTTTTAACGGCAAACCATTTTTAATAAACAATTTTCCGTTTGGCTTTATACACTCTGAAAATTCCTTAAAGGTGCTTACTAGCGCTTCTGCATTTCCATAAATATCCAAATGATCTGCATCCATTGATGTTATGCAGGCCAAATCTGGTGACAAGGTTAAAAACGAACGATCAAACTCATCGGCCTCCACAACTGTAACTTCTGTTCCGTTAATAATTAAATTGGAATTATAATTCTCACTTATTCCACCCAAAAACGCCGTAACAGGCACATTACACACATGTAACAAATGCCCTAAAATACTTGTTGTAGTTGTTTTACCATGTGTTCCCGCAACAGCAAGACAAACGGTTTGTTTGGTAATTTCACCTAAAACTGCAGAACGTTTTAAAACATTAAAACCATTATCTTTAAAATAGTTAAATTCTGAATGATTTTTAGGAATTGCAGGCGTATATACTACAAGTGTGTTTTCAGGATTTAAAAAGACCTCTGAAACAGCTTTAATATCATCTTCAAAGTGAATAGTAACACCTATCTCCTCAAGCGAATTTGTAATTTCAGTAGGTGTTTTATCATAACCTGACACTTGCTTACCATTGGCCACAAAATAATGCGCAATAGCACTCATTCCGATACCTCCGATACCAATAAAATAGACGTTATTTACTTTACCGAAATTCATTTACTTTTTTAATAATTTTTCAACTTCATCAACAATAGCATTTGTTGCATTTACCAATGCTAAGGCTTCTATATTTTTACTTAATTCGCTTTGTTTATTTTTATTAGAAATTAATTCTGAAAATTCGTTTTGAAAATCAGTATTCAAATCTTTTTCTCGTATTAAAATAGCGGCATTTTTATCTGCAACTGATTTTGCATTTTTAGTTTGATGATCTTCTGCTACATTTGGCGATGGTATAAAAACCACTGGCTTACCAACAATACATAATTCCGAAACCGAAATAGCACCTGCTCTAGAAATAATAACATCTGCAGCGGCATAAGCCAAATCCATCTGATTTAAAAACGCATGAACTTGTACATGCTCTAATTCGTTATACTGCTTGTACTGGTCGTAATACAGTTTTCCACATTGCCATATTACTTGAATATCTTGTGCCTCAAAAAACTTGATATTTTCTTCTATAAGCTGATTGATCCGTCTTGCACCTAAACTCCCACCCAAAACTAAAAGTGTTTGCTTATTGTGCGTTAACTTAAAGACATCTTTACCTTCAATATGCTTATCTTTTACATGTAACAAATCTTTTCTAATTGGGTTTCCGGTCAACCTAATTTTAGCTTTTGGAAAGAATTTTTCTAAACCTTCATAAGCCACACAAATGGTATTCACTTTTTTTGCCAGCAACTTATTTGTAATTCCTGGGAATGAATTCTGTTCCTGAATTAAACTTGGTATACCTTTTGACGAAGCCACCTGCAACAATGGACCACTAGCAAAACCTCCAGTTCCAATAACTGCATCTGGCTTAAACGCATTTACAATTTTTCTTGAACGCAGCAAACTGCTTAATAGTTTAAACGGGAATGCTAAATTCTTCAATGTTAATTTGCGTTGGATCCCAGAAATCCATAAGCCTTCAATTTTATAACCGGCTTGTGGCACCTTATCCATTTCCATTCGATCAGAAGCACCAACAAACAGGAACTCGGCATCAGGATAGCGCGACTTTAACTCGTCTGCAATCGCAACCGCAGGATAAATATGCCCTCCTGTTCCTCCGCCTGATAGGATAAATCGATATGTCTTATTATTTTTCAATCTTTAAAATTCCAACGTTTTAACTTTAGTAAAAACAGCCTTAAAATCCCCTCAAGGAGACAATAACTCAATTCAAATTACTCTAAATTCATTTTTTTCTTAACTCTTAACTCTCTTTTATTTTTTCATTTAAATTGCTTCGCTTAATATGGCTAATGGATTATCTTCTGCATCTTCTTTCTCCTTTAATTCTTCACGTTTAGCACTAACACTTAAAATAATTCCTATGGACAAGCATGTCATCCAAATAGATGTTCCTCCACTACTAATTAAGGGCAAGGTCTGGCCAGTCACCGGAAATAACTCAACAGCAACTGCCATATTTATTAAGGCTTGAAATACAATTGGCAAACCAACACCTAAAACTAATAACCTTCCAAATATGGTATCCGATTTATGGCTCACCACCACTACTCTAAACAAGAACCATAAATACAAAATCAGTATAAACACTCCACCTATAAGGCCATATTCCTCTATAATTATGGCAAAAATAAAATCTGAAGACGACTGAGGTAAGAAATTCTTCTGAATACTTTTTCCTGGCCCTAAACCTTTAATTTCACCAGTAGCAATAGCAATTTTTGCTTTTTCAATCTGATAATCAGCTTCGGTATCTCCATCATTAGTAAAATTTTCAATTCTACTCATCCATGTATCTACTCTATTTGGCATCGCATCTGGAAATGCTTTAGCTACTAGAACAAACATTGTAAGAGCTAATAAGCCTGTCCCTACAATAATTAAAAGATACTTTATTGGATAACCACCAATAAATGCCAGCATCATTATCATTGTAAAAATGATTGCTGTTGTAGAAAAATTGGCAGGTAAAATTAAAATTAAGACTAGAAAAACCGGTCCCCAAAGCGGTAACAACGATTCCTTAAAACTGACATCTTTATCTTTTATTTTTGACAAATATCTTGCCACATAAACCATCAAAACAACAGCTGCCAACGTTGAAGTTTGAAAAGACATATTCACAATAGGAATCTGAATCCAGCGACTCGCATTTGCACCATCAATGGTTGTCCCTTGCAACATAGTAACAAGCAACAGTACAAACACAATGGGAATCATAACCATAGATAACCCACGAAAGTATTTATATGGTATTTTATGAACCCCAAACATAATTACAAAACCTAAAAGCAAGTGCATAAAGTGCTTTACAAGCAATGAAAATGTATTTGTATTTCCAATGTTTGCCAAATTACTCGCAGCACTATAAACAGGCATAAACGAAAATATAGCCAATAGCGCGACTATTGCCCAAATGGCTTTATCTCCTTTTATTTGTTTAAATATGTTTTGCATGCTTAACCTTTTATAGATGAGTCCCTAATTCATCTCTAATATCTCATTTATAAATTTCGAACGGCATTTTTAAATTGACGTCCTCTATCTTCATAGTTTTCAAATAAATCGAAACTAGCACATGCAGGTGATAACAACACATTATCTCCAGCTTGAGCAAGCTTATATGCTATTTTTACCGCTTCACTCATGTATTGCGTTTCAATAATTACATCAACCATTTTTCCGAATGACTCTATAAGCTTTGAATTATCTACTCCTAAACAAACAATAGCTTTAACTTTTTCGTTTACAAAAGGAAACAACTCTCTGTATTCATTGCCTTTATCAACACCTCCAACAATCCAAACCGTTGGGGCATCCATACTTTCTAGAGCAAAATAAGTAGCATTTACATTTGTTGCTTTTGAGTCATTAATGTATTGCACTTTATTAATTTTTAATACATGCTCTAAACGATGCTCAACACCTTGAAAATTCTCCAAACTTTCTCGTATAGTTTGTTTTCTAATTTTAAGTAAATGTGCCACAGTAGAAGCTGCCATTGCATTCTTCACGTTGTGCTTTCCTTCTAATGCTAAATTCTTTGTTGGCATAATGATTTTATTATTATCTATTGTTATTATTATCTTATTGTTGTCTAAATATGCACCTTGCTCAATAACTTTTGTTAATGAAAAAGGCAATTTTTTTGATCGAATTTGATGCGTTTTCATATAGTCTGAAATAACCTCATCATCAGCATCATATATGAAATAATCGTCTTCTGTTTGATTCTCTACCACTCTAAATTTTGAAGCGATATAATTTTCAAACTTATAATCGTATCTATCTAAATGATCTGGTGTAATATTGGTTAAAACCGCAATTTTTGGTTTAAAACTTATGATATCATCCAATTGAAAACTACTAATCTCCAACACATAGTTATCATGATTTTTTTCTAAAATTTGCTTCGCGAAACTATCACCTATATTCCCAGCTAACCCAACATCTAATTCTTGTTTTAACAAGTGATGTGTTAAGGTTGCCGTTGTGGTTTTGCCATTACTTCCTGTAATTGCAACTAAAGTCGCATCCGTAAATTTGGAAGCAAATTCAATTTCAGAAACCACTTCAATTCCTGCTTCACGAATTTGTTTCACCAAAGCCACTTTATCTGGAATACCAGGACTTTTCATAACGATGTCTGCATTCAGAATTTTTGATTCCGTATGCTGTTCATCTTCAAATTCAATCTCATTATTTAAAAGAACGTCTCTATATTTTTCTTTAATCTTTCCTTTATCTGATACAAATACGTCGTATCCTTTTGCTTTTCCTAAAAGCGCTGTTCCTACTCCACTTTCACCTCCACCAAGAATTACTAGCCTTTTCATTATCTAATTTTCAAGGTTACTATAGTTATAATAGCTAGTAGAATTCCAACAATCCAAAAACGGGTTACAATTTTACTCTCATGATAGCCAGACTTCTGATAATGGTGATGCAAAGGCGACATTTTAAAAATGCGTCGTCCTTCTCCAAACTTTTTTCGTGTGTACTTGAAATAACTCACCTGTAAAACAACCGATAAGTTTTCTGCTAGAAATATTCCACACAACACTGGAATTAACCATTCTTTTCTAACAGCAATAGCTATTACAGCTATAATTCCACCAATGGTTAAGCTTCCTGTATCTCCCATAAAAACTTGAGCTGGATAAGTATTGTACCACAAAAAACCAACTAAAGCACCAACAAATGCAGCGATATAAATAGTTATTTCCTCTGCTCTTGGGATATACATTATATCTAAGTATTCTGAAAAAACGATATTACTTGACACCCAAGCAAAAATGCCTAAGGTTAACACAATTATGGCCGATGTTCCTGCTGCAAGACCATCAATGCCATCTGTAAGATTAGCTCCATTTGACACTGCGGTGATGATGAAAATACTGACCAAAATAAAAACTATCCATGCGTATTTTTCTAAATCTGGACTTATCCAAGTGATTAAATCAGAGTAATCAAACTCGTTATCTTTTACAAAAGGAATCGTTGTCTTGGTTGACTTCTCTTCAGGCTTAAATAATTTTGATGCTTGTACATCTGGGTTTTCAGCCCTTAATTCATTCTGCTGTTGAATTGGTAATTTTTCTTTTATAGTGACATCATTATGAAAAAACAATGTTGCTCCAACTATAATTCCCAATCCTACTTGACCCAATACTTTAAATTTCCCTTTTAAACCTTCCTTATCATTTTTGAATTTTTTAATGTAATCATCAATAAATCCAATGGTTCCCATCCAAAGTGTTGTAATAATTAGCAGAATGATGTAAATATTTTCAAGCTTCGCTAGTAGCAATACAGGAATAAGCGTGGCTAGTATTATGATAATCCCGCCCATTGTTGGAGTTCCTGCCTTTTCTACTTGACCTTCTAATCCTAAATCTCGAATCGTTTCTCCTACTTGTTGTTTCTGTAAAAACTTAATAATACGCTTACCATATATCGTAGAAATTAAC
>Ga0193951_1000190_pt1 | contig 28302 bp, 22 predicted proteins | sample BB_2_MG_FD_140370 | JGI IMG/M metagenome (GOLD analysis project Ga0193951, IMG submission 140370) | Microbial mat bacterial communities from the Broadkill River, Lewes, Delaware, United States - BB_2_MG | ecosystem: Environmental > Aquatic > Freshwater > River > Microbial mats | place: USA...
CGAGTCTGCAATCTGGCAATATCCTGCCCGACACCCGCAACCAGGTGGGTCGTGGCATTATCCGAAGACCGGGTCCCGTTCAGGGCATCGACCAGACGGAACCAGCTCCAGACGCCCTCATAGGTTTTCAAGTCCACCACATGCTCGCTGCCGGTCAGTTTCATCTCAACTGTTTTGGATTGAGCATCCGGCGCAGGCCAAGACAATTGTGTCCATAAGGATGGGCCATTACGATAGAGGTAAAGAGGCCCTGCGCCTCGCAGGGAAAACTCGGTCATGCCGGCTCCCATCCCCTGCGTTCGAAGCGAGAACTGTAACCCGACATTACCCTCTCTGAAAAAGATATTGCGAATACTGGAAAGCTCATTCATCGCATTCCAAAACGTTTTGTCCAGTACCAGCACCTGACCAGGCAAAAAACTGTGCAGTACAGGATTACGGCTATCCTGTCGCTTGAAATGACTCAGGTATTTTGCATTGAACTCGGCAACCAAGCCGTCAGGGCCAAAGAACTCCCTGAAGGCTTCCAAACCGACTTCCTGTTCAGCCTGCATATTGAACGGGTAAAAACGCTTGATTCTGCTGTTGTAATACTCCAGAACGTCATGGGACCAGTAGGTATTCAGCAGCATGCGAACATCACTCATGGCCAACTGATTCAACTGTTCCGCATTGCCATACAACAGGTCTCTCACCAGTGCATCACTGTAGGATTGCGATAACGTCTGCATCTGAGCCAAGGGTCCCATATTCTCACCCGCCACCAACTGGTCCAGGAAAAAGCGGCCTCGTACCTGATTCAGTGTTGCCTGCCTGGTCCATTCCAGTGTTTGCGTTACCTGACGCAGCGCGACATCGAGGCCGCTTTGCCCCGCGTCATCAAGCTTGATTAAACGATGATAGTGGGCAAACGGCTGTGCGATGTCGCTGGCCATTCTGAGAGCACTCTGACGCTGATCATCCTCCTGCTGCCCCAGCAACTGCTCCTCTGCCTGCGAGTGAATCGCCTTGCCGGCAAGGCCTGAAGTGTTTGTCTGGCGGGCCAGCACACCAAGCCTATCTGCCATATTCTCACCAGGCTCACCTATCGCATCCACCAGATTCGTGTGATAGCCGATCAGACTGTAGTAACGCTTGAGGGGCGAGAACAACGGATCGGACACAACTTCCAGCTGTTGCCGAGTGTCCGCCCAGCCGCTGGTCTGACGCCAGTGCACATGGCTGACCAGCTGCTGCCAATGCCCGATGTAGTCTTCTATGTAACGTCGCTTCAGCTTACGATTGATGCGGCCAAGTTCAGACTCAGTGCTGATCCGCCCGACTATGTTCTCGTAATCCTTGAGTGCAGCCGTCGTAAGCTGGAAGCCCTTACCGGTCATCAGCTCCAGAAACCCGTCATGGGTGAAAATATAAGGTGTTAAATAGCCGCTGAAGCCATCTGTGAAACGATATATCTGCTGATAGTTCTGTCCCAGCTGGTCGCGAATATCAATGCGACGATTAAACCTTGGCTGTTGCAGAATATGCTGATACAGGAGTTCACTCAGATCTTCCGAGCTGAGCGAAGTACGTACCAGTTCTATCAGAGGGTTATCCGATTCAGGAGGCACCACCCCTGGTTTCAGCACGTCACGAATCAAACGGCGAAAACGCTCAAGCGTGACCACATCCCCTTCACCTTCCTCCTGGAGAGAGCTGGCATAATACTCGACCAGTGGATCAACACTCTCTCGTTCCGGGTTATAAAGCAGCTGATGCAGGTTATACAAATTCAGAACGTGCACTTTGTCATTAAGGTTGTTGTAGACATATAAATCCTTCACCAAATAGTCCCGCAATACGACTAGCAGTCCCTGCTCCAACTCTCGCTGGTAAGCAGCATCCACTGCACTGCCGATACTGGGATTTGGCAACCATGACACCACATACCAAGGCACAGGCTGCTCATAAATTTGCTTGATTTCCCTGAGCCCCGACAGGTTAAATATTGATGTGGCCAGGTCATCCGGCGTCGAATTGTTAGCCTGCAACGCCTGTTTATAGTTGTCCAGTTGTGCTACGGCCTGCCTGTCCACGTTCTGATAGTAATCAAAATTGGCTTTCAACAACCAGAGAAACAGCACAAACACTGCTATCAGCCCACCCGTGCACAATACACGGAGCGACATGTAAACCCCTTCCCTGCGCCGATTGACACCCACAAGCGCAGCTTCGGGAAAAATACCGCGGGACATTAACTGTTTGACAAACAAACTCCGGCAGACATCCGGCTCTTCCACAGCCGGAAGACCGGAAAAGCCCAGCCTGGATGCCAACAACATCGTCAATCGATCCACAGGTACTGCCTGAGCCTCGGCACTGGTAAAGAAATAGCCGCGGAAATTCAGGGCATTTTCTTCAAACTGGCTGTCTAGGAACAACTGCCTGAAGTAACCCTCAAGCTCGGCACGCATCAACTCCAGCTGATAAGGAGCTGCCAGAATGGAGTCACGATATTCTGCGTTCAGCTGAGCCCTGAGTGCAGCCGTCACCTGAACCGAAAGGGATTGCAGCAGCTTGTCGAACGAGGTGATAAACCAGTCCGGGTCATATCCTGAACTGGCCGTGGCCGGCATCATTCCGCCCAACGGTTCCTCCAGCCGCAAATCATCAAATGTTGCGAAATACTGGCAGAAGTCCTTCACCTTGCCCATTTCAGTGAATAGCGAGTAAATCGGCAGGTTCAGTCCCAGCTGCTGATTGAGCTTCTGTAACAACTGTCGCTGCTGTTTCGTGATCTGCTTCAGCTGGTCCTGACCACTCTCCAGCAGCGTACTCACCGGCAATGCCATTAATACGCCATTGGCCGCCTGACGCGGACGCTTGCTGTTCAAGCGTGCCAGCAATACATCCAGACAGCTGTCAAACATTTCCGGTTCATATCCCACATGCAACCCGATCAGTACCGCCTGGTCACTGAGCCAGATACTGACCGGTATCGACCGGTCCCTGTCCGATGCCGAACCGACCTGCTCGAATCCCATCTGCTGCAACAGTAGGCAATCACTGCCGGAGCTGTCGTTCACCCAAAAATACCAGGGCGTATCGTAAGGCCCTCGACCACCACGGCCTTGATGACGCCAGGCCTTGTCGAAATCATTCAACAGCAGGCGCTGCAAATATTGCTGCCGCTGACGGTCAGCCAGCTCGGATGTACTGGGCATATTGAGCAGATGGCGGCGACGCAGCCACCAACACAGCCAGCCGCACAAAGCCCCGCCTGCGAGCGCCAAGATACCACTGACAAAAGCGGCAACAGGCATATCCCAACGCCACCATTCAAGGACCCAGGCACTGCCCCAGAACAGAGCGCTCAACAGTAGTGAAACCAGAACAAAGGGCCAGGCAGCAAGCTTGAAAGAGTCCATTCTAGGTTCCTGCCTTATTGTTTAGAGAAAATGAACGCATCGTATACCCCGATATCCCGAACCTGATTCACCAGACTGTTAGCCTGTTGCCTGTCGATAGCTGGAACTAGAACCCGGTATAGACTGTTCCAGGGCTGAATACTGGCACCCAAGGTCTCCAGCTTGTGCCTGGCAATAAACTGCTCCGCTTGAGACTGCAAATCAAAGGTGGCCAGCTGTACCATCCATGCGGCATTATCGGTCGCTCCGTCGGTCTTAGCTCCCACCAAGGCCGAGGCTCGGACAACCGGCTCAGAACGGCCATAGACTGTAGCTGCTCGCTCCATTTCGTCGGCGGTACTGATATAGACAAACTCCAGATCTCCGGGAGTATCCAGATACCGCTTTCCAAACTCGGCCAGCCCTGTGAAGTCGCGTGCACGCTGCTCCAGACTGTTCTGATACCAATAGGATGCCGCGCCCCAGGAGACGGCTATGCCCGCCGCAAACAACAAGGCCTGACGCCCAAAATGGGCGGGGCGGCCAGGTTTGCGAACCCTGGGCAACTTGACTTCAACGGCTGTTGTGAAAGGCACTCTTGGCCGCCTGTCCAGTACAGTCGTTTCGATCTGGTGCAACAGCACATCCAGGCGCTCATACCCTCCCAGACGGTACTGACCTCGAAAGCCTATTTTCAGAAACAGGTAAATCAGCTCAAGCAGGTCCGCCAGCAGTTTGGGCTGACTCAGGGCTTTATCGGCGACTCGATAAAACTGTTCACCACCATCACCAACGCCGAACAGTTCACTGAGCAGCGTTTGATTTTCCCAGCCACAACTCTCACCCCACTCACTGTGCAGAATCATTTCATCCAGCACAATGCAGAACAGAAAACAACTTTTATCTGCAACCGACCGGGGATAGTCGAGTACCGCAATACGCTGCCTGAGCTCACTGATCAATTCGATCAGCCCCTTGCGAAATCGGTGCATATCGTTCGGATGAGGCATGCGCGGTATTGCCACACAGAGCGACAACAGTTCGGCACCCGCATTAAGAAGAGGGTTTTCATGGCTGTGAAACTGCCTTAGGTCATGCAGGTTTCGCTGCCGGTTTTTCAGCTGGGCGATACCTGTAAGCGACTGTGCATATGACACCCCGTTTCTTTCTCGTACGCCGGACTGCGCTACCTCCACAGTGGCCTCATCCAGATAATCCATTGCCATCAGCCCTTACCCCAGCGCATACAAATTGACTTTCAGGTCAGGAATACGGCTATCCACGTGCAGCGCCAACGGCTCCCGCTTTTCAACAAGCTCCAACCAGTAGGGATGGTGAATATCGACCTCGAAATAAGTCACATCCGTGCGAGGCCTGAGTTCAGTCGGAGCAACTGGCAAAACTGTCAGAGTAATACCCGACATGCTGCTGCGTACCAGTTCGGCGACCTGGCTCAGACCGCTCAGCTTGCATGCGCTGGGAAACAGCCTGGCCAATGCCGCCGCACCAATGCTCGACTCAACACAGAGGACAAAACGATGGCTGGTCAGCGCCTGTATATTGGCTACTGCAGCACGCAGCAGGCGGCGCTTTTCAAACAGCTGGGCATCCCATTCGAATTCCAGCACGCTGTCACTCTGGACCAGCGATAGTTGATCTCGCAGTCTAGAAAACAGCGGATTAAAGGCTTTGTACATATCCTGGCCCTGCAGAGCTGGTGCAGGGCCAGCAACAGCGGGGATAAAGCTGCACAATTCTGCCGACAGGGTTATCAACCGATGATAGACCTCAGCTGTCGGCGTTGCCGGATTTTCCAAGGTTGTGCCGAACCAGGGTATCCAGCGGTTCAATGTCTGCAGCCAAAGGTATTCTCGCAGCAGAGCCTGCTCGCTCTTGCGCTCCTGACCAGCCCCGATACGCTGTACCACCATCCGAGCCCGTGCCTCGATCAGAACCTGCAGCTCTTTCAGGCGCTCGGTAATTTGTGCGGAAGCTCCGTACTGTATGCAGGTCGGAATAAACCCCTGATCCAGCACCAGAGCCCCGCTTTCACGTCGCTCCAGTACCCGCGTAACCGGCAACACCGTCAGCCCGGTGGTGTCTTCGCCTTCTATTAGCAGCCTGACGTTGGCCTGGGCAACTTCAATCTCGACGCCATTGCTGCTAGCCTCCCGTGTATCGAACAGCATGACATGGTCCTGCACATAACGCCGAGTTTCACCGTACTCGACCTCACCCTCAACCTCCATCGGCAACGCAAGGTAAATCCTTTTATCCAGTGTGGATTCCGGTACTTCCAGCAGTATTTCCCGGTCACATTCAAACAGTGTCCCGTCGGGAAAAATACCCTTGCAACGTGCTAACGCGATCTTTCCAACCTTCAATCGCTCCCGTTCTATCTGCAGCTCGCTGAACCCGTAGCCGCCGCCGTACCCGGACACGGCAACATACTGCTCAACGTAGTTGTGCAAGTAACGATCATGCTGTTGAAAATGTTGCGGAGCGATAAACATCCCTTCGCTCCAGACTACCTTGCGATGCCTTCTCACGATGCTTCCCTCAGAATATTTTCCACCAAGCCTGACCAGGCTCTCGCTCTATAGAAATACGCAGACCGGTGACACGAATAACCATCGCTGCCGATTCCGGCTCATCGCCCAATGGAACCAGTGTCTTGCCAACAGCATTGCCGTAATCGGCGAATTCAGCCAAAACAGCCAAATAACGAGTTTGCTGTTGAATATCAAAATCCTTCTGTACTATCTGGCCTGGTAGCTGAGGCTCCAGGTAAAGTACATCTACCAAGGAATCCCCCAATAACTGTCGATCCTTTTCATACAGATCTATAAAGGCTGTATTTTCAAATGTGCCATTTTCAATCAGCTGATACAGTCTTAAAACAACTGAATGGGACTTATTATCTCCATAGGGGTTAACGTCATCACTCAATTCAATCTTTATTGGCATTTTATATGTCATCGTGGCCGCAGGTGGCTGAGATGAGCAACCGGATAAAAACAGGAAACATACTGTAAAAAACGCTATCAGCCGATTCATTCCGCACCTCTCATTTCCTCGATAAACAGGGCCGTAAATCGATGGTAAAACTCCTTGCGATCCTGCTTGCGCTTGAACTGTTTGCAATAGAGTTGCCAATATTTTTTCTCCCTACTGCCCCAACCACTCACGTAATCCTTGAATATGTCCTCCAGATAGGCGGGGCTTTGCTCCTCCAGAAATCGCTCCAGAGTTCGCTGCAGGCATTGCATCAACTGCTCCTGCCGATAGGACTCAGCCTGCATTCTCTGCTGTTGCTCCATCAGCTGAGTCAATTTGGCTAGGCTGTCGCTGATTAACCGCTCGCTATTGCCCGTAGAGTGATCCAACGTCATACCGGAGGGCGAAAATCGTGTATCCGAGCACACCATTTCACAGTCATCGTCGAAGGGGTCATGACTGAACTGGTCGTCTGTCAGCACACGCTCAGTCGAGAACATTGGCGCTTTATCAGCAACGCCTGTAGACACCGACGTTTCATCATCCAATGGCCAGCCCATTTCATCTGCATGCAGACTGTCCATGCTGAATACCGGCTCCACCCTGTCTGCAGGAACGTCTGTTGCAGTTGCAGGCACGGACTCAGGTGACTCGGTAAACATGGAAGACATGTCGCTGATCAACAGCGTATACCCCCCCATTTTCAGCGTATCGCCGTCACTGACCTTCTGATGACGACCACGGCCGAGCAGCTGACCATTCAGCAACAGTCCATTTGTGCTCTGATCCGTTACCTGATACCCACCTTGGGGGGAGCGGGTAATGTCTGCGTGTACACGAGATAACTGTCGATTAAAATCCGGCAGCTGAAGTGTACAGTTATATGCTCGTCCAATCGTTCCCCCATGCTCGGGAAGCGCTACCTGTCGATTATCGACCTGCTCATTTTCAGGCACTTCGACCAGTTGGATATTAATTGTCATAGTTAACCTTTAATACACTTAGCCAGTGCCTTGTTAAATGTCCCTAGAAAATTCGGATTTTGCCTAATAAACTCCTTCGAAAAATGAACATTCTGGTCTCGCTTGGAATAGGGCACACGGCGAAAATAATCGGCTGGTATATCTTCCTTTTTCAGCGAATATTCGAATACCTTTTCATATTCAAGCGCCACATCGATATCGCCCTGCCACAACATTTTTAACAGGACATCTGCGTCACGCGGCTTTTTCACTACGGTAAATCCGTTCTTTTTCAGATAGAGCCATTTATTGGTATTGAATTTGGCACTGTAGCGGGCCTGGTATTTGGATGATTCATCATTCATATCCAGCGTGACACCCGGTGCTATAAACCAGGTCAGTGCCAGAGAAATCACCGGGATGGATGCTTCTGAATAACGTGCCCGCACGGAGTTGGTAGAGCCGGCAAAAAAACCGTGCATCTGGTTGGTTTCTACCAGCAGCTGCGCCTTGTCCCAAGGCATCATGCGCAGTTCGTACGGCTGCCTCATACGCCGAAGAGCACACTGCACACGCTCTACCGCAATACCGCCGATCCGCCCATCTTCCAGTGTCTGGTAAGGCGGCCACAACTGTGTTGCCAGCTTCAGCCGTTCGACGGCCTGAGCACTAGAGGCCAGCAGAACCAATACACCGGCAAGCAGTAGCCGTCGCCCCTTTTTAATACATTTGGCTTGCATGCAGGCCTCTTTCCAACTCGTTGATCAGTTGACAGTCAGTGAAATTTCGCCGTTTTCGACACAGCCATGTACTACCGAGATCGGTAGCCCTTCGCTGAGGCGTGTAATACACTGCTCTGCCAAGCGCGGCATCAGAGACCGATTGATGATCTGCTCGACCGCGCGACCACCTGTGGTCGGGTCGGTATTACGGCTGACAACCAGCTCAACCAGATCGGGGTCCCAGTCAAATTGGGCACCATACTGCTCGTTCAGCTTGGCTCGAATGCGGTTCAGACTTATCTCGGTAATCTGCTGGAGCTCGGCATCGTTCAACGGGTAATAAGGCACTATTGTGCTGCGACCAAGAAAAGCCGGCTTGAAGTGGCGCTGCAATTCGGGTCGGATACGTTCCACCAACTCCGCATTATCTGGACGCGCCCCCGTTTCTTCACAGATATCGCAAATGGCCCGATCTGCAGCATTGGACGTCATGATAATAATGGTGTTGCGGAAGTCGATCGTACGCCCTTCACTATCCTTGATATGCCCCTTGTCGAAGATCTGATAGAACAGGTCATGTACGCCGGGGTGCGCTTTTTCCATTTCATCCAGCAGCAACACCGAGTATGGGTTGCGGCGGATAGCTTCCGTCAAGACCCCTCCTTCACCAAAGCCGACATATCCCGCCGGAGAGCCCAGCAGCATGGATATTTTGTGCTCTTCCTTAAATTCGGTCATGTTAATTACGGTCAGATTGTCGCCACCACCGAAGACCTGGTCGGCAAGAGCCATAGCCGTTTCCGTTTTACCGACGCCACTGGGCCCACACATCAGAAATACACCCACAGGCTTGCGGTTGTCGGTCAGGCCTGCACGGGAAATACGAATACTTTTGGCCAATTCGCTGATTCCGGCTTTCTGGCCAATCACTCGCCCATGCAACGCCTGCTCCAGGGTCAACAGCTTGGCCACTTCATCCTTCACCAGATTACCGGCCGGGATACCTGTCCAACCGGATATAACCGTTGCGATAGCCTGCTGATCTACCAATGCATGTACCAGCGGCTGGTCCTGCTGGATAGCCTGCAACTCGCTCAGCAGAGCCTGCAATTCGGACTGTTTGGCAGCATCGACCCGCCCTTCACTGTGGCCCTGACGCAGTTCGTCCTTAAGTTCCCGCACCTGCCTGACCAGTGACTGTTCCAGCTCCCAGCGCTTATTCAGGGTCCCCTGCTCATCTTCCAGCTGCTGAATACGTGCCTTGAGCGCGCCAATCACTTCTTCCCCCGCCGTAAAGACGGCATGTTCGGTTTCCTGAGCCTGCAATTCATTCTGGAGATAGCGAATTTTCTGCTCCAGGTGCTCCACCGCTTCAGGCTTGGCTCCCTGTGTCAACGCAATGCGTGCGCAGGCCGTATCCAGCAGGCTGATGGCCTTATCCGGCAATTGACGTGAAGGCAGGTAACGAATCGACAGACTGACTGCTGCGTCGATGGCGTCTTCGCGAATAAAGACCCCATGATGCAGACTCAAAGATTCGGCTACACCACGCAGCATCTGCAGGGCATCCTCGGCGCAAGGCTCTTCAACCTTGACCACCTGGAAACGTCGTGTCAGAGCCGGATCCTTCTCAAAGTATTTTTTATATTCGGCCCAGGTCGTCGCGGCAACAGACTTGAACTCACCGCGAGCAAGTGCCGGTTTCAGCAGGTTGGCAGCATCATTCTGCCCAGCTGCCCCGCCTGCTCCGATCAAGGTATGCGCCTCATCGATAAACACTACAAGCGGTATCGGAGAATTCCTGACTTCACTGATTACGTCCTTGAGACGGTTTTCAAACTCACCTTTGATGCTGGCGCCGGCCTGCAGCAGACCAAGATCCAGCGAATGGATCTCCACGCCTTGTAATGCCGCCGGGACCTCACCTGCCACTACGCGCAGTGCCAATCCTTCTACAACTGCGGTTTTGCCTACCCCGGGCTCTCCTACCAGAATAGGGTTGTTCTGGCGCTTGCGGCACAGGATATCGATCACCTTTCTGACTTCCGCATTACGACCCGAGATGGGGTCAATACTGCCCTCTCGTGCTTGTGCCGTCAGGTTTACGGTGTATTTGTCCAGTGCCCCGCCTTCTGCTGGCATTTGTGGGGCCGCTCCGGCCCCCGTTGTCGATGCCGAATTCGCGGTTTGCAGTCCCGCTATTTGTGACTGCAGTGCTTCCAGCGATACGTTTGCCAGCGCCGGCAATGCGAGCTTTCGCATGCCAAAGGCATCCGGCTGCAATAGTGCCAGCAGCAGGTGCAGACTCAGGAGCTGCTGCTGATTAAAGTTAACCGATGCCAGCAGCCAGGCACTTTCGATCAGGTCACTGACATGCTTACTCAATGTTGGCTGCCCCTCAGAACCTTGAGGCAAACGCTCCAGGTTAGCCGTCAACTCCGTCATCAAGGCATGCTGGTCAACCTGCTGCTGTTCCAGAAACTGGATCATATGAGTGTCTTTTCGAAGCAAAATCTGCACCAGCCAGTGCTCAACTTCAATCGCCGGCACGTACTGATTCATCGCGGCACCTGCCGCCTGTTCCAAGGCTTCCCTCAAACCAGCGTCCAGCTTTCCTACCAGGTTGCTCAGTTTTACCTGCGACATGATGTTATCCCTTACTGAATAAGAATTTTTCGATATTCCCCGGGTTTAACCTGAGGAGCGAGACAGTTGGCTTCCCCCAGACGCACGGCGATTCCGGGCCGAGCAGAGAGAACAGGTTGTTTGATAAAGGCACGCTTAACGTACAGATAGAGTCGCAGGTCCGTTATTTCTCGCAGATAGGCCTGCACGATTTCTCGCAGGCGACCTGCAAAAAGAGGATCTTCCTGCACTTCGCGATACTCTTGATGGTTACGAGGTTCGACCAGCACTTCCAGACGATGGAAGTTCAATGTCCCCAGGCACCCAAGCAGAAGCCCCTTGCCGAGCCGGTTATTGCGTGCATTCTGGGTGCCCAGACGAGTCAATGACGTATTGGGCAGACGATAGCTGCTGCTTTGCACAACCGACACATGAACCTGGAGTTGAAAATAATCCGACAACAGCTGCTTCAGGCCGCTCAGGCTTCTGACTTTCAGCCCCAGCAGCACGGTATAGTGCAGCAGGTCCGAAGCAGCCTCTCGGTGACCGGGCAGTGCCGACAGGCGTGTCAGGCAGGTCCGTTGCGACGGACGTGTCAGTGAGTTCGTTTCCGCTTGTTCTCGCTCTTCACGCACCAGCAACTGCATGCTTTCCAACTCACCGGCCAGCAGCTGATAATAGCGATGATTAAAAATTTCCAGAAACTGCTCCAGCGCCCGATCCTCTTGATGTAAACCGGCCAGAAGCGCTTCGTATATATAATTGGGTACAACACCGCAGCATCCGGACAAGGCTTCCAGCCCGAGTCGCACCCGGTATTCCATGCCATCCCTCTCGACAGCCTGCACCTCAGGTGCACTGCCATTCGGCATCGGCTCTGCACAAAGTCTGATGTTCCTCTGCCCCGTGCTGCGCAGAAGGCGCAGCACCTGAATGAATTCAAACCGGTAAGGCTGCTGCAGTGCCGTATTCAGAGACATAGTTGACTTCCGTGCAACGGCGCAAAACTGCGGACTTCGATATCATCACCAAACTGGCGAACATGCAGTCGAATGAAGCGATCAAAACTGCAAAACTGCTTATAAAAACCGTTCATCACCTCACTGAACAACGCCAGCTGATTACCAAGACACTCCGCATCCAGTGTCAGCGTTATTTCCGTACCACTGGCAAAAATGTTTGCACCGCATACATTCATGGCCGCTACCTGGTGCGAGTACCGCACATCTCTGACCGCCTCTGCCTGACGACAGCTGCGGTGACGACAGCACAACGTCAATAGCTCCTGCAGTGCCTGCACTGGATGATCCGTTTGCAGCAGGGATGAGAAGTTGGCGTTCAGCAGCGCAATGAAACGCCAGTTCAGCGAGTTATCCAATGCTGGGGGCTGAGGTGCGGACGGCGCGGTCAGCAGCTTCAGCACCCCTGGCAGCTCTACTGTGGTTTTCGTAATACTGCCGACCGGTAACAGACAGGGACTGCGACCATTACTACACCACAAATCCAGCGCCAGAATGACAGAGCCCGCTGCCGCTTCACCTTCGCTCCCGCAACCAAGTACGATTTCGGTCCTGCGCACTCCCTGTTCATTCCAGCGCTGACTGACCTGCCAGCGTCGACCTTCATCCTTCCGGCGGTAGCGGGATTCATACAGCGACGGCAGACGCTGCTCCCCCGTGTGCAGCACCTCGCGCACTTCTGCCACCGACACCACCTCTATATCGGCATTCGTATGCGCATCAGGCACCACAGGCATACTCAGTCGGGTATAGTCATAGCTCAGGGGATCGCCCTGCTGTAGGAACAAGTTAAGCGCAGGAACCGTATTCAGCCGGAAGACACTCACGTCGAACAGCCGCAAAAACTCGGCCGGGAGTTCACGGATAAAAAGATTCAGCTGCACTGAGCTGGCATGAAGCTGCCGCAGTTCATGCCCCAAGGTTTCGATACGGAAATAGGCTCCCTTGTCCGGGTAAGTGAAGTAATCTCTCAGCAGATCAAACCCTTCGAAGTGATTCCCGTGACGTGGCAACCATTGAAAGGCAGGATCGGCCACCCGGCTGCCCATTCTTTCCACATTGATTAGCTGATGTTCCTGCCCCTCGATATCAGACAGCGTAATCGCCGTGGTCCGAGTCAACAGAAGCTCGATCAGACTGGCAGCATTTTGCTCAAAACCATGCACATAAAAATCGAAGTCACCGACATTCAGCTGGCTGAAATACACCTCGGAATCACAGCACTGTAAATTCAGCCGAATAACCGCATCCGCATTCACAAACCGGCCCGGCACATTAAAGCTGAATGGTGCCGATTCAGCCGTGACGTCAGCCAGAATAAACGGGTATATATTGAGGTCATCCCGGGTGCTGAATGTACACACTCCGTCATCGGGCAAAGCTGCTTCTACCAGGCTCCCCGCTGGCAAACAGACATTCGTAGCCAGCTGCTCCACATTGGGAGTAAAGCTCAAGGCGGTGTAGCTGGGCGCCACTTCGTTATAGCCAGGATAAAGAATAGACATCAGCCCTTCAGCCACTTCTGGCAGCTGAGCATCCAGGCGCTGCTCGGTTTTTGCGGTCAGCAGCGCCATACCATCAATTAACCGAGTAATATTGGGGTCTTCTACACTATTCCGGTTGATCTGCAAGCGAGCGGCATGTTCAGGAAAACGCTCGGCAAAACCAGCCATAGCCTTGCGGACATACGCCAGTTCTCGCTCGTAGTAACGCATCATCTGGTCAGACAAATTCCTGCTCCCCTACATCTGCTTTCTGATTTGCCAAGCTGATATTCGAATCAAACACTAGAGCATGCCTGCCCCGCTCCGTATTCAAATGGGCTGATACAGAAAAATTAATGAGATTGCTGCGCTCATCATGCTCATATGCCTCAACACGGATGTTGGACAGTCTGGGTTCAAATGCCTTGAGCCAACCTTCCAACTGGCGGGAAAACCGCGTCTTGTCCATCTGGCTACTGATCGAGTGGATACAGTCCAGCCCGAACCGCATGTTGGAGCATTCAACCTGCTTCAGCCTTTCCGGCCATGCGACCAGCGGAGCTTCAGATTCCAGAAACCGGGTCAGCTGATCGCGGATGGACGCAATCTGTTCATCAACCACATCCCGACTTGTTTCATGAGCCAAAAAAGCTTTCCAGAACAGCATGTTAATTTACCGACCGCTCGGTTATTGTCGGTACCAGATCAGTGCTCAGCAACACCTCACCACAGAAGTGGTCAAACTGATATTGAGGCTGTACCAGCACTTCGCAGGTGTACCCTCCACCACTACCTTCAATTTCCTTGACGCGAACTCTGCCCTTTTTGAGAGGATATCTGGCCAGTACAGCCTCATCGGTAGACACTACATTGCTGACATAGCGATCAAGCCACCGGCTGAGTACCGCTTCGCACTCAGCAGCTGTTTGAAAACTGCCGATCATGCTGCGGATTTGAACTTTCAGGTAATGAGCAATCCGGCACAGCATCAAAGTTGTCTGCAACTGACAAACAACCTGGCTACTATCCTGCGTATCAGGCTTCCACACAGAATTATTGCCATTGAAATAGTATTTATCTGTCAGCGGACTGTGACTGACAGGCACGAATCCCTGATCGGCATAAAAACCGGCCAAATTGCCAAACAACCGCACCTGAGGCCTGGGTTGATGCAAGGGCGAGCACTGGTCAGCGGATAACGGCAGGTTGATCAATGCTCCCTGATAACGATCCTGCCACCGGCATTTCAAAAAACCGAACCAGCTCAATCTGTTGAACTCCCGAATCACGATACTGGCAAAAGCAAAGGTTGCGCTTCCCCACAGCCCCGCACTTGGCAGGCTGCGTTCATTGAAAATAAACCCTATACGTCGATCTCTGTATGCCGCTCGCAGCTGGACTTTCGGCATGGCCAGACCAATGAAACGAGATTCAGGCCGTGCGCGTAGTCGCTGCCAACCGGTGTAGTCAGGGCCATCAAGAATTTTTTCAATGCGCTGAATATCTGACAGCCATTGCGCATCGGTCCCTCCAAAAAAATCATCTGCCGGCTCCAGCATGAATGGGCACAGACAAAGTGCTCCAAGCTGAGCCAGCAGTTCCAGCGTGTAAAGATCGTCATAGCAATCATCAGCGCCCATCTCCATTGACAGTGCGTGGTTGACAATCACCATGCCGAACGGAAGCCCCCCCAAAGTATTGAGTTCTCGATTACCAATCTGGTTATAGAGGATGCTTCTACGCAGGCTATTACTGGTATTCAGATCCTGTGATAACTCCTGCCAGCTGATATCCAGCAACTTGACGCGCACACGCTGATAGTTGACAGGCAAGGTGACCAAAGAACGAAGGCCACGCCAGCCAGCTTCCAGCCGGATAAACGCCGGTTGTTGCATGATTTCGGACACCTGTTCTGACAGTTGCCGGTCGAGCTCTGCTATCAGGCGATTCAGCCCGGCACGCAACATCTGTGGCCCTTGCACTATCGAAGGCTCCACTTCGACGAGTAACTCCAGAGCATGCGACAGAAAATCTCCGCTCTGAGGATCCAGTCTATTGAATTCGTTGTGCCAGTCAGAACTAAACATGGTGATGATCGATGGCCTGCCCGACGGCAAACCATCGACACGCTCCCTAACCCGGAATCTTGGTGACCATGCGCACCGAAGTCGTCAGCTCTTCCAGCTGCAACCAGGGCCGCAAGTGAGCAACGGCCGAATAAGCCCCCGGGCGACCCGGCTGTTCCACTACTTGTATACGAGATTCACACAGAGGTGTTTTTGAGCGCTCGGCGTTACCGATAGCACCGGAGTTGGTGTACTGATCGATCCAGGTCTGCAGGTCGCGCTGAATGTCCGACGCTTCCATGTTCGAACCCAGCTTGTCACGTCCCATCACTTTCAAGTAATGGGCAATTCGACTACTCGCCATTATATATGGCAAACGTGCCGATATGGCGGCGTTTTCAGTCGCGTCGGGATCCGTATAGGTTTTCGGTTTTTGGGTAGTCTGACTACCGATAAAAACACCATAGTTGGTGTTCTTGTAATGCACCAAAGGCAGGAAGCCGAGATCACTCAACTCTTTCTCGCGCTCGTCGGTCAGATTCACTTCAATCGGGCACTGCTGCAGAAGGTCACCGGCTTCGGACTGATACGTAAGGTTAGGCAGATTTTCCACCTTGCCGCCGTTATCAATACCACGAATGGCCGTACACCAACCAAAAGCCGTGTGAGACTGGGTCATTTTAAGGCCCAGCTCATACGCCGCGTTGGACCAGACTAGCTGACCGTTATCGGCAGGCCGCGGATTACCCTCGGCATCAGTCGACAACTCTTCATACTGAAATGCCTTTGCTCCCAGCCCCTTCTCACCATATGGCAAGCGCGCCAGTGTCTTGGGCATAGTCAGTACCACGTAACGCGCATCATCACTTTCCCGGAAAGCATTCCAGGCGGCATAGCTTGGCGAATCAAAACCGGCAGCAACCGGCTTGCCTTCATTGAAGGTTTCGAAACTGTCGAACTCGAACATTTCCGGCCCAGCTGCCGCGATAAATGGAGCATGACTGGTTGCGGCGGTCTCACCCAGATAGCGCATCAGGGCAACATCTTCATCTTGGTGGGAGAAGTTATAATCTCCGATCAACAGGCCATAGGGCTCACCACCCGCAGTACCAAATTCTTTTTGGTAAAGCGCATCAAACAAAGGGCTTCGATCAACGGCAGGAGCATCCTCAAACTGCTCCAGCAGCTCATCCTTCTGAAAGTCGACCATGCGAATTTTAAGCGAAGGACCCAGTTCACTCTCACGCACCAGCTTGTTCAGTCCACGCCAGGAACCCTCCAGACGCTTGAATTCGTCCTGCTGCATGATCGCGGACATCTGCCTAGACATCTGCTGATCCAGCTCTGCAATGGCATTCTCGATAGTCTGGGTAACATTTTTATCCCACACTACCGTTCCCGCCAAGGCCTGCTGAGCCAGCACCGAGAACAGCTCCTTGGTAGTATCAGCTGGTGTTTGTGACGTCGCTGCAATTGCCCGATCCAGCAGACTCAGACCCGACTCGACAACTACGGAACCTGATTCGTTAACCTGCTCTTCGACACTCACTCTGCACCTCCCCTACTAGGCTCAATACCCAACTCGCCGGACAGAGCATTAATAGTCTCTGCATTTTGCAGGACTTCTTTCAGAAGTTTTTCCAAGTCACGCGAACGATCCGCCTTGGAAAGCAAGGTTTTCAACTGAACGCGTGTATCCGCCAGTTTTTGCAGAGCCTCAACCTGGCCAATAATGGCATCCGGTTCAAAATCCTTGATTGAGTTAAAACTCAAGGCCGCCTCAAACTGACTACCATCATTCAGAAGTGTGTTATCAACTTTAAGCTTCAACTCCGGACCGACCCGCCTCATGACGGTATCAAAGTTATCCTTATCAACCTGATAAAAGGTCCGATCTTCCAAGTCTTCACGCTCTTCTTTATGAGCAGAAAAATCTCCCATCACCCCAACAACAAACGGCAACTCAGTGGTTTCAACAGCACCATTTGTTTCAACATCGTAGGTAATGCTAACGCGGTTTTTACTGACCCGCTTGTGTTGTGAATTCAAAGCCACGCTCACCTCCAATCAGTCACTTAAACCGAAATACATTAATAAAAATGCCGAAACCGGTTTTCATCTCAATATCAAGATGGCAAAGCCGCCTTGGACTCGAGGGTTCCTGTCGTGACATCGAATTTAACCGTGTCACCTTTTGTAATGCCACCACCTGTCTTCTCGTAGTAATACACGAGACTTATTGTGCTATAGAACAGACTGAAGTCTTCACGTGGCGTCTGACCATCACTACCCATAACGTTGTAATGACAAACGCGTGCTTTTTCCAGGGTAATAATGAGATAGGGCACTGGGCCCTCCCCGGCACGACCTGGTTTTGTAAATACTATTTCAACTAACTGCCCTTCATTACCGGGAGAAAACATAAATGTGCAAAGATAAGGGGATGCACCATCACATTCGCGGCTTGCGGATAAAGGGTTCATGGACGTAACACCATGATCCGCATTGTTTCCGTTTCCGACCTGCATGTCGATGCTGCGCGCCGAGGACCAGTTTGCACCCTCAATGGCAAAGAAGCCTTTTTTACCATTGATTTCCTTTATAGTGGCCGCACCTTCCATTTCAAGACCATCTATCCGCATAAATATAGAAGCCATTCAAATCTCCTTATTTTATTTAAGCCAATATTTAAATTGGCTGATTATTAAAAATTTCACCACTCAAAGTTGGCCATACCGGCATTTTTATTCTCTGTTTCAGTAACTTTTTCAGAGGACACTCTTTCTACAACCCCATCCGATAATGTTGAGCCTGCCGGGTGCTCTACATCAACTTGAGAGTCCAATGATACCGGTTGACGAAAAGCCAAATCCTGTGAGCTGATTATGGCTTCAGGTATCGCTGTTTTTTCAATACTTTCTAAACCTGCAAGATGGTGGATTCTCTGCATCACCTGAGCATTATCACCCACCATTTCAGCTATTAACTCAGGCAAGGAAAGCTGCCCCCAGCGAATAGCTCTTTCAAGCAACATATACACTGGGCTATGCGGCTCTGTTCGGCTAAAATAATCAGATATTCTTCTCAACTCATGGAATGCCTGTGTGCGTGTATATATTATTCCATCAGATGGATGTAATTGCTCATTCACCCTGACGGGTTTATCGATATCTTCCTTATTCTGTATTGGGGTATCAGATTTTTCTTTAATTTCATCATTTCCAAAAAGAGGAATATCTTTAGCCTGACCCAAGGGCCACGGATTTATCTGATCCGATAACAGATAGTGCAAAGCATCTAGGATTTTTTTCAGTAACTGATTGATATGCTTAAAACTAATACCAGCCGCACCAACCTCCTGACATTTATCGCTAATAAAAGCCTCTATCTCTTTAAAACGATTAGATATTCTTCCCAAATTTATAATATTATTGACAATCTCATCATGGGAAGATGCTAATTCTTTTTCCGCTTTTAGTTTTAGAGACTCTTTTTTCCCTGCTCTTTCTTCTGATAAGTACTGGCTTAAACTGATATTGCCGATAAGATCAATGCTCTGTAGTGGCATAAATAACTGACCACTTCTTTCTGTTTCACCTACAAGCTGGATTAAGGGCTGAATACGGACTTCAACCCATTCTCTCGCCTGACCTGCTGCATCTGAAGATTTCAGCTTTTCTACGGGAGGCTTAGGGTTCAAGTCATCCCAGAAAACCTTTAGTACTTCAAAAAAATCACTCAGCGTATTATCAAGATTTTCAAGTGGCCTGGATGTGAATAGCTGCGCGGTTGATAACCAACAAAGTATTTCTGTATCCTTGGAAACATCCAGTAGATTCTTTTTGCAGAGCTCAGCTAAACCTAACCAATTTTCTGCATTCTGACTAATCAACTCTTCATCAGCCATGGAGTCTGGCGATTCCATTAACTGCCGGTAAGATGACTGGGCCTGATTAAAGCTATTTCTCAGCGAACGATAGAGAGAACGGTTACCTTTCAGATACTCACCACAGGGAGATTCTTGTGTAATTGGGTTTAACAAATCATCCATTTTATAGCCCATCCCCCTAAGAACCCTTATTAAGGATTTAAAAATCCTATAAGAAATACTTTATCGACCACACATAATGCCCAATTAATAGTGGCTCTTTTAAAAAAAAAGGACAACAGACGTTTTTTATCATTTTTTCAAACAATTATTATTTTATAAAACATATATAGTCTCCATGCGGAGACTATTTTACTTTACATAATTGATATTCCATGATCTCGAAGAGACAAAAAAGTCAATCACTCTTAAGTCGTACATTCCGGCAAAATCAGCAATCTCGGCCCGAATGCAATCAGGCTTGCGTCTGCACAAAAACACGCATAGCTTCCAAAAAATGAGCAACTACACCTGTCTGTGCCGCTTATATTTGCCATCAAGGAAAAGCTTTTCAGGAGGCTGCCTACCCTCCGACTATCACCGTAGGGAAGCCTGAAACAATAGTACCGCCATGAGCTGTCGTATCTCCCATACGGGCAGCTGGCCGCTTGCCTATAAGGACGGTTGCGCTACCTTTAACAATAAAATCCGGCGGACCTACACACACACAGCTGTCCCCCAACGTAACTGACGGCATCATGCCGATCAGAACTTGAGGATTACCCGGGCCAATAACCGGCCCTCCTACATGGGGAATTGGCGGAATTGCAGGCGTTTGCATAGGGCAAACATGCATATCCGTTAGCCTTGCAGCACAGGGCATGACTTTCTCCTTTATTTATAGCCCGCTTCCACCACGAGCCAAAGACAACGCTATATCACTAACTTTCTGGTAATAGGCTTCGTGCTGCTGCCATTCCGGTATCACCGCTGCAATATTAATTGCTCCGGCAACAGCCTTGGCATAAAGATACTCCGGCGGTAACACAACAGGCTGCCCTGGCTCGCTCAGGCTCCCGTTGCCATTCCAGAACACAGCCTGCGCAAGCCAGCCAGGTGCGCACTGATGACCCAAAGATTCTACTTGCTGCTCAGCCAGACGTCGGCGGGCTTCGTTTGGTTCTTGTACCCAGCTCTTACTATCGGCAATAGCCTGACGCTCTTCGACTGACCAGACATCACTCCGTATATCAAGCACCAAGCAAGCCCACCAAATTGCCTCACGCATAGGCAAGGCATGACTGTAAAAATTGACAAGGTCTGTATAGAGCTCTTTTATCTGAAGCAACTCAACCGCCTGTGTTGGCAGCATGTCACCAGAAATTACTGCTGCTGCATCATGTGACAATTCAAACCGTTGCAAAATCGGCCGAAGTTCTGAGTAGGGAATTTTTTTCAACATTAGTTAACCATCACCATTGAGCCTTTAACCGTAGTAACGCCACTGGATGAAACTTCCGTCATGGCTGCTCCTTTCAAATTGGCTACAGCCGTGGCTTTTATAGTTGTATTAGTCCCTGATCCCTCCAACACACCATCCGATTTCAGCGTCAGCTGCGCACCAGCTTTAAGGTTTAGGTTACTTTTTCCAGTGATATCAATACTTAGACCGCTAAGCTCTATTTTGCCTGGCGACATCTTCAACTTACTATTGCCAACGACCAACTCCAAACTATCCATAGCCTCCAGCTTGATATTTTTCCCGGCTGACAGGCTATAATTGCTATCTGTGTCAACCTGAATATCCTTGGTAACTGTCACACGCTTCTCTGCCATGACCTTCTCGTCTGCATCGTTTTCCACTTCTATCATAAAATCTCTGGCGGCATGAACATACAGTTTTTCATTCCCATCTTTATCATCAAAACACAATTCGTTTGATGGACCTTGCAATTTTGTTCTAATGCCTGACTGGCAAGTATTTTCTGTTGGATAAGGAGGGTTGTTCTGATGGTTATACAGACTTCCAGTTACTACCGGATGATCTGGATCACCATTCAGAAAACTGACCAGCACTTCCTGTCCAGGTCTGGGAATAAATTGTAGCCCATATCCGTTACCTGCCATGGATTGAGCCACTCGTACCCAACAATTTGATTTTTTATCGTCATCTTCCCAATGAAATCGGATATGAATTCGCCCCTTATCATCGGCTATAGGATTCGGACTACTTGGTTTTCTTTCTTCTACAACAGCACTTTGCATGCCATAAATTTTGGGTTTTTCCAACTTGGCAGGATAGTATGCGTGTTCTTTTTTTACACAGGTGAAGGAGCAGGAATGAGCGAAAGCCCGCTCATCATCCATAAAAAATTCCTGCTCAATCGATATAACCAAATATTCACCTGCCTGATCCTTGTCATGATGACTTTCAAGCTTAAAATAGCGCCCAACAGCCAGCTCAGTACTATTAGTTACAGCATCAAAAAGACAATAGTCAGAATCTATTTGCGACTTTCTAATAGCAGCCAACCCATGCCTTGTATCTGTCATATCACCTTTAATTCCAAATTCAGGATATATGTGCTCCTCCAGATTATGATTTGATGATATTTTATATTTTGACTTTACATCACCAAAACTTACAGGAACTGCTTGAATCTCATCATATCCTTTTAATGAAAGACCAGATGATTTAAATTTATATCCTATCGACCATCCACCAATCACTTCGTATTTACCCGATGGCGAGTTTATATCATCCAAATAGACCATTTTTTCTGAAGAGAACGGATTTCCTGCATCATGAATAATCACCTTATCCGATTCGCTATCTGTATCAAAGTAATAGTGATATCCCTCTTGGGCCAAGAGTCGGCTGATAAAATTGAGGTCTGTCTCATTGAACTGAATGCATTGATCACGAAGATGACCGCTTGAGCTTTCAACATTAAACTTAACATTTAAACTCGTATCACCTGTGACATATTTTACGACATCAATTGTTTTTACATTTTGAAAAACTCTATTCCTACGGTTATATTTAAGTAATCCAAGCCAAGGCTGGATATGTAATCTAAAAATAGAATATTGCTCTGACTCGGCTGACGGTATTGATTTAACACTGACCACAAAACCCTTGAATGACCTTATTGCTTCACGATTACTATCAAGACCATTAAAAACTTCACATATCACTTTTTCTCCAAGCCAATAGGAGGCATCAACATCTGCACAACGGACATCAGCCTCTATATCTGGAATCGTTGAAAGGGCTGATTTATGTTTAATTCTAATCAAGACATAGCAATTTTCATTACTGTCTTTAATTACAATATTACTACCGTCTGGATCTATTGCATTTATCATTGCCAATACCTTAAATCTGCATCGGAAAGGAGGTTTCTCCGTATTCTATATTAAATAGAACTTCCAAATTATAATAACAGGCAACTTAATCAAACATAAAACAGACATGAATTTTAATAGTATCCATTAGGAAACAGAAACAATATAATTCATGATTTTTTTAAAAAATAATAAAATTTTGAAAAAATGACAAAGCACAATCGTTGTCATTATTAAAAAAATACATCAAAATCCCATAAGCATTCATCAATTCATATAAAAACATAAAACCAAAAAAGTAGTAATGGGCGTTTTATACTATAAAGACCAGGTATTAAATTATTCATACCTCCTGCCTTTCAAATGCCGCTTCCAAATAAACGAGGGGCCTAATGAAAGCCTTTTTTGAAGTACATCTGAAGCTGATCCTGACCATATGGATCATTCTATTCAGCGTTCTTGGCCTCTTGTACCTGATGAATTACATGAAGTTCAACAGTCTCATGTCGACTGTGATTTCCTCACAGTTGCAGGTGATGGCAGGCTCTATCGAGCGTTCGATCATCAGAGCAGAGCAGTTGGGGTTGCCATTGGGCGAAATGGAAAACCTTCCAGATCTGATGCAGCGCGCTAAAAACAGAGATTCACAAGTCTCGGCTCTCTACATTATCAGCTCTCAGGGTACAACCCTCTTCGCGACCCGTGGCAACATGCTGAACCCAAACGATACTCCGCTTGTTCTTCGCAAGGCCCTCAAGGGGGATGAGCCAACCTGGACACTCGAAGAAGATGGTGTTCTTTACACTGGGCTACAACTGTTTGATGCTACTCAACAACTCATGGGTGGTATCATTATCACATATGACAAGACAGGCTATGGCGGCGTACTGGCGCAGGTAAAACTGCATCTTCTGGAAGTCACACTATTAATTTTTTCTGTTTTTGCCTGCCTTATTTTTGTTGCTGTACGTTTTGGCTTTGGCGATATCAACGATGTATTCAAACTTATATCCGCACAGCTGCCCAGTACCAATGAAAGCCCTTCCCCTCCTCACCCCAAATTGAAGCCAGGAACATTGGCATCTCACTTCGCCGAGCAATTAAGCCAAAGTAACCAATTGAAAGCTCAGCTCAGAAAGGAGCTGGAATCGGTAACAACTGAAATCGGTCATTCTGGATTAGCCAATAATTCCATAAGCGGATCTGAGCCCAATACACAGGAAAAATCCCATGGCTAAGCAAAGTGCAGGGCTGACAAACTTCATAAATCGCCGCCTATTCCTGACCACTCTTCTAAGTGCGGTTTTGGCTTCGGTTATCAGTGCCATTTACACATTGACCGAGTTCAATATTGCTCTTAAGCCACGCCTGCTGGAAAAAGCGGAAGCCGTCGCCGATATTGTGCGAGAAGACGTCGAGCTGGCCGTTGGTGTCGGAATTCCCCTGGAACAGATAAAGGGGATGAACCTTTATCTGGGAGATACATTGAAAAAATATCCGGAACTTGTTTATCTACTCATCACAGACGATACCGGCAAGATTCTGTATCACAGTGGCAATGTAGATAATGCGCAGCTGTCCAGCAACACTTTGAGTGAACAGCAGCTACGATCAGACTTGGCACTGCAAGCCAGCTTTTCGACCCGGTTGATTGAGGGAGGCCTGGACCTGCTACACCTTTTACCCTTGGGTGAGCGAACTCAAAGGCCTGCCGAGAGCCTGTATTTGCCACTGACCGACAAGGCACAACACTATGGCGCTGTGCAAGTCGGCATAGATAGCGGTTACATCCGAACACAATTGACCGACGTGTTTTTTGATATCGCCATTGTGCTGATAGCCGTCCTGCTGGTTTCCTTCGAAGTCGTGATGGTGTTGGTGATGTTTTATATCTCTGGCCCCTTGCAACGCTCTGAAAGCATACTGAAACGACAGGCAAATGGTGATTTTTCCGTCAATGATGGCCAGCCGGGCAGAGGTTCCATAGGCTCATTCATCGGTGCGCTCAATAAGGACTCTCAGGTACTGCAGCAGCACTTTCGTACCGCACTCGATCAGGCAACCAACGGCCAAAGCGCTGTTATTTCAGATCCTGCCGACATACCTCAGACAGATAGACCGAGGCTGGGGAACAAGCTGCGCAAAATGGCTGAGCGTTTCAATCTGCTCAAGGTACTTCGCGAAAAACAAGGCAATATAACCGATGCTCGTATTCCCCTGTTCGTTTTCGCCTTTGCCGAAGAACTGCAGAAGTCTTTCATGCCTCTGTTCGTTGCCGAATACTACGAACCCAACCCCTGGTTCGACAAGGAAATCATGGTCGGACTACCGATTTCCGTATTCATGTTTGTGATTGCCGCCGCCACCCCATTCGCCGGCAGCTGGGTGGATCGTTGGGGCACTAAAAAACTGTTCCTCTGGGGACTTGTCCCTGCTATAGCCGGCTACCTTGGTTGTGCCCTTGCATCAAACGTCTATGAAATTATTGCATCTCGCGGTGTTACAGCCATTGGCTACGCCATTATAACCATTAGCTGCCAGGGTTATATCGCCGCTATTGTTACTACCGAAAACCGCGCCAAGGGAATGGCCATTTTCGTTGGCGTTCTGATGACCGCAACCATGTGCGGCACTGCACTGGGCGGTATTATCGCCGACCGAACCGGCTATCAGCCCGTATTCCTGCTGTCGGCCGTACTGGCTGGTTTTGCCGGTGTACTGGCCTGGCTGATGCTGTCCGAAAGCGTTGACAAGGCTGAAAAGAAAGCAACTTCCAGCAAGACAAACTCTGTCATGGCCTTGGCCCGCAACATACGCTTTGTATGCATAGTATTGTTTTGCGCCATTCCCACCAAAATTATTCTGACCGGTTTTCTCTACTATCTGGTGCCTCTGTATCTGGTGTCACTGGATGCAAGCCAATCCGAAATAGGCCGTGTCATGATGATCTACTCGCTGATTATCATTCCGCTGGGACCAGTAGCCTCACAGCTGGCTGATCGCAGTGGCAAAATGATCGAACTGGTCATTCTGGGCACTATTCTTTCAGGGGCTATTCTGATTTCCCTATTTGGTGAAGCATCCATGATGGCCATGGTGCTTGCCGTTGCCATGATGGGGGCCGCGCATTCCATCCTCAAGGCCCCTCTGATAGCCGCAGCCATGGAAGCAGCTGAAGCCTCCCCTGAAGTTGGTCGCACTGCTGCTCTGGGTGTATTACGCACCTCCGAACGCATCGGCAGCGTTATCGGTCCTGTACTGGTCGCCAGCCTGCTGGCTATCTACGACTATGGCCAGGCAATGGTCATTATTGGTACAGGAATCGTCATTTCCGGCATCGTAATGGGCATTTATCTGAAAACAACAACCAAACAGGAAGTACTTGCACCATGAAACTCAAGCTGGTGATTGCCATTACGCTGTTATTCAGCATGCCGGCCAATGCGGTTTTCACCAACACTAACCCGGCGCGGATCTACATGGTCCTGTGGCGTGGCTGCGAAGAGGCCTGTCAGGGCTTCAAGCAATACCTGCAAGACAGGCGACTGCCGGTTGAGCTGGTTATAAGAGATGCAGCACGAAACGCAAACAGCCTGGAAGGCTTTCTGGCCGAGGCACGCGAGCTGAAACCCGACCTTGTCGTGACCTGGGGCACGTCCGTTACACAAGCCATTATTGGTCCTCTAGAACCTGGCAATGAGCGTACCCTGTTGGGTAATATTCCTGCCATGTTCATGATCGTGGCCGACCCTATCAGTGCCGGAATTGTGACTTCATATGAAAGCAGCGGACGCCCCATGGTGACAGGCGTGCGCAACCGAGTGCCGGAAGAAGTACAGATCCGTGCCATTCAGGACTATATGGATGCCAAGCGAATAGGCGTTATCTACAGTCCTTCAGAACTGAACTCTGTCCTGAACACAAAGCAACTGAGCGACCTGTCCGAGCCCATGAACTTTCAGCTGGTCACACGTACCTATACGGTAGATGAAAGTGGCAACCCTCTGGAAGGCCAGCTGCCGAAACTGATGCAGCAAATGAAAGATGAGGATGTCGATATAATTTATGTCGGCTCAAGTTCCTACAACTTGCAGAACAGCGACGAGTTTACCAACGCCGCTATTGGGTCAGGCCTGCCCGTGGCCAGTGCATATGAAGTCATGGTCACCCAGTCTAACGGCCTGCTGGCAGTAGCAAACCGCTACTATAACGTTGGCCGCCTGGCTGCCAGACAGGCAGAGCAGGTTTTATTCTATGATCGCCAACCAGGTACCTTACCAATATCATCTTTAAGTCGATATTCCGTTTTTATTAATACACGTGTGGCAAGAAAGCTAGATAATTTTCCACCGATTCAATTGCTACGGTTTGCAGAACTGATTGATGTAAATACTATGCAAGCCAAAGATCATTAAATCGATATTATATATTAATAATTTAATATGTGTTTTTTTCAAATTATATAATATTAATTTAAAATAAAAAGGAAAAAATATGGCACTGGGAAAACTTACAGAATATAAGAAAATTGCCGACCCATCTAATCGAAATGATCCATTAAATAGTCCATCCAAAAGAGGAAATCTTATAATCAAGTTGAGCTCCAGCATAGGTGCTACCAATTACTTCATGCAAGTAAATGATGTGGTTTATTATCGTGAAGATCCCGATCTGGATGCCAACATTCTCATTAGCTGCAAAAACGAATTCAACAACATCGTCCCAAAGGGGGCAAAATTCAAGGCATTCAAGACGGGTGAGCGGTTTCATGTAGGATATATTTCACTAAATCCGTCCACAAAAGAACTAAAATTCATCAGTGCCTTGGAGGATGAGGATTCAGTAGTTAAAAATGGCCTGACCTATGAGCATGTCGGGGAATATCAATCCAAAACTATTTACGCTCGCCTCGATCGAGCGGCAATTACTAAACTACATAGCGGCTCTCACCTAAGTGATCGCGTTTTTCAAGCTTATGAAACATCAATGCGTAAAAGAGTGATTCCCAGCGGTAGTACTGGTAGCGATGGTATCAAATATGACCACAAAGAATGGGTTATAAAACTGACTATTTCAATTGCTCAGCACATCGGAACCTACAACGAGATAAGCCCTATGGCAACCGTTTTAACTGAAGGGAATAATATTTATTTAAATTTTAACCAACTAACCAAGCGCCATTAAAAATATGTCGCATCCCTGAAGATCATATAAGCCAAAGGCGTGATCCTTGGTTTGCCGCTTGTGACGCCATGCATCGTGCCATTAAGCAGTTCATCCAGCAAGCACAGGGAGACCAACCAACATGATGGTATCTTTGCACAAACGGGCCCGGCAGTATGACATCAAGCGAGGCAACCGTACGCAAGTGGCGCAGCCGTTCAAGCACAGAGGACCACTCTCACACACCACCTCAGGTGGCGATTGCCATCTACCTGCACAAGCAGCTCCTGCTGCCTCTGGTGGATGATTTGCTGGCTGTCGGTTCCTCTGCACCAAGGCATCACGCTCTGCCCTGAACCTCTGCCTGCGCCGTCACGGGACATAAGACACAAAAAAGCCCGCACGCAGCGGGCTTTTCTGAGAAATGATGGCGGTCAGGGAGGGATTCGAACCCTCGATGCCTTTCGACATACACACTTTCCAGGCGTGCTCCTTCGGCCACTCGGACACCTGACCATCACTCGTTTTCTGAGGGCTTCGGTTTGTGCCGTTGCTGTCCTCTCAAACGATGGCGCGTATTATAGATGCTTGTTTTCAAAGCACAACCCCCTGAACAAACTTTTTTTCAATTTCCTCAAACGCAGACGTGAAAGAGTTGTCAG